>JAABUM010000212.1_pt1 | contig 118517 bp, 97 predicted proteins | sample 5559161 | NCBI WGS metagenome assembly JAABUM01 (sample SAMN10711868, study PRJNA513369) | rock metagenome | isolation source: Antarctica rocks | place: Antarctica: Victoria Land, Siegfried Peak nord
CTCGGACACCGTCATCGTGGGCTCCTTCCCGCATAGCACCCTGTCGTTGGCTCATTGTACCCCCATCGGCCACCGCTGGTGAGAGACCACGACCGAAAACGGGAAGTTATTCCTGAACGGGTCCTAAACAACTTTCGGCTCCTATTCGACTTGCGGGCACTCAGCGTAGGCGTGATCATCACGCGCTCCGATGAGCTACAGGATGTGTTTAATCAACTGGGCCGCGGCAGCTCGTATGGAGCCTCAACAACGCACATGAGTAAGTTGCTGCCACGCCTGGAAGGCGGCAGTGGTGGTGGCTGCCCTGTCTTGGTATTCGGCATTACCAAGAGGCTGTATCTGGCAGGAGAATGAGGATGCAAGAGCTTCGAGACAGGACAGCTGCCGAGGATCTAGCGGCGCAAGGATTGGACCGCTTCGGGACGATTCTAGCCGACCCACCGTGGCAGTTCTCTAATAGAACCGGCAAAGTCGCGCCGGAGCATAGGCGCCTTTCCCGCTACGCCACGATGACCCATCAGGAGATACTCCAACTACCAGTGGGCCAGTTGGCGCTCCCTCAAAGCCATCTCTATCTATGGGTGCCTAACGCCCTCATCCTGGAAGGCCTTGAGGTCATGAAGAGCTGGGGCTTTACCTACAAGACAAACCTGGTGTGGTACAAGACGCGCAAGGACGGTGGTCCCGACGGGCGCGGCGTGGGTTTCTACTTCCGCAACGTGACGGAGCTTGTGCTGTTCGGCACGCGGGGTTCATTGCGCACGCTCAGCCCAGGGCGACGCCAGGTGAATATTCTGCGCAGCCAGAAGCGAGAGCACTCGCGTAAACCGGACGAGCTATACGCGGTTGTCGAGCAGTGCAGCCCCGGCCCATATCTGGAGCTGTTCGCCCGGCATCGCCGCGAGGGGTGGGCACAATGGGGCAACGAGATTACCACTCCACAAATTGCCCCGCTAGCAGGTCAGAAGTGCGCCCCCCCAGCCCCTAGTGGCGATCTCGACGCGGAGGCTATCCAGCTACAGCTGCTGGAACGGCGCGCCCCGTATGATGGCACTCCAGCTCACTCCCTTCAGACTGACCAGCGTGTGGGCGCCTCCTGACGTGACCACATCCTGACTTCGATGTACTTGCGCAAGCTGCGCATCAGGGATAGGGAGACCATGCCGCGGGGCTACCCTTTCTCGTTGCCCCTGGTGCAGAGCCTGGAGGAGTGCGCCCTGACGGCGCCGGTGACCTTCTTTGTGGGGGAGAACGGCACGGGCAAGTCTACCCTCCTGGAGGGCATCGCCGCCGCTGTTGGCTCAATCACCGTGGGTGGCGACGACGTGCGCCGCGACCCCACGCTGGCCGACGCGCGGCGGTTGGCCCGCCATCTGGTGCTGGAGTGGGGGCGCAAAACATCGCGCGGCTTCTTCCTGCACGCTGAGGATTTCGTCAACTTCGGTGGCCGGATGGCCTACTTGGTCCGGGAGTTGGACGAGATGGCTCTGGAATACGAGCAGACCCTGACCGGCTACGGTCTGGCCCTGGCTCAGGCCTCCGTGCGCGGGCAACGGGCGGCGCTGGTTCGCAAGTATGGCGAAGACCTCAATGCCCGTTCGCATGGTGAGAGCTTCCTACATCTGTTCCAGGAGCGCTTCGTCCCCGGTGGCTTGTACCTGCTTGACGAGCCGGACACCGCGCTGTCGCCACAGCGTCAACTAGCCCTCCTGGCCATGCTCAAGGACATGGTCGGGCAGGATTCGCAGTTCATCATTGCCACGCACTCGCCCATCCTGCTGGCCTTTCCCGGTGCGTCTATCCTGGTCTTCAACAGCTATCCCCCACGGGAAGTACCCTATGATCAGGTGGACAACGTGGTGCTCACGCGCAGCTTCCTCAACGACCCCGCCGCGTTCGTGCGCCGCCTGTAGCGAACGCGGCTGCCCCTGCTGGCGTGCTACAATCCAGGCATGGGTACTGAGCAGGGCAGCGACGCCGCGAAAAATGCGGCGGGTGGCGACGAGGTTCTGTTGGGCGAAGCAGCGCGCCGGGCGGCGGCGTTGGTGCGGAGCGGCATGACTATCGGTATGGGCACCGGACGAGCGGCCAGCCTGACCCTGCGCCTGCTGGCCCAGCGGGTACAGCAGGAGGGGTTGCGCGTCCGTGGGGTATCCACGTCGGAGCGCACGGCAGCCCTGGCCCGTGAGTTAGGCCTGGAGATGACTACGCTGGAGGAGGCGCCGCGCCTGGACCTCGACCTGGATGGGGCCGACGAGGTGGACCCCCACCTGAACCTGGTCAAGGGTTTGGGGGGGGCGCTGCTGCGCGAGAAGATCGTGGCCCAGGCGTCCGACCAGTTGGTCATCGTGGTAGACGAGAGCAAGCTGGTCCCGCGCCTGGGCGCCCACGCGCCACTACCCGTCGAGGTGGCGCCGTTTGGCTGGCAGTCTACCGCGCGCGCGCTGCGTGGCCTGGGCCTCCAGCCAACGCAGCGGCTAGCCCAGGGTGCGCCGTTCCGCACCGATAGCGGCAACTACATCCTGGACTGTCGGCCCACCGGTGATGCCCTGGCCGACGTCATCGCGCTGAGTGGGGCGATCAAAGGCCTGACCGGCGTGGTCGAGCATGGCCTGTTCGTGGGCATGGCCGCCCAGGTGATCGTGGCCACGGCCGCGGGGACAGCACGCGTGCTGTACCGTGAGGGTTGAGACGCTGATGGGCCAGGCTGCCAACTCCGCTGATTCGGCGGGGAGCGTTGATGTGACCGCTGGTGAGGCTATCGCGCCGTTTGTGCTGGCCCTGGACGTGGGCACTTCCTCGCTGCGTGCGCTGCTGTTCGACGCTCGCGGCCGAGCGGTGCGCGGCGTGGAGGCGCATATCCCCCATGAGATGCGCACGACCGCCGAGGGTGGGGTGGAAGCCGACGCTGACCCGATGGTCGAGCGCGCGGCCACGGCGATTGACACCCTGCTGACCAAGGCGGGCGCGTTGGCCAGCCGAATCGCCGCGGTGGCCACCGACACATTCTGGCACAGCCTGATGGGTGTGGATGGCGATGGCGCGGCGATCACGCCCACCTACATGTGGGCGGATACACGCTCGGCGAGCGCTGCCGTGGAGTTAAAGCGCCTGCTGGATGAGGACGCCGTGCATGGCCGGACGGGGTGCGGCTTTCACTCCAGCTATCCGCCGGCCAAGTTGCGCTGGCTGCGCGCCACCCAGCCGGACCTGTTCGGGCGGGTCCGCCGCTGGATGTCCTTTGGCGAATATCTCTACCTGCGCCTGCTAGGCCAGGCGGTCTGCAGTATCTCGATGGCCTCGGCCACCGGTTTGCTCAATCAGCACACCTGGCGCTGGGATGACGAGGTGCTGACCTCGTTGGGCCTTGACCCCGATCACCTCTCGCCACTCAATGACCCGGCCAAGCCGCTCACGGGCCTGCAGGGGGCCTACGCGGCGCGCTGGCCCGCGCTGGCCCGGTTGCCCTGGTTCCCCGCCGTGGGCGATGGAGCCGCCAACAACGTGGGCAGCGGCTGCGTCACGGCCAACCGTATCGCCGTGATGGTCGGCACATCGGGGGCAATGCGGGTGGTCTGGCAGGCCGACACCGTGCATGTGCCGCGTGGCCTGTGGTGCTATCGGGTAGATCGGCATCGGCCAGTGCTGGGTGGCGCACTGAGCAACGGTGGCAACCTATTTGCCTGGCTTCGCGAGACGCTGCGGCTGGAGGATGTGGCCGCTGAGGAGCGTGATCTGGCGGCGCTAGCCCCTGACGGTCATGGCCTGACCCTGTTGCCGTTTCTGGCCGGCGAACGCTCTACCGGGTGGGCGGCGCACGCCCGCGCGGCCATCGTGGGACTGACCCTGCACACCACCTCGCTAGACATCCTGCGCGCTGGCCTGGAGGCGGTGGCCCTGCGCTTCGCCAATATCTATGGGTTGCTCCTGCAAGAGCTGCCAGGCTCTGTAACCACCGGTGAGGGGTCGTCAGGTGAGTCGCCGGGGACCCAGCCGATGGTGGTGGCCAGTGGGGGCGCCCTGCTGCGTTCGCCGACCTGGATGGGCATCCTGGCCGATGCCCTGGGCTGCCCAGTCACCGCGTCCGGTGAAGCGGAGGCGACCAGCCGCGGCGCGGCGCTGCTCGCCCTGGAAGCGCTAGATGTGATCGCCGACCTCAGCGCGGCGCCGGTCTTGCTGGATACAACTCATCAGCCGGATGCGGCGCGCCAGGCCATCTATGCGGCGGCGCGTGAGCGCCAGAGGAAACTCTACGATCTGCTCATCGATGGCGATACAGCCTGGTAGGTAGGTAGCAAGTCCGATGCTTTATCATAAGGGGTAGGATGCGCGACCATCAGAGATGATGATCACGCCCTGGAAGGCGCCAGCAGGAGTGAGGTAAGCAAAAAATGACCAAGACAACCCTACAGCAACTGCACGACTTCGGACAGAGCCCGTGGTATGACAATATCCGCCGTTCGCTGCTCACCTCGGGTGAGCTGCAAAAGCTGATTGATCAGGGTATCCGGGGCATGACCACCAACCCGACCTACTTCGAGAAGGCCATCGGCCATAGTGACGAGTACGATGAGCAGTTCCGCGCCTTGGTCGCCGAGGGTAAGGACACCCCAGCTATCTATGAAGCGCTGGTGGTGGACGACATCCGTAACTGCGCCGACGTGTTGCGGCCCATCTACGACGCCAGCAACGGGGCCGATGGCTACGTCTCCATTGAGGTCTCACCCCGGGTGGCCCACGACGCCGAGGCCACCGTGAAAGAGGGCGCGGGCTTCCACCATCTAATTGACCGGCCCAACGTGATGATCAAGGTGCCCGCCACTGAGGAGGGCTTGCAGGCTATCGAGCAGTTGATCGGCCAGGGCATCAATGTGAATGTGACTCTTATCTTTGCCCTGGCAGCCTACGATAAGGTCGCCGCCGCCTATATCACCGGCCTGGAGAAGCTGGCCGCCGCCGGTAAGCCGCTGGATCGCGTGGCCTCCGTGGCTAGCTTCTTCGTCAGCCGTGTTGATGTAGAGGTGGACAAGCGCCTGGACGCCCTGCTGGCCAAGGAGACTGACCAGGCCAGGAAGGCCGAGATGACCAGCCTCAAGGGCAAGGCCGCCGTAGCCAACGCGCGCCTGGCCTACCAGAAGTTTGAGGAGATCTTCCTGCGCGGCGACCGCTTCTCGGCGCTAGCCAGCAAGGGCGCTCAAACGCAGCGGCCCCTATGGGCCTCCACTGGAGCCAAGAACCCGGCCTACCGCGATGTGATGTACGCCGAGGAGTTAGTCGGTCCGGAGACCGTTGACACCATGCCCGAAGCGACGGTGGCCCAGTTCCTGGATCATGGTGTGGTTGCTCGCACGGTGGACCGTGACTATGAAGGGGCGCACGACGTGATGGCCCGCCTGAAAGCGCTGGGCATTGATGTGGAGGGCGATGTGGCCCCCACGCTCACTGTAAAGGGCGTGGAGATCTTTGCCGACGCGTTTAACCAACTGGCCGACGCTATCACAGCCAAGATTCCCCAGATCAAGCAGAGCCTGGTGGGGGCGAAATAGCCGCCGGAACCCGTCAGAGGGTCGCACTAGTCCCCACGCTACCAGCAACGCGGCACCCTTGGTAAGCCAGGTGGCGCTGGGGATTAGCGCGGCGCCCTGGCATGATCTCTGCACTGGCAGCGCTGTGACTGGACACTCCAGGCGCCATAGTCAGCCTTGAAGAGGGGGAGAGCACGAGGCCATGCAGATTGGGATCGTCGGCCTGGGCCGCATGGGTGGCAACATGACCCAGCGGTTGATCGAACACGGGCATACCGTGGTGACCTATGACCGCAACCCGGACGCCATCGCGGCCACCGTTGAGCATGGGGCAGTCGGCGTGGCCACGCTGGAAGAGATGGTGCAACGCCTGGAGTCCCCCCGCGCCATCTGGATCATGGTGCCAGCGGGCGCGCCCGTTGACTCGGTGATCTTGACGCTGACTCAATACATGACCCCTGGTGACACGATCATTGATGGGGGCAACTCCAACTTCCATGACACGGTCACCCGGGCCGCCCGCCTGCTGGAGCAGCAACAGCTGCATCTCCTTGACGCAGGCACCAGCGGTGGCGTCTGGGGCCTGCAGGTGGGCTACTGCCTGATGGTCGGCGGGGACCTGGAACCGGTGCAACGCCTGGAGCCGATCTTCACCGCGCTGGCCCCAGAGGCTGGCTATGCCCACGTCGGTCCCCCGGGCGCTGGCCATTATGTCAAAATGATCCACAACGGCATTGAGTACGGCATGCTGCAAGCCTATGCCGAGGGCTTCGAGATTATGCATGCCGCTGACTTCAAGCTGGACATGCACCAGATCGCCGCGCTGTGGAACCATGGCAGCGTGGTGCGCTCGTGGTTGCTCGAGCTTGCGGAGCGGGCTTTCGCCCAGGGCAACGACCTGGAAGGCATCCGGGGGTGGGTTGCCGACTCCGGCGAGGGGCGCTGGGCGGCGCAGGAGGCCATTGATAAGGATATCCCCGCGCCGATCATCACGGTGTCGTTGCTGGAGCGCCTGCGCTCCCGCCAGGAGGAGTCGTTTAGCGCCAAGGTCATCGCCGCACTGCGTAACCAGTTTGGCGGCCACGAGGTCAAGAAGGAGTAGCATGACCACCGCGCCTCTCGCACCCGCTGCCCAGGACAACCCCCTGCGTGCTGGCCTCAAACTTGAACGCACGCCGCAGCCCTGTGTGATGGTCATTTACGGCGCAACTGGTGACCTGTCGCACCGTAAGTTGTTGCCCGCGCTGTATAACCTGGCCCGCGAAGGGCTGTTGCCAAACCCATTCGCCGTGGTCGCTTTCGGCCGACGCTCGTACACCAGTGAGTCGTTTCGTGCGGAGATGCGCACGGCCGTTGATCAGTTCTCGCGCCAGAAGCCGGTAGATGATGCGGTGTGGGACTCTTTTGCCCAGCATATGTTCTACCACCAGTCGGAGTTCACCGATCCCGCTGGGTACAAAGAGTTGAGTGCTCTGCTTGACCGCCTGGATAGCGATCTGGGGGCCGCGGGCAACCGCGTCTTTTACCTGGCCACGCCGCCGAGCCAGTACCCCGAGGTGATCCAGCAATTGGGCCAGGCTGGCCTGGCCCGCGAGGGCGCCGACGCGGCTGACGGAGCAGCGGACGGTTCGCGGCGCCGTGGGTGGGCGCGCATCATCATCGAGAAACCCTTTGGCCATGATCTGGCTACGGCCCAGGCGCTGAACCGGCAGGCGCACGGAGCCTTCCGCGAGGAGCAAATCTACCGCATTGATCACTATTTAGGCAAGGAGACGGTGCAGAACATCCTGGTGCTACGCTTTGCCAACGGCATCTTCGAGCCAGTGTGGAACCGCCGCTACATTGATCACGTGGAGATCACCGCGTCGGAGAGCGTCGGCGTTGAAGGGCGCGGCGGCTATTATGAGGAGGCTGGGGCCCTGCGTGACATGGTGCAGAGCCACATGCTGCAGTTACTCAACCTGGTGGCTATGGAGCCACCGGTTGCTTTCGACGCCAACTCGGTGCGCGACGAGAAGCTGAAGGTGCTGCGGGCTATTCGGCCTCTGCAAACGCTGGAGGAGATCGCCGCGAACTCGGTGCGTGGCCAATACACCGCTGGTTGGGTAGCCGGTAAACGCATTGAGTCCTACCGCAGCGAGAAGAACGTGTCGCCCCAGTCTACGACTGAGACGTTCGCCGCCCTGCGGCTCTTCGTGGACAACTGGCGGTGGCAGGGTGTGCCGTTCTACCTGCGCACGGGCAAGGCCCTGCCCAAGCGGGTCACCGAGATCGCCGTACAGTTCCGTCGTGCTCCCCATGCCCTCTTTGGTCGGGTGACCGGAGGCCACATGGAGCCCAACGTGCTATCTATCCGCATCCAGCCCGATGAGGGGATCAGCCTGAATGTCAGCTCCAAAGTGCCCGGCGCGGCCATGCGGATCAGACCGGTCAAGCTGGATTTCCTCTACGGCGCATCGTTTGTGGCCGAGCCACCCGAGGCCTACGAGCGCCTGTTGCTTGACTGTATGCTAGGTGACTCCACGCTGTTCACCCGCGCCGACGAGGTGGAGCAGGCCTGGTCGCTGGTCACAAGCATCATGGAAGGGTGGGCCCAGCAACTACCGAATGATTTCCCTAACTACGAGGCGGGCACATGGGGACCCGCCGGGGCCAACCAGCTGCTGGCGGTGGATGGGCGCAGCTGGCGGCGTGTGTAGCCGCCGTGGATGAGCTGTTTGTGGTGCGCGGCGGACACGTGATTGACCCTGCATCGGGCTATGATGGGCCCGCCGACGTGGTGGCGCGGGGCCCGCTGATCGCCGAGGTGCTGCCAGGCACAGGCCACGCCTATGGGCCTGACGTGCGCGTGATGGATGTTGTGGGCCTGACCGTCACTCCCGGCCTTGTTGACCTGCATTGTCATCTGCGTTGCCCCGGCCAGGAGCACAAGGAGGATATGGCCAGCGGCAGCGCGGCGGCAGCGCGCGGCGGCTATACAACGATCTGCTGCATGCCTAACACACGGCCACCGCTGGACACCCTGGAGACAGTCACGGCGCTGCTCCAGACAATTGCCGCCCAGGCCGTGGTGGATGTGCGCATCATCGCGGCGCTGTCGCTGGGCCAAGAGGGTCGGGAGTTGGTGGACATGCGGGCGCTGGCCGAGGCGGGCGCCGTGGCCTACTCTGACGATGGCAAGCCAGTGCGTGACGTGGCCTTGCTGCGTCGTGCCTTGCAGGAGGCGGCCAGGGTAGGCCGTCCGCTCTCGCTCCACGAGGAGGAGCCACGTCTGGCTGGACAGGGCGTGTTGAACGCTGGCCGCCCAGCGCTTCTGCTAGGCCTGCCTGCTATCCCCGCCGCCGCCGAGGAGACAATGATTGCTCGGGACCTGGACCTGCTTGCCGAGTTGATCGCTGAGGGAACACAGCCACATCTACACCTGGCCCATGTGAGCACCGCTGGCGGCGTTGAACTGGTCAGAAGAGCCAAGGCCGCTGGGCTGCCTGTGACCGCCGAGGTCACGCCACACCACCTCACGCTGACTGATGACATGGCTGGGTGGTCACGCCATGGCCGGCCCTACGACACGGCAACGAAAGTAAACCCGCCGCTACGCTCCGCGGCCGACGTGCAGGCCCTGGGTGAGGGCCTACGGCAGGGCATTATTGATGTGGTGGCGACTGACCACGCGCCCCATGCCAGCGCTGATAAAGACTGCTCCTACGAGCAGGCGGCCTTCGGCATCTCCAACTTTGAAACGGCGCTGGCCAGTTGCCTGGAGGTGGTGCGCACTGGGGTGCTGTCGCTGCCTGAGTTGGTCAACAGGATGACCGCGCGCCCAGCGGCGCTGTTCGGCCTGTCGGCGTACGGCCGGCCACTGGGCCAGTTAATCCCCGGCGCACGGACTGATCTGATCGCCTTTGCCCCCCATGAGCCATGGCGTGTCGAGGCGACCAGCTTCGCCTCGCGTGGTCACAATACGCCGCTTGAGGGTCAGGAGATGCGCGGGCAGGTCCGCCTGACGATCGCCAATGGACAGGTAGTCTACCACGCCGCTGCAAGCGCAACATCATGAACTACAGTGTGGCAACGCTGCCCAACGGCCTGCGGGTGATCACCACGCCCATGCCAACGATGTATTCGGTGAGCGCGCTTGTGTTCCTGGGGGTGGGCTCGCGGTTCGAGGAGGACGCCGTGGCCGGCAGCTCGCATCTCCTGGAACACATGCTGTTCAAGGGCACCGCCCGACGGCCCACCGCGCAGATCCTCTCCGAGACAATTGAGAGTACGGGGGGTAGTCTGGACGCCAGCACCGGCAAGGAGGAAACCATTCTCTCCGCCCGCGTAGCAGGCGCCGACGCCGACCTTGCGCTTGACCTGCTCGCCGACATGCTGCTCAACAGCCTGTTCGCCGCTCCCGAGGTAGACAAGGAGAAGGGTGTGATCGTTGAGGAGCTCAGCATGATCGCGGACAGCCCGGCGGAGTGGGTGCATACCTTACTGGACGGCATAATCTGGCCTGGGCACCCCCTGGGCCGTGATATCGGGGGCACCCGCGAGTCCGTGCTGGGCCTCACCCGCGCCGACTTGGTCCGCTTCCGCGACAGCCACTACGCGCCGGCAACCACGGTGATCAGCGTGGCGGGCAACCTGAATGTGCAAGCCACACTAGCCACCGTGGAGCGCCTCTTCTCCTCCTGGGCGCCACGCGCGGCGCCCCAGGCGCTGGCCGCGCCGCCAATCGCCGCCGCGCCGCGCATCCACGTGGAAGAGCGGGATACCGAACAGCTTAACCTGTGTGTGTCCACGGGCGGTGTAGATCATCATGATCCTGACCGCTTCGCCTTCGACCTGCTGGGCAGCATCCTGGGCGGCGGGGTCAGCTCACGCCTCTTTCTTGAGCTGCGGGAGCGCCGTGGCCTCGTCTACGACATCCACACCTCCGGGCAGCGCCTGTCCGACACCGGCGCTCTGGTCACCTACGCTGGCGTGGATCCACGCAACGTCCAGGTCCTGGTCAAGGAGGTTGTCGGCCAGTTGGATCGGCTACGGCGGGAACCAGTGGGCCACGACGAGCTGGCCAGGTTCAAGAGCAGCTATAAAGGACACATCCTGCTTGGGCTGGAGGACACCTACAGCGTCGCCTCGTGGTGCGGTGGGCAGCAGCTGTTGCGCCGCTCTATTCTGTCACCAGAAGAGGTCATCGCGGCGGTGGAGCGGGTACAGGTCGCGGACCTACAGCGCGTCGCGCGGGGCCTGTTTACCGACCAATCTCTCCGGCTAGCTGCTATTGGCCCGCTCGACGACGCCGATGCGGCAGCCTTGGAGGAAGAGTTACGCCTTGCTCCGCTATAACAGAGGAATGCGCCGGGTTTGGTTTACGTGTCTAGTTCAGTTGACGCCGCTCCAACAGCTATGCTAGACTGCCCATAGTCAAGCAGCCTGTAGTAGCGTGAAAGTAGCCTGTACATGACTGTGGCCGTGTTTTTGGATCGTGACGGCGTGATCAACGAAAACCGCGCGGACCATGTCATACACCCTGATGATGTGCGGCTCGTTCCAGGGGCGCTGGGGGCGCTGGCCCTGTTTGCCCGCGTGGGCCTACCCTGCTACGTGGTCACAAATCAGGCCATCGTCGGCCGCGGGGTCCTTAGTCAGCCTGCTCTAGACAGCATTCATCACTCTATCTCCGAGGCCGTACGGCGGGCTGGCGGCGCTATCGCTGGCTTCTACTATTGCCCGCACACGCCTGAGCAGCAGTGTACTTGCCGTAAGCCACTCCCGGGGTTGCTTCAGCAAGCGGCCGATGACCATGATCTGGATCTGACGCGTTGTTACCTTATTGGCGATGCGCTCAGCGATGTGCAAGCTGCTCAGGCGGCAGGGTGTACGCCGATCCTGGTGCGCACGGGTCGTGGTCTGACCCAGATGCTCCACGAGGACGCCCGGCACCTGCGCGGGTACTATGTGGCCGCGCACCCCAGACAGGCCGCTCGCTGGATCGTGCAGCGGGAGCGATCTGATGCGCCGGGCCACCCTCTCCACGCGCTAGCCGCGCTCCTGGCGGGCAGGCGGCGTTCGCTCAAGCTCGTGTGAGTGGCCCGACCGACCGCACGGGTTTCTCAGAGTCGGGGCGGCATCCTGGCAGGGGTGAGGCATGATCATTACACGCGCCCCTTTTCGGCTTAGCTTTGCCGGAGGTGGCACGGATCTGGCCGTTTATTATGTGCCGTTTGGCGGTCTCGTGGTCAGCACGGCCATTGACCGCTACGTCTATGTGCTGCTCCGTGAGGGCAAACGCGGCGCGCCCGTGCATCTCATCTCCTCCGATGCCGGGGCGTACAGGCAGGGCCACGTGGGCGCTACCCCCGACACGGCGGGCGCTACCCATTTACCGTGGGCTGTCCTGGACTATTTCGGCGTGCGCGACAGCGTGGAGGTTTTTATTGCCTCTCAGGTTCCCTCAGGCACCGGCCTCGGCTCCTCTAGCGCCCTGGCCGTGGCGCTGATCCAGGCGCTGGCTGCCTACACTGGCCGCGCCATGCTGCCACGCCAGGTGGCGGATCTGGCCTGCACCATCGAAATAGAGCACCTTGGCTCGCCGATCGGCAAGCAAGATCAATATGCCAGCGCGCTGGGCGGCTTCAATGAGATTACCTTCTCCGCTGATGGCGTGGGTGTGCGCCCCCTCAAGCTCTCGGCGGCGACGCGGGAGGCTCTGGGGCCACGCTTGATGCTCTTTTTTACCGGTGTGCGGCGCGACGCCAACGCCATACTCAGCCAGCAGCGTCAGGCCAGCGAGAGCCGTAATACCCAGACCATTGAGTCGCTGCACGCGCTCAAGGAATTAGCCATTCAACTGGTGCGGGTGCTGGAGGAGGGCGACCTGGATGCCTTTGGCCCACTGCTGGATCAGGCCTGGCAGCACAAGCAACGGGTCAGCCGCGGCATCTCAAACGCCTTTATAGATCATTGCTACGACACGGCGCGCCGCGCTGGCGCTCGCGGTGGTAAAATCGCCGGCGCAGGTGGCGGCGGGTTCCTGCTGTTAGATTGCCTGCCGGAGCATCAACCAACGGTGACCAACGCCCTTGGACCCCTGGGGCTGGAGCCATTTGCCTTTGGGTTTGAGCAAGAGCCAGCTGGTCTCGTACCCTGCTTCCCCGCCGGTCCAGGGGCTAGCGGCGATGGCCGCTAAACGCGCCCCCGACAGCCTCCCATCGCCTCTGTCCGCGCTACCCCAGCAGGGCTACCCGGCCCGGCGGCGGCGCACCATCACCTATGCCCTGATGGCTATCGTTATCGCTGATCTGTTCAGCGTGCTGGTCGCTGGCTTGCTGGCGTACCATCTGCGGTTTGATCCCACGCCCGCGCATGGTGGCTCCGTACTGGGGCTACCGCCCGTGCCGGTCAGCCCACAGCTGTATACAAAAGTGGTCATCGTCCAGGCGGGCATGACGGTTGCGCTGCTGTGGGGCTTTCAGGCCTATCTGTGGCGCACCGTGGTGACCGGACTGCGCCAATACACGGTCTGCCTCAACGCTGTTGCGCTGGCCACCCTGAGTACGGTGTTCATGGGTTATCTGCTCTACAGCGCGGAGAGCATCTCGCGCGGTTTTCTATTGCTCGCCTGCGTGACCAGCAGCGTCGCGCTGTGTCTGACCCGCTTCCTGGCCCGCCGCGTGCTCCACGCTCTGCAGCGCCGCCACATCTTTGTCGCTCGCGCTGTGATCGTGGGCACCGCGACTGGGGCCGGGCTACTGGAGTGGACCTTGCGCCGGCGCCCTGAGTTCGGCTACAACGTGATCGGATTCGTCGACGCTAGCCCCGTTGGCACGCCTGTGCAGGCTGGCCTGACCGTCCTCGGCCCCATCGCCGCCCTGGCGCGCATTGTGCAGACGCACGGTGTGGGCTGCGTCCTGGTGGCTCGTTCGGCCCTGAGCCACGAGGATACACTGGCCGCCCTACAGGCCGCCGCGGCCACGGAAGCCGAAGTGATCATGGCGTCCGACCATCTGCAAGTGCTGGCGACGGGCGCGCGGGTTGTTGATCTACCCGGCGCCAGCCTGTTGGTTATCGAGAAAATGCGGCTGACCGGAGGCAACCGGGGGCTCAAAATAGCCCTTGACCTGACCCTCGCCTCAGCCCTGCTGTTGGTGCTCAGCCCTGTGCTGGTAGCACTGGCCGTGCTGGTGCGTTGGCGCATGGGCGCCGGCGTGCTCGACCGCGTACCCGCCGTGGGGGCCAAGGGCAAGGTCTTTTACGCCTTGAAGTTCCGCACCACACTGACCGGTGAGGCCGCCGCGCGCCGCGAGACGCGGGTCAAGGAGCGCCTAACCCGTGGTTTGCCCGTGCGCCTCTACCCTGACGTCACTCCATTAGGGCGCATACTACGGCGGTATAGCCTGGACGAACTTCCTCAACTGCTCAATGTGCTGCGCGGCGATATGAGCATGGTTGGCCCCTACAAGATCAATCCTGACCAGGCCATGTTGTATGGCCGCCGCCAGGCTATGGTCACGGCAATGAAGCCAGGCATCACGGGCATCTGCCAGGTCACCGGGCGTGGTGAGCTGACCCCAGAGGAGCGCGCCCTACTGGACGCCGATTACGTGCGCAACTACTCTATCTGGCAGGATCTATTGATCCTGGCGCGCACGCTGAACGCGGTAGCGAGAGGGCGAGGAGCGTACTAACCCGACCACCACCGCGTGGCCCGGCTGAGCTCGGCCATGGTTTAGCATGTGATGTCCTGGTAGAGCGTTTGCGGCCGTCCTTCGTCCTATATGCTCGGCTCCCATGAGGCTTCAACGGGTGATGTCCTAGTAGAGCGTCTGCAGGTCGGCCACCATGCGGTCGGCGCTGTAGAGCCGCAACACCCGCTCCCGCCCCGCTTCGGCCAGTTCGGCTACTTCACCTGGGTGATCCAGCAGATAGATCAGCGCTTCGGTGAGAGCCGGGGCGTCGGGGCACGAGCAGCCCCCCACCAGCCCACCGTTTCAGCTGGGGCTTATGGGTTCCGCTTTGCGTTCCCAGGCACTCTGCCAGTACTATGGGTAGGTAACGTGATGACCTCACCGGAATGAGAGTATCTGACTAGACGGAAAGGCATGCCATGACCTCGCTGTCTGTGCCTTCGGCCAGCCCGGCCGCCTATCTCGCGGAGGTGGGGGTCCTGCTGGAGAGGATTCCACAGGCCAGTCTGACCACGCTGTATGGCGCGCTGCTACAGGCGTACAGCCGAGACGCGCAGATCTTTGTCGTGGGCAACGGTGGCAGCGCCGCGACGGCCACGCATTTCGCCTGTGATCTGAGCAAGAACACCAGGGCAATGGGGCAGCGCCGCGTGCGCGCCCTCGCTCTAACTGATAACCTGGCCTGCCTGACCGCCTGGGCCAACGACGACGGCTATGGCAGTGTGTTCGCCGAGCAACTGCTGGGCCTGCTGCGATCCGGCGACCTCCTGGTGGCCATTAGCGGCAGCGGCGCCTCGCCAAACATCCTGGATGCCGTGCGCTGCGCCATGGCCGGGGGCGCGGCCACGGTGGCCCTGACAGGCCATGATGGCGGCTTGCTAGCGCCCATGGTAGACCATGCGCTGATCGTTCCCAGCCCCTGTATGCCCATGATTGAGGACGTTCACCTTGCGGTGTGTCATGCGCTGACCGCGGCGCTACGCGCCCACCTGCAGTCCCTGGATGCGGCTCCGGAGCAGGGAACGCCCGCCGGCGACGACGCGAGTGTACTGCCCGTGCTCCAGAGCAGTGCGGGGTAGCGCCCCTGTGGCTACGCCGTTTGCCGCTCCACCGGCCCATGCGTACTATGATCAGACCAAGCGCGCCATGGATTGTCTCGTCGCCGCGACCCTGCTCATCGTGGGCGCTCCACTGTGGCTGGCTATCGCCGTGGCGATCAAGTTGGGCTCACCAGGCCCCATCCTGTTCACCCGCACGGTGATCGGCCGAGGGGGCCAGCCGTTTACCTACTATAAGTTCCGCACCATGACCCATCGCAACGACGATAGCGCCCATCGCGCTTTTTTACACTCCTACGTGCGTGAGAACAAGCCATTTGCCGTGCGGCACGATGCGGCCACCGGCCAGGAGCAACCGATTTATAAAGTCGTGGCTGATCCGCGGGTGACCCGCGTAGGCCGAGTGCTACGCCGCACCAGCCTGGACGAGATCCCTCAGTGTATCAATGTGCTGCGCGGCCAAATGAGTCTGATTGGGCCGCGTCCGCCTATTGACTACGAGTTTGCCCTCTACGACGACGCGGCGAAGGCGCGGCTGGCCGTGTTGCCGGGTATCAGCGGGCTGGCTCAGGTACGGGGACGTGGCCGCGTGTCGTTTAGCCAGATGCTCGCCTACGACCTGACCTATATCCGCCAACGCTCAGTCGCCTACGACCTCACGCTGATGGTCGCCACGGTCAAAACGATGCTCAGCGGTCAGTGAAAGCAGAGGTCGGATGAAGGTTCTTGTGACCGGTGGGGCCGGATTTATCGGCTCACACACCGTTGATCTGCTGCTGGAGCAGGGTTACGAGGCGCGCGTCCTCGACGCGCTGCGCCCCCCCGTTCACCCCCACGGCCAGCGGCCGGCCTATCTGCCCCGAGATGTGGAGTTCATGGTGGGTGATGTGCGGAATAAGGCTGATCTCGCCGGCGCGCTACGCGGCGTGGACGCGGTGATTCATCTGGCCGCGTATCAGGACTACCTGACCGACTTTTCCACGTTTTTTCACATCAACACAGTGGGCACGGCGCTGCTCTATGAGCTGATCGTGGAGAGCAAGCTGCCCATTCAGAAGGTCGTGGTGGCCTCCTCACAGGCCACCTATGGTGAAGCGAAATATCGCTGTCCCAACGCTAGCTGCCCTGGCACAACGGGCGTCCAGGGTAGTGACGCGGCGGTGCGCTATCCCGACCTACGCCCAGAGGCGCAGTTGCGCCGCAGGCAATGGGAGCCGCTCTGCGCGGCTTGCGGGGCGGTTTTGCAGCCTGTCTGGACCGACGAGGCGCGGGTCAAACCGCACAATCAATACGCCGTGAGCAAGTACACCCAGGAGTTGGTTGCGCTTAACCTGGGCCAACGCTATGCCATCCCCACGGTGTGCATGCGCTACTCTATCGTGCAGGGCCAGCGGCAAAGCTTTACAAACGCCTACTCTGGCGTGTTGCGCATCTTTGCCACACGCATGCTACTGGGCAAAGCGCCCGTGGCCTATGAAGATGGCGGCCAACTGCGCGACTACGTCTACGTCGGTGATGTGGCGGCGGCCAACCTGCTGGTGCTGCGCGATCCGCGCGCCGATTATCGCTGCTTCAATGTCGGCGGCGGCCATGCCACCACGGTGTTGCGGTTTGGCGAGATGGTCGCCCGCTCCGTGGGCTGCGCTATCCAGCCCGAGACACCTGGTCAATACCGCTTCGGAGACACCCGGCACGTGTTTTCAGAGACGGCTGCCCTGCGGGAGTTGGGCTGGCGCACCACGAAGAGCCCTCAGGCAGTCGTGGATGAGTACGTGGCCTGGGCGGCAAACCACCCTGACCTGACCGACAGCTACAGTGAGGCCGAGAAGGTGATGCTGCGTTCAGGCACAGTACGTCGGACGGTCGAAAAGCCGTGATGTACCGTAGCTCACGGCAGCGCCCCAGACGGCATTGCCGCCATAGGCATGATCGGTAGCGCCCCTAGCGATTAAGGAGTTGCCATGGATAGGACTACCCTGGAAACGAGACGCGCTGCTGCCCATGAGTACTATGCTACCTGCACCGCGTATGCCGATGGCCTTGAGCACAGATCCGACACCAACTATCGCTATGTGGTCGCCTTTATCAGCCAGCGCGTGGCTGCACCCATGGCCCTGCTTGAGATCGGCCGCGGCACTGGCAGGCTCGCTGAGATCATCGTCGCCAGGACAGCTTGAGGTGCGCGGAGCGCGCACCCGCTGGTTGGGTCCGTGGGCTGGCAAGCATTCATCTGGCCATGCGCGCCGCACCCCCACGCCCGCTCCGCCAACAGGCATACCATGAACGTTCGCGCGGCCCCGCCCTGCTACGACAGAGCGCTAATCCCGGTCTCTCGCGCCTACGCTGGACATCTCGGCATCGGGCGAGCGTTCGCGCAGAGACGCCTGGCGGTATGGCGGCAGGGTCGGCTAGCACGCGTGATCCGATAGCCCTATGAAGGTTGCTATCGTTCATGATTATCTGGTGCAGCGTGGCGGCGCCGAGCGGGTCGTTGAGGTGTTCCATGAGATGTTCCCCGACGCGCCTATTTATACGTCTGTCTATAACCCGGAGACGACGTGGCCGTCATTCCGACAGATGGACGTGCGCCCCTCCTTCATGCAAAAAATCACCCGCTCTAACACGATGAGCCGAGCGCTGTTGCCACTATATCCCGTTGCGTTTGCCGCGTTCGACCTGCGTGGCTACGATCTTGTGCTCAGTTCTACCACCGCCTTCGCCAAAGGGGTACGCATGCCGTCCGGGGCGCCGCATGTATGCTACTGCAACGCTGTGACCCGCTTTCTGTGGGACGCCGACGCCTACTTCGCCCAGCAGGGCGCGTCACTGCCCATCAGGCTCGCCGTCGGCGCGCTGGCCGCGCCACTGCGCCGTTGGGACTACCGGGCGGCCCAGCGCGTGACCCTCTTCGTGGCCAACTCTGCTAATATAGCCGCGCGCATCCACACGCACTACCGCCGCGACTCGGTGGTCTGTCACTGCCCAATTGACGCGTCACGCTTTGCCCCCGCGGCGTCGATCGAGAACTACTATTTCGTCATCGCCCGGCTTAACGCCTACAAGCGGGTTGATCTGGCTGTGCAAGCCTGTACCCGGCTTGGCCTGCCCCTGGTGGTCGCCGGTGATGGCCCCGACCGCCGCCGCCTAGAGAGCCTGGCCGGCCCCACGGTACGCTTCCTGGGCCGCATCTCCGACGAAGAGTTACGCCACCACTACGCGGTCTGCCGCGCCCTCATCTTGCCCGGGATCGAGGATTTCGGCCTGACCCCCCTTGAAGCAATGGCCAGCGGCCGGCCGGTCATCGCCTACGCCGCGGGCGGTGCCCTGGAGACGGTGATTGAGGGGGTAACCGGCACATTCTTCCACAGCCCAACGCCAGACGCCCTAGGCGATACGCTGGCGTTGTTCGACCCCACGCACTACTCCAGCGCCGTGGTACGCGCCCACGCCACGGCCTTTGACAAAGAGCCCTTCAAGCAGAAGATGGCCGAGATCATTGGCGCGGCAGCCGGTGACCCATCAGGCGCTGATCCGGCTGTCCCTGGTTCGCTGTATAGGCCCGCGCATACCCCCTAGCTATCGCGATAGCCCGCAGCGCGGCGGGCAGCGCCGCCAGCCTGCCGTTCTTTGCCAAGCCGGCGATCATATGCAGCGGGGCCAGCGCCGCGTAAGCCCAGGCTTTCAAGGGCCGTGCCTCCAACCAGCGATAGCGCTTGTACGTGGCATAGAGCCGCGACGCCTCCTGATAGCGCGGGTACTCGTCGCGGTTGATCTCAGATGGATAGTGATCATTGACCAGCTCCGCCGAGAAGCGGATCCGATAGCTGGCCCGTTCCGCCTGGGCGCACATGTCAACCTCTTCGCTGCCATAGCGTAGCCGCTCGTCGAACTGAGCGTGCTCAAAGAGCGGGCGCGGGAACACCGTCGCGTTGATCACGATGGCGTGATAGTCATCCTTCCCACGGGGCAGGACCTCTTGATGGCCCCAGAACGAGAGGTTGCGCGGCGTCACCCGCAGGCCGTTCTTGCTCTCCCAACCGGTGATGATCGTGCGGGGCAGCGCTTGCGAGATTGCCTGCTGGGTGCGGGCCACAAACTCCGGCCGCAACACGACATCGTCGTCAATGAAGACGACAAAGCTTATTGAGGGAGGTAGGCGCCGCAGGCAGGTGTTGCGGTTGGCGCCGAGGCCACGGCGTGGACCGGCCACGAGCGTGACCCACGGTAAGGTGGCGCACACCAACGCCGTGTGGGCCGCCTGGTCCGCGTCACTATCATCGGAGACCACGACGCAGGCTGGGGACACCGTCGAACGCCTCACCGCCTGTAGCGCCCTGTGCAGTTCCCGCGGCCGGTTACGCGTGCAGATGCAGAGCCCGATCGCCGCCGGCTGCCCATCCTCACCGCCACTGCTATTCATGGGCGCACAGCTACAGCGTCACTGCCGACTGCTCCACTGCTGGGTCCCATGGGACCCAGCAGTGGAGATCCAAATATCTTCAAGGGTGGCCATATAGGCCTCCAGCCCGAACCGTGCCATGGCCGTGCAGCACCCGTTCTCACGCAGGCGCCTGGCCAGATCGGGGTCGTGCAGCAGAGCCAGAATCGCCGCGCTAAGCGCAAGCGGATCACGAGGGGGAACGAGCAAGCCATCGCTCCCATTGGTGATAATCTCGGGCACGCCACCGGCCGCCGTGGCGATCACGGGGCAGCCGCAGGCCATCGCCTCAATCACGACGCGTCCAAACGGCTCCGCCCATGACGGCACCAGCAGCGCCGACGCCGCCGAGTAGATGGGCGTGGGATCAGGCGTCTCCCCCAGAAAGTGAACGTGGCCGCGTAGGTCCGCCTGCCCGGCCCGGTCCACAAGCGCGGCCTGATAGGCCCCATTATCGTAGCGGCGCCCTTTGCCCACGAACTTGGGGCTGCCGGCGATCATCAGGTGAGCCTGCACACCCGCCGCGCGCACACGCGCCAGGGCCTCCAGCGCGTCAGCCTGGCCTTTCCAGGGGCTGATCTGGCCCACAAGCGCCAGCAAGGGGGTCTTTGGGGTCATCAGGCCAAGGCGTACACGCAACGCCGCCCCTGCCTGTTCATCCCGCTGGTAGCGGCTGAGGTCAATAGCGTTGTGCAGCACACGGACCGCAGCGGATCGTCCCAGGCCATGTGCCGCGTAGCGCGAGATAGCGACGATGGCCGCCGCTTCATGGCTGACCGTCCGCGCGGTCAAGCGGGAGAGCAATCCAGCGCGAAAAGCGTCGCGCGTGTGGACGACCAACCGGGGCCGGGGCGGCGCCAGCCGCAGAGCCGCCGCCGCCACCAATCCGGCCCGTGCTGAGTTAGCGTGGACGATGTGGGGGCGGTATGCTCGCGTCAGCCTGGCCAGGGCAAGGCTCGGCCCGGCTGCCCCGGCCAGGTAGCGGGCCAGCGTCATGGGGTTGCGCGTATAGCCCAGCACGAGTGGCGGCATAGCCGCCACGGATACCCCACAGGCCGCTGCTCCCTCCGTTATAGCGCCAGGCGGCGCGGCGAGGAGCACCATGTGCCCCCGATCCTGCGCCGCCTGGGCTATGGAGAGCAGGCTGCGTTCGGCCCCACTTACCTCGGGCGCGTGGGTGTAGAACAGCAGCCGAAGAGACGTCACGCTTGCCCCCGCCGCTGGGCCATCACGGCACGAGCCAGCACACCCTCAACGCGGTGGGCCACATGCTCCCAGGTATACTCCTGGTACACACGCTCCCGACCAGCCTGGCCCAGACGCGCCGCCATGTGGGGGTCACCCAGCAGGCGCAGGCAGGCGTCGGCCACGGCCCCCATGTCAGTCGGCTCGACCAGGACACCCGTGACATCGTCCACGATGGCGTCAAGCACGCCGCCAGAGCGCCCGCCCACGGTGGGCTTGCCGCGCGCCGCCGCCTCCAAAAACACGATGCCGAAGCCCTCCGCGCTGCCATCCGGCCCTTCGCGGCTGATCATGGCGAACAGGTCGCACCGATCATACAGGGCCAGCCGCTCGGCCTGACCCACCACACCGGTAAATACCACGTGATCGTCCACGCCCAGCGCCACGGCCAACCGCTGATAGTAGCCGCGATAGCGCCCATCTCCGGCGATCACATAAGTCACGTCCGGCAAGACAGCGGCGATCAGGGGCAGAGCTTGCAACATCACATCATGGCCTTTGTAGCGCTCGTCGAGGCGGGACAAGGTCAGGATCAGCGGCCCACGGCGGGCGGACACGCTAGGCGGCGTCCGCTGGAGGGCCACGGCTGAGGTCAACATGCTGGCGTCCACCCCCGTGCCTACCACCGTGATCGCCGCCGGATGACAGCCAGCCCGCGTCAGGACCTCCGCTGTGCGCGCGCTGATGCCGATGCACCCAGCGCTGTGCCGCAGCGTTGTCGGGCAGAACGGCTGGATCCACCGCGCGTGCAGTTCTTTCTCGTAGGCCACCACCACATAGGGCAGGCGCAGCAGGCGACACAGCGCGTGTCCGATCACCGCGGCGAAGATATGGCAATACAGCACAACCTGTGGGCGTACCCGCAGCGCTGTTCTGGCCGACACAAGGAGCAGCAGCGCCTGGCGTAGGGGACCTGCCGACGCCGCCGGACAGCGCACGACCCGGTAGGGCTCACCCGCGTCGAAGGCTGCGGCGCCGGGTTCAGCGGGCGCCACCACGGTCACGGCGTGGCGGGCGGCCAACTCGCGGGCCAACTGCGCCGTCATGTGCTGGATACCCCCAATGGCCGGAGGATAATCGGTGGTCACGATCAGGAGACGCAACCGCCTGCTCACAGGGCCTCTTGCCAGAGCGGGCCATCCAGCTCCTGATACTCGGGGTGCCTGAAGACCGCGTCGTACCACACCTCGAAACACAGCAAACTCCACAGGCCCAGGGCATGATCCTGACGCTGGGTCTGGTGCTCCTGCCACAGGCCACGCACAGCCACTCGGTTGAACAGGCCGTGGTCATCAGCCGCGTTCACATCTAGTACTCTTTCCTGGACCATGCCGCGCAGCTCTCCACGCAGCCACTCGGCGATAGGTACCCGGAAGGCGTTCTTGCGCGTCTGGAGCACCGCCGCCGGCAGGTGCGGCTGCATGGCCCGCCTCAGCAGCGGTTTGGTCGTTGGCATGGGCCGCTTGAATGCCTCAGGCAGTGAGGTGACGAACTCCACCAGCCGATGATCCAGAAAGGGGACGCGCAGTTCCAGCGACGCGGCCATGCTCATTTTGTCGGCCTTCATCAACACGTCGTCCACGAGCCACGTCGCCATGTCCGTTCGCATGGGGTCGTGCAGCTTCTTTCCCGTCCCCAGGTAGGCGTGCTGCGGTGGTGGCTCACCGGCGCAATCCGGCAAGAGGGCAGCACCCGCCGCTAGCCCCCCAGTCCAGGCAACGTGGCGCTGAGCCGCTGTCGCCGGTCCCAGGAGTAGGCGCAACCGCCGCCGCCGCTCTGGAGCGCGGATGGCCCCTTCAAGGCCTCGGGTCAGCGCAGTAGCCAACCCCGTGGGTAGCACCTCCTGCAGCCGTTGAGCACGCGTAGCCCAGTAGTAGCGCGGGTAGCCGCCGAGTAGTTCGTCGGCTCCCTCGCCACTCAGCGCCACCGTGACCGAGCGGCGGGCGAACCGCGAGATCAAGAAAGTGGGTAGCGCCGCCGGGTCGGCCACAGGTTCATCAAAGTGCCACATTAGTTTCGGGAGCAGATCCGCCGCGGCGGCGCCCATCCGCACCTCATGGTGATCGGCGCCAAAATAGGCCGCCACCGCCCGCGCCCCTTGCGTCTCGTCATAGCTCGTGCCGTCCTGAGCCTGCCCAAAGCCAAAGCCGACGGTGAAGGTCTGGACCGGCCGCATACTGTGTTGGCTCATCAGCGCGACCACCGAGGCCGAGTCAATGCCACTGCTCAGCAGCGCCCCCAACGGCACGTCCGCGACCATATGCTGCCTGACAGCTTCATCCAGCAGCCGGTACAGCTCATGCGCCGCATCCTGCTCAGTCAACTCGGCGTAGGCGCTCTCCACCACGGGCGCCCAGTACTGATCAATCCGCACGGCCCCATCGTGCAGCAGCAAGGTGTGTCCTGGCTGCAGCTTCAGGATGCCCTGGTACATCGTGCGTGGTCCAGGCACATAGCGATACGCCAGATAATGCTCCAGCGCCACTGTATCAATGTGGCGGCCCACGCCCTCCCAGACGCGTAGCGCCTTGATCTCCGACGCGAACGCCAGCCGTTGACCATCCCAGTGATAATAGAGCGGCTTGATACCCAGCCGATCCCGAGCCAGGAACAGGGTCTGGCGTGTGCGGTCCCAGATAGCAAAGGCAAACATGCCGCGCAGGAGGTGGACGCAGGCCGGCCCGTACTCCTCGTAGAGGTGGACGATCATCTCCGTGTCGCCAGCGGTGCGCAGCGTGTGCCCCTTGGCTACCAGGGATCGCTGTAGCTCATGGTAGTTGTACAGCTCACCGTTGAAGACGATGCCCACCGAGCCATCCTCATTAAAGATGGGCTGGTTGCTGCCGGCCACATCAATGATGCTTAGCCGGCGCATGCCCAGGCACAGGTCGCCATCGTGCAGCACCCCCAGATCGTCGGGGCCGCGGTGGAAGATGAGCCGCAAGGCCGCGTCCATCCTGGCGTGGTCGAAACCCCACGCGCCTACGATGCCACACATGGCCCCTCTCCCTCACCTGCTGGCCCCATCGGCATCGCCCCCATCTTTACTCCTGTGTAGTAGCCGCGGCATCTCCGACGAGGCGTCGTAGGAAGCCCTCCGCCTCTTGGGCTAGCGTACCATATGTATAGTGACGCAGCACGTACTGGTAGCCTGCCTCGGCCCGTGCGGCCAGGGCGCTCCGATCGGCCAGCGCTGCCGTGATTTGCTCGGCCAGAGCCCGCGGCTGACCCTCCGGCGTCACGAACCCGCCCCCCGTCCTGGCCACGAGCACGGGCAGTTCCCCATTATCCGAGGTCAGCACCGGTACTTTGCAGGCCAGAGCTTCGATGACCACTCGCCCGAACTGTTCTTTGTACCCGCGGTGGCTCACCGTAGGCACAACCAGCAGGTCAAGAGACTGCATCGCCTGGGGCACATCGTGGTGCGCCACCGGGCCATGCCACACAACGGTGTCGTTACCAAGGCCCAGATGGCGCTGGCGGTCGCGCAGGCCCTCCAGATAGGCTGGCGCACCGGCGCCGTAGAGGGCGAAGATCGCCGCCGAACGACCCGATCGCTCGGTCAGCAAAGCTGCCGCATCCAGCAGGGTCTCAATGCCTTTTGGCGGCACAATGCGGCCCACGAAGCCGATACGGGGCAAGGCGCCGCCAGGGCGCTGGTCTGGTAGAGCAGGGCAGAATAACTGGGTATCCACCGCATGGGGCAAGACCGCGGTGACGCCGCCATAGCCGTGGTCACGTAGGACCTGCGCGCCCATCTCGCTGACCGCCGCGATCCCTGCCGCTCTGGTCAGCACGGTCTTGTGGAGCAGTGAAAACGGCCACGGAAACGTGCGGCGGCGGTTTTCCTCGGTGCGCAAGGCGACCGGGCGCCGCAGGGCGGCCGCCAGCGCTGTCCACTGCAGCGTTGCCAGGGACCATGGCTCCTCATCGATAAAGATGATGTCGGGGCGCCACGCGGCCAGCCGCGCCACGGCCGCTGGCGTATAGCACTGCAGGGCCGTGCTGCCTGGCATGGCCGCGCGACATGGCTGCAGTGATAGCAGGCCGCCCGCACTATCGGCCAGTGGTTCAGGCTGTAGCGGTCGGCTACCGTAATCGTTTCTCCATCGCGTAGGCACGATGAGGCAGACCCGGTGCCCGCGGCGCGCCAACTCTGTCCAAAACGGGCGGTTGATGCTCAGGATCGCCGCGTGGCTCACCGCCAGGACACGCATGGCCCCATCACAATCCGATTCCTTCCCGCGAACGCCTGCCTCGCGCCTCATTATAGACGTGTTCGTACTGCTCCGCGATAATGTCCCAGCTATAACTCTGCGCTCGCCGTAGCCCCTCACGGGCTAACCGCCCACGACGCTCATCGTCGGCCAGGGCGTCTAGAATAGTTTGGGCCAGCCTGTCATCGTCGGCCAGCATGCCGTATTGGCCCTCGTCAAGGACTTCGCGTGCTCCGGGGTTGCGGCTGGCCACAACGGGCACACCACAGGCCATCGCTTCCACGTAGGGGATGCCAAACCCCTCGTAGGTGCTGGGCAAACAGAACAGCCAGGCCTGCTGGTACAGGGCGACGAGTTGGGGCGTGGTGACTTTGCCCCACCAGCGCACCCCCTCTGCCGCCTCTCCCGGTTCACAGACCATCCAGAGTTCGGCGGTTGGCCAGCGTGGGCGAATGTAGCGCCCAAACAGGGTGAGCAACAGATCGCCGCGCTTGCGGCCCAGCACGGTGCCAACGAACAAAATAGAGGGCGCCGTGGACCGGCTCTGCCCAGACGGACGGAAGACAGTGAGATCAACACCGCAGGGGATAATGTGGGCAATACCCGGCACACAGGCCGCCGTGTCACGCGAGATGCCCACCGCCACATCCGCCGCGGCTGCCGAGACCGCCTCAAGGGGAACCAAGAGCCTTTGCGACAGCCGCCGTCGCAGGCGCACGGCGCTCTGCAACTCGCGCCTGGCCGACCCGTAGAACGTGCGCACCCAGGGTAGCGTTCCGCGCCGCACAAAGTGATCGTCGCCATGGGCGTGCATGACGCTAAAGCGGCGCAGATCAAGTGTGTTCAGCAGCAGAGGGGCCAGGATCAAGCGGCCCAGCACCGCCTGGCCCCACGCCGCCAGGGGCAGCGTAACCACACTATAGGATGCGTCCGCGGGAGCAGGGTCAAATGAAAAGACAGTCACCTCGTGCCCCCGGCTGACCAACGCGTTAGCCAGCCGGTGTACGGCGTAGGTCACTCCTCCCTCTTTGGGACGCCGTGGGTTGGGCAGCGTGGCGTGATAGCAGGCGATGCGCAGGGGAGGGGCCACCCCGCCTTGCTGGATCATGCGCCCTTCCGTATGGTGGTCAGCCACGTCCGCAGGCCCCGCACCTTACCCTGATAGCTGGGCACGAGCTGATCCGTGACGCTGATCCGCTCCCCCGAGACATATCCGCTTAGCCAGCGCAGCACCGCCCACGAACCACGGTGTCCGACCAGAAAAGTATACAGGAGAAAGGGGCCCTTCTGCCACCAGCGCAAATACGTCAGCATCATATACACTTCGTTATGCACCACGCTCGAGATGGCTCCGCGGCTGGGCGCACCCCTCTGATCTTCATCATGGCGTTGTGCCGGATAGTGGTCGGCCACGCAGTTGGGATCATACATGATGACACCACCCCTCTTGCGGGCCTGCAGGCACAGATGCGAGTCGTTGTGGATCTGCGACCCGGCCCCCTGCAGGCGATGGTCGAAGACACAGTACTCCCGGCGCAGGCTCATGTTTGCGCCCTTCAACACATCAACCGGCCGGGCTACGCCAAAGCCCCGGTGATGGTTGCCACTTACACGCCCAAACCAGGAGATCTGGCCTACCCGCGCCCGCGGCGTATAGGTGGCGCTCCACCGGTCATGCACCGCATCGCGTCCGCCAACGCCGACCACCCGGGGATTCCGGTAGTGTTGTAGGCACCGCTCAATCCAGTCAGGCCGAATGCGTACATCGTCATCCAGGAAGACGATGATAGCGCTTACCGCTGCCCGCACTCCGGCCTCCATTGCCGCCACCTGACCCGGGCGGTCCACAGTGACAGTTCTGCGCGCCGTCAGGCCAGGCTGGCTGGCCCACCCGGTAGCCACAGCCTCGGTTTCAGGATCCCCCACGGCGCGATGCACCACCAGGATCTCATCAGGTGGGCTGTTTTGCCCCTCAATGGCTTGCAGGCACTTTTGCAGCTCCGCGGGCCGCCGATAGGTGGGCACAACCACGGCCACGCTCAGTTTGCAGCACGTCATCATGGATTAGAACCGCTGGCCCGCACGCGCCACGCCTATGTCGCACGTCCTATGGTAAAACATTGAGCGCCTGCATCCTCTCATTGCCCCCGTACCGGCTCTTGAAGCAGCGGCAGGTTCACCACGGCACGCCGGCTCTTGGCCGGTAACCGCGGACCAAATACCTCTACTGAGCGCCGATCAATCCAGGCTACGAACATCCACACAAACGGCATCAGCGAGTAATAGCCTCCATTCAAGATCTGGGTGAACATGACGGCAAGTACGGCGACCGGCAACACATCGGTGATGCGCTTATAGCGGAAAGCAATGATCAACCCGGCGCGGAAAGTGCGATATAGAATGGCCACATAGAGCAGGCCACCCAGCAGTCCGCCGGAGACGAACACATTGGGGATATCTATCTCCGCGGAGAGGCCGACGCCACCGAACTTCGCCGCCGACATGGTGGACGCGCCCAGGCCGAATCCCAGAGGGTTAGTCAGCACAGCCCTAAACGCGGAGATGATCGCCTGCAGGTGCAGCTGCCCCGTGGAGTAGCGATTATCAAACGGATGCGCCAGGCCATTGATCTGATGCTCCAGTAAGTTGCCTACCGCCGCTGAACTGGTGCTGCCTGCTGTGTAGATGATGTCGCCGAGGTTGAGGAATGTCAGCGCGCCCACCAGGCCGACCACTATCAGGACCGTCGTGGCCGCGACCCTGTTGCGTTGCCGCAGCGCTAGCAGAACGACCAGTGTCGCGGCGCTAAGCAGTACAAAGGAGCGGCTGGCCTCCAGAAACAGGGCGCTGGCCACCAGGCCCGCTGGAATCAGCAGCAGCACCTTCCAGCGAAATAATGCCAGGGCCGTCAGACAGACCAGAGCGGCAGCCAGGAACGAGGCATACTCCGCGGCGCTGGTAGCTGGCCCCAGGGGGCGGATCGTGCCGCCTCCGGTGCCCAGCGCATTGTATAGGCCAGCGTTTCTGACCTGGGTAATCCAGAACTGGTCCCAGGGCGGGAATCCGACAAGCGTTTGATACAGCCCATAGCATGCTCCGATGACCCCGCAGGCGACGAACACCACCAGTATCTTCCTGAAGATCTCGTCGGTGAGAAAGATGCGCCCCACCAGGAACCACGACACTGGCACCAGATAGAAAAGCCCGCCCGCCACTCCCACGACGAGGCTGCCTTGGAGCGGGTTAGCCATCTCGAGCGTGAACACGAACATCAACCAGAGCAACAACCGTGTGGTCAAGCTCTCCCGGACCAGTTCCGTGATCTGCTGGCGGTATTCTATGCTGATCGTCAGCACCATGATCAGGCAAAACGCCGGTCCCACCAGGAGCAACACGTCGAAGCTGACGGGGCTCTGCTGATACAAGATGCGCCGCAGCACACCCAGGAACGGCTGCGTAGCCGCGATAACCAGCAAGCCACCCCCAGGATTCCGGAACATGGTCACTACGTACAGCCCCAGCAACCCGGCCGCAAAGACCACCTGCAGGTTGCCTAGCCCTGGGCTGGTATACACATACACTATGCCAAGCAGCAAGGCCACGCCGGCAAAGAACACGATAAACCTGGAACGCATGACGGGGCGCCTCTCCGTCTACTCTCGATGCACGACTATACACCGCTATGATAACCGGGCAGTACCCCCAAGTGAAAGCTAGGGCGCCTGTCCGATGCCGATGTTTACTCCCGCACTGACATGGGCGGGCCACCCCTCATCGTGCGCGCTGCTACAACGTATTGCGCCGGAGGGGCCGCAACACCGTGGCCAGTCGCCTGGCCATGGACACCCCGATGGCGTACTGAGCGAGGCGCACGGAGATCTCGCGCCGCTGCAGTACCCACAGGTAGTCGTGCTGCACTGCGCGCAGTGCGTAGGCCACCATAAGCCGACGTTGGCCCTGGCGGCCGGCTTCCAGCGCCAGCAGCGCATGATACCGGCCTAGCGCAACACGGCGAAACGCATCACCCAGGTCCAGATGGCGGCCCACAGCCGCCACCATGGCGGCCAGGCGGCGGCCGCTGGGGGCGCGGAGGGGCGACACAGCGCCAACAAAGGCGCCGGCCACAACTGTCATGGTGCGCACCGCCAGGGGGTCCAGGCGCTGGGCCTGCTCCAGGTCCTCCGTATACGAGCCCCCATGGCCCGCAAACAGATCGCCCATGGCTAGCACCAGGTGGACGAAGCTCAGGGTCGCTCTCACCTGGATGCGCTCGTCGTCTCGCAGACCTTGCCTATCCAGGATTTCCCGCAGCACCGCGCATCGCTGACGGTACGGCGAGAGATCGTGGGTTGAGGTCTTGCTCAGGGCGTGTTCCCGGAAGATGCCTAGCATCGGTGGGAGGCACACCGTCGGCAGCCGCCACACCGCGATGCGTATCCACAGCTCGTGATCCATGTAGAAATTCAGGTCCTCCCGCAGGCCGCCGAGGGCAACCAGGGTATCCCGCCGAAACAGGGCCGATTGGTTGAAGAAGCTGCTCTCCTGGACGGCGGAGGCCACTGTGAGTGGCCGTGCCGACCTCGTGGCTACGATCCGGCCACGCTCGTCCAGAATAGAGCAGCCACCGCAGGCAACAGCGGCGTCCGGGTGGGCGTCCAGCGCGCCAGCCAGCAGGCGCAGCGCTCCCGGCGTATACAGGTCATCCGAGTTCTGCCACCCCACGTAGGGGCCATAGGCCAGGGCAAGGCCCTTGTTAAAGGCGTCCGACTGCCCTTTGTCGGGCTCACTGACCCAGCGGAACCGCTGTGGGTAGCGCTGACCGTACTCCCGTAGGATCTCCACCGTTCCGTCCGTGGAACCCCCATCTACCACAATGTGCTCGACATAGGAGTAATCCTGGCCGAGCACACTCTCGATCGTCTCCCTGATGAAGTGGCCCTGGTTGTACGACGGTGTAATCACCGACACCAGGATCTGACCAGCGGCGCCACGACCCTGACCATCTGACAGCGGCATGTGATCTTGACGTTGCTCGGTCATGCGTGTGCCCGCTCTCCCGCTGCCTTGCTCAACAGACGCCGGTCCTCGTCGTCCACGAGATACCCGCCTAACCTCCTGTACAGAGCACGGTAGGTGCGGGCGGTGCGCTCCCACGTGTAGTAGCCGGCCCGCGCCATGCCCCGCTGGCGTAACCCATCGCGCAGATCAGGCTCCGTATGCATGCGCAGGAGCGCGTGGGCAATCGCGTCGGTGGAGCTCGGGTCAAAGAGCAAAGCGGCGTCGCCAGCCTGCTCTCTGAGCACGGGCAAGTCGGAACAGGCCAGTGGGCACCCATCACGCAGCGCCTCCAACAAGGGGAAGCCGCCGCCCTCGAACAGGGTGGGGAACACGCTGAACTCAGCCAGGTGATAGAGCGCCCGCACATGTTCGGCAGGCACAAAACCGAGGAACGCGAACTGCTCGGCGACCCGCAGGGCACGCATGCGCGCCTGTATGGTGGGCCAGAAGTCGTTCTGGTGTCCCGTACAGACCACGTGCAGCCGCACTCCATAGCGGTCGCGCACGATAGCAACGGCCTCAACAAGGCGCAGATGGTTCTTGTGCGACCACGTCTGCGCCGGGTACAACGCGAAGGCCGCGGGTAAAGCATACTGCCGCCGAACCACCCGCGGCTCACCCTCCTCCGGTGAGCCACTCAGCTCGGTGGGCGCCGCCTTGGGCACGACCAGGATCTTGTCAGCCGACGCCCCTAGATACCTGATCACGTCCTCCTTTGAGGCTTGGGAGGGCACCTCGACGACCGTCGCCTCCCGGCACCACAAAGTATACATATGCTGGCGATACGCGACCACGGCCGGGGAGAGCAACTCTGGATGATGCGCGTGGAGCACATCTTGCGGGTTAAAGACGGCGGGGGCGCTGGTGCGATGCAGCCATTGGTAGGGGAAATGCACGACATCGCCCTCCAGGCCCTCAATGAAAGTGTCCTCTCCCGCGAGCGACCAGGTGTTGCCTCTGATGTGGCGACGCAGGTCCCCCACCACGCCGCGCGCCGCCCGCACGGCGGGCACGAGAGGGCGTAGCAGCGTGCGCGCCCGCACCCGCCACGCCGGCGCCGCATCCAGGAGAGATACCTGTGAAATCGGATGGACAGCTATGCGCGTGTTGGAGCCAATGTATGGGTCGAGCCACCCGCCGGCCACGGGATCCGTGACCACGATATACCGCTCGTCGCCATCGGTCAGCTGGCCTAGGGCAGCCACCGTACCGACGACAGCCTGCTCTATCCCCCCCGTGACACCAGGCTTGAGACGGGCCATCAGCACCACTGTGAGCGGGCGCATCTTTCGGGTCCCCTCAGCCTGCACATGCTACACCTATCCTGGTCTTCTCAGCGATACTCAGTGTATCATCTGTGCCCTGCCACGCCCAGCGGCTGGGTTGCCCCGCCAGAGCCGCATACCGACCGCAGACCCCTGTGCAGAGCGGGAGCGTCCGTAGAGTAGCGTATCCCATGGCCTCAAGGATACAGCGATACCACATGCTGCAGATGCTGCTCAATGCGGGCGACGCTCTGGTCAAAGGTGAAGCGGCGCGCCGTTGTCCACGCTCCCACGCGGAGGCGCTGATACAGCACAGGATCCGTGAGCAACGTCTGGAGGGCGTTGGCCAGAGAGCGCGGATCATTGGGCGGTATGACCAAAGCGTTCTCGCCGTGGACCAGCACCTCCGGTGAGCCACCTGTTGCCGTAGCGACCACGGCCATGCCGGCAGCCATAGCCTCAAGGAGGGCGATGCTAAAGGGCTCATCCCATAGAACCGGGAAGACAAAGATGCTATGCTCCCGCGTCATGGTCATGGCCTGCTGGCGGGCCAGTTGGCCGGTGAAGGTCACCGTTAGGGACGAGGGCAGTTGTGCGGCAAGGACCTGCAGATGCTGCCAGTAGCGCTGCTCAATGCGGGGGCCAATAATCGTGACGCGCTGCTGCCCCATAGCGCAGCCGTCAATCAGGCCTAGAGCCTCTAATAAGACATGCGCCCCTTTATCAGGGGTAAGTCGTCCGCTGAAGACGATCCCCTGATGATCCAGATGTGTAGCCGTGGGCGGCGCAGGCCCCACGTGAACGCCGTGATGGATCACGGGTTCATCGCCCTTAGCTAACCCAAGCTCGCTAAACCGGCGGCGTAGATAGGCGCTGCGAAAGTAGGAGTTACGCAGATCAAGGCGGACGGGAGCGCGGTGGAGCACGGGGGCCACGGTGAGTGTGAGGATTAGCCGCTGAATGCGCTGTCCACGTGTAAAGGGCGTGTGCTTGTGAATACGGAACCAGGGATCCGCGGCGTACGCCTGGGGCAGCCACATATCAGAGATGTCATGCACCACGGGCAGGCGCTGCCTGTGCAGCCAATCCAACGCAAAGCCGCCCAGCTCCATGGGGTTATACACCATGATGACAGCGGGGCGATGGCACCCCACAACCCATTGGAGCACCACTCGGTTCCACAGATACCAAGCCAGTTGAATGGCGCGGTTGCGATACGGTGGATCAATGTAGAAGCGCGCTGACAGGAGCCGCAAGACGTGATTTCCCATCACCGGACGGCGGAGCCCTCGCCAACTAGTAAGCACCGTAACCTGATGTCCCTGGGCGCGCAGAGCATCCACGACCTCCGCGCAGGCCAACTCGTAGCCACCCAAATAGTAGGGGGGATACAGATTAGACAGAACGAGAACACGTGTACCCCTCGCCGCAGCCTGATCCACAGCTGACATGCCGAACATCACTCGTATACCGCCCGTCGGCTCTGTTGCAGTAGCCACAACCATCGGGCCGCAGGGGTTATCCCGCGATCATAGCTTACCTGAGCGATCTCCATATATCCTTCTTAGTCGCTGGGGACAACACAGTGTGAGTTATAGCCGAGCGTGATTGTCCTGTCATGATCAAAACGATCTAGCTGGCTCGCCCATACGCTAAGCCCAGCGATACACAGGCGAATTAGCCGTCGCGCCCCACGACCCAACACGCCTTGTGATGGCAGGGGCCATTGTGCCCGCAAGAACAGCAGATGCATGGCCATCGTGGTGAAGACCCCATCGCGGGGCGAGATAGTTATAACGCGAAAGCCCGCCTGGGTGAACAGATGGTCCAGCGCATAGGGTGTGAAGCGGTAGAAATCATACGGCTGTTCATGCAGTCCCCAGAAGAAAGGCGTGGTCAGAAAGAGGTGGCCCCCCGGCACGAGCAGACGCCGAAACTCCGCTAATACAGCGGCAGGCTCGGGTACGTGCTCCATAACTTCAGTGCAGACAATAGCGTCTAGAGAGCCATCGGGCAACGGGATAGCACTAAGATCACAGACGATGTCGGGTGGTGTCCGGTCAAAGTCGTGGTAGGCCGTTGCCGCGAAATCGGCAGTTCGGTACTCACAATGACGGAATAGTTCGCGGTACGGCGCGTCTCCCGCCCCTGCATCAAGTACCCTGCTTCCTGGTGGTAGCTCCCGAGCGGCCCGGCGGATAAATCGGAAGATGCTGCGCCGGACTAGTGGAAGCTGGGCAACAAATGTTTTCAATTCAGGAGAAAAGTCGTGCTTCATGCGTGTTGCTGTGATCCTCTAGCCAGGATGCGCCGCCTGTGGCCTGACCACTTGTCCGATAGCATGGCGGGGTGTCGGCCAGAGAGGCCTTTGTTCGAGGCGACCATCGTTCAGCCTATCTTTTTCAGGAAGCCTCGGGGATTATAGGTGATCACGTACCGCTCCTTGGTTGGGTCAACAATGTAGTTGCGATGTTCCTTGAGGAACTGTTTGATGGCCGGTAGAGGACCTGGCGCGGCTGTGCCTATGCCATCACCGGGGTCAAAGAGATCCATCACCCCGTCTTCCACGATCAAGTAGCTGCCCACGCTTACCAAGGCTTCATATGCCCGAAGATCCTTGAGGACCTGCCCCCTAGAGTGATCTCCATCGTGGACAACCAACACCCGTTTGCCTGCACAGCGCTGCTGTACCTGGGCAATAACATCCGGGGACGACGAGTCACCGGTGATGGCCGTTATGCGTGGATGCCGCACCGCATAGTTGGAGCGGTCTATGTCCACGGAGATAACAGCGCCTTGTCCAAGTAGGTCCATCAGATGGGCGAAATAGAGTGTGGTGCCCCCATGGGCGCTGCCGATCTCCACGATGATCTCCGGCTTCACCTCATAGACGATTTCCTGGTAGATCCACGCATCACAGGGGTTCTTGAACGAGGTCACACCCATCCACGAACATTTCTCGAAATGGATACTGTATTGGTGGTTGATCATCCACTGACGGACCGTCAACGCATAGCGGTGACCATAAGGTCGGGAAAAAGGGTCCGCGAATCTCCGGAGGCGTCGCACAACCAGCGCGGGCTGATTCCTGCACCAGCGAACAGCGCGCTTCACGCGGCGGAGACCAGTCCTTGCCGCCCTTCCGCCATTTTGGACCGTCACGGCTTCACGAAAAAGTGGCTGGTCTCATCAATCGCGGTCAACTGCACACGTAGGGACCGCTCGGCCAACCATTCGTCCACGGCTTTGCGGCAGCCTGACCAGCAGCCATAGTCGTCCAGGACAACCACGCCGCCGGGCACGACCGCGTCATAAAAACGGTGAAGGCACAGCTTAACAGGTTCATACCAGTCGCAGTCCACGTGCAAGAAGGCGATGGGTGAGGGATGAAAGCCATGTAATGTATCCTCAAAACGGCCTACCACGATATGCACCCGGTCGAGGGGGAGCCTGGCAGCACGAAATGTTTGTCGCACCGTCTCCTCGCTGGATACATATTGCCCTAAGTGATCCCATGCCTCAGCCGGATCGTGGGCGCTGGGCTGGGGCATGCCACTAAACACGTCAAAAAGCCACATGGCGCGCTTGTGGGAGTCGTTCAGGAGCCGTTCGCCGATAACGACGGCTGATCCCCCACGATACACTCCGCACTCTATCACGTCGCCCGCGACGCCGCGTGCTCTAACCATGCCAGCGACCTTTTGTAGGCCCGCCAGTCTCTCCCTGGTGCAGAGCGAATTGGCTGCGCCCACGCTCATAGCCCGATAGCGCGGTACCACCTGGCTGGCCGCTGCGTACCCCATGCGCCAACTCCGTTGTGCGACGCGCTTGGGCAATTGGTTAACCCTCATGCACCTTGTCTCCACCTCATCATGACCTCGACGTACTCAGCTAACCGTCGCCTCGTTGGCTAGCTCCCACGTATTCTCCTCAAGATAGACGCACGCTCCTGGCGCCCAGGCGTACTCCTCGCGCTGAGTCCCCTGCATCGTCACCTCAAATGGGCAGATCTTGGCAAGTGACTCAATCAACGCATTGCCTCGACGGTCAGCCAGATACGTTGTGAGCGTGTACGTGCCCATATATAGCCGAAACTTGGGTATGTGACAGCGCAGCACATACGTCCCTGCCTGGCGTTGATAAGGAGCATCCGCATTTAGATGCCAGAAATGGCAGACAGGCTGCTGAAGGTTGTTGACCACCTGTATCGAGAGACTCAACCCCTCCCGTGGTTCGGGGACTTGCAGCGTAAACTCGAAGACGATCGACTCCCCCCACCGATGCACGCCATACAGCTCTGATGTCTGTACGCGTGCCGCTAACATGTGGTTTCCCATCATCCGTGGGGGCGCCTCATAGCGAGCGGCCTCAGCTGGCCCGCTCGCGTAGAGGGCATTGTAGGCTGTTAAGGCCGCGCTTGTCGGTCCATCAAAACGACACTGACCCTGGACCAGGATGATGCAGCGATGAGTAAGCTGCATGATTGCTTGCATGTTGTGGCTGACGAACAGCACAGTGCGTCCATGAGCGCTCACCTCGCTCATTTTGCCCAGGCACTTCTCCTGAAACTGAGCGTCGCCTACGGCCAAGACCTCATCTATCACCAGGATCTCGGGCTCCAGGTGGGCCGCCACGGCGAAGGCCAGCCGCAGGTACATCCCGCTGGAGTAGCGTTTGACCTGCGTGTCTATGAACTTCTCCACCTCGGCAAAGGCGACGATCTCATCGAACTTACGGCTGATGTCCGACCGCGCCATACCCAGGATCGCCCCGTTGAGGAAGATGTTCTCACGGCCGGTCAGTTCCGGGTGAAAGCCCGTGCCCACCTCTAGCAGCGAGGCAAGGCGCCCGCGCACCGTGATGCGGCCCTCAGTCGGCTCGGTGATCTGGCTGAGCAGCTTGAGCAGCGTGCTTTTGCCTGCCCCGTTGCGCCCGATGATGCCCAGCACCTCGCCCTGCTTGACCTCGAAGTTGACGTCTTTCAGCGCCCAGAACTCTGGTCTGCGCCCACCCGCGTCCGCGCTATCAGAGCGGCGGGTCAGCCGCCTCGCCACACTCACTGGCGCCCCGGCCAGGCTCATCACCGACTCGCGGATGGTCTTGTAGGGCCCTGATTGAGCGCCCAACCGGTACTTCTTGCCCACCCCCTCAGCATGGACCGCGATGTTGCTCATCCCCTACACCACATCGGCAAACTGCTGTTCCATCCGCCGAAAGTAGTAGAGGCCCCCAATCAAGGCCGCGACGGTGACCGCGGCAGAGACGAGAAGAGAGGGCACGTCCAGATTGCTCTTGCCTAGTAGCGCCCAGCGGAAACCCTCCACCACACCAGTCATCGGGTTCAGCGCCAGCACGGCGTGCCACTTGCCCATGATCAGGCTAGAGGGATACGCTACCGGCGTGGCGTAGAGCCAGATCTGGGTCAGGAAGGGGATCACATAGCGCACGTCGCGGTACTGCACGTTGAGAGACGACAACCAGATACCGACGGCCAGCGCCGCCGCCAGGGCCAGCAGCAAAAAGAGGGGCAGCGTGACCACGGCCGCCGTGGGGGTCACATGGTAGTACACCATCATGCCCAGCAGCACCAAGAAAGCGATGCCGAAATCAATCAGGCCCGCCAGAGACGCCGCAATGGGGATGACCAGCCGGGGGAAGTAGACCTTTGAAATCAGGTTTGCGTTGCCCACCAGGCTATTCGCCGATTGGCCCATCGCGTAGGCAAAAAAGGTCCAGGGCAATAACGCGCAGTAGCTAAAGATGGGGTAGGGCACGTTGCCCGATGGGATCTTGGCGAAGTGACCAAAGATGACGGTAAAGATGACCATAGTCAGGACCGGTTGAATCACCGCCCAGGCCGCGCCGAGCGCTGTCTGTTTGTAGCGCACCTTGATGTCGCGCCAGGTCAGGAAATAGAGCAGTTCCCGGTAGCGCCACAGCGCGCCCAGGTTCAGCGGCGCCCACCCACTGGTCGCCTGAATAACCGTCGTCACCAGGTGCGCACTACCCACGTGCGGCGTTCCTGGGTGATCCTCAGTGTGTGCCACTAACGGCTCGGCGGCCATGCGTCCTCTATCCCTCCGTCAGCGGCCAGCGCATCCAAGCGCGTGAAAGCAGGTACGTCCCGGCGCTATCACCAGCAGGCTACCCTGGGGCAACCCAGCCGCCACCACGTGGCAGTGTATCGTAGCCTGACTTGCGGACGCCCGGCTTGCGGGCGTCAGCGTGGGCCATGGGGTCTTAGCTGCCAACGCTGCCCACCTGGCTGGGCGTCTGAGCTTTCCCGTAGTCACCGGTTTGCGAGTAGTAGTAATAGTATGAGTAGTCCCGTAGCGACGATACATCCACCATGTTTAGCACGACGCCCAGCGGGCGGGCGCCCACCTTACGTAGCGCGTCGAGCCCTTTGGTGACCACCGCCGGTCGCGCCGAGCCTGAGCGCACAACCATCAGGGTGCCCTCTACCCGCGTGGACAGCACAACCGCGTCGGTAATCACGCCCATGGGCGGTGTGTCGAACAGCACGATATCGGCATGCGCGCTCAGCGCGCTGATTAACGGTGAGACGGCCTCTGAACTGAGCAACTCCGCCGGGTTGGGCGGCAGCGGACCGCTTGTGATCACCCATAGGTTGGGCACGGCCGTGGGCTGCAAACTATCGGATATACTGGCGCTGGCCAATAGGAGGTCTGTAAAACCATTTGTGTTCCGCACATTGAAGATGCGATGCACACTGGGCCGCCGCAGATCCGTATCCACGATAATCACCCGCTTGCCTGACTGGGCCAGCACCACGGCCAGGTTTGCCGCCGTGGTGCTCTTCCCCTCGCTGGGCAACACGCTTGTGACCACCAGGGTCCGCGCTGGCTTGGCCAGCGTGCTAAAAGCCAGGTTAGTGCGCAGTGAGCGAAACGCCTCGCTAACAGGATCAAGCGGATGTTGCACCGTCACCAAGGCGGGAGCCGGGACCGCCGATCCGTTGCCGTTGCGCGGGCCTCCGCCGGTCAGAGGCTGTAGCTCTGTTACCGGCAGCCGGCCGGGCGCCTGGGTGGACGACGGGCGCCGGCCAGCGCGCCGCGCCCCGATCATGCCGATGACGGCCAGGGGCAACTGCCCGGTTGCCGCCTCCACATCCTCGGGCGAACGCAGCGAGTAATCCAGGTAGTCCAGCAGGAAGGCCAGGAGCAACCCGATGGCCACGCCGGCGGCCGTGCCAAAGATGATGTTTTGGCGTACCTGCGGCGAGATCGGCACGCGCGGCAGGTCCGCATGGGCCACAATGGTCGCCGTGTTGTACTGCACCGGCGTAGCGCCGCTCTGGGCTAACGCCTTCTGGGTGGTCAGTAGGTTACTCAGTTGAGTGGCCAGGGCCGCGCGGGCCTGTTGTTGAATAGCCGACGCGTCGCCCTTGACCTGGCTCTCCAGCTTATCGCTATCGTGCATCACCTTATCAATTTGGGCCTGCACCCGCACTGCCATCTGCGTACTCTGACGCTGCAGAGCCTTGTCCCGCGGCGACACCTGGATGTTGTCGTTCTCGTTGATGAACTCGTTGGCCGCCATGTCGGCCAGGATCCTGGCCGCCGGGGCGCTACCGGCGACAACGTTAATGTGAAAGTAGGGCGTGTTGCCAACCAAGTCGGTGGTGATCTGCTCCGGTGTCAGCTTGATGCCCGCCCTGGTGGTCACGGCGGCGCTGAATGAGGGCAGATGCAAGAAGGCGTCATACGAACTGGCTAACTGGCCCATCGCGTTGTAGCCACCGTTGACCATCTGCTGCAGGTATAAAACGGCCTGACTGGGCGCGGCGGGGTTAATAGATAGGGTGGTGGTGGCGCGGTACACCTTGTGCTGGCGCAGAGAAAAGAAGGCCGATGAACCCGCGCCCAGAAGCGTCAGCAGGACGATCATCAGCGCGTGCCGACGCAGGACGGCGACATAGCGTATGTATTCCACGGATTGTCTCCCCTGCTAGGCCGATCTATCCTGCTCCAGAGCGCCTACCCGTCTGCAGGCTTTCTACATAGAAGCTCGGGCCGCTCGGCGATTGTGGCCTGGACTATAACCGCCGCGTTTATCTGCTACTCATACTTCCACGGGAGGCAGACTGCTACCGTAGAGTATACGGTAGCGGGCAGGCGACTGCCAGTCGCCCACCTGCCGCGGCCTGAGCCGCGCCGCTCGGATGCCATAATAGTCCTGGTTTGATTGTACTACGCCGACGCTGTTGTTGTGCCGCGGTTTGCCCTACAGCGGCGTCGGCGCTGCTTCGTGTAGCAACCCCTCGTGGCGCAGTTCGGCCCACAGGTCGGCCGGGATCGCGGCGCCCACGGCATTCAGATTGGCCTCTACCTCGGCGGGTGATTGGGCGCCGACCACCAGCGCGGTCACCGCCGGGTGAGCCAGCGGGAACTGCAGCGCCGCCGTGGCCAGAGGCGTGCCGTGCCGTTCGCAGACGGCGGCGATGCGCCGAACACGCTCTTGAACCTGTGGTGGGGCGGTGTCGTAGTTGTACGTTGCGCCTGGCCCTGCCCCCGTGGCCAGGATGCCGCTGTTGAAGACGCCACCCAGAAACACTGCAATGCGGCGCTGCTGGCAGAGCGGCAAGAAGCTCTCCAGCGCCGTCTGCTCCAGCAGCGTATAGCGTCCGGCCAACAGGAAGCAATTCACATCTACATGGCTGGCAAACTCAGCCAGCATGGACCATTGGTTCATGCCCGCGCCGATAGCCCCAATCACACCCTGATCCCGCAGGTCGGCAAGCGCGGGAAACGCCTCCCTGACCGCCACATCATAGTGGTCGTCGGGGTCATGAACCAACACGATATCTACGCGGTCCAGCCGCAAGCGGCGCAGGCTCTCGTCCAGGCTGCGCCGCACGCCATCACGCGAGAAATCAAAGCGCGCCGCGCCGTCAGGGTTTACCAGGCGGCCCACCTTGGTGGACAGCACATAGCTGTAGCGGGGCGTCCCGGCCAGCGCCGCGCCCAGTCGGCGTTCACTCTCCCCACCGCTGTACAGGGGGGCCGTATCAATCAAACTGATGCCCTGCTCGAGCGCGACGCGCACGACCTCCAGGGACTGCTCGGCGGGTATGGGAGCCTCAAAACCGCACAGCGGGGCCGTGCCCAGCCCCACCCGCGACACCTCCAGGCTCGTCCGGCCTACCCGCGATTTAACCTGCCACTCCATACCTGTCCTCTACCTACTGTCGCTCACGACACACTGCTCAACGTCCGACCATGGCCTCAGTTCGATGACCGAGAGGGGACGCGCAGTTGAGCCGTTTAGCTGAAGCCCAGGCCACGTTCCTTGAGGCTCACATAGCGATGGTGCCCGATCACCAGGTGATCCAACACCTCCACGTCGAGTAAACGCCCGGCCTGCACGATCTCGCGGGTCACGCTGATGTCTTCCGGGCTGGGGGTGGGATCGCCCGAGGGGTGGTTATGCACCACGATGATGCTGGGGCAATTCTGGCGTAACGCTTCTTTAAAAACCTCGCCCACCCTGATAGCCGTGGTGTTCACCGAACCTTTGTAGATGATCGGAGAGCCGATGACCATGTTCTTTGTGTTCAGCAGGACCGTACGCAGGCACTCCTGATCAAGGCCAACCATCTCCAGCATCAGCAGGTCGGCCACATCGAGCGGGGAGCGTACCTGCAACCGCTGCTCCCCAGGGTCTAGCATCAGGCGCCGCCCCAGCTCCAGGGCGGCCTTGATCGTGACCGCCTTGGCTGGGCCCAGGCCGCGCCCCCCCTCCAGGACGGGTAGGCTGAGCTTCGAGAGCCCGGTCAGGCCACCATACGTGACCAGCAGGCGCTGGGAGAGTGACAGCACATCCTCACCCTGGCTGCCCACCCGCAGCAAGATCGCCAGCAGCTCGGCGCTGGACAGCTGGTTCGCCCCCTGCGCAGCCAGCTTCTCACGCGGCTGCTCGCTGCGCGGCCACTCGCGCACGCTGAGATGATACTCGGCCAAGCGCCACCTCCCCTGGCCTCACCAGGGCAACCGGCCAGAGCACGGCGCATGGGCGAGGAACACCCTCATTGTAGCCCCTACAGCGCCCCTCCCGTAAGGGTCCGCACCACCGCCACCCATATGCTCAAGCCGGGGGCCGGCTCCAGGGTCGCACGGGTACCGCCCGATCTGCTACGGTGAACACACACAGGGGCTATCGCTAACAGGAGGGTAAGGGTGGTGAGCGTGCGATCCGATGAGCAGGCGCTACAGCAACCGGCGCTGTGTTTGGAGTGGGCTGTACCGGTGGGCGGTCTGACTCCCCTCTCAGCGGGGGCCGGGGAGGGCGCGGGCGGGCGGCTGCGCCGGCTGCTGCGAGGCGGGCCGGACACGAGCCAGGATGCGCCACCTGAGGTGTACGTGGAGGCCGAGCGCCTGGCTACCAGCATCGCCCGCATCGCCGCGCCGGGCCTCCGCGCCACCTGGCTCAAGCCAGGCGCCCCCGCACGCCCCGGCGAGATCCATCTGGACCCCCGCCTGCTGGCCCCCCGCCGCCGGTGGGACCTGCCGCACCGCGTGGACGCCCTGATGGGCCTGACTTTGCGCGATGCGGCCCACGCCGTGCGCACTCCGCCCGGCTACCGCCGCGCGTTAGTGGAGCAGGCCCTCGCGGTGGGGGTCCTGACTCTCCCCGATGGCGCGACGACCGTGCCGGACGACACCGCCGCGCCCCTGATCGCCCTCTTCCTGTTGGTCGAACTGGCCCACGTGTCGGCGTGGCTGCGCGAGCATCTACCCGGCTTCAGGGGCTATCAGGAGGCGCTGTGGCTGTGGCGCCTGCCCCACGAGCAGGTGGCGGCCCGCCTGCAGGCGCTGCGAGACCGCCCCACCTTCGGGGCCATCATGGATGCCCTGGTGGCCTTGTTAGCCGGGCGCGCTGACCCGTCTAGCGTGCCGCTGGCCACGCGCCCTCTGGTCCAGAACGTCCACACCACCATCACCGAGGGCGTGGATGCTCAGTCGTCCCCTGAACAACGCTATGCGCTAGCCCTGGCCCTCTACCAGTTGCTTAACAGCCAGGTCTCGGATCAGCCGCGGGAGGAACGCCGCCAATCCACGGGGTCGGACAGTGAGCCCGGACCCGACCCCACGTCCGCGGCGGAGGAGCTAGCGGATGCGGGGTCGCCTGACCGCCAGGCTGCCCTGGAAGCGCTGGCCGCTATCGCTGGCAACAGCCTGGATCCCCAGGAGCAGCGCGACGGTCTGCCCCCCGACGCGCCTCTTCAGGACGCCGCCACCTCGGGCGCGCGCGGCGCTGGCCCTGGCCCGGCGCCCGACGAGGAGGAAAGTGAGTTGGTGGTCCATCGCCACCTGCGCCTGCAACATGCCCGGCCCATGCGGCTGATCACGCCGCCCATCTCCGCCGATGTGGAGGTGCGCTATCGGGGCTCCTACACTGTCGTGCGTGGGCAGGCCGACGCGCTGCGCCAGGCGCTCAAGTTCCGGCTGGCCGAGCGTCGCCACGCCCTGCGCGGCCAGTATAGTGGGCAGCTCGATGAGCAGGCCCTCTATCGGCTGGCCGGCGCCGACGAGGCCATCTTCCAGCGCCGCACCGTGGAGTCGGCCCCTGACCAGGATCTGTGTATCCTCCTGGATGAATCAGCCAGCATGGGCGCCGGCCAGCGCCACGCGCGGGCCACCGCCGTGCTGTTCCACCATGCGCTGCGCGGCTTGCCTGGTGTGCGCCACTGGATCTTTGGGTTCAGCGGTTATGGCCGGGCCATCGCCCTCTACCGCTATATCAGCCCTAGCCGGGCCGACCTGCAGCGGCCCCAGCGGCTGGGCGCCGTGCGCAGCCGCGAGGCCACGCCGCTAGCTGAAGCGGTGGCCGGCGCTGCCGAGGCCATGCTAACCGAAGGGCAGGGCGCCCAGAAGCTGATGATCGTGGTCACCGACGGCCAGCCCGACGACGTGGAGGGCACGCGCCGCGCCCTACGCGCCGCCGAGAGCCGCGGCGTGGCTATCCTGGCTCTGGGCATCGCCGCGGATGCGGCGGCCACCGGCGATCTGTTCTCCCATTTCACCCTCTACGAGGATGTGGCAAGCCTGCCGCGCAAGGTGGGGGCTATCCTGCGGCGGGTAGTCGGCACGTCGGGCTAGAGCGGCGCGGCGCTCGTTCGTCACCGGTAGAGCGCCCTGACAGACCACCGGGGTAGGTGAACTGAATCGTGGTAGCGCAAGATACAGAGAAGGGGAGAAGGCGACGATGAATGACGATGAGCAAGAGCCTCGCTCCGCGGGGCCGCTACGTGTGGTCATCCTGGGCGCGGGCATGGTCGCCCGCCAGCATGCTCAGGCCTATCGGGAGATCGGCGCTCAGGTGGTGGGTGTAGCCGACCTGGATGATGCGGCGGCCCACGCGCTGGCCGAGCCCTGGGGCGCCCTGGTGGCCACGGATTACCACGCCCTGCTGCGCGACGCATCGGCCGACGCGGTCAGCGTCTGCCTGCCCAACTATCTGCACCTGCCCGCCACCCAGGAGGCGCTCACGCGAGGCCTGCATGTGCTGTGCGAGAAACCGCTGGCCCTGACCAGCGCGCAGGCGCGTGAGATGGTCGCCCAGGCGGAACGCCGCGGCTGCGTCCTGCTCACCGGCTACCACCATCGCTATCAGGAGGCTATCGCCCAGGTCAAGGCCCTGATCGTCGGCGGTGACCTGGGCACGCTCTGCTCGTTTCGGTGCCGCTTTGCCTGGCAGACCCGCCGCCCCCAGGCGTGGAACGCCAATCCGCGGCAATCTGGCGGCGGCGTGTTGATTGATTCGGGTGGTCACGCCATTGATCTGTACCGCCACCTGGTGGGCGAGGTGGCCCGCGTCTCGGCTGTGCTGACCACGCTGCAGTCGGGCAGCGCCGTCGAAGACAACGCCATCGTCTTGCTAGAAGGCCAAGCGGGTGTGCCCGGGGTCATTGAGGTAAGTTGGACCACACCCCACACCATCATGGAGCTTGTTGTGGAGGGCACGCGGGCCACCGCGCGCGCCGATTTCACTGGCCTGCCCCTGGCCTGGGCCGCGCTGCGCCGGGACGATGGGTGGACGCCGCTGCACGACCAGTGCCCCAACCCCTATGCCCGCGAGGTCGCCCACTTCCGCGACTGCATTGAGGGCCGAGCCACGCCTCTGGTGGATGGTCACGAGGGCGTGCGTACCCTGCTCGTCGTGGAAGCGGCCTACCGCGCGGCCCAGGAGCGCCGCGCCATCGCCGTCGAGGGAGTGCGCCCAGGGGGGCCGCTGAAAGGAGCGTCTTGCGATGGATCATCAAGACAGTAGTAGCGCGCCGGATCAGCGCTACGCCGCCGTTGTCACCGCGATCACAGGCGCCGCCGAGGTCACCCTCGGCTCGGCGGGGAAGCGCGGGTTCGGCGCCGCGGCGCTGCAGGTGCGGGGCAAGATCTTCGCCATGTTGGCTGGGGGTACGCTGGTGGTCAAGCTGCCGCGCCAGCGCGTGGATGCGCTTGTCGCCGCGGGAACTGGCGCCCGCTTCGACCCCCGGCACGATGGCCGGCTGATGAAGGAGTGGCTGTCCATTGACCCGGCGTCTGATCTCGACTGGTTGGCTCTGGCCCAGGAAGCACGGGAGTTTGTGGCCGCGGACTAGCAGTTGACAGTTCCGCAATGGCTATGGGACAATACCTCTACAGGCCATGAGGGAAACAGTACGTGCCGCCGCGGCGTTTCAGAGAACCCCGGCTCCCTAATCGAGGAGCGCTGCAACCGGGGCAGCCGCGGCTAGCGGAACATCATTCCTGAGCCGTCACCCGATAGCCGTCAGCCCTGGTTTGTCATCAGGGCGTCGGCGGAGGAGTGGCCGGGGTCGCCGCCCGTTATACAACGCGGCGCGGGCATGTCTACGTGCCTGGAGAGTGGGCCTTGCCGCGCCATAGGGCAGGGCCAAAGAGGGTGGTACCGCGGGTCTCGGAACAACAACCCGTCCCTTGCTGAGGGATGGGTTTTTTGTTGTCCGCGCGACAGCGGACCGCCCGTCATTATTATCTACTATCGTGAGGAAGGACCATACTCCCATGCCAACCGACGTCACGGACACCCAACCCGACCCTCAGCGCCCGGCGACTCCTTTTCAACCGGTGAGCACCAGGCCGGACTTCCCGCGCATGGAGGAGGCTACCCTGGCTTGGTGGCACGAACGCGACACCATGGGCCAGTACCGACGGCGCAACGAGGGCAGCGACAAGCGCTACTCGTTCATTGATGGACCAATCACGGCCAACGGCCCCATGGGCGTTCACCACGCCTGGGGCCGCACCTACAAAGACCTCTTTCAGCGCTTTCGGACCATGCAGGGCTATCGGCAGCGCTACCAGAACGGCTTCGATTGCCAGGGCCTGTGGGTCGAGGTTGAGGTTGAGAAGGAGCTTGGACTCAAGAGCAAGCTGGATATCGAGACCTATGGCATGGCCGGCTTCGTGGAGAAGTGCAAGGAGCGCGTACGCCACTTCGCGGCCATGCAGACCAATCAGTCGGCGCGCCTGGGCTACTGGATGGATTGGGATAACTCCTATTTCACCATGGCCGACGAGAACAACTACACCATCTGGCACTTCCTCAAGACCTGCTGGCAGCGTGGCTGGATCTACAAGGGCCACGACGTGATGCCCTGGTGCCCCCGCTGCGGCACCGGCATCTCCGAGCATGAGATCGCCACGGAGGGCTACGAGGAGACCACCCACACCACTGTCTACGCCCGCTTTCCCCTGCGCGACCGCGACCACGAGTACCTGCTGGTGTGGACCACCACGCCGTGGACGCTCTCCTCCAACGTGGCCGCCGCCGTCCACCCTGATCTGACCTATGTGAAAGTGCGGCAGGGTGAGCATATCTACTACCTGGCCAAAGGCACGCTCAAGACGGCCATCAAGGGTGAGCACGAGGTGCTGGCCGAACTGCCGGGCCGTGATCTGGTGGGCCTGACCTATGATGGCCCGTTCGATGACTTGCCGGCCACTCAGGGCGTCCAGCACCGCGTCATCCCCGACCCCCAGGTGGTGGAGACGGAGGGCACGGGCATCGTGCATATCGCCCCCGGCTGCGGCAAGGAGGACTTCGCCCTCTCCAAGGAGCACGGCCTGCGCGTGATCGCCCCGATCAACGACTTCGGTATCTACGTGGAAGGCTTTGGCGAGTTCACCGGCATGGCCGTCGCCGAGGTCAACCGGCCCGTCTTTGCCGCCCTGCGTGAGAAGGGTATGCTCCTGCGCACCGAGAGCTACGTCCACCGCTACCCCCACTGTTGGCGCTGCCACACCGAACTGGTCTTTCGCCTGGTTGATGAGTGGTTCATCTCCACGGACGGCATGCGTCAGGCTGTCCAGGACGTGACCCGCAAGATCCGCTGGCTGCCCGAGTTTGGAGAGGACCGCGAACTGGATTGGCTGCGCAACATGGGCGACTGGATGATCTCCAAGAAGCGCTACTGGGGCCTGGCCCTGCCCATCTATGAGTGCCCCGCGTGTGGCAATTTCGAGGTGATCGGCAGCGAGACTGAGCTAGAGCAGCGCGCCGTGGAGGGCTGGGCCGACTTCGCCGGCCACACCCCGCACCGCCCCTGGATTGATGCGGTCAAGATCGCCTGCGCCACGTGCGGCCAGCCGGTCTCGCGTATCACCGACGTGGGCAACCCCTGGCTGGACGCCGGCATTGTGGCCTACTCCACGCTGGACTACCGGCACAACCGCGCCTACTGGGAGCAGTGGTTCCCCGCCGATTTCATCACCGAGAGCTTCCCCGGCCAGTTCCGCAACTGGTTCTACTCGCTGCTGACCATGAGCACCGTGCTGGAGGATCGTGAGCCAACCAGGACCGTGCTGGGCTATGGCCTGATGCGCGACGAGAAGGGCCGCGAGATGCACAAGAGCTGGGGCAACTCGATTGAGTTCAACGAGGCCGCCGCGAAGGTGGGCGCCGACGCCATGCGCTGGGTCTTTATGAACCACAACCCGGCCTCCAACCTCAACTTTGGCTTCCGCACCTGCGACGAGGCCCGCCGTCAGTTCATCCTACCCATCTGGAATATCTACTCGTTCTTCATCATCTACGCCAACATTGATGGCTTTAACCCCCGCGACCACCACCTGCCCCTTCAGGAGCGCAGCGCCCTGGATCGCTGGATCCTGGCTGAGCTGAATGATCTGGTTCAGACGACCACCACCGCGCTGGAGAACTACGACGCCATGGCCCCCACCCAGGCGTTGGAAAGCTTTGTGGACAACCTCTCCAACTGGTATCTACGGCGCAGCCGCCGCCGCTACTGGAAGACGGAGATGGATAGCGATAAGGTGGCCGCCTACCTCACGCTGTACGAGGCGCTGACCACCCTGACCAGGCTGCTGGCCCCATACCTGCCCTACCTGGCTGAGCAGCTGTACCAGAACCTGGCGCGTACACAGGATGCCAACGCGCCGGAGAGTGTCCACCTGTGCGATTGGCCCGTGGCCGAGGCCCGCTATGAGGACCCAGAGTTGGTCGAGTCAACGCGCCTGGCCCTACGCGTGGTCAGCGCCGGCCGCGCCGCCCGTAGCGTGCATAAGCTGAAGGTGCGCCAGCCGCTGGCTCGCGCGCTGGTGCATATGCGTACCCAGCGCGAACGCGACCTGGTGGCCCCGCTGGCCGACCAAATCAGCGACGAGCTGAATGTCAAGGTGGTGGAGTTCCTGACTACCGCCGGTGAGGTAGCCGAGGAGAGCGTCAAGCCGAACCTGCCCGTGCTGGGCACGGCGTTGGGTGGACGCACCCCCAGGGTGGTCGCCGCGATTAAGGCCAACCCCAGCGCGCCTGAGCTGGTTGCGGCGGCCCGCGCGGGCCACGACGCCACCGTTACCGTGGACGGCGAGGAGATCACCTTGCCGCCCGATGGGCTGTTCCTGCAGCTTGCTGGTAAGCCCGGCTACGCCGTAGCCGAGCAAGGTGGCTACCTGGTGGCCCTGCCCACCGAGATCTCACCGGAACTGCGCGACGAGGGCCTGGCCCGCGAACTGGCCCATCGGCTGAACACCATGCGCAAGGCCGCCGGCTTCGACATCGCCGACCGCATCACCACCGCCTACGTGGCCGGCGAACACGCCGCCCGCGTGCTGGCTCAACACGCCGATTATGTCAAAGACGAGACCCTCTCGCACACCCTGCGGGCCCTGCCTTCGGCCGACGGGGCCGAGGGCTACGCGGAGACGGTTAGCCTGGACGGCGAGGAGGTCACTTTTATCCTGCGCCGCTAACCACCCGCCATCTGGCCAGCCCGGGGGTGAGCGGGATCACCCCTCCGTGAAGTGCTGGGCGATCTTGCGCCGCAGGAACTCCACCGAGCAGCGCATATCGTCCATCCCATTCATGCCATCCTCAATAGAGATCCAGCCGTCGAAGCCGACCTGGCGTAGCGTGCTGAAGATGGCGTCGTAGTCGTTGAGGCCCTCACCCACCACGCCATGCGACAGGATACCCGCGTAGCCCACCGCGTCCAGTTCCATCTGGCGCAGGTCCTCAAGCGTGCCCCCCGTGAGGAAGCGGTCGCTGGCGTGCATGCTGACCACCCGATGCTTGACCACCTCCAGCACCTCCAGGGGGTCGTCACCGGCGATGATGGCGTTGGAGGGGTCGTAGTTGACCCCAAAAAACGGGCTATCAATGGCCTCCACGATCTCCCGAAACACCTCCAGTTTCTGAGCAAACTCCGGGTAGCGCCAGAAGTTGTCTTTGTAGTGGTTCTCCATAGCCAGGATGACGCCCTGCTCTTCGGCGTAGGGCAGCAACTCCGTGATGCACTGGACCACCCAGCGCACCCCGTCGGCCCGGCTCACCTCCGGCCGGCGCTGGCCCGAGAGCACGCGACATGTCCGTGCCCCAAACGAGGCGGCCAGAGCGATCATACGCCGCTGCGTCTCCACCTCGGCGGCACGGCTTGCCGCGTCGGGCTGGGCGAAATCAGGGGAGACGCACAGCATGGGCATGGCCAGGCGCAGGTCGGCCAGCCGGCCGCGCACGCGGCCCAGGTACTCCTCGTCCGCCGTGCTGTCCAGAAAGCCGGGGTAGAACTCCAGCCCGTCCACGTTCAGCGTGGCCGCCAGATCCATCCATTGAAAGATGCTCATGGTGCGCGTCTGCACCAGTTCATCCATGTAGCACTTGGGGAACGCGGCAACTTTGATCATCTCTCGCTCATCTCCTCATAACGCCCGTAACGCTGTGCCGCGCGACCCGCCGGTGACCGTTGGGGTCAAACGCCCCGCCGACGCGGGCGCTCACTCCGCCGCGCCGCCACCATCATCACCCGCGGCCTCTTCCTGGGCCTGACGCTCCTGCTCCTGCTCAGCGATCGCCCGCAACGCGCGGTCAGCGGCCTCGCGCACATCCTGCACCGCATCATCGCGCCGGGCCGCGGTCAGCGCCTCAATGGTCTCGGGGTCGGCCAGCCGCCCCAGGGCGCGGGCAGCGGAGAAGCGCAAGCTAGCCGAGGGCGTACGCAGTTCAGCCACCAGTGCGGGGGCCAGCTCAAAGAGGTCCAGTTCCCCGATAGCGTCTAGCAGGCGGACACGGGACCGCACATCAGTAATAGTGGTCAGGGCGTCCTGGCAGCCAGCCAGAAACGTAGCCGCGTCGGCAACGGGGTCTCGGCCCATTTCCTCCACGATCTTGTCGGCGGGCAGACGGCGGTCACCGCCACGCCGCCCCTCCAGCACCGCCCGCAACCAATCGGGCAGGTCGGTGGGCAGCTCAGGCCGGGCCAGCAGCGTCGTGTGCAGACGCGTCAACACGGGCTCGCCTTCCCTGAACCAGCGATAGAGCGCCAGGGTTAACTCAGCGTCTCGGTAGGCGTAGGCCAGCAGCGGTGTGGTCAGGGGCCGCCGCAGCCAATCGCTACGCTGCAGCGACTTGTCCATCACCACGCCAAAAGCCCGCTCCACCAGGCTCTGCAGGCCCTCGCCGCGCCGTCCAAAAGCCGAGCGCCCCACCTCGGCCACGTCGCACACGCCACGCAGTGGCAGGCCAGCCGCTTCCAGAAAAGGGGCGTCGCCGCCCACAGCCACAAAGGCTTTGATCACGTCAGGGTTGGCGAAGACAGGGGCCAGGGCGCTCAGGTCGGGCAGCCGCAGCGGGTCAATGGCCCAGGCCTGGCCTGCCACGGCAAGCTGAAGCAGGGCGAAGCGGTGGCGGCCCTCCCGCGGCGGTGTACCCGTCTCCAGGTCCACGCCAATAGTGTCGGCCCCCGCCAGGCGCTCGGCCACTATGGCCAGCGCGGTAGGGCTCTCCACCAGAGTGCGCTGCCCTGGCGGCGGCGCGCCCCGTGGCCGTACTGTTACCGCGTTATCGCCCTCCACCATGCTTGCCCCTCCTCCGTCCGCCACACTCATCATGCGCAGGGTACCACGCGCCGCCGCCACTGTGCCAGAGCCCGGGGGACTACGATGTGGCATCATAATAGAGGATGGCGGAAGACCCTGAGGTTGACGTGGAACACGGGTGAAGGAGTAGGTTGATGGCGATGGTGCGCGCGGAAGCGGAGAAGGTCATCCCAGTTGAGGCGGCGGCACTCTATGCCTGCCTGCGCGACTACCAGGGCGCGCGTCCCCGGTATCTCCCACCCGCCTACTCTGACTACCGCGTTGAGCAGGGTGGGGTGGGCGTCGGGACCGTGGTGGGCTATACCCTGACCGCCGGCGGACGTGTCCGCGCCGTGAGGGTTGCCGTGACTGAGCCAACCCCGGGGTCCGTGCTGGTCGAAAGCGAGGTGGGCACATCGCTGGTGACCACCTGGACGCTCACCCCACGCGGCAGCGCCACGGCTGTGCGCATCGCCACCCAGTGGCAGGGTGCGCCGGGGATCGGCGGCTTCTTTGAGCGCACCTTTGCCCCCCGTGGCTTGCGGCGTATCTACGACGACCTGTTGGCCCGCCTGGAAACCTACGCCACCACGACGCCGCGCCCAGAGCCACGCTAGACACCGTTCCCGTGTCCATGATGTGGAGGCAAATCCTACTCGCCTTTCACCTCTAAGGGACTCGCGGGTTATTAAGTATCCCACCGGGGTGGTGCTAGCAAGAGGTAGCCTGGGATGATTTAGTTTTTGCAAATCCCTAACACATCATGAAGAAAGGCGCCGAGGGGCAGGAACCTCCAGCCCTCGGCGCCCGCGCTGGCTGCCCTACACCACCAGGTAGGGCAATGTCAGCACCAGATCAAAAATGTCGTCGGCGGCTACCCGGTTGTAGCGCACCGTGCCACAGCCCAGGCAGCGGTGGACGACGACATGTTCGCCGTTGCGCCGGGTATAGACGCCGATTGGGGCCATCAGGGCGCCGCAGTCGCTGGCCCGGTCGCCGGGGGTGCGCTCGTCCACATGCCGGGAGTACAGGCAGTGCGGACAGTGGTTGCGCTGCCGGCCACCCGAGGGCGGCGGCCCAACCATTGCCTTGCAGCGGTGGCAGCGAAAGGTCTGTTTGTTCTTCAGCCCGTAGAACGGGCGCTGGTGATCGGCGGTGTGGTCGCCATGACGATACGATCTGGACAAGGGTGGAACTCCTGAAGAGTGCGCCACCTCCGCCGCGCGGCCGAGGCGGCAGGAACAACATCAGCGTCAGGGTAAACGGAGTCCACACACGAACCCTGGACATACAAAGTTCTCGTCTTTCTTGCTCCTGGGGCACTGCCTACCTACAGGCAGAGCATTGTGATTACAACCGGCACGCGGTTATAGACAATCGGTGGCGTGCGCGCCGTGATGTTGTCTGATCGTAGGCGCGGGATACTCTGGTGAGACGCGGCTGCATGACGAGCCACGCCCCTATCTGGACGATAGGGAGGTTCGGCCAGGGCATGCACACAAGGGGGTCACGGCAAGCCTGTCCCCGGTAGTGGTAGAGCCACAGGGGCGCTTCGGTTCGCACATCGGCGGAATGCGTCGTGGTAGAGACACAGGGCCGCTACTGGGCTGGCAGGCGCGTCCCCCCTACAACCCCGGCGTCCCGCGCCGTGGCAGGTGTAGGGCACAAAAAAAGCCGCAGGCCTACCGTATAGCTGTGGCTGGCGAGGGGCGCGGCGTTACGAACGCGCGCCACCAGGAAGAGGGGGCAAGTCCACGCTAGGTTAGGGGACTATGCCACACCCTCATCGCACGAGAGCACAACGGTAGGACGGGGAGCAACACTGACGACCCTGGCCATAGAATCCTCCCGCGCATCTCTATGCGTCTTCTCATGTTTCAGGTTATGGGGTGCTTCTGAGGCACTCACCATCTCACCCGGTACAATACCACACCATCAGGCGTGTCGGCAAGCGCGCCGCCGTCAGTACTTCAACCCTATTGCGCTGGCTTATCCCCAGACACCGGCAGGCGCCGAGCGCCTGTGGTACAATGCGTGAGAGATAGACCAACCGCGGGAGGATACCCTGGGTATGTCGCCAACCGAGCCACACGTGCCGCCCACCACGGCTAATCTGCCTCAGAGGCGTGGTGAGAAGGGGCTGGAGCAGGCTGCTCCCACGATCACACAGCGCAACCATCCCTCAATGAGCCGGTTCCCTGAGCCGCTGCCCGTTGAGCAGCCCGGCCTGCTGGACCGCACACTGGGGTCGCTGCAAGGCTACCTCTTCTCGGAGGAGGCCCTTGTGCTGGTGGAGTTCCTGCTGGTTATTGCGATCGGCGTCCTGGGCTTCACCGCCGCCTACCAGCCGATCCTGCGCGGGGTGACCGATGTTCACCACCTGCTGACCTCTACCTTTGGCATCCTGAAGTAGGTCATGGCCCGCCCCCTTGAGGCGCGCTGGTTGGGCCGCGTACCCTACGGTCAGGCATGGGCGCTGCAGCGTGAACTTGCCGTGGCTCGGCTGGCCAGCCAGATCCCAGACACCCTACTGCTGCTGGAGCATCCCCACGTCTACACGCTGGGCCGCACCTCCCTGGAAGAGCATATCCTGGTCTCCCGCGAGGTGCTGGCTCAGCGTGGGGCCACGGTCGAGCGCATTGATCGCGGCGGCGAGGTCACCTATCATGGGCCCGGCCAGTTGGTCGCCTATCCAATCATCTTGCTGGAAGGCCAGGAGCGCCATCTAGACCGCCTGGTCTGGAAGCTGGAGCAGGCTATCATCGCGACCCTCGGCCATTACGGGGCGCGCGGCCAGCGCCGCGACGGCCAACACGGCGTGTGGGTTGAGCAGGCCAAGATCGCCTCGCTTGGGCTGCACGTGCGCCGCTGGGTGGTCACCCATGGGCTGGCCCTTAACGTGGCCCCTCAGATGGACTACTTCACCTACATCAACCCCTGTGGCCACGCCGACAGTGTGATGACCTCGCTAGCCCAGGTAGTCAGCCCCTGCCCATCGGTACAGGACGTGGCCAGCGTGTTTACCGCCCGGTTTACCGCGTTGTTCGACCGCGCCCTCATGCCCACACCTGTCCCTGCTCTGTAACCTGGTCGGGGTACCCCTTGGCTGGCCGTGCCGATAGCAGCGGTTAACATTGTGTTAAATAGACACAATGGCCTTGCGGTGGTGGGGCGGGAGGGGTACTATGGAGGAGGGGAGAGGAGCCATGACGGCTCCAGGAGCCCCGGCCTCTTACACGAGGCCCGCCTAGTCCTCACTGTCGAGGAGCGGGGGACCGACCATACATGGGGTGAATCACTGGGGGCTGACCCGCATGGGCCGGGCCGCTGGTGTAGGGCAACGCTCGTCGGCCCGAACCCGTCACCTAACCTCGCCGGCGTCTGAAGAGCGTGACTGGCTATCTGGCCAGCCAGGCTCTTTTCTGTTTGATATGTCAGGTAGTCAGCATGCACGATCCCCACGTTAGGACCTGATGTGGGAGTCGGGCAGGGGCGCTGCTCAATCCCTCATGGATTGCGTGGCACAGCTGGCTGCCTCTTTGAGAAGGAGAAACAAGATGCTGGGTGTGAAGGGTTTTGATGAAGCGCGACAGCGGGATGGTACGCTGAACCGCTTGCCTGCGCGCCTGCTGCCGATCAAGGTGCGGCGCGTCGTGGGCACGGTTGATGAAGTCAAGCGGGCCAGCCTCACCCGGGCCTTCCTGCCCAGGGAGAGCGGCGACCGCTCGTCGCGGTACCGCTCGGTCTACGAGGCGCTCAAAGCGGACGTGGCCCTGCCGCCGATCGAGGTGTATGCGCTGCGTGGTGACTACTATGTGGTGGATGGTCACCACCGCGTCGCCGCCGCGCGGGCGCTGGGCTTCCTCTATCTGGACGCGATGGTCCACGAGTTTTTGCTGCCCGCCACCAGCGACGCCAACCGGCTGCACAACCAGCGGCTGCACTTCGAGCGGCTAACCGGCCTCAGCGGTATCCCGCTCACCGAGACAGGGCAGTACCGCAAGCTGCTCGACCAGATCCGCGAACACGCGCACTTCCTGACCAGCAACGGCAAGCTGGCCTCGTTCAAAGCTGCCGCCGCCGACTGGCACGAGTATGTCTATATGCCCATCGTCGAGCGGCTGGGCCGGTCCGGCGCCCTGGTCCACTTCTCCGGCCGCACCGTGGCCGACCTGTATGTCTATCTGTGTGACTACAAGTGGGTGCGCAGCCAGAACCGCGGCATGGATATCGGGTTTACAAAGGCCCTGGCCGATTTCGAGCGGCTCTATCCGCCAGCGGCCAGCGGTGGGCTGGCCAACCCCTTGCAGGCCCTGCGTGAACTGGCCGTGCCGGTGATCATCGCCGGCCGATTTGGCCGGGAGAAAGGGCCGCGCGTCGGCGACGACGCGCTCTCCGAGCCGTTTGTAGCCTGCCCGGTCTGCGGCGAGCCGATCGAGGGGGAAGGGGCCACCGTGTGCGAGGCGTGCCGCGCCGAGGTGGGAGCAGTTGTCTGAGGCGCTGGGCTGGGCCGGTGACCTGTGTTGCCTGGGCGGTTCTGAGTAGATACGATGGGGCAAGAAGAGAGCACGGTGGACACGCTCCTGCTGCCGGTGGATATGCGCGACGGCGCGGCGGCTCAGGGTGCCCTGGCGCGGGCCGCCGCCGTGATCCGGCGCGGTGGATTGGTCGCCTTCCCCACCGAAACGGTGTATGGCCTTGGCGCTAACGCCCTGGACGCTGGAGCGGTGGGCCGCATCTACGAGGCCAAACGCCGCGATCACCGCGACCCCTGTATTGTGCATATCGCCAGCATGGACGACCTGGCCCGCGTGGTTTCTGCCGTGCCTGCCTCCGTCGCGCTGCTGGCCGGAGCCCTGTGGCCGGGTCCCCTGTCCCTGATTCTGCCCCGCGGCCGCGCGATCCCCGATGTGGTCAGCGCGGGCCGCCCCACCGTAGCCGTGCGCATGCCCGCTCATGCTGTCGCCCTGGCCCTGATCAGGGCGGCTGGTGTGCCCCTCGCCGCGCCCAGCGCCAACACCTTTGGTCATATCAGCCCCACCACCGCCCAGCACGTGTGGGATGATCTGGCTGGTCGCATTGACCTGATCCTGGACGGCGGCCCCACCCCCATCGGCGTGGAATCAACGGTGCTAGACCTCTCCGGCGCCCTGCCTACCCTGCTGCGCCATGGTGGTGTGCCCCTGCGCCACCTGCGTGACCTGCTGGGCAACGTGGTTGTGGCCGAACGGGCCAGCGGGCCAGCGGCGACCTCTGATGATCAGGGGGCCCTGTCGCCGGGCCTGAGCCTGCGCCACTACGCGCCTCGTGGCGAGCTGCTGCTCTACGAGGGGCCGCGTCTGCGCGTGCTGGCCGCGCTCACCGAACAGGCGCTGGAGTTGCTGGGTGGGGGCAGCGTGCTCATCGGCGCCCTGCTCGACGATGATGATGCGCTGGCCCTCTCCGACGCTGTCGGTAAGGGATTGTTGGTGGCCCGGTTGGGCCACCGCTCCGACCTACCAGGCGTGGCCCGGCGGCTGTTCGCCGGCCTGCGCGACCTGGAAACCCGCGGCGCGACCGTTATTCTGGCGCGCGGCTTTGGCGGTGAGCCGGCCGGCCTGGGCGCGGCGATCCAGGATCGGCTGGTCCGCGCCGCCAGCGGACGGGTGATCACGCTGCAGTGAGCAACTGGCCCATCGCCGCCCATGCCCATGTGTCAGAGTCATGTAGTTCCCGATCCACGGCTGGTGTCCAGAGCCGCTCAGAGGCGGCGGTGCGCCAATGGGCTCTAGAGAAAGCCAGCTCTGCTGCTCGTGCTAGTTGACTTCGACATGGACAACGAAGTGGCCCTGCCCATGTGTATGGGCGCGTTGACAGTACACAGCTCCTCCCCTACAATGCGTGCAACGGTGAGGCGGGACGGGCATGATGTGGTGACCCGTTGCCCGCGCGACAGATAGACGCGCCCTGCTCCTGTTCCGTGCCAGCCACGTGTCCTGTGCCGTCCATTGCTCCCTTTCCCTTCTCTGTGTATGCAGATCGCTTATCCTGGCCCCCTCCCGGCGGGCCTCATGAGGAGCCACGCCATGTCCCTCACTCCTGAACTCGCCGTCGCTGCCCCAGCTATCACCTCTGGCGGCGATGCCGGGGATCCGGCCATCCGCGCCCAAGGCGTCTGGATGACCTATGCGCCCCAGGGCCGCCAGGGAGGTCAGGGCGTGACTGCCCTTGCCGATGTGAACCTTGACGTGCAGCCGGGGGAATTCATCGCGCTGCTTGGCCCCTCCGGCTGCGGCAAGAGCACCTTGCTGCGGCTGATCGGCGATCTGCTGCGCCCTACCCAGGGCCAGGTTATGGTAAAAGGCAAGAGCGCCGAGCGCGCCCGCCTCGACCGCGACTACGGCATCGTCTTTCAGGCCCCCGCGCTCTACGACTGGCGCACCGTGGCCAAGAACGTGCAGTTGCCCCTGGAGATCCTCAAGGCGCCGAAGGCCGAGAAGGAGCGCCGCACCGCCGAACTGCTTACGCTGATGAACCTGGCTGAGTTCGCCCACTCCTACCCCTGGCAGCTGTCCGGCGGCATGCAGCAGCGCGTCTCGATCGCCCGCGCCCTCTCCTTCCAGCCGTCTATCCTGCTGATGGACGAGCCGTTTGGCGCCCTGGACGAGATGACCCGTGAACGGCTGAACAACGAACTGCTGACCATCTGGGCCGAGACTCGGACGACGGTTATCTTTGTCACCCACAGTATTGCCGAGGCGGTCTTCCTGTCCGACCGCGTCGTGGTGATGACCCCTCGCCCAGGCAAGATCGAGCGCATCATTGACGTGCGTCTGCCGCGCCCCCGCACCGGCCTGACCCGTGAAAGTGAGGATTTCTTCAACCTGGTCCGCCAGGTACGCGCCTGCCTGCGGGAGGAGCACGTGCTATGAGTAAGTCGGGAGTCACGCTGTCGCCCACCCCGGTCCTGCCACGGGAAGCTGAAGCGCTGGTCCGTCGCCGCGCGCGCTGGCCCGCCCCGCTGCGTGGTGGTGGGCCGGTGCTCGCCGTGGCGCTGGTCCTGGTTACCCTGTGGTATGCCCTGGGCCTCTACGATAACTACGGCTTTGCCCAGCAGAACGCGGCGCCCGGCGCCTCGTTCCACGACGTGCTGGCCTCGGCCATGAACCTGCCCATGCCTTTCGTGCCCCTGCCTCACCAGGTGATTAGCGACTTCCTGGATGGCTTGAACAAGCCGCTGGGTTCGCCCCGGGGCCTCTGGCTGCACATGGGCACAACCGGCATGGAAGCGGGGCTAGGCTTGCTGGTGGGCACGGCTCTGGGTCTGGTCATCGCCACGATCTTTGTGCATAGCCGCCCACTTGAGGCGGCCTTTCTGCCTTACGTGGTCGCCTCCCAGACCGTGCCCGTGCTGGCCCTGGCCCCCATCGTGATCGGCATCCTGGGCATCAGCCTGGCCGCCAAGGTGGTGGTCTCGGCCTATCTGGCCTTCTTCTCGGTGACGGTCAGCACGGTCAAGGGCCTCAAGAGCGCCGACACGCTGGCCTATGAGCTGATGCGCTCCTACGCGGCGAACCCCTGGCAGGTCTACTGGAAGCTGCGCTTTCCCGTGGCCTTGCCCTACCTGCTGACCGGCCTCAAGCTTGCCGCCACGGCTAGCCTGGTGGGGGCGATCATCGCCGAGTTGCCCTTCGGCTCCACCACTGGACTGGGCGCGCGGCTGCTGGTGGCCACCACCTACAACCTGACTATCCAGTGGTGGTCAACCATGCTGGCCGCGGCGGCGCTGGGCCTGGTCGGCTTCAGCGCCGTGTCGCTGCTAGAGCGTCTGCTGATCAAGCGGCGTTCCACCGTGGGGGAGGCATAGACCATGCCGCTCATCCGTCCCCGCCTGTTCCGCTGGCTGAACAGCGCCCTGCCCCCCCTGCTGGCTTTTGTTGTGGTGGTGGCCCTGTGGGAAAAGGCGTTGGCCGTCCCCGAGCTGCCCCCACCATCCCATATTCTGGCTGCCCTGGGCGCTCTGCATGCCACGCTGCTGGCCGACACAGAGGTCACCTTCTGGGAGGAGGCCTTGCGTGGCTACGTGGCCGGCGTTGGCCTGGCCTTCCTGGTTGCCGCGTTGTGCGTGCGCTTCCCCGTGCTACGTCGCGGCCTGGAGCCGTACGCCGTGATCAGCAACTCGGTGCCCATCATCGCCTTTGCCCCAGTGGTCATCTTCTGGTTCGGCTTTGGGTGGGAATCCAAAGCCATTGTGGTGGTATTGCTGACCTTCTTCCCTATGCTGATCAACACGGTGACTGGCCTGACCAGTTACGATCCACTCTCCCATGAGTTGCTGCGCTCCTATGCGGCCAGCGGTTGGACCGTGTTCTGGAAGCTGCGGGTGCCCAATGCGCTGCCCTATATCTTTAATGGGCTCAAAATCTGCACCACCCTCAGCATGATCGGCGCGGTGATCTCCGAGTACTTTCCTGGCCCCAACCACGGTCTGGGCTTCCGCATCCTGGATCGGGCCAATGAGGCCGCCTGGGACGCCGTCTGGGCCGGTGTGCTGATCGCCTGCGCCATCGGTATCGCCTTCTACCTCGCTATGTTGATCCTGGAGCGGCTGCTGACTTTCTGGCACGTTTCCTATCGGTCGTCGCGCTAAACGGTCCTCCCCTGGTTGTTGTATTGTCGCCCACGATGTATCTAGACGGGCAGATGATCATCCTACATGCCGCGCCGGCGCGGACAGAGCAGCGTTGCCAGTACACCAGGCGGCTCAGCAGGAGAGAGAGAAAGGAGCGTGCCCCACCAGCAGATCATCACGGGACGATGGCCGCTGGCCCGTCGTGCGCCCCGCCGGCGCACAACCGGGTGAACCAGATGGCTCGATGCAATGTAAAGTAGCGACTGTTCGAGGAGAGAATGAGTATGCCACGATCCACGGGTTCCCTACGCCGCCTCGCCGCCGGCGTTGTGTTAGTCAGCAGCATGCTGGCGTCCACGGCCGACGTCGGCGTGGCCGCCCAACCAGCGGGCCACACGCGCGCCATGACCAAGGTCTCTATCGTGCTCAAGTGGGTCACCCAGGCCCAGTTCGCCGGCTACTTTGTGGCCCTCAAGAAAGGCTACTACGCCAAGGAAGGCCTGGACGTGACCATCCAGCCCGGCGGCCCGGATATTCTGCCCGAACAGGTGGTGGAGAAGGGCACGGCTACCTTTGGCCTGGATTGGCTGCCCTCGCTGTTAATCCAGCGGGAGCATGGCCAGGATCTGGTCAACATCGCCCAGTTTTACCAGACTACGGGTATGCGTCTGATCACCTACAAGACCTCGGGCATCAAGAGCCCCAAGGATTTCAAGGGCAAGAAGATCGGCGTGTGGCAGTTTGGCAACCAGTATCAGTTCCTGGCCTGGATGGCCAAGCTAGGTTACAACCCCGATAAGGACATGACCGTGATCCACCAGGGTTTCGAGATGAATACGTTCCTGGCCCACAAGATGGACCTGGCCTCAGCGATGACCTACAACGAACTGGGCGTCGTGCTGGAGAGCGGCGTCAAGATGAGCCAACTCAACGTGTTCGACTACGGTCAGGCCGGCGTGAGCATGCTGGAGGATGGCCTGTACGCCCGGGGCGACTACCTCAAGGCCCACCCCGACGTGGCCGTCAAGTTCCTCAAGGCGTCTATCCTGGGCTGGCAGGACGTGGTCAAGGACCCCGCTGGCGCGGCCCAGATCGTGGTGGACGCCGACCAGAGCGGCCAGGCCAAGCTGGCCCACCAAGCCTACATGGCCAAGGAGGTGGTCAAGCTGCTGTGGTGGGGTCACGCCAAGACCTATGGGATTGGCTACATGGACCCCGCCGCCTATCAGCGCACGGTCAAGCAAGCCCTGCAGTTTGGCGTGATCAAAAAGACGCCCAGCGGCGCCTACACCCAGACCTACTGGAAGCAGGCTATCGCCGCGCTGGCCAAGGACAAGTCGCTGATGCTGGACATGAGCGGCATGAAGGGCATGTAACGCGCCCAGGAGGGTGGCGGGGGCCACCCTCCTGAGTTATCCGCGCCATCATTGATTCCCCCCATCCCGCGTGGGGTAGTGTATAGTTGCCATATTAGCCGTAACCTGGTCAGCAGAGAAGATGAGAAGATGAGGGTGTCGGGGAGATGCAGCTAGAAGAGAGGACCGTCCTGGATGAGGTGGTGGCCAACGACCGCCAGTACGTCTTGCACTCGTGGTCCAACCAGTCCAAAATCGCGCCGCTGGCCGTCGCCGGGGCCGAGGGCCGCTACTTCTGGGACTACGCGGGCAAGCGCTACCTTGATTTTGCCTCGCAGCTGATCAACAGTAACCTGGGCCACCAGCACCCCCGCGTGGTCAAGGCTATCCAGGATCAGGCCGCCCGGCTGTGCTTTGTGGCCCCCAGCTTCGCCAACGATATGCGCGGCAAGCTGGGTAAGTTGCTGGCCGAGGTCACCCCCGGCAACCTGTGTATGAGCTTCTTCACCAACGGCGGCGCCGAGGCTAACGAGAACGCCATCAAGATGGCCCGTGCCTACACCGGCCGACACAAGATCATCGCCCGCTACCGCTCCTATCATGGGGGCACCGCCGGCGCGGTCACCCTCACTGGCGACCCCCGCCGCTGGGCTGCCGAGCCCGGCATTCCCGGTGTCGTGCGCGCTTTCGATCCCTACTGCTACCGCTGTTCATTCTGCTCCCCCGGCGACTGCACCCTGCGTTGCGCCGATAACCTGGAGGAGATTATCCAGTACGAGGGGCCGCACACCATCGCCGCCATGATCATGGAGACGGTCACCGGCACCAACGGCATCATCGTGCCGCCGCCGGGCTACCTCAAGCGGGTGCGCGAGATCCTGGACCGTCATGGTATCCTGCTGATCGCCGACGAGGTGATGTGCGGCTTCGGGCGCACCGGTAAGTGGTTCGCTTGCCAGCACTGGGATGTCACCCCCGACCTGCTCACCGTGGCCAAAGGCATCAACTCCGGCTACGTGCCCCTGGGCGCCGTGGTGATGAGCGAGCCGATCGCCGACTGGTACCGCACCCAGACGTTCTGGGGCGGCCTGACCTACAGCGGCCACCCCCTGGCCTGCGCCGCCGCCGTGGCCACCATCGAGACCTACCGCGACGAGGATGTGATCGGCAACGCCGCCCGCATGGGTGAGCTGATCGGCCGTGAGTTGCCCGCCCTGCGTGCGGCACACCCCTCCATCGGCGAGGCGCGCGGCCTGGGCCTGTTCTGGGGCCTTGAGTTGGTCAAGAACCGGGCCACCCGCGAACCGCTGGTCCCCTATAACGCCAGCGGCCCCGATCTGGCCCCCATCACGGCCATCCAGAAACGGGCCATGGAGCGCGGCCTGTTTCTGTTTGCCCACTGGAACGTCGTGGTCATCGCCCCACCCCTGACCATTACCGAGGCCGAATTGCGCGAAGGCCTGGCCGTGTTGGACGACTGCCTGACCATCGCTGACGAAGCCATGACCGGCGCGTAGGCCGGCCCAGCGGCCCGCCCAGGAGACATCGCCATGACCGAACCCCCCCGCCTGCCACCACCGCGCTGCTGGACCTGCCCCTGCCAGATGATGACACCGAGGAGAGTATCACCGGCGCTGATTGGCATCAGGACGCCATTGAGCTGGCGCACATTCCGCTTAAGGGCTACGCCGACGAGCGCGCAGCCGCCGGGCTGCCGCCCTGGTACGTCAGCAGCCAGGTCACCGTGCTCATCCAGTTGTTTAATCATGTCTGGGCACCCAAGCCGGACCTCTTTGTCGTGCCAGGGGCGCCAGCCCATGGGCGCACCTCATACGACACCAGGACGGAAGGCCCCGTGCCGCCGTTTATCCTGGAGGTGGCCAGCGGGAGCACGTGGCGCAGTGATGTTGGCCTGGACAAGCGCAACAACAAGCTGGCCTGGTACGGCATCGTCGGCGTGCGCGAGTACCTGGTCTTCGACCCCACCCGTAACTACCTGCGCGCGCCCATGCGGGGCTGGCGGGCTACCCCCACGGGCTGGCAGCCCTGGCCGCCTGGGCGACGCTCCGACGGCACGGAGGTGTGGACCAGCGAGGTACTGGGTCTGGGTGTCTACGCCGACGGGCCACGGGTGATCTTCGAGCACCCCCAACGCGGGCCGCTGCCCCTCGACCCAGAGGCGCGCCGCGAGATCGCCCGGCTTAACCTCGAGTTAGGTGGGCACGCTGGTCAGCTTGCCGAACTGAACAGCCAGTTGGCCGAGGAGCGTCGCCGCCGCGAGGAGCTGGAGGCCGAGTTGCGTCGCCTGCGCGGTGACGCATGACAGCGGCTACCCAGAGGCGCTCAGGCGCATAGCATAAAAACAAGAAAGGAGATGGGCATGGATACCATCATCCGTGGTGGCACAATTGTGACGGCCAGCGACCAGTACATCGCCGACATCGGCGTCGAGGGCGGAGTGATCACGACTATCGGGCGTGACCTACTTGCCGCCACCGGCGGCCCGCCGGAGGGTGGCCAGACCGAGGGCCGGGTGACCCGACCCGCCGGACGCGGCCCCCAGGTGATTGACGCCACAAGCGTCTATGTGCTGCCTGGGGCCATTGACGCCCATGTGCATCTGGATATGCCCTTCGGCGGCACCGTGACCGCCGACGACTACCGCACCGGCACCATCGCCGCCGCCTGCGGCGGGGTGACCACCGTGGTGGATTATTGCCTGCAGAGCGTGGGGGGCACGCTGGCCGATGCCCTGGAGACGTGGCAGGCCAAGGGCGCCGGCAAGGCCGTGATTGACTACGGGCTGCACATCGCCGTCACCGACCTGACCCCCGCCGTGATGGCCGAGCTGCCCGCCGTGGTCAAGGCGGGCGTCAGCAGCATCAAGTGCTTCATGGCCTACAAGGGCGTCTTCCAGATCGCCGACGACACCCTCTTTCAGCTGCTGGAGCAGGCCCGCGAACTGGGCGCGCTGGTCAACGTCCATGCCGAGAACGGCGATGTGATTGATGTGCTGATCAAGCGCTACGTGGCCGCTGGCCTGCTCAGCCCCTGGTACCACCGAGCCAGCCGGCCCCCCGAGGTAGAAGGTGAGGCCACTGGCCGGGCTATCGCCCTGGCCGAGCTGGCCCATGCCCCGCTCAACATCGTGCATGTGACCTGCCAGGAGGCCGTGGAGAAGATTCAGGCCGGCCGCGAGAAGGGCCTGCCGGTCTACGGCGAGACCTGCCCGCAGTACCTGCTGCTCAACGAAGAGCAGTACCACGAGGACGACTTCGAGGGCTTCGGCGGGGCCAAGTACGTTATGTCGCCCCCTCTGCGGGCCAAACGCAACAACGACATCCTGTGGCGCGCCCTGGCCCAGGGTGACCTGCAGACGCTGATGACCGACCACTGCGCGTTTCGCATGCGCGACCAGAAGACGCTGGGCCGTGACAACTTCGCCAAGATCCCCAACGGCGCGCCCGGTATCGAGACGCGCCTGCCCCTGATCTACTCCGAGGGCGTTGGCCATGGCCGGCTCTCGCTGCAACATATGGTGGCCCTGCTCTGCACCAACGCCGCCCGCATGTATGGCCTCTACCCCCGCAAGGGGACAATCGCCGTGGGCAGCGACGCCGATCTGGTGCTGCTTGATCCGCACAAGCGGGTGACCCTCTCGGCCAGCACGCTCAACCAAGCCACCGACTATACTCCCTTCGAGGGGGTACAATGCAAGGGGTATCCCGTCCTGACCCTGTCGCGTGGGGAGGTGATCGCCGTGGACGGCGCCTACGTGGGCGCCCCGGGCCGTGGCCAGTTCCTGCGCCGGGGTCCCCATATGCCCCTCTCCTGATCATTTGTGACACTTACACGCTCAGCGCCGACCATGTATTACTGAGGAGGAACATCATGACAACCGTGGCATCCCGGTCCGAGCCGGATCAGCGCTCGACGCTGCGCCGCCTGCGCAACTATATCAACGGCCAATGGGTGGAGGCCACGCCCAGCGAGTGGGGTTATGTGACCAACCCCACTACCGGCGAACGCCTGGCCGAGGTGCCCTACTCGGGCGCCGAGGACGTGGATCGCGCCGTGCGCGCCGCCCAGGCCGCCTTCCCGGCCTGGCGGGCCCGCCCACCGCTGGAGCGCGCCCGCTACCTGTTCAAGGCGCGCACGATCATTGAGGATCACGTTGAGGAACTGGCTCAGGTGCTCACCTCCGAGGTGGGCAAGGCCCTGTCCGACTCGCGCCTGGAGGTACGCCGTGGCCTGGAGATGGTCGAGGTGGCCACCGGCATCCCCAGCCTGATGATGGGCCAGAACCTGGAGGATATCTCACGGGGTATTGACGGCGAGATGATCCGCCAACCCATCGGCGTGTTCTGCGCCATTACCCCCTTCAACTTCCCCTCCATGGTGCCCATGTGGTTCCTGCCCTTCGCCGTGGCCTGCGGCAACACCTTTGTGCTCAAGCCGTCCGAGCAGGTGCCGCTCAGCCAGATCCGCATGTTCGAGCTTCTAGAGCAGATCGGCCTGCCCCCCGGCGTGATCAACCTGGTCAACGGCAGCCGCGACGTGGTCAATGGGCTGCTCGACCACAAGGGGGTCAACGGCGTCTCGTTTGTCGGCTCCGCCACCACGGCCAAATACGTCTACAGCCGCGCCGCCGCCAACGGGAAGCGTGTGCAGGCGCTGGGCGGGGCCAAGAACCATATGGTCGTGATGCCCGACGCGCCCATGGACAAGACGCTGGAGGCCATCATGAGCTCGGCCTTCGGCGCCGCCGGGCAGCGCTGCCTGGCCGGCAGCGTGGTCGTCGCCGTGGGTGAGGTCTACGACAGCCTCAAGCAGGGGCTGGTTGAGGCGGCGTCGAACCTGCAGGTAGGCGACGGGCGCATCGAGACAACCGATGTGGGGCCCGTCGTCTCCCAGCCGCACCGCTCCAAGGTGCTGGGCTGGATCGAAAAGGGCGTGCAGGAAGGCGCCGACCTGATCCTGGACGGGCGGACCAACCCCGCCGTGTCGGCCAACGCCGAGGGCTGCTTCGTCGGCCCCACCATCTTCGACAACGTGACGCCCGACATGGAGATCGCCCGCGAGGAGATCTTTGGCCCCGTGCTGTCCATCGTGCGGGCCAGAGACTTCGATGAGGCGGTGGAGATCGTCAACGCCAGCCGCTACGGCAACGCCACCTCTATCTTCACGGCCAGCGGCAAGGCCGCCCGCGAGTACAAGTATCGCGTGCAGGCCGGCATGGTGGGCATCAACATCGGCGTCGCCGCGCCGATGGCCTTCTTCTCCTTTACCGGCTGGAAGGACTCGTTCTTCGGCGACCTGCACGCCCATGGCCGCGACGCCATTGAGTTCTTCACCGAGAAGAAAACAGTCATGACCCGCTGGTTCTGAGCGGCGCGCCAGCGATGAAGATCACAAACATCGAGTGCTTCCCCGTGTGGGGCGGCTACCGCAACTGGCTATTTGTCGTGGTGGACACCGACGAGGGCATCTGGGGCGTCGGTGAGTCGAACCTGACCTCCCGTGAGCTTGCCGTGATGGGCTTCGTGGAGCACCTCACACCCCTCCTGGTGGGCCAGGACCCCGCGCGCATCGAGTACCTCTGGCAGGTGATGTTCCGCGGCGGCTTCTTCCCCGCCGACCGCGTGGGCGCCTCGGCTATCGCGGCTATTGACACCGCGCTGTGGGACATCGCGGGCAAGACCCTGGGCGTGCCGGTCTACCGGCTGCTCGGCGGTTTGGTCCGCGACAAGGTGATCTGCTACCCGCACAACCGGGGTGAGGACGGCAGCATAGAGGGGCTGGTGGAGAGCTGCCAACGCACCGTTGAGCAGGGCTACACGTTTGTGCGCTGGGGCCTGCCCACGGCGGGCGAGGTGCTGGAGCCGGGCGCGGCGGTACGCACGACCCTGCGCCAGATGGAGGCCGTGCGCCTGGCCCTGGGACCCGAGGTGGAGATCTGCATTGACGTGCATACGCGGCTGAACCCCGCCGACGCCACCACGCTGTGCCGCGCCTCGGAGCAATACCGGCCCTACTTTATCGAGGACCCCCTGCGCTCGGAGGATACAAACGCCTACCGCGCCCTGCGCGCCCGCACCGGCGTGCCCATCGCGGCAGGCGAACAGTTCGCCAGCAAGTGGGAGTACCGTCAGTTGATTGAGGAAGACCTGATGGACTACGCCCGCATTGATCCCACCCTGGGCGCGGGCATCACCGAGTCACGCAAGATCGCCAACTGGTGTGAGACCCACTACATCAACATCGTGCCACACAACCCCAACGGTCCGGTCAGCGCCGCCGCCTGCCTGCACCTCTGCCTGGCCTGCCCCAACGTGGGCGTGCTGGAGTTGCCCCAGCCCACCGGCATGGCGCTGCCCGACGTCTTCCCTGTCGTGCCACGCTTCGAGAACGGCTACCTGCTGGCCCCCACCCAACCCGGCCTGGGGGTGGAGTTCGACCGCGAGGCCGCCCGCCGTTACCCCTTCCAGGTGGCCGAGCTGCCCCATCTGCGCCGCCTGGACAACTCGTTTACAAACTGGTAGCAGCTTTTGTCAACGTCGGTCAAGCCACCTCGCGACCAGGCAGCGATCTCAGGACCCGGCAACGCCGACGCCGATCAGGGTGTGGGAACCTGGGTGCTGCTGGCGACCATCCTGGGCTCCAGCATGGCCTTCATTGATGGCACGGTGGTCAATGTGGCGCTACCGGTGCTACAACGCGAACTGAACGCCACCGCCGCCGACTTGCAGTGGGTTGTGGAGTCCTATGCGCTGCTGCTGGCGGCGCTGATTCTGGTTGGTGGCTCATTGGGTGATCGGCTGGGCCGCACGCGCGTCTATGCCGCCGGGGTGGCCCTGTTTACCGCCGCATCGCTAGCCTGCGGCCTTGCCCCGAACGTGGGTGTGTTGATCGCCGCCCGCGCCGTGCAGGGCATCGGGGGCGCCCTGCTGGTGCCGGGTAGCCTGGCCATTATCAGCGCCACCTTCAGCGGCGACGGGCGTGGCAAGGCCATCGGCACATGGTCGGCCTACACCACGGTCACGGCCGCGCTTGGTCCCGTGCTGGGTGGCTGGCTGGTGCAGACCGTCTCCTGGCGGGCCGCGTTCTTTATCAACATCCCTATCGCCGCTGTCGTGCTGGCGATGGTGTTCCTGCGGGTGCCCGAGAGCCGCGACGAGACAGCCACGGGCCACCTTGACCTGCTGGGCGCCGTGTTGGCCACGGTTGGCCTGGGCGGGCTGGTCTACGGGTTGATCAGGTGGGGCAGCAGTAGCCTGTCCGATCCAGTGGTGTGGGGGTCGCTGATGGGCGGCGCAGTGGCCCTGGCCCTGTTTGCACTGGCCGAAGCGCGCGAGCAGGCCCCCATGATGCCGCTCAGCCTGTTTCGATCACGCACCTTCAGCGGCACGAACCTGCTCACCCTGTTGCTCTATGGGGCGCTGGGCGGCGCGCTATACTACCTACCGTTCAACCTGCAACAGGTGCAGGGCTACTCAGCCACGGCGGCAGGGGCCTCGTTGCTGCCCTTCACCGTGATCATGTTCCTGCTCTCACGCTGGACCGGTGGCCTGGTGACCCGGGTGGGGGCGCGGTCACCCCTGACCGTAGGGCCGCTGATCGCCGCGGCGGGGTTCCTGCTGTTCACCGTTCCTGGCGTTGGTGGGTCCTACTGGACCACCTACTTCCCAGCGGTGGTCGTGTTGGGGCTGGGCATGGCCATCACGGTGGCCCCGCTGACCACCGCCGTGATGGGCGCCGTGGAGCAGAGCCACGCTGGCGTGGCCTCTGGTGTGAACAACGCCGTCTCCCGCGCGGCCGGCCTGCTGGCCATCGCCATCCTGGGCATCGCCGTCTCCGCCACCTTCACCAACAGCCTGGAGAGCCACCTGACCGGCCTGTCACTGTCACCGGCGGCCCACCGGGCTATCTCCGCCCAGCGCGATCGATTAGCCGGAGTGCAGGCCCCGGCTGGAACCAGCGCACAAACCGCCCGCGCCGTCCACGCGGTCGTGCGCAATGCATTTGTGGACAGCTTCCGGCTGGCCATGCGTCTTGGCGCTCTGCTGGCCGCGCTGAGCGCGCTCAGCGCCTTCCTGCTGATTCCGGGCAAACCACCAGCAGCCGGCGCCGGTGCGGGCAACCCAGCGCCGCCCAGACCGGGTCATGGGCGCGGTTGAGCACGATGTCTACCTGGCCGCTAGCTGATCCTTGGGAAAGCGCCCCTCGTTGATCTTGCCCAGCCGCGCCGGGTTATAGGTGTAGATGATCGCCCGGCGCGGCGTCTGGCCGCGGTTGAGATCGGAGTAGTGCAGCAGGTAGGGGTCGAAAAAGATCATATCACCGGCCCGCAGAGGCGCCGCCTTGATGGTTTGTTGACGGATGATAGCGGGATCTATCTCGAAGCGGCTACCCGGCTTGAACGGGTAGACCGCCTTGCCACGGTGGCTACCTGGGGCCACCTGCAGGCAGCCGTTTGTCTCGTCGGCGTCTTCCAGATAGATAAAGCAGGTGATCAGCTCATCGCTATGCGCCTGCCAGCAGCAGTGCCAGTCCTGGTGCCAGGGGTACGGTGATCCTCCCGGAAGCTTCAGGTTCAGCTTGTCCTCGAATAGTTCGACCGGTTCACCGAATAGCTCACGGATCGGCGCAACGATACCCTCGTCAAAGGCTAGCGCCGCGAAGATGGGGCTGAGGTCGGAGATGGGCTCCAGCTTGCGGATCACCCGCTCCATACCGGCCCTGTGTGGCGCGTCCAGGTGGTCGCTCTCCCACTCGATGCGCGCCGCGTAGCGTTCCGGCTCGGCCCCACACAGCGCGGTCAGCCGATCCGCCTCCCGGCGCATCTGCTCAATCCGCTCCGGGGCCAACACGGAAGGGGCGGTCAGGTAGCCATCCGTGCGATAGCGTTCAACGTCCACCGTGTACGCAGGCGCCAGAGATGTCATCTGTCTGCTCCTTGCCCTCTTCTCGTCGAGCGTAGGTCGCCCTCGCTCCGAGCCGGCGCCTCGTCGGCGCGAGGAGTACCCGCGGCAAGTGGCGCCGACCTCTACTAACCCTTTTGTCTGCCGTTTTGCCCCTTGTTAGGAGATACCATACTGCTCAGCAGGTGTGGTACCGTGGAGATGGGCATGCTTGGAGTGGTCTCGTCTCTGCCCACTCCCAGTTTACACCGTAACACAGATACAGTAGGAGAACCAAGCGACAAGGGCAAACCCAGGGTGAGCCGGAGGCGCATAATCAGGGGGAATGGCCAGGGTCGGCCCAGCTGCATGCCCAGCCAGACAAGCAGCGCGGGTATCAGGGGCAAACGACGGACACGTATAGAGCCGCTGAAAGGGCAGGTGAACATGGACGAGCAGGCGGCGGTGGCGGCGCGAGTAGACGACCTACGCCGTGAGATTGAGGGGCACAACTACCGCTACTACGTGCTGGACGCGCCGACGGTCGGCGACGCCGAGTATGACGCGCTGCTGCGTGAGCTGCGCGCGCTGGAAGACGCCCACCCCGAACTGGCGTCGCCTGATTCGCCCACCATGCGCGTGGGGGCCACACCCGCCGAGCGCTTCGCCGAGCGCCGTCACCCCGTGCCCATGCTCTCCCTGGCCAACGCCCGCTCGCCCGAGGAACTGGACGCCTGGCTAGCCCGTCTGCGCACCCGCGTCACCGATGAGCAGATCACCTACATGCTGGAGCTGAAGATTGATGGCCTCGCCGTGGCCCTGACATACGAGGACGGTCTGCTCACCGTGGGGGCCACCCGCGGCGATGGCCTGACCGGTGAGGACGTGACAGCTAATCTGCGCACGGTGCGGGCCATCCCCACCCACCTGCAGGGCGCTAATCCACCGCGGCGGCTGGAGGCGCGTGGCGAGGTCTATATGACGACCGATGGCTTCGAGCGGCTCAACGCCGAGCGAGCGCGCAACGGTGAGCCGCTGTTCGCCAACCCACGCAACGCCGCCGCCGGGTCGCTGCGCCAGCTCGATCCGGCGATCACGGCCCGCCGTCCGCTAAGCATTTTTCTCTACGCGATCGGCTACCTGGAAGGCGGCCAGGAGCCAGCCACGCACCACGAGGTCCTGGAGCGGCTCAGGGGCTGGGGCTTCCCGATCAACCCCCACGTGCGCCCTGCCCAGGAGGCCCGGGAGCTGCACGCCTACGCCCAGGAGTGGCAGTCCAGACGGCCCACACTGCCCTATGAGATAGACGGCGTGGTGATCAAGGTAGATTCGCTGGCCCAGCAGCGCCGCCTGGGCGCGGTGGGCCGCGACCCCCGCTGGGCGATCGCCTATAAGTTCCCACCTGTGGAGGCCACCACCCACCTGCGTGAGATCGTGGTCAACATTGGGCGCACCGGGGCGATCATCCCCAACGCGCGCCTGGACCCCGTGACTATAGGGGGCGTGACCGTCTCGCGCGCCTCCCTGCACAACTTCGACAATGTGCGCGACCGCGACCTGCGCGTGGGCGACCGCGTGCTGGTCCACCGCGCCGGCGACGTGATCCCCCAGATCGTCAAGCCTATCGTGGAGGATCGCCCCGCCGACAGCCTACCCTACCAGCCGCCCACCCATTGCCCCTCCTGTGGCACGCCCCTGGCGCGAGAGGACGGCGAGGCGATCCTGCGCTGCCCGGCGTCATGGACGATCTGCCGAGCCCAGCGCCTCGAACTGCTGCGCCACTTCGTTTCCCGGAGCGCCATGGATATCACCCGCGTGGGTGAGCGGCTCTGTGAGGCGCTGCTGGACGCTGGCCTCGTTCGCGACCCCTCAGACCTCTACGCGCTCACCCCCGAGGCGCTGGTCACCGTGGAGCGGATGGCCGCAAAGAGCGCGGCCAACGTGCTGGCCTCGGTTGAGGGCAGCAAGACGCGCCCGCTGGCCAACGTGATCTTCGCCCTGGGTATAGACTATGTGGGCCTGGAGACCGCCGCGTTGCTGGCCCAGCGCTACGGGACCCTGGAGGCCGTGCTGGCTGCCCCCGAGGAGGAGATGGCCGCCGTACACCATGTGGGGCCAGGGCGCGCGGCCAGCATCGTGGCGTGGCGGCAGCAGCCAGAGAACATGGCCGTGGTGACCAGGCTGCTGGAGCGCGGCGTGCGGCCCCAGGCGCCCCGCGGCGCAACCGAGGGACTACCCCTGGCCGGTCAGACCTTTCTGATCACCGGTCGGCTGGAGACGTTCACCCGCGTTCAGGCCGAGAACACCATTGAGGCGCTGGGTGGCAAGATCGCCTCCACCGTGAGCAAAACGCTCAGTCATCTGATCGTGGGCCAGGAGCCTGGCTCGAAGGTCGCCCGGGCAGGCAAGCTGGGCGTACACCTGCACGACGAAGCCTGGCTGGTAGAGACACTACGCGCCGCCGAGGGTGAAGCCGCCGAGCCGGAGGCGCAAACCGGCCCACTTCCTGGCAGGATGGACACACCAGTAGAGTAGCGGTGTGGTCAAGGCCATGGCCATGCCGCCGCTGCTACTCCGTGGCCGTGCTCTGATTGAGGAGGCCAGAGTCTCCGTGAGCGTGAGGCAAAGCTTGGTCAGGCCCATAGCGAATTGGTCACGCTGTACGACATGCTCCGTGAAGCCTGACCAGCTCAAGACGCAGTTTTTCGCCAACGTCAGCCACGAGCTACGCACCCTTCTTGCCAGTGCAAGTGAATCCGGGTCTCCGAGAGGAGCCCTCACCGACGTGAGCGTGGCGCCTCTTCATCATCGGTTCAGAGCCACATGCTATGATGGTTGATATTAGCGGCTTGTGCTGCTACGCTGTAGGGCAACGGCCACGGTTTGAGAGCGGCCGATAGATAAAGGGAAAGGAGATAATACGGCTTACGTGACGCTATACCATGGTCGCGTCTCCCGCCTGACAGTGTACTCGGGCCTGGGGCGACGTTGAGCATGGGCGAGAGACAATGGCCGGTCAACTGTAGTGCCGTGCGCGGCGCTCTGGCAACAGCACAGGAGAGTGATCAACATGTCTGATATCGAGACAAACCAGGGTGATCAAGAACAACGAAAGCTGGATCGGCGAGGCTTCCTCAAGGCAGGCGTGGCAGCAGGCGCTGGCCTGGCCGCCCTTTCCTCACCGCTCGGCGCGCGCGGCGCCGCTCTGGCCAGCTACTCCGAGCGCCTGGCCCGCCAACCACTGGATGCGGCGACGCCGGTCAACCTGCGCTTCATGATTCGTGCCGGCACAGGGTATCACAATTTCTTTTATAAGGCCGGCGAGACCTTTATGAAGCAGTATCCAAACGTCACTATCAAATATGAAGTCCAGGATAGCAACTATAAGACGAAGTTGAAGGTAGAGATAGCTGGTGGCGTGCCCCCGGATCTAGTTTTCGCCTCCGACGACGACATGTTCTCTTTTGCCGCCCGTAATACCCTGGTGGATATGGCGCCGTTCTTTAAGACAGCAGGCCTCAAGAGGGCCGATTTCTTTCCAGCGGCGATGGACCCGCAGTGGCTAGGCCAGCATCTATTCGCCATGCCGCTCGACTACGGCCTGCACGTCCTTACGTATAACAAAGAGCTGTTTGATCGCCAGCATCAGAGCTATCCGACTGACAAGTGGACCTGGGCTGATTTCATCCGTGTCGGCCAGAATCTGACCCTCGACCGTAGTGGCAAGCGAGCCAACGAAGCAGGCTTCCAGCCCCAGCATGTTGTGCAGTACGCATCGGACGGACCCGGCTTTTACTGGTTCACCAACATCTTGCGTAGCAACGGCGGCGACTGGGCAAGCGCGGATCTGACCAAGGCCACACTCGATTCACCAGCTGCTATTTCTACCTTCCAGCTTCTCGCCGATCTGGGCAATAAATACTACACCAACGCCACGAGCAAGTTCGTGACCAGTGTGGCCACCAGCCTCAGTCAGGGGACGACGGCGATGTCGTTTGACGGCACGTGGTCGTTCTCAAGCTATCCGACCGTCCCGCGCCTCAAGTGGAACCGCGGCAATATCGACGTCACGTTGTGGCCGCGGGGCAGCACCGGAAAGAACGCGGTGGGCGCCGAGGCTTCTGGCCTGGTGATACCGGTGGGCGCCAAGACGGAGAACGTCAAGTGGGCCTGGGAGTTTATCAAGTGGATGAGCACCGAGCCGGGCCAGCGGGTTGCCTTCACGTATGGGGTGGCCAGCATCCCCAATATGCCCAAGGTCGCGCGTGAGCTGATCGGCAAGCAGCAGCAGCCCAGGAATGCCAAGATCCTGCTGGATGCTCTGCCGCAGGCAAAGCTGCCGTATTGGTGTGAGGCGATCTCGGACAGCGAGTTGGAAACCGCGTTGACCTCTCCTTACAGCGGCGCGCCCGCGCTCTATGATCTGGAACGGGGTCGCAAGACCGCCGCTCAGGTCATGCCTACGGTGAACAGGGCAGTGCAGGCGATCCTGGATCGTGACCAGGTGCTTGCACGCAAGTTTGGCGCTAAACTCAGCATCTAATCCCGAGGGTGAAGGCGGGGAACCTCATGAGGTTCCCCGCCTTCATCTCTCTGCTACATTGCGCTGGAGAGAGAGATGGCTACACAGACTATCGGTGTTGTCGCCCGCACACGGAAGCGCCATGGTGGGGCGCTACGCGAGGAGGCCCTCTGGGGCTGGCTCTTGCAGATCCCCAATATCCTGGGGCTGGCGATCTTCTTCATTGGCCCGCTTATAGCCTCTTTTGTCATGATATTTACGAACTGGGAGATCATTACGCCACCGACCTTCGCGGGTTTGGATAATTTCAAGGCGTTACTCGCCGATCCTTTGTTTGGTGTGGCCCTGGCTAACACAGCCTTTGTCACGCTGATTGCCGTACCTTTGTACATGGTCTTGGGCCTGGCTCTGGCTCTGGCTCTGAATCAGAAGCTGCGTGGGATCAGCATCTACCGCGTCATTTTCTTTTTGCCCAGCCAGATGCCTGCCGTGGCGAACACAGTGCTGTGGCTGTGGTTGTTCAACCCCGATTACGGGTTGGTCAACTGGGCGCTCAGCCTGTTACACCTGCCTACATCAACCTGGATCGCCGATCCGACAATGGCCAAGCCCTCGTTGATTCTGCTCGGTGTGTGGGGAATCGGCAGCGGCATGATCATCTACCTGGCCGGTTTGCAGGGCATTCCGCAGACATTGTACGAGGCGGCGGACATTGATGGCGCCGCCGCCTGGCATCGCTTCCGCAATATCACCCTGCCCCTACTCAGCCCAGTTATCTTTTTTAACCTCATCATCGGCATCATCGGCAGTATGCAAAGCGGTTTTACGACCACGTATATTGCCACGGGTGGCTCAAGCGATAGTGGGGGGCCTGAAAACTCGCTGCTGCTACTTGTCCTCTATATCTTCCACCAGGGCTTCGTGGACTTCCACATGGGCTATGCCTCCCTGCTGGCCTGGGTTCTCTGTATCATCATCTTGGCGCTCACCTTGATCAACTTCAAGCTGGCGGGACGCTGGGTCTATTACGAGGGCGCGGAGAAGGGATAAAACGCATGGCTGTGTTGACACAACGGGAGGAGCCCACGGCGCATGGGGTAGCCTGGTGGGGGAGTCGCCAAAGGCGTCAGCAGGTCGGGCACCTGCTGCTTCACCTCCTGCTGACTTTGTTTGGCCTGACCTTTTTGCTGCCGTTTGCCTGGCTTGTCGTCACATCACTAAAGCAGACCGGCACTGAGTTCGTCTACCCACCCGTTTGGATTCCCAATCCTATCGAGTGGGTCAACTACAAGACCGCGCTGATCGACATGACGCCATTCTTTATGTACGCCAAGAACACCTTGATTATAACTATCGGCGCTACTGTGGGCGACGTGCTTGTCTCATCGTTGATCGCCTACTCGTACGCCCGCTTGCGCTGGCCCGGACGCAACATCATGTTTATCCTCACCCTTTCCACGCTAATGTTGCCTGGCATTGTGACTGTGATCCCCACGTTCCTGCTATGGCGCTACCTGCATATGATAGATTCCTTTGTGCCTTTGATTGTGCCAGCCTGGATAGGCGGCGGTGCGTTTTCCATCTTCTTGTTCCGCCAGTTCTTCCTAACCATCCCCCGTGAACTCGACGAGGCATCCCGAATGGACGGCGCTAACCCCCTACGTATCTGGTGGAGCGTGATATTGCCGCTATCGGGGCCTGTCCTGGCCACCGTGATCATTTTCGACGTGCTGAACAGCTGGAACGACTTTTTCAACCCACTGATCTATCTGAACTCGGAATCCAACTATACAATGGCGCTAGGGCTCGGCCAGTTTGTGGTGCAGCGCGCCGGCCAATACTATAACTTGCAGATGGCTGCCTCTACCTTTATGACCATTCCGGTGATCATCCTCTTCTTTGCCGCCCAGCGCTACTTCATGCGCGGTATCGTGACCACCGGCCTGACCGGGCGCTAGCCATTCAGCAGCCTTCACATGAGGGGTTCTTATCCTGGTAGGGGCGTACCCCCACGCCCTGGAGCTGGGCGTGGGGGTACGCCCCTACACCGATCACGCACGTCAGCTCGGACACGTGGCTAGCGCGCTCGTCCTGATCTCTCCGATAACGTAGCCGCTGGCCCCGCTCCTGCTGGTTGTAGGGACGCCCCTCACGCCCAGGCTGGCGTCCCCACGACCACGGGCGCCTGGCATCAGCCAGGCGCCCGTGGTCGCAAGATGCCCTGCCCGATTCGGCGTAGGTTAGCGGGTCACGCCCTCGTCCCCCAAGACCACCCGCCCATCCAGGCTGCGCAGCACCTGTACCGCCACGAAGGGCGACCCTCCCGGTGGGCTAACAAAGGAGCTACCGTGGATGCCCGCCGCCAACCCCCTGGTTGTGCTGGGGTCCACGGCCAGCAGACCGTGCGCCCGCAGATCATAGACGGCAAAGACGGGCAGGCCTACCGGCGTGTAGTAGGTGCCCACCACGTTTGTAGCCTGGTTGCCTGGGTTATACAGGTACACCGTCTCGCGCATGCTCGAGGCCAGGGCAAGCCCGCTGCCGGGCGATGGCGCTGTGCCGCTGACCGGCGTCGTCTGGGTCAGCGGTGTTGTCGAGGTCAGCGGCGAGGAAGGTAGCGCCCCGCTGAAGGTGATTGGCCCTGTCACGCTGACTGGTGAGCCACTGGTGTCGCCGTTGGCGAACTGCCAGGCCATCGCCGGGGTACGGCCCAGCAGGGCGAAGCCGGCGTGGCTCCCGACGTTGGGTGAGCCACCCACATACTGCGCCTGCTCGGCCACCACCGGCCCGCTGGCGGTCAGGGTGGTGGCCAGGGCCAGCGTGGTGGAGACTGTCGCCGGTGGGGTCACGGTGATCCGTTGCCCCGACGCGACGGTCTGGCTGACCTGCCCAACCACCCGGCCCGTGGCATCCGAGTAGGCCGCTAAGACGGTCACGCTGGCCGCGGCCGGCGCGGTTAGCCCGGCGGGGTTCAGCACGGTCAGAAACGGCTGGTCACCGCTGGCCACCGATGTGTAGGCAAACTGGTAGGAGCGGCCCGCCGTGGGCACACCCGGCTTTGTATCAGCCCCAAACTTGGCCGAGCCTGATCCATCACCCCAGTAGAGCACCCGCTCAGCCACTACGGGCACGCTGGCCCGCACCACCGCGCTGAGCGACCGATTGGGCAGCGCCGCCCTGACGTTCAGCGTGTAGCGGCTCAGAGGGGTCAGGCTGGCTGTTACGGTGACGGGGCTCGTGCCCGCTGGCGGCAACAGGGTAATCGTCACCGCCGCCGTGCTGGTGGCCGGGTTCTGCACGGTCAGGTACTCCTGGAAGCTTGCCCCGGTGTACCCCTCGGCAAACTGCCACACCCGTGAGGGCGCGGGCTGCCCGCTGCTGGATGAGGCGTCCAGCAGGGCGCCCGAGGCGTCGGTGCGCCGGATAATGCGGCTGACCGCCACCTTCTGGTCCAGCGTGACCAGGGCGGCCACGGCCTTGTTCGGCCCCACGTCGGCGTTGACGCTGCGCTCTATCAGCGCCTGCGACGGCACGGTTAGGGCCACCCGCGTTGTGCCACCACCGGGCAGCATATACAGGATCGAGCCAAACGCCGTTCTGGTCGTGGTATTGAGCAGGCGTAGCGTCTCTGTAAAGAAGATGGTGGGTCCCTGGCCGGTGAACCCCTCGGCGAAATACCATTGGCTGGCTGGCGGCAGGACAACCCGCAGCGTCGCCTGGCCAGTGGCCAGGCTCTGGCCCCCATGGGCGGTCAGCAGGTAGCCGGCGCTGACATCCAGGGTGGGCACCACCAGCGTGGCCGAGAATGTACCCGTGGCGCTGGCCACGATGTTGGCTGGCTGGGTAGTCAGCGCCGATGAACTCGGCGATGGCGCGTCCGGCGCCGATGCGCCCAGCGTGAAGGTAATCGGTTCGCCGGCCGTATACCCCGCGCCGGTCACCACCACCGTGGCCCCCGGTGCGGCGGTGGCCGGCTGTAGGCCCACGGTTGCCTTGGGGGCCGCCGTGACCACAAACGGGGCCATGGCCGTGCTGCCGCTACGGTCCTGCGCTTGCACTGAATACACGCCCCCGCGCAGCGTAATGGGGGCCTGCAGGGTGGCTGTGAAGGCACCCGTCGCGTCGGCTCTGGCTACCGCCGTCGTGCGCAGACCCAAGACCGTGACAATCTGGTTGGGCACAAAACCAAAGCCGCTCACCGTCACCGTGCTGCCCGCCGCCCCCGTGGTGGGGTCGAGCAGCAGCGACCGAGCGCCTAGCAGCGAGACCACGTCGCTGGCCGCGCGATCACTGGTGGCGCCCCGCGCAATGATACTGACCTGGCCCGTGCGCGGCGCGGTGGCCGAGACGGTCACCGAGATCGGCCCGATGCGACCGGCGCCATCCGACGTGGTTGGCGTCCTGATCGTCGTAGATCCACCCGGGGCGGCAGGGTCGGCGTAGGTGGCCGTCACATTGACGGCCTCATTTGCGGCGAAGCCCGCCGCGCTGACCGCCAACTGGGCACCCGGCTGGCCAGGGTTGGGCACGACGGTCAGGTTGGCCGGGCCGGGCACGGCGACTATCTTAGTCGCCACATCGTTCTGGCCAGCCCCGGTGACCAGGCCGCGCACGGTGAGCAACACATTGCCCGAAGGCGCATTGGCCGGCACGGGCACATTGAACACCTGAAAGCCGCTACTGGCCCCCGTGGTGGTCGTCACGAGCAATACGTCGCCCAGGTACAGGGACAGCACGTCGGGGTGGTGGAGGGCCAGCGGACCGCTGCCCCCAAAACCGACTCCCTCGATCACGCTGAAGGCGTTGCCGGCCGTGATCGTCCCCGGGCTGATCGTCTGGATCGTGGGGGCAACCGGCGCGCCGCTGAGCTGCGCCGTTGCCTTCACCGCCGGGGTGGCGTGGTCGGTCGCCGTGATCGTATTCAGCGCCGGCCCGGCGTCGAGCGCCAGAGGCAGCACAAAGCTGCCGCTAAACGACCCGTTCGCATCGGTGGCGATGCTGCCCAACGAAGCGCCCGCGGGGGTGACGCTGTTGACGATAGTGATATCCACCTGGCTATTTGGGGTGAACCCACTGCCTGTGGCCATCTCCGTCCCATTGGGACCATTCTGGGTGGGGCTGAGCGACAGCGTGGGCGTCGCCGCAACGGCGGGCGCGCTGCCCCGCACACCCGCTGCCAGACCCAGCAGAAGCAGGGCCGCCACCACCAGGCGCAGCAAGCGCTGGGCGCTGGTAGCGCTCATCATGTGTCGTGAGGTCATCGGGCCACCTCATTCCTGGCCCCGGCCCTGTGCTGAACAACCGGTACAGTTGGGCTAAACAGGAACCGTGTGCCGCGGTGTACCAGTAGGCCGGTCGGCGTCTCCAGCACGGCACTCGGACGCCGCCCAGCCCCACCACGCGGTGGGTGGTCGGCAATCGCGCCTGGGTCTGGCGCGGTCGCGGGGCGCTCAATGTGCCCCCGGTTGCGCTTGTCCATCTATCCTGGCTCCTTCCCCTCTTCATCAACAGGCGGTGGCCCCCAGCAGGCCAGCGCGGCGCCCTCTCCAGTCTACTGCTTTCGTCGCCCTGAAATCTGCCATCCACCGGATTGAGCCAATGATCTGGTACGCTGATAGGTGACGAGGCCGCCGAGTGAGCAACTGATAGGGTAGGAGAGATGAGCCAGATCACCAGGATCACGCCGGGGCCGGGCCAGGAGTCGGTGTGGGACTACCCGCGGCCGCCGCGCGTGGAGATGACAGCCCGCCACATCCAGGTCGTGCTCAATCGTGTGGTGATCGCCGAGTCGCGCGCAGCCCTGCGCGTGCTGGAGACCAGCCATCCGCCAGTCTACTACCTGCCGCCCCACGACGTGCGCCTGGCCGAGTACTTCCGCCAGACTGCCCGCACCAGCTATTGCGAGTTTAAGGGGGCCGCACGCTACTATACGATCACCGTGGGCGACCGCGCCGAGCCTAACGCGGCCTGGTTCTACCCCGACCCCGCGCCCGGCTATGAGCTCCTGCGCGACTACGTGGCCGTGTACCCCTCGCGGATGGACGCTTGCCTGGTGGATGGTCAACCCGTGCAGCCGCAGCCGGGCGACTTCTACGGCGGTTGGATCACCCCGGACATCGTCGGCCCATTCAAGGGCGCGCCGGGGACCTCGGGCTGGTAGCGCCAGACCCAATGCAGCCTGCCCTGCCTTTTTTGCGGACAATCCAGGCCACCCGCTATGTAACGCCTCTACGCGAGGGTGGCTCACTGCCGGCGATCGTTGAGGGCGACGACGATGGCCTCTATGTGCTGAAGTTCCGGGGGGCCGGCCAGGGCGCCAAGGCGCTGATTGCCGAGTTGATCGGCGGCGAGGTGGCCCGCGCCCTGGGTCTGCTCGTGCCGGAGATCGTCTTCGCCGACCTGGACGCCGCGCTGGGCCGCTCCGAGCCAGATGAGGAGATCCAGGCGCTGATCAGGGCCAGCAGCGGCCTCAACCTGGGCCTGGACTACCTGCCTGGCTCGATCACCTACGATCCCCTGGCCGCGCCGCTGCTGGACCCCCTGCTAGCCTCCCTAATCGTCTGGCTGGACGCCTACCTGACCAATGTGGACCGCACGGCGCGCAACACAAATATGCTGCTGTGGCATGGCCGTCTGTGGCTGATCGACCACGGCGCCGCCCTGTACTTCCACCATGCCTGGGACGGCTATCTGGAGCGGGCGGATACCTCTTTCGCCGCTATCAAGGATCAGGTGCTGCTGCCCCAGGCCACCGCCCTGGCCGAGGCCAACGACGTGGCCCTAGCCCTGCTGACCCCCGCGCTGCTGGAGTGGATCATCGGCCAGATCCCCGCGGAATGGCTGGGTGGAGAGAGCCTCTTCGCCAGCCCGGACGAGCACCGCGCGGCCTATCTCGCCTACCTGCTGCGCCGCCTGCGCGCCGCGCCCATCTTTGTGGAGGAGGCCCTCCGTGCCCGCGCTCAGCTCATTTGACTATGCGATCATCCGGGTGGTGCCCCGGGTGGAGCGCGGCGAGTGCCTCAACGCCGGGGTGATCCTGTTCTGCCGCACCCGCCGCTTTCTGGCCGCCGCCATTGACCTGGACGCCGCCCGCCTGGCTGCCCTGGCCCCCGACCTGGACACGCGCCTGGCCCAGCGCCACCTGGACACCTTTCCGCTGATCTGCGCCGGTGACCCGGGGTCTGGCCCCATCGGCGGGCTGACCCAGGCCGAACGCTTCCATTGGCTGGTCGCCCCCCGCAGCACGATCATCCAATCATCGCCGGTCCACTGTGGCCTCTGCGCCGAACCCTCGGACACGCTACGCCGCCTCCTGGATAGCCTGGTGCGCCTGCCCCCCTCGCCGCCACGCTGAGCTTTGCTATCATGGAGACGCGAGACAGAAGTATCCCCGGTTAGGAGAGAGAGTACAATGCCGCAACAGCCACCTTTTCAGCGCAGGCCGCTGGGCGCCACTGACCTGATGGTTGACCCGATCAGTATCGGCTGCGCCCCCCTGGGCGACATGCCGGAGACGTTCGCCTACTCGGTCGGCGAGGATCAGGCCCTGGCCACGGTGCGCGCCTTCTTCGACGGCCCGATCAACTTTCTGGATACGGCCGCCTCCTATGGTGATGGGGAGAGCGAAAGGCGCATTGGCCTGGTAATCCGCGAACGCGGCGGCCTACCCGAGGGCTTTGTGCTGGCCACCAAAGCAGACCGCGACCCGCGCACCGGCGACTTCAGTGGCCCTCAGATGCGCCGCAGCGTGGAGCGCAGCCTCACCCTGCTGGGCCTGGAGCGGCTGCAGATCGTCCACCTGCACGACCCGGAGCACACCACCTTTGCCCAGGCCATGGCCCCTGGTGGGCCGGTAGAGGGCCTGCTGCGCTGCAAGGAGGAGGGCCTGATCGGGCACCTTGGCGTGGCCGGTGGCCCCATCGGCATGGAGATCCAGTACGTGGAGACCGGCGCCTTCGAGGTCTTGATCTCGCATAACCGCTATACCCTGCTCAACACCTCGGCGGCCCCCCTGTGGGAGGTCGCCCACCGCCGCGGCGTGGCCATCCTCAACGCGGCCCCCTACGGCAGTGGCATGCTGGCCAAGGGTCCCAGCGCCTACCCCCGCTACGCCTACCAGGACGCCTCTGAGGACCTGGTGGACCGCGCCCGCGCCCTGGAGAGCATCTGCCAGCGCCACCATGTGCCCCTGGCCGCCGCCGCCCTGCAGTTCTCCCTGCGCGACCAACGCATCATCTCCACCATCGTGGGCATGACCAAACCCGAGCGCCTGGCCCAGACCGTCGAGCTAGCGAACCACCCCATCCCCGAGGCCCTTTGGACCGAACTGGCCGCCGTCACCCCCGATACCGAGGACCCCGAAGCAAGCCGCTGGACATAAGCCTGGCCGCTCAGGCGCCTGGTCAGGGCAGCTCCTCTGACAATGCCCGCATACCTCCCGAACGATGTCTCGCTTCTTACATGGGGGAGTAACTCTCGATCCTGCACTGTGCCAAATGTCCTGTACGAAGACAGTCGAGGACACGGTGCGATACGACGTGATGGGCGTCCTGCTCCAGGCCAAGGTCATCTCTACCTGGTGTCCCCTGGACATCCAGCCAGAGAAAATCCGGCAAGTGTAGGTTAGAATGCCCATCTCGGAATGTGGGGGAGGTCGAGATTTCAACCTCCCGCAAAGCTACCCCGGTTGGACCCAAGCGCAATAACCTGTCGGCCATGATCTTCGTCATGATGAAGCACGGGTAGCTCTCTAACAGGTCATCCCCAAGCCAACCATCGAAGACGTAGTACAGCCGTGTCACTTTGGGCGGCCTGTGATCCCTCTGAAGCACGGTTCCTTGACCAAGCCCGCCCGCTACTTCCGGTTCAAGCCTATAAAACTGAGGCATGGTCGTGCTACCTCACTGATGGTAACGAGTAACGTTGTCACGAGGAGCGAACTACGAGGATTGATAGACAAACCAGACATTGCTGAAGTCGTTGTTGGCCAGCGCCTGCCTTTGGATCCAGTAATATAGCCGCGCTTCGTCGCCCCACTGCAAATCGGCGTCCGTGTCCGTGTCCACTTGCAAGAGCAGGAGCCAGTCACTCTCACCCGCCATAAGCTCGGCTGACCGGGGGTCGTTGTGCCAGGTTCCATCGCCCATGAAAACGCCATTGGACGCAAGCTGGCATTCTAACTCCATATCGTTCTGGACGAGCGCCGGATATCCAAGCAGTTGATGTAGAGGCCGCTCTCCTTCTCGGCGTGCCGCCTCGACCACCTCCTCGTAGATCGCCTCATCGTGGCCAGCCAACCCCGTGGCATGTTCAGAATAACGGTCGGGGAGCGTCAACTCGTGAGCCGCATCCAGCGCGCATGCCGTGAAGAGTCCCTCGTTGAGCCCCCAATCGTCGCTGATCGCCACAAGCTCAGACGGCGGCGCCGTGCGTACAAGGGTGGAGACATGGCCATCGTCATACGCGACCAGCCAACTGCCCCGATCTTGCGGGTCGAAGCCCGCAGCCTCGTGCGCGATACCATAGAAGAAGTACAGCCTACCCGCGTGCGGCAGCAGGCCCTCGACATCGTACGGTCCCACGTCCTCAAGTCTGATCTGGGCCAGAAAGGCATGTGGCACGCCGTCGCGTTCAGGCCACGTAAAGTTGGGAGGTAGGTCTGGCTGTCCGCCTAACTTGGTCGCTCCAATGGGGATGCGTTCATCCTCCATGATCCGCCGGTTGAGATGGATGGTATGCCTGGCACTCCGCTGGAACTCATCAATGCGGGGGGCAAAGGGCGTGTCTTGCAGCAAGAGGCGCAGGCCATTCACATCCATAATGTGTCCTCCAGTGATAGCTTAGGCAGCATGTCCAGTCTCTCAATCAAGTGCCGACCGGGCTGGCTAGGATGTATACATGTGCAGTTCCGCTCGCCACTGCCCGCCCGGACTACGCTTCATCAAGTGTGCCCTTGCACGTTAACCGTAGAGTGGCTGCTCTACCAGTGGCCCTGCTCATCAACAGGCAGAATCCTCCGGCCTGTCAGTAGCCGATCCAACGCAGCATCGAAGGAGGCGTCCACATAGCGGAAGATGTCGCGCACAATGAAGATCCTTCCCTGCTGATCAATGGCCAGGAACGCATAACCACCATCAATCTCCCCGAGAGGGTAGAGAGCGCTGTGAATCAACGTCTCCGCCTCGGCGAACTCATCCTCTGAATAACCCCCCAGCATTGGGTCTATTTGTACTGTACTCTGCGCCAGTTCTAGTCCGGGTCCCTGCCGTCCGATGCGCAGGTGGCCGAACTTGGCCAGCACACGCGCCGCGGCCGGAAACAGGGGGAAGGCGCTGGGGAATATGATAGTCCCGGAGACATCACGCCCCGGTCGCCAACCAGCGTGCTGGAGCAGCGCCACCGTCGTGGGCGACCACCCCCGTGAGCTATCTGTCACTGGTTCCGCTCCATCTGTGCTCTTTGCGTACCGTAGGAAGGGCCATGTCGGCACCGGATAGCGGGGACGCCAGCGACCCACCCCGTGAGCGTGGCCCGCCTGTGTCCTGGTGGGCGGCTCAGCCTTCCATCACATGCTTCTTCAAAGAAGCTGGCCTCTTTGGTATGCCTGTCTACTATACCTAAGGAGGGTCAATCTCCACATGGGGAACTCCTCGTGGATCTTGGTAGACTCGGACCTTCATTCCCCACTTCATGGATATTCCTGCAGGCGCACGCCTAACGTGCGCGGCATATGCGCCACGTCGGCTGGCAGCGCTCCTAGCACCCGGGAGCGTCCGTGCTGTCGCATTGGTCGGCGCGGGTTCTTCGTCATGATAGCCGACGGCAGACCCTCCGGCATTAAGCACATCGCTGCCGATGGGTCGATTGAGGCTGGGACCTGCCAGGGGGCACCTCTGCCCGACGTTGGTCGGCCAGGCGCGCGGCGTTCGCAGCGCTGGACGCTGTCCCATTCAGTTCATCGGGTCGTGGCTACAACTGGCTGTGGTGGGGCCGGGTAGGGATATACGGTATTCTGGATAGAGGGCTCCGTGGGGCAGTGCGGGAACAGACGAGGGGAGGGGCGATGGCCCGGTGGGAGAGAGCGGTGCGCCTGCTGGACTTGCCGCGTGGCGCGGCGGTGCTGGATGTGGGCTGCGCCTTCGGCTACGGCACGGCCAGGCTGGCGCGGCGCTACCACACCCAGGGGATTGACCCTTCGGAGGAGTACATCTCGCGCGCGCGGCGTAGTTATCCCACCTTGCGTTTCGGCGTGGGCACGGCGGACGCGCTGCCCTATGCCGACGCGGCCTTCGACGGTGTGGTGATGCTGGACGTACTGGAGCACCTGCCGCCGAGCGAGGAGGGGCGGGCGATTGGCGAGGTGGCGCGGGTGTTGCGGCCGGGGGGGAGGCTGGTGCTGAGCACGCCCAACAGGGGCCTGCTGGCCCCGCTGGATTCGCTGAACGCCTACCTGGCCCTGCGGGGCCGGGCCGGTGACGCTACGCTGGCGGCCACGCTGGCCCTGCGGGGCGCCCCGCCGCGGCACCGTCACTATAGCGCGGCTCAGGTAGGTCGCCTGCTGCTGGCCTATGGGCTGGTCGTGGAGCGGGTCAGCTATAGCGGGGTGGGGCTGGCCGAGCCGATTAATCTGGCCCTGCTGCTGACCCTGTGGTGGCCACGTCCACTGCGCCCGCTCTACGGCGTGCTGCAGTATGCCTATTATGGGGCCTATATCGCCGAAGACGCGCTCTCGATTGGTCCGCTCTCCTACCACCTGACTGTGGTGGCCAGCCGTGGACGCAATTCAGCTGGACGGCGCGGGGCGACGGTTGAACCACCGCCACGATGAGGGTCTCTGGATGAACAGCACGCCGGCCATGATGAACGCGGCGCCCAGCCACTGCGGGGCGTTGAGCGAACAGCCTAGGAACAGGAGATACGTGGTGCCTGGAGGCAGCCTTTATCTACATCTCTTCTGATGAACAAGCTGGTGGGCTGGGCTCATGTAACGACGCCTCCTGGGCCTCGCCCTCGCGGGCAGCCTTGCGCACAGGCCTTGTGTTCCCGTCATATACATATGCTTGCATCCAGGAGCTAATCGTTGCTACCGCAGCCTGCTGATCAGGAGCATCAGGCGCTTCTTCCAATAAGACCGCGAGGATCTCGGCATCACCATTGAAGAAAAGGCCGTTTCGCTCGAGGAAGTAGAGACCGGCTGCCATCCCAGTGCGCTTGTTCCCATCAACAAAAGCCTGAGCCTCGGCAACGGCTACCATCAGCAGACAGCCAAGTGACAAGAGTGGAACTCCACTGTAAGCAGCAGCATTGCGCGGGCGGGCTATCGCCCCTTCAAGCCCTTCTTGAGAACGCAATGGAGCGGACGAATAGCCCGTCCGCTCCATGATGAAGTCGTGTATGTTGAGTATGTCAGCAAGGTCGAGGTAGTCAATCTCGCGATCATCCATTTATCTATCCGCGAGATACCGAAAGCCCTTTTCATGCTTGACCCAGATGCCCTCAAGAGAGGCGCGCATTTCGGCGCTCATAGGACGACGCCGCTGGCGGGCACCCTGCGTACGCTCATCTTGCTGGCGCGCAGCCTCATCGTCCTGGAGTTTGACGTCATCGTAGTCGCGAGCAACCATAGCTATACCTCCTCTCGGTTTGGGACGCATACATCCCGTGACAATTATCATACCCTGGATAGAGTGCGTTTGCCAATAGCGTCCCACATTGGGGCGCACCAAGATGTCCCACGCCTTCAAGAGAGAGGCTCGTTGGCAAGGCAACGGCTGCCGCCACTCCGTCCAGAGGTAGCCGGGCCAAAACCACGCGGAAATATGACGCGCACCCCACATTGGTTAGCGCTCATAAGCGCGGGGTCAACTGGGTGAGCAAGGGGAAGCCCGTCCTGGGCAACTTGCCAGGGGGCGGCCCTACCGGTGGCGAACCTGTGCCGTGCGTGTCCTAGCGCAGGCCGGTCAGGGTGTAGGAGTGGCCGCCCTCGGCCTGGAAGGTGAGGGTCTGGAGGGTGCGGGTCAGGGGCAGGGGCAGGGAGTGGCCCGCCGCGTCGTGGATCGTTTGCAGGGCGCCGACGCCGGGGCCGGTCAGGGTGACGGTCACGGTATAGCCGGCCACGCCGGTCAGGCGCAGCGCCACGCCGTCGCGTTGGTCAGCCACCGTCAGCGGGTAGGGCGAGGTGAGCAATAGATTAGAAGCCAGGCGCGTCGAGGCCAGGCCGCCCAGGGCCAGCGCGCCGCCAGCCCCGTAGATCTCCTGGCCGATCTGCCCGCTGGGCTGGCTGCCCTCGCGCAGGTCCTCCAGGGGGATAGCCAAATCCAGCCGGTTGCGCGGCACAAAGCCATATTCGGCGGGCGCGGGACCAGCCACGCCCCTGGGCAGCTGGGTGGGCAGCGTGTAGGCCAGCGTGGAGAGATTATAGCGGCAGAACTCGGCGATCAGCTTGCGCGCCGCCGGCAGGGCAGCGTTCCCGGTCAGCAGGGCGTACTCGCGTAGGGCCTGCCAGGCCTCCTCGGCCTCCATCATGGCGATGTAGCCAGCCCAGGGTAGCGGACTGAGCCCGAAAAAGGTGTGGTAGGCCCCGTGGGCGCAGGACCCGTAGGCGCAGTCGTAGAGCCAGGTCACGGCGAACAGGTTGGCCAGGGGTAGCAGGCTGAGATCCAGGTAGTGGCGCTGGCCGGTCAGCGCGTACAGCCGCGCCGCCGCCGTGGCCGCCAGCGCGGTCATGTGGGTCTCGTAGGCCAGGTGGAAGCCGTAGCCGGTCAGGCGCTCCACGCCAGCCTTGGCCTCGGCCAGGTAGGCGGCGCCATGGGTCAGATCGTAGAGCTGCAGCATCAGGTAGGCGTAGCCGCCGGTCACATCGGCCTGCAGGCCGTCGCCGCCCCGCCAGCCAGTGTAGAAGATGGCCCGGGGGAACACGTAACGCACATGGTGGGCCAGTTCGATCGCCCCATGCGCTGAGCGCAGCAGCAGCGTGCGGGCCGTCGCGTCGTACTGGGCCACGCGCGCCAGGTTGATCAGGTCGTAGATGTAGTACCAGCTCTCGCTGCCAGCCTGCCGCCCATGGGGCAGCGGCAGGTTGTTGACCACCGAGCCGTACTCCGGCGCGTAGAACGTGGGCAGGTCGGCCAGCAGCGTCGCGCGCAATCGGCCGACCGCTGGCTCACCCTGGCCGGTGGTACGCTGGTAGGCCAGCAGGCCGGACAGCACGTTGAGCTGGGTGATCAGTTCGGGGGCGGTGCGCCGATCCGACACGTAGGCCCGCAGGTAGCTGTGGCCGTTCAGGGTAGCGAGCACATCTGGTCCGGCCAGGTCGCGGGCGGTCTGGGCGCCCAGCGCCGGCCAATTTGCCGGTTGCAGCACGGGCTTCTGGATCAGATCGTAGATGGCCCCCAGGCCGTTCAGGAAGCGCCGCGCGCCGGCCACCTCACCGTTAGGCTTGCCGGTGTCGAGCAGCAGATAGCTGTCCATCACCGTGACCACCCTGCCGCCGGGTAGGTTGCCCAGGCTGGCCGGCGGCAGGGTGTAGCCCAGGCCACTGGTGGCCGCGCCGACAAGGGTTGGTGGCCCGCCACGGGGGTCGCGGTAGCTGCCGTTGACCACCCCGCTATTGGTGGCGGCGAAGTAGGGGTTGAGCGCGGTCAGGTCGGCCAGGTAGAGCAACGTGCTATCCAGGTCGGGGTCGAACAGGTAGGTCAGCGCCGTGCCGGAGGGTGGGGCGCCGGCGTAGAGGGTCACCGCCGGGCTGCGCGCCGCGCGCCCCGAGGCGTCGGTGTAGGTCAGGTCGGCCCCGCTGGAGTCCGCCGCTGGTCCGCCCCCCCGTGGGGCCAGCGCCACGGTCCAGCGCAGCAGCCCCGGCCAGGCCGGGTAGGCGGTGACTGTAACCGACGCCGTGGCCCACGCCGCGTGGGCGGTCAGCGCCACGGACAGCGTGCCCGGGCCATGCAACGCCCGCCGGGCCACCACGTGGGTCAGCAAGTCCAGGTCGGCGGGACCGGGCAGCAGGGCCAGCCGCAGCCCGCCCGGCGCGCCGGCCCGACTCAGGACCAGCCGCCCGCCGCCGAAAGAGAGCCGGTACGGGCCGCTCAGCAGGGTAAACCCGGTGGCCCCGCTCTGCTGGAGGGTCACCACACCAGGGCTGCCAACGCCCAGTGGGGCCACCAGCGCCGTGTAGGCTGGCGGCCCGGTGCGCTGGGCCGCCGCTGAGGGGGCCACGCCGGGCAGGATCAGCAGGGCGGCCAGGGTCAGCAAGAGGCCGGCGCCGTGGGGCTGGCGGGGGCTAGTGTTGATCATGGGGACCCTCCACTTTCCAGGCTATCAGCAGGAGGTCGGTGTCGTCGAGGCGGGGCGGGCGGCGGCCCCACTGCCCCGGCGCGGCGCCGTAGACGCCCTCGACGCGCAGGCCGCACAGGCGGCTCAGCAGCGTCAGCTCACGGGTGGTATAGGCGCGCCACACCGCCGGCATCTCCACGATACCCCCCGTGGGGTCGGTGACGGTGCGCGTGTGCGTGGTGAAGGTGGCCAGGTCGAACGGCGGCTGGGCCTCGTCGTCGGCGGTCATCACCGCCCGCTCGGTAAAGCGGGCCACCAGCCCAGGGGCTGCCGTCGCGGTGAGCAGCAGGCGCCCGCCTGGGCGCAGGGCGCGAGCGATGCCCCGCAGGGCCGCCTCATCGTCGGCATCGTCCTGGCCCACGCCGAAGCCGCCGCCGTAGAGGGAGAGGGCCAGGTCAAACTGACCATCAAAGGGGAGGTCGCGGGCGTCGGCCTCCAGCCAGCGCGCCGCGTCGGTCGGCGACGCCAGTGCGCGGGCAACGCCGAGCAGCCCGGGCGAGCAGTCCACGCCGGTGACCTTGTGGCCCAGGGCGGCCAGGCGGCGGGCGTGGCGGCCGGCGCCGCAGCCCACGTCCAGGATGCGCTGGGGCGCCGGGGCAGGCCCGATCACCTGGCCCTGGATAAAGGCCACCTCGGCGTCGGCCTGCCCCGCGATCACCGGGGGGTCACCCGCCGCGTAGGCCGGCGCGATCAGGTCGCCGAAGCGGCGATACCACGGCTCATCATCGCTGCTCATCGGTACAGGGCATCCTCCTCTGCCTCGGCTCCATCGTAGATTTTGACGTAGCTGTCGTAGCGGCCCGGGTCAATCGCGCCGGCAGCCAGGGCGTCGCGCACGGCGCACCCCGGCTCGTGGCGATGACTGCATGAGGAGAAGCGGCACTGGCCCACCAGCGCGCGCATCTCGGGGAACAGCAGGGCTATCTCGGCGGGCGCCACGTTCCAGGGAGCGATTGAGCGCAGGCCCGGCGTATCGGCCACATAGCCCCCACCATCAAGGGGGATCAACTCGGCGGTACTCGTGGTGTGGCGGCCCTTGCCGGTGCTCTCGCTCAGCTCAGCGAAGCGCAGGCGCAGGCCGGGCTGCAGGGTGTTGAGCAAGCTCGATTTGCCCACGCCGGAGACGCCCACCACGGCGGAGATACCCTGGCCCAGCACAGCGCGCAGCTCGGCGATGCCCTGACCCGTTTTGGCGCTGGTGACCACCACCGGGTAGCCCAGCGGCGGATAGGCCGCCAGTAACCGCTCCGCCTCGCCTGGCTGACCCAGATCAGCCTTGTTGGCGCAGATCAGGGCATGGGTTCGGCCATCCTCGGCGGCCACCAGAAAGCGGTCCAGGCGGGGTAGGTTTGGTGGCGGCTCACGCAGGCCGACCACCACGATCATCAGGTCCAGATTGGCCGCCAGCACGTGCTTCTGGCCGCTCTCGCCAGCGGCCATGCGCGATAGCTCGGTGTGGCGGGCGGCGCGGCCCTCCACCACGCCCTCAGTCTCCCCAGCCAGGCGCACAGCCACGCAGTCGCCGATGGAGACGGGGTTTGTGTTGGTGCGCTCTCCGCGTTTGAGCCGCCCGGCCAGCGTACACTGCACCGTGCGATCCAGCCGAGGGCAGGCCAGGATCAGCTCTGGCAGCAGGGTCAGGGCGCCCCAGGCCCGCGCTGGGCCGCCCTCCTCGGGGGGCTCCTGCGCCTCCGCTAGCAGCGCCGTGGCCAGGTGATCGGGCAATGGGCCGACGGTATAGAACCCGCTCTCCGCGCGCAGCACCAGTCCCGCGTAGAGTGCCATGTGCTCGGCGCCGGGGGTCCACTGCTGGGTGTGGCTGCCCTGAGGCCGGCGGGGCACGCGGGGCGCGGTGGGGCCGCCGTGGGCCGGCGGGCGGCCGCGGGGCGCCCGTGAGGGGGCAGGGGTTGGGTTGGTCCGGCGCGGCGACATAGAACGGTAGGGAGCCCCCTCACTCAGCGCCCAGGGCCGGGTGCCCGCCGGGCCAGGCGCTACCCGCCGTCCATGAACCCACTCAGCGCTCAGCAGCGGTTACTCCGGCCGGGACAGGCGCCGGCTGACTTCAGGCCGGCGCAGCTTTTGCAGTGCCTGAGCCTCGATCTGACGCACCCGCTCACGGGTAATGCCCAGCTTTTCGCCGATCTTCTCCAGGGGGTAGACATGGCCATCGCCCAGGCCGAAGCGTAGCTGCAGCACAAGCCGCTCACGCTCGGTCAGAGTCTGCTCCAGGATCTCGTGGGTCTCTTCCTTGAGGATGCGCTCATAGGCTCGCTCATCGGGGGCCTTGGCCGACTCGTCAACGATGAAGTCGCCGATCTGGCTCTCTTCTTCCTCGCCAACCGGGGCGTCCAGCGACACGGGGGCGCGGGTGGCCTGCAGGGCGTCGCGCATATCTTCCACCTGGCGGCCCAGGGCGGAGGCCAACTCCTCCTCGGTAGGGTCGCGGCCCAGCTGCTGGCTGAGCGTCTGGTTCATCTGGTTCATCCGGGAGAGCGACTCGCCCATATGCACGGGCAGCCGAATGATCCGGCTCTTGTCCGCGATGGCCCGCGTGATGGCCTGGCGGATCCACCACACGGCATAGGTGGAGAACTTGAAGCCCTTGGTGTAGTCGTATTTATGCACGGCCCGGATCAGGCCCAGATTGCCCTCCTGGATCAGGTCGAGCAGGGTCAGGCCGCGGCCCAGGTATTTCTTGGCCACGCTGACCACCAGCCGCAGGTTGGCCAGCACGAACAGCTGCACCGCGCTCTCGTCGCCCGCCTCGACACGCTTGGCCAGTTCTTTCTCCTGGTCAAAGGTGAGCAGCGACACATTGCCGATGTCACGCAGGTAGGTCTGCACCAGGTCGGCGCTGATGTCCTCGGTGCTCAGGCTGCGTAGGGCCTCGTGGAACGCGTTATCTTCCTCGACCTGCTCGACCTCTTCCTCGCTGTCCACCACGTCAATGTCGGCGTCGCGTAGCGTTTGGTTGGTCGCGTCCACGCCCCCGATATCCAGCTCGTGCGTGGAGATATACTCCTCGACCTCGGTCGTGCGTAGAAAGCCACGTTCCTTGCCCCGGGCGACCAGCTCTTGCAGGTCCTGCTGGGCAGCGTCTTTCGATGTGCCCGCGCCTGTCTTCTCGGAACTAGTCATACCTTTTTGTTTTCCCATCTTCCGTCCTCGACCCCCAGGGTCTGTGGCTGCGTCGCTTGCAGTATGTCATATGCATGGCTGTGGTTGTTACTACATGTTACTGGTAAAAGGTAGAGCTACACGGTGAGCAGCAGGTAGGCGCTCAGCAGGATGACGCTGACCACCAGCGCCGCCGTGACCAGGAGCCCCAGAACAGATGAGGTCTGGTAGGCGTCCTGTTCGATCTGACGGCCTGTTCGCACATAGGCTGCCCCGGAAGCGACGAGCAGAACGCCCCCAAAGACGACGAAGACGACGCCCAACACCGTGGCGGCTAGCCGCGACCCCTGCGCGACATGGCTGGGGCCGCTGAGGAGACCTGCCTCAGCTTTGGCCACCACGAACCCTACCCCTATGATAGCAAGAGCCGTGCGCGTCCAGGCCAGCAGCGTGCGTTCGTTGGCCAGATGGTCGCGCGCCAGGTTAGGGTTGCGCGGCTTCTCCGTAGGCTCCTGTGCGTGCAGCCCTCGCATATCCCTCCCACACTCCACCGTGACCTTCTCTCACCCTTTATAGTAGTGCATCTGGCGATGCGCCGTGGCCCGACGCTTGACGTATTATCGGCGCGCTGCCCATACTACAAGCAGTGTACCGCACAGGAACCGGTTGCACCGGCTGGCAGCGGCATCGGACGGAGAGCGACACGGTATGAGGCCCTTCAAGAAGCTCCAGGAAAACTCGCTGTATTGGCGCTATCGCTTCATCACGCGGCGCTGGCTGGCCGTGAAGCGGTGGTCCCGCGGCGTGCGTCAACCCTCTTTGCGCCAGGTGCGCCATCGGGGCACGCCCATCCTGGTGCCCCAGGCGCGGGCCATCCCCGTGTTAGGTCGGGGCATGGCCTTTCTGCTGGCCACGGCTCTGGCCCTGACCGTCGTGCAGGCCCTGCTGGCCGGCCGGGTTGGTGGGCTGGGCATGAGCCTGCTGCAGCTTGCCATTATCGTGGGCATGATCTACGTCTTTGCCCGCCAGGCCTAGGAAGGGGACGTATGCCCACCGACACGATCCCGGTCACCCTGTACGCCAAGCCGGGGTGCCACCTGTGTGAGGACGCCGCGCTGCTGCTGGAGGTGCTGGGACGCGAGTACCCCCTGCGCGTAGCCGAGGTAGATATCACCTCCGCGCCAGACCTTTATGACCGCTACAAGTGGGAGATCCCCGTTGTGATCACCCCCCACGGCCAGACCAGCGGCCGCGTTGGCGCGGCGGACCTGCGCCGCCTGTTCGCCCAGGCTGGCTGAGCCGGGCCGGGTCGTCTCAGCCCGTACGCCGCCGCGTACGTTGGCCACCGGTCGGGGCGTTCCCAGGCGGCGTTCCACCACACCGCCGGATTGTGTATGTCAGCTGAACTGGACTAGTGAGGATGCCTACCGCATGAGACGCTCTATTTTTCCCCTACTGATCGGCGCTGTGCTGCTTGGCGCCGTCGGCTTGCCAGCGGCCCATGGGCAGACGCGCCTGTCCGACACCCCTGCTGGGGCTGGTCAGCCCCTGGCCACCGACGTCAAGGACACCGCGTTCGCCGTTGTGCTGACCACCACGGCGCCGGTCAGCGCGACACTTTTGTTTGGCGCGTCGCCCACGGCGCTGACCCGAGTGGCCTACGACGACCGCGATGCCCCGGCAAGGGCCGCCACGACGACCAGCGTGATCCACCGGTTTACGCTGGCTGGCCTGACTGCCAACACCACCTACTACTATGAGCCCATCGTGGGTGGCACGGCGCTGATCAAGGTTGGCGACCCCACGGGCGTGTTCCGCTACGCCACCACCAATTTCGGTTCGCGGTTCCCCCCATTTCCCTCGCTGATCCTGGGCGATGTGCGGCGCGCTGATAGCGTGCCGCCGCCATCCAACACCGTGCTGATCATTGCGTGCCTATCCACGCCGGGCTCATCGGGCTCCTCTGAGCCGCTCAGCGTGATCACGACCAGCCCCAGCGTCAGTGACCCGGCCAACGCGACCTATAGCCTCGACACCTCCCCGGCGGTCAGCTATGACCCCGCGACGGGCGTGTATGCCTCCTACGCGGCGGCGCCTGGCACAACCATGGTGACCGTCAACGGCTTTGCCGATGTGACCAGTACGCTGGCATCGGGCGGTCCCGTCTCCGTGGCGCTCAACGAGGTCTTCGCGCGGGAGCCACTGCTTACCTTCAGCGGGTCGGCGACGTCACCTACCGCCACAACGGGGCCAGCGCCAGTCGCCACTACGAGCAGCGTCGCTACGTCCCCACCCCGCGTCACGCCCGCGCCAACCGTGGCCTCCACTGCTACGCCAGCAGCTACCAGCACCGCCACGTCTCTAGCGCCCACAAACACACCCATCCCCACCCAGGCAGCCAGCCCCACCCCGCGGCCCACGAACACACCCATCCCCACCCAGGCAGGCGCCACCGCGCCGACGCTCACGCCGGTGGTCAGCCCCACGCCGTCGGCAACCCTGGTCTCCTCACCGACGCCCACGCGGACGCCACTGCAAACAGCCAGCCCTACCGCGCCAGTGCCCACCTCTACCCCCTCCGCGACCTCAACTGTTGCCCCGACGGCGACCAGGACAGCGGCGCCCACCAAAACGGCGGCCCCAACGGCGACGCCGGTCCGGCCTAGCATCGCGGTGGCCCTGGTGTCCGTGAACGGTCACAAGCCCTCCGGGCACGGCATGCCGTCGGTCAGCCTGGGCAGCAGCCTAACCTGGCGGCTGACCGTGCGCCCTGGCCGATGGTCGGGCGACGTGACCGCCGCGTTCGGCCCGACCCAGCAGGACGTGTTGAGTAGCAACCCCACGGCCGTGTTCCGCGGCGTGAGGCTGGCCTGGCCCGGCCTGGCCCTGCCTCCGGGTCTCCCTCGCCTGCTGCAGTTTACAACCCGTGTGCGCGGCGTAGCCGGCTGTGGGGCTATGGTGGGGCTAACCGTGCGCATCCGCGGCGTAGGGGGCGCTGCCACGGCGCAGGCACGCGTGGCCTGTGCGGTCCATGCCCACCCCCTACGGCCCATCGCCGCCCCGTCGGCCACGCCGATAGCCACACTCAAGGTGCTGACCACGCGCAAGGCCCAGGTCACGGCCACGGCGCGAACCAGTGGGGCAAGCGGCGCCCGCATCACCCAGAAAGTGTCGCTGCTCGTGCCTGTTGGCTCATTCACCGGCACGACGACGGTGCGCCTGGGGGTGATCGCCCCACCGCTACGCGTGGCCCTGGCGGATACCGGAGCGGATAGCGCTAGCCTGGGCGGGGGCCTGCGGTTCCAGGTGGCTGCCCGCGGCGCCCATGGTCCAATCACCGCCTTCTCCCAGCCGATCACCCTGTGCCTCGGCTATGCTGGCCTCACATTTGGTGGGCTCAACCCTATCCGGCTGCGGGTGGGCTCATACGACGCGGTGACCGGCCATCTGGTGGCGCTGCAGGGGGTTAACGACCCAGCAGCGAACCGCGAGTGTACGCCGCTACTGCACGACGGGGTCTACCAACTCACGGCGACGGCCCCCCTAACACGGACGATCAGCGCGGTTGCCGCCGAGGCCGCCATCGCCGCCGAGCGGCTATTTGCCGGCCAGCGCACCGATGCGGCCACGCACAAACTGGCCCAGGCGGTGGGCAGCGCGGCGCGGGCCAGCGTGGAGAAACGCCGCCGGGTCCCCCAGAAAACGGTCGCCTTCGCACTGCCCGCCCCTGTGCCCACCGGCGCTGGCCGCCTGCTGGTGGGCCTGAGCGGCCCCAGCAGCGGAGACCCGGTCACGATCACCCTCCGCCTGCCTGGTACGCCGCCGTCCCAGATAGTAGGCATCACCGATGCCCGTGGCCTGATCCTGACCGTGTTGCCTAGCGCCTTTAAGGCCCCCGCCACAAACCATACCGGCCACGTAGATGGGGCCGTGCGGATCACCGTGAGCCACCGCGACGGCGCCAGAGAGACTCAGACAATGCGCGTCTCGCTGCTCATCGCCACACCGGCGCGCGACCACTAACCCAGTTGGGCTACCACCCGGCGCTGTGTCGAGGCGCCCGCACGGGGCGCCCTGACCGGTGGCGAACGTACGCCACGGCGTACCAGCGGTCAGGAGGAGCGGCACGCGCATGTGTGCCGCTTTCCTATGACTCCCGTGCCTGCTGGACTGAGGAGCACTCTGCCCTCCTGTAGTCATGCAGGACGTGTGATTAGTTAGGATGTGCGGGGGGCCCCCCGCTCATGTGGGGAGTATAGCCATCTACGGGTTGCAGATATGGTTCGCGGCGCCGTTGATCCACACGCCGCGAGCGACCGACGACGTGTCCGGGCTGTCCTACCTGCTCCTGGGCGCGTAGGGCGTCGGGCTGGGCCGCGCATGGTTCTTGTTAGGCGTGACGCACGAGGGACTCTTGACGCTGCTTGGCCTGCGCCATGAGCGTGGCCAGGCCGCGTCGGGGACAGCCGGAGGGGGCAACGCATCCCCCGACGACCGCACCGCGCGACCTGAATGAAGACCGGAACGATCAACCTTAGTAGGAGGTGCGCTGCAGTGTACGTTTGCTAACGGTAGGGCTGCCCCGACACACCGCTGGGTCAGGGTCAGCCGAACTGGACGAGCGTGGTGACTGCTCAGCGGACATACAACAGGAAGGAGGGGCGCCCGGCCTGCCGGGCGCCCCTCCTTCCTGTTGTTAGCTGCTACGTAAGGTCAGGTTAGCGGCGGGCGCCCCTCCTGAGCAGGGGCAGGACCACACCCAGGCGGCGCCCGATGAAGGTGATCAGCCCGAGAAGCAGGCTGAGCATCAGCAGCCACAGCGCGCTCTGGCCGGTGGCCCCGCCCGTTGGGCCAGCCGATTGGCCGGTGTGCGGCACACCAGGAATGACCACCGTGGCAGTGGCCGCCGCCTCAGCCATGGGCGTCTCGGTGGCCGAGGCGCCCGTGCCAGCTGCTCCGGCGTCGGTGGTAGCCTGGGCCACCGCCGTCGCGGTGGCGGCGTCGAGAGCGACCGACGTCTGGGTTGCTGCCGCTGCCGCTGCCGCTGCCGCATCGGAGGCGCTGCTAGTGGACGCGGCCTCAGCGGTAGCCTGAGCAACAGTCAGAGCCAGCGCGGTCGCCGAATCCGCCGCCACCGCTGTCTGCGTACTCAGCGCCATATCGCCACCCGTAGCCGCCGTTGGGGTGTCCTGGGCCACCGCCGGTGTCTCCGTCGCGGCGGCCTCCACGGCCGTGTCCGTGGCCGCTGCCTCCACGGCCGTATCGGTCGGCACAGCTGCTGCCGGTGTCTCCGTCGCGGCGGCCTCCACGGCCGTGTCCGTGGCCGCTGCCTCCACGGCCGTATCGGTCGGCGCAGCTGCTGCCGGTGTCTCCGTCGCGGCGGCCTCCACGGCCGTATCCGTGGCCGCGGGGTTCGACGTGACGGCAGTGTCCGTCGCGGCCGCTTCTACGGCCGTGTCCGTGGCTACCGGGTTTGATGGCGTCGGTGTCTCGGTCGCTGCCACCACGGTGGTCGCCGTGTTAGCCGCTACGGGAGCCGCCTGGGTGGGTGCCGCTGGCACTGTGGTGCTGGACACTGTTGGCACGGCGGTGTTAGTGTTGGCCGGGCCGGTGGTGTTGGTCGGGCTAGAGGTGGGCACGCTGGTGCTGGTGTTAGCCGGCACGCTGGTGGCCGTGAACTGCACCACAATCAAGGTGGGCGCCGCTGCCGCCGTCAGTGCGGCTATGGCACTCGCCGTGCTCAACGGGGCCTGCGTGGCCGCGGCGATCGCCGCCGCTGTACCCGTGGCGGCCACATTGGGCGTGTTGGTGCTGGTGGGTGAACTGGTGGGCACATTGGTCTGGGTTGCCGTGTTCGTGTTCGCCGGCGTTGAGGTGGCCGACGCCGTGGGCGTCGTGGTCGCCGCGGCCGCTGGGGTGAAGGTAATCAGCGGCTCATTGAAGTTGACCGCGCCAAGCGTGGCGGTCACTGGCCCGCCGGGAACAGGTTGTTGGGCCAGATCGGCGAAGGCAACCGCCGTGGCCACCGTGTTGCCTGAGGTAGTGTAGAGACTGTAGGTCGCAGTGGTGGGATCATACTGAGCGGCCAGACGCACATCCACACCATAGTTACTTGTCGGGGGGGTACCCTGCGTGGTCGTGATCAGGCTGAGCGGCACCGATGTGGTCGTCTGGGTGCCGCCGCCACGCACGGTATTCACCGTGGACAAGGTGACCAGCACGAGCACACCGTTCGTCGGCAGGGGAGTGTTGTCCGAAGACTGTAGCATGCCCGTGACCAGCTTCGGCGGAAAAGGCGGTGTCGTACCGAAGTTCGATGTCTGCCCGGGGGAAAAGCCACTGGGGTCGGCGCTCACCTCTGGGGTGCCGTTGAGGATCGGCTGGTAGCAATACGCCGTGTTCGCGGTGAGGCCGGTCAGGGTAAAGCGATGGATCGTGCTGGAGGTAGCGGCCGAACCGCCCGCCACATCCCGATTATCCAGCACTGTCCCGGTCAGGACAGTACCCGCGCAGGCGCCTGTTGATTGGTTCGCCGCCGCCCCAAAGGCCAAGCTGCCCGTGGTCGGGGCCGTGGTGGTCAGGACGACCGAGAAGGTCGTGTCGCCTGCGTCAGTCAGGATCGGCGCGCTGGCTGTAAAGGCCCCGGCCCGTGAGCGCAGGGTCTGCTTCTTGAAGTGGACCGCATGGCGGGCCACCGGCCGCGACGAGGACGCGCGATGCGCGGTTAGCGTGGCATGCGCCGTATGGCCGCCAGGCCCGGCGGCCCGCGCATGCTGCTGATAGTTTGGCGTTAACATGACGCTGAACACCAGGGCGCCCGCGATCAACCACCGACCATTTAAACGCATACGTGGTTCTCCTCATCTCCCCCATGCAGCCCCGGCCATGCGCCAGGGCTAACCAATCTCCTACCGCCCCCGCTTACCGAGGCGCGGCTCCCGTCGAGCAACCAGTCTCCGGACAGCGCGCCTCGCTCCGCACACGTCTCCCCAGTATAGCACTTCCGTCGCCCCATGATACCATACGCAAGGGTCCTGGCGACAGGGGGGGTGTGGATAACAGTTGCCGCCGCCGGGCGCTCAGGGCTGCCAACGCCTGTTGACGCCGCTGACCGACGAATGCGCCGGCCGACCAGGGCCCGCCGCTGGAGAGGTAGACAAAGTAGCCGCTGGTGGGCGAGAGGGCCACGCCAGGGCTATGTGGGTCACTGCCGGTCAGGGTAACCTGCCACCCGCCGCCTAGCCAGGTGGCCACCTCGACGGGGGCCAGGCCTGCGGCGGCGAGGCTATGCAGCAGGTCGGTGGCAGTCTGGCCGGCGGCTGGTCTGGTGGTGGGCAGGCCGATCAGATTCCAGCCGCTCCCCAGGTTCAGTTTGGGTGGGCCTGAGGGCAGCGTGCCGGTGACCGTCAGAGCGGCGGGGGCGTCAGAATACAGAAAGAAGCCCTGGCCGAGGGTCAGGGTCAGGTCGGCGGGCGCGGCGCCGGGGGCGCTGAGGGCGGTCAGCCAGCTGGAGCCGGCCCAGGTGGCGATCTCAGCCGTCGAGCCGCCCGAGGCGGTGGTCAGGGCACCCAGCAGGTCCTGGGCGTGGGCGACGCCCGCAGGCGGCTGCAGGGGCAGAGTGAGCAGGTTCCAGCCAGCCTGCACGGTTAGGGTCATCGTCAGGGTTACCGGTTGCGCCTGAGCTGTCGTCAGCGGGGGCAGCTCGGTGAAGCTGCCGCCGTTGCTCACCGACGCGGTGACCACACTGGCGCTGGTCAGGGCGCCCCCGACATCGGCCCAGGCGGTCACGCTGAGCACGGCCCCGGCCACGGGGGTGAAGTAGGCTGCGCCATCGGCGGCCATCAGGATGTCGTACAGGGTGTAGTTACGCCCCTCGAAGGCGGCCGTGGTCAGCGCGGTCAGCGGCGCGGAGACGCCGCCGTCGGGGTTGACCCACACGCCGCGCAGCAGGCCCGCGCCGGCCGCGACCGCCGCCCCAGTGGGGTCGCCGACGCTGCCACGAGCCACCGGACCACCCACGGGGAGCGTGCTGATCAGGGGCAGCGTCTGGCTATAGGGCGCCCCATCGGGACCTGGTTGCGGCGTGCCGTCTACCTCCGGCTCATAGTAGTAAGCCTGGCCCGGCTGCAGGCCGGTCAGGGTCACCCGATGCACGGCGCTACGGGTGACCACGGGACCAGCCCCGTCGCGGTCGTCGTAGCCGGTGGTGATCAGCGCCGTCGGTTCCAGGCCATAAAGCAGGGCGCCGGTCGCCTCCCCATCGGTGGTATAGGCCACGGCGAAACCGTCGGTGCGCAGATTGCTGACCAGCGGCGCGACCACCACGTCCGCCGCGTTCTGGCCACGCGCCCGCTGCAGCTTTGACCACGCCGGTCCACCCAGGTGGGCGCCGGCGGTGGCGACGAGGGATGCAGGCGATGGCCCGCCGCCCCCGGGCAATCCGCCGGCTATCAGTAGCAGGCCCACAATCAGGGCGCGGGCCATCACTGAGCCTGCCTTACGAGGAACGCACGACGGTGGTCATCTTGCCCTTGTCCGCCGCCGAGGCGTTGGCCCGCGCCTCCGTCTTGTCTGCCGCCATCTCCTGCGCCGTCTTTGTGTGCAGCCGGGCGGCCCCCTCGGTCTGGGTCAGGCGCACCCGCTTGCCCGTGCGCTCGGCCTCGGCCAGCCGCGCTTGGGCGGCGGGGATCTCAGCGGCGTACTGGGGCAGCCAGCGGGCCTGCGCGACCAGCATCTCATCAGTCATCTGCCACACCTCCTCGGGGTTGCACACGGCGCCTACCAGCGGGTCGTGCAACATGGCCTGCTTGAGCAAGGTCACATCGCCATGCACCGCCGACTGCATGGCCATCTCCTGCACGCGCACGCTGGCCGAACAGGTGGCCGCGCAGGCCAGGGGCAGCGCCCCCACCACGGGCATATTGATGCCGTTGCGGTCGACATAGCCGGGGATCTCAATCACGCAGCCGTCGGGCAGGTTTGTGATGTGGCCCTGGTTGACGATGTTGAAGTGGCCGCGGTAGACCCGACCCGTCTCCAGGGCCTCAATGATATAAGAGCCATGCTCCTCGCTCCGGTGGTCCGGCGTGATCTCTGGCGGCTGCTCGGCCAGCCAGTTGGGGTAGTCGGTCTCGAACCAGGTGCGTCCCTCGGTACACACGCGCAGGTAGCCGCCCGTCTCGCCGTTGATCCAGCTGGACAGATCAATCCATTGGGGGATCTCGGCCACCCGTTTGCGATACCAGGGCAGGTACTCGGAGAGGTGGCCGTTAGACTCGGTGCTGTAGTAGCCGAAGCGGCGTAGCACGTCAATGCGCACCTTCTCGGTTTGGGGGTAGGTGGGGTGCGCCTCGAACAGCTCCAGCATGCGTGGGATCATGTCCATGCCGCGCCACTGGGCCTTGATAAACCAGGTTTGGTGGTTGATCCCGGCGGCCACCACGTCCACGTCGCGGCGGTGCAGCGCCTCCTCCGGCCCGATCAGCCCCTCTTTCCTGGCCCAGGCCTCAATGCAGCGCACGATCTGCCAGTGCGCGCCCTGCACCCCGTGGCACAGGCCGATTGTCCTGACACCGCCATAGGTGTTGCAGGCCCAGGTATTCATGGCCATCGGGTTGGCGTAGTTCAGGAACAGCGCGCCCGGCTTGGCCACCTCGCGGATATCCTGGCAGAACTCCAGCAGTGCGGGGATGGTACGCTGGGCGTACATGATGCCGCCAGCGCACAGCGTATCACCCACGCATTGGTCCACGCCGTACTTCAGCGGGATATCAATGTCGGTCTGAAAGGCCTCCAGGCCGCCCTGGCGGATGGTCGAGATCACATAGTCGGCCCCGCTGATGGCCGCGCGGCGGTCGGTAGTGGCCTCGATAGTCGCCGGCAGCCCGTTGGCCGCGATGTCCCGTCGGCACAGCTGGGCCACCATCTCCAGGTTCTGCCCGGAGAGGTCGGTAAAGGCAAAGGCGGTGTCGGCTAACTCCGGCACAGCCAGGATATCCTGCATCAGCCGGCGGGTGAACCCAATGGACCCCGCCCCAATCATAGCTATCTTCACGCCCACTCGTGCGCTCCTTCGGTGCTGTCCAGGCCTGCTGCACATGCCGCCACGGCTTTGCTACGTCAAGGATAGCCTATACGGACTCGACGGCGCCCTATCGGCTCCGACAGCGGTGGCGCCGTGCTCCTGGCCAGCAGCTACCCGCCTGTCAGAGCAGATGTGCTCCATCGGTGTAGGAGTGCCCCTCAGCGCCCGGTCTGGCCTGTAGTGGCATCCCCTTGTGGGTGCCCGGTCCGAATCCCTCATGTGATGAATGCGAAACGCCTAGCTGTTTAGCAAGACAGAAATCATGGGCAGGCTCAGCATAGCTCGCTGTCTCTGATCTGCTTACCATGCTGGAGTGGCGGGGCACAGACCTCTCAGGCCGGCTCGGCCACCCTACGAGGCGTGACGGCCTTCGGACTGCCCATGGAGGAGATCCAGATCCACGCTGAGGGTGTAGAGGTTGCCTGACCGATCCTGCACGGGCAATCCACGCACCAGCAGCAGCTTGATCTGCTGCTCAAGCGTGATACCGGCGGCGCTGGCTCTGGCCTGCAGAACCTCTTTTTCCTCTTTGCTGAACACGATGCGTCCGTCGGGGTCGTAGGTAGCCATGGTGGCGCTCCGCACGCGCGTGGCACGGCGCCTGGGCAGCGCCGCGGGTGGGCGCCGCGTGCTCCGCACCCTACCGTATAGTATAGGCGAGAGCAAGATCCAGACCATCGCCCACCCCCTTCCTGGCTGCGCACTCTCACACCAAGGGGCTGCCCTGCCGCCAATCACGCCCTACCGTTCTAGTCCGTCTGTCAGAGCTGAACTGAGTGACCCGTGTCGGGGCGTCCCTCCGCGCCTGGCTCCGGGGCGCGGAGGACCCCCTACCAGCGCATGAACCCCTCATGTGATGAGTGCTACACAATCAGGGGCGTCCTTGATCACCCGCCCGGTTGAGCAGGCGAGGCACAGCCGTGCTTGACAGTTTGCTGCCGCCACTTCTACAATGCGGCAGCGTCGGCGGGTTCAGCGCCCCAGCGCACGGTACAACAGAACGCGCGCGGTACGGGTGGGGGATGGTCATGGTGGAGAGGTCGGCGGCTGAGGATAGCGCGGGCATCGCGGAGTACACCTTCCACCATATTGCCCAGCGCGGTGGGGGCATCGGCGTCTACGCCGAGCTGTACGCGGTGCCGCGCCCCGTGACTGCCCACCGCCACGACTTCCATGAGGTGGCCTTTGCCATGACCGGTAGCGGCCAGCACGAGGACGAGGGGGGTCGGCTGCCTATCCTCTCCGGTGACGTGTGGCTGATCGCGCCGGGGCAGTGGCACGCCTACCCTCTGGTGGGCGGCACGCTGGAAATCTTTAACCTGCTGATTGCGCCGCGCTTCCTGGCCGCCCACGCGCCCACGCTCGACCTGGCCTATCCACGCTCCACGGTGAGCGCCGCCGGTCTGGCCATGGCCGGCGGCTACCTGCGGCTGTCGCCCCAGGGCCGTGGCCATATCCACCCGCTGTTAGCCACGCTGGCCCGTGAGCTGCGGGCGCCTCCTGGGGGCGGCCAGGAAGCCATCTGCGTGGGCCTGACCCTGCAGGTGTTGGGGCTGTTGGACCGCTATGGCGTCGGCGAGGCGGCGGGCAGTCCGGGCGCGCTGGCTGCCCGCGCCGACCCCGGTCTGCTCGCCGCCGTGCGGCACATCGAGGACTGCTACGCCGAGGAGATCACGCTGGACGATCTGGCCCGCCACAGCGGGTATGCCCCCACCTACCTGACTCGCAAGTTCCACCAGCGCCTGGGTGTGCCTCCCAGCGACTACCTTCTGCAGGTGCGTCTACACCACGCCTGCACCCTGCTGGAGACCACCGACCTCTCGGTGACCACCATAGCCCATCAGGTCGGCTTCGGAGACAGCCGCTACTTCGCTACCCGCTTTGGCCGCGCCCTGAGCATGACCCCCACGGCCTTCCGCTGCGCCGCGCGGGATAGAATCACGAACAAACCGGGCTAGATCGTGGGTGCATCGGTACCCTGGCTACCCCTATACTCAGGACAAGAGCGGCGCATCGCCACCGCGGCATGGCCTGGCAATCACGCTTTCCCCGCCAGGGGGAGCCTTGGCCAGGGCAGGCGTCGGCGCCGATAGAGGCCCAGAGGGGCGCAGGGGAGAGTAGCGATGACCAATGAGTACCCGCTGACCCAGGAGCAGATCCAGTTCTACCACGACAACGGCTACATCCAGTTGCTCAATGTGCTGACGCCCCAGGAACTGGAGCAGGCCCGCGCGGCCGTTCAGGATGCCCTGGGCCTGCAGCTTGACGAGAACCATGACATGACCAGGAACAACCCTGAGTACCGCAAGGTCTTCGTGCAGAAGGTCAATCTGTGGGAAGTCCACCCCGGCGTGCGCCAGTATGTGCTGAACCACAAGGTCGCTGAGATCGCCCGCCAACTCGCCGGGGCCACGAAGGTGCGGCTGTGGCACGACCACGCGCTAGTTAAAATGCCCGGCGACTCCAAGCCGTCGCCCTGGCACCAGGATCTGCCCTACTGGCCCATGCAAGAGCATGGCTCGCTGTCCTGCTGGATGGCCCTGGACGACGTGTTTGAGGCTAACGGCTGCATGGCTTTTGTGCCGGGCACCCACAAGTTGGGCCGCATGCCCCCGATCAACCTGCTCGACCCCCAGGATATCTTCGCCATGACACCGCCGGAGCAGCGCCAGGGTCAGGAACAGAAGGTCGTGTTTCAGCCCATGCCAGCGGGCAGTTGCACGTTCCATGATGGCCTGACTTTCCACTACGCCGGTCCCAACACGACGGACAAGCCGCGCCGGGCCATCATCACCATCTATATGCCCGACGATGTCCACTACACCGGCCAGCCCCATGTGGTGACCAAGACGCTGGACCTCAAGGAAGGCGACGTGATCGCCGGCGACCGTTTCCCCGTGCTGGCCGAGCAAAAGGAGGCCGTGGCCGCTGGGTGACGCTGCCCAACGCTGTCGGAGGGAGAGGACTATGGTGGAGAGCGCACGGTTCGTGGCTGGTCAGGCCGGGGCGCCTGGGCCACGGGCGAACGCGCGCGGGCGGGCGGGCCTGTTCAGCATCGGCCTGGCCGCCTACTGGCCGCAGTTCCCCGGCCTGAAGGAACGGCTGGAGGGCTACGCGGCGGGAGTGTCTACGCGGGTGGGCGGCTGGGCCGATGTCGTGCCCGGCGGTCTGGTGGACGACGTGGAGGGCGCGCGGGCCGTCGGCGCCCTGTTCGCCCGGGAGCAGGTGGATCTGATTCTGGTGCATACGGCCACCTACGCTACGTCATCGCAGGTGCTGCCCGCCGTGCAGCGCGCTGGCGTCCCCGTGGTGGTGCTCAACCTGCAGCCGGTGGCCGCCCTGGATTACCCGAACACGGACACGGGGGAGTGGCTGGCCAACTGCTCGGCCTGCTGCGCGCCGGAGATCGCCGGGGCCTTTGCCCGCGCCCGCATCCCCTATCACGTTGTCTCTGGCCTGCTGGATGGCCCCGACTCCACGCGGGCATGGCAGGAGATCGCGTCCTGGTGCCGCGCCGCTGGGGCGGCGCGAGCGCTGCGGGCGGCCCGCTTTGGCTTCCTGGGCCACACCTACCCGGGCATGCTGGATCTGTATTCAGACGCCACGCAGCTCCATGCCCAGCTTGGGCTGCACGTGGAGGCGCTGGAGATGGACGACCTGCAGGCGTGCGTGGAGACGGCCAACGACGCCGAGCAGGCCGCCGTGCTGGACCAGACGCGCCAGAGCTTCCAGCTGGACACCACGGTGAACGAGGCGGATCTGGCCTGGGCGGCCCAGGTGGCCGCCGGGATGGACCGCCTGGCCGCCGACTACCGGCTGGACGCCCTGGCCTACTATTATCGCGGCCGGGGCCAGTTTGAGCGGCTGGCCGCTGGCTTGATCCTGGGCGGCTCACGCCTGACCGCCCGCGGTATCCCCTGCGCCGGCGAGGGCGATCTCAAGAACGCCGTGGCGATGTTCCTGATGGACCGCCTGGACGCGGGCGGCTCGTACACCGAGTTCTACGCCATGGATCTGGCCGAGGGTTTCGTGCTGATGGGCCACGATGGGCCGGGCCACGTGGCCATCAGCGACCGGCCACCCATTCTGCGGGGGCTGGGCCTCTACCACGGCAAGGCTGGCCACGGTATCTCGGTGGAGTTCTCGGTCAGGACGGGGCCGGTGACCATCCTGGGCCTGACTCAGACCGCCGATGGGCGGCTCAAGCTGCTAATCGCTGAAGGGGAGGCGCTGCCCGGACCGATCCTGCGCATCGGCAACACAAATAGCCGCCTGCGTTTCGCCCTGCCACCCGACGATTTCGTGGACCGCTGGTGCCAGGAGGGCCCCACCCACCACGTGGCCCTGGGGGTCGGTCATCACGCCGCCACGCTGCACAAAGTGGGGGCCTTGCTGGGCCTGGAGACGGTCGTGGTCCCCTGAGGTCGCTGCCGATCAGGCCTGCTGAGCCGCCTGGATGGTCGCCCGGACGAGGCCGGGGTCGGTCACCGTGTTAGTGTACTCGCGTTCTCTGTCGTCGCCGCCCATGCCCACCTGAGGGTTGCGGTAGCGCATCGCGCTGGGCTGCTGGCGCAGGGCGGCAAAATGCAGCTCCCGCAGGCCCGCCGTGCGCCGCACCGTGGCGATGTTGGCGGGGGTGAGCGCGCCGCAACCCATCACGATGATCCGGTCGCCAGCCTGCTCGTTCAAGCGCCGCAGCGTGGTCAGGCCCTCCAGCGCCGTGTCCCGTTGGCCGCTGGTCAGCACACGGTTGATCCCGCAACGGATCAGCGCCTCCAATGCTTCAGCGGGATCCCTGGTCATGTCGAAGGCGCGGTGAAAGGTCACGCTCATGGGCCGGGCCAGGGCCACCAGTTCCGCCGTGCGCTGCTCGTCCACCTGCCCCTCGGCGGTGAGGCACCCGATGACCACGCCATGCGCGCCGGCCTCCCGGCAGGCATGCACATCAGCGCGCATCGCCGCGTACTCCGCCTCGCTGTACAGGAAGTCGCCACCACGGGGCCGCACGATCACGTGAACGGGCATATGTGCCCGCGTCAGCGCCTCCTGAATCACGCCCGGGCTGGGCGTTAGCCCCCCCTCCACCAGGCTGGCGCACAGCTCAACCCGGTGCGCCCCCGCCGCCTGAGCGGCCAGCAGCCCATCCACGCCCTCGATACACACCTCAATGATCGGTCCTGTCATGGCCCCATCTCCTTATCTACCCTGCTACGGGCGTTTGTGTGGGCTCCTCGCCGACACGATTGTGGTGGGCGACCAGGTGAACTGGCGCTGGAATGGATAGGTTGGCCGCGCAACGTGGTCGTGGGGTAGCCGCTCGATAGCCTGGTCTACCACCCCCGGTGACAGCGCCATCAGGTTGGGGCTGGCTAGCGGGGCCAGTTCCGGGGAGAGGTACCCGGATTTGACCACCACGAGGGCGAACGCGTCGAGGCTCAGGCCCAGGCCTGTGAAGTCGGTGATGGCGTGGAAGGGCCGCCGACGGGCGGTCAGCACGACTGTTACACCGTCGGCGCGCACCACCGCTTGGCGCTCCCGCGGCGCCTCCGTGGGCTGCACAAACAGCACCTCCACCACCACTCTGACCGGCTGGAGGCCCTGGCTGAGCGTCGCGCCGATAGGCAGGGTGATCACGCTGCCCGCGCCGTGCTGGTAGCACAGGTCGGTGGCCGGCTCATCGGCGATGCCCGCGATCAGCGCGCTGGACACGTTGCAGGCGAGCAGGTGGCGCAGCACGTCAGGCCGGTCGCCGATGCCGCCAGCGGTGGGGTTGTCGCCCGAGTCGGCCAGGATCACCGGACCCGACGTGGCCTGCTCGGCCCAGGCGACGCACTGCTCGATGGTCCCCGTACGCACGCCGAAGGTGAAGGCGTCGCGGGCCTCCCAATACTCCTGGGCTAGGTGGGCCGCCGCGCGCCTCAGCACGTCGGGTTCAGTGCCGGTGAGCACGGCGCTGGCGGTCGCCCGCGGCTCATCAGCCCACACGTAGCCCACCAGCAGGGAGGCGTCCATTACCCCAGCCTGAGCGTTGATCTCGGGCAGCAGGGCATACAGCCCGCGGGCTGGCTCGTCGGTGGTGCTGGTGCGCTCCCCGGGCAACAGCACGGGGATAGGCGCCCACACCACGCTGGGCCGCAGGCGTTGCTCCAGGCTGTGGGTCAACATAGCGCAGGCCCGTCGCTGCGTCTCCAGCACATCAATATGGGGGGCGGTGCGGTAGGCGGAGAGCATATCCAGATGATCAATCACGCGCTGGCTGATGTTGCCGTGCAGATCATAGCTGGCCGAGATCAGGCACGCCTCGCCAACGACGGACCGCGCGGCCTCGATCCAGTCGCCCTCGGCGTCGTGCATGCCCTGCACATACATGGCCCCATGCAGCGCCAGATACAGGCCATCCACCGGGCCGAGCTCCCGCAGCCGGTCCAGGAACTCCCCTTTGAGCCTGTCGTAGGCCTCGCGGGCCACAGGGCCACCGGGGAGAGCCCGCGCGTGCAGGGTGGGCAGGAAATCGTGCGGGTAGTCGCCCAGGAACAGGAAGCTCTGGTGCTCGGTCAGGTCAGGCCCGCGCAGAACCCTAAAGTCGTCCAGCGTGGTCAGTAGGGTACTGTAGGTGCTGCACTCAATATGGATGCCGCCCACGGCGATACGCATGTACTGTGTTTCTCCTTGTCTCAGCTTGGCGATGGGTGGGGGGAGGTACTGGGGCGCCATCCGCTCATCGGCGATGATACCCTGCGAGAGATGCGCGGAGAGCAGTGACGTTCATAGGCGAGGGTCAACGGGCTCGCTCTCCAGCGCGAGCACGCCGAAGACGCATTCATGGATACGCCGTAGCGGCTCGCGCCGCACGAACCGCTCCAGGCCCTCAATGCCCAGGGCGAACTCGCGGAGAGCCAGCGATCTCTTCGCGCCCAAGCCACGCTTGCGCAGCCGCTCCAGGTTCCCCGGCGCCGCGTATTCTGGCCCATAGATGATCCGCAAGTAGTCGCGTCCGCGGCACTTCACCGCCGGCTGTACCAGGCCCTTGCGGCCTGTGGCGATGACGTCGTACGGCTTCACCACCATGCCCTCGCCACCGCGGCTGGTCAACCCTTCCCACCATGCGCCGCCCTCCTGCTGGCTGGCCTGATCGAGCAGATGGACGACCACATAGGGTGTGGCCAGCAGTAAGGCCGGGTCGGGCGCGCAGACCCGGGCCAGCGTCTCCATGTGCCACACATGATCGCGGTCGGTGTGGACGGCCCCCTCACTGGCCAGGATGTGAAACGGGGCCAGCCTGAGGGCGGCCAGCGATCTGACTGGCCAGCAATAGCGCCGGTACGCGGCGATATACCGCGTGACCATCTCTTGCCGCTGTTGGGCACGCTCAAGGATAGGCCCGACATCCAGTCCCCGCGCCCGGGCCGCCGTCAACAAGGCGATAGCCGCCGGCGCCGTCGCGCTAGCCGCCGCGCCCACGGCGGCGTACTGCTGTCGCACCAAATCCTGGGCCTTGGCCGACCACGGCAATAACTCACAGTCCAGGATCATCCAGTCCGTGGTCAACTCTTGCCACAGGCCCGACTCGGTCAGGGCATGCTGAACACGGGCCAGCAGCGCGTGCTCCATATCGGCGTCGGCGAAGAAGCGCCGCCCAGTGCGGGTATACACGATGCCGGCGCCCTGATTGACCACCCCAAAACGAGCCCGGGCCACCTCCTCGTCCTTGCACACCACCACAACGGCGCGGGAGCCCATATGCTTCTCCTGGCAGACGACCCGGGTCACACCCTCCCGCTGGTAGTAGGCGAACGCCTCCTGGGGATGTTCCAGCAGATCGGGTTGGTTGCTCGTCTCGCTGGGGGACATCGTGGGCGGCAAGTAGATCAGCCAGCGTGGGTCGGCGGCGAAACGACTGATCACCTCCAGCGCGGCCGTGGCGTTCTCCTCGCGGATAGTCACCTTGCCCTGCAGGCGCGTTTCGACCAGCCTTTTGCCCAGCACATCGTCAATATCCAGCACATCGTCGTGTTCCTGTTGGATTGTCAAGGCTGGCTCACTGGGCGGGGCCAGGAACGGGCGCGCCGGTTCCTGGTAGGTCCGCCGGCTTGGCGTCGAGACGATCTCGCGCTCGGGATAGCGCAGGGCGGTCAGGCTGCCGCCAAACACGCATCCCGTATCAATGTTGATCGTGTTGTTGAACCACTCCGGCCTGGGCACGGGCGTGTGGCCGTAGACCACGCTGGCCGCGCCATGATACTCGGCTGCCCAGTTGTAGCGCACCGGCAGGCCGAACTCGTCCGTCTCGCCGGTCGTCTCGCCATAGAGACAGAACTCGCGCACGGCCCGCGACCCCCGCCCCTGCATCGTTTCCTTGAGCCCGGCGTGGGCCACCGCGAGCTGACCATTGTCGAGCACGAAGTGGCTGACCAGACCCTGCAGGAAGTCGGCCAGATCGCGCGTCACCGCCCCGCGCGCCGCCTCGGGGAGCGCGGCTATCTCGGCCAGGCTGGTCTCCAGCCCGTGGGTGACCCGCACGTCCTTCCCCTGCAGCGCGCGCATCAGCTTGACATCGTGATTCCCGGGGACGCACAGGGCCGCGCCGGTCTCCACCATAGCGCGGACAATGCGCACGGTGTCTAACGTGCGTGGGCCGCGATCCACCAGGTCGCCCAGGAAGATGGCCTTGCGGCCGTCGGCATGCGCGTAGACCGGCGTGTCCGCCCCCAGGACTGGTGAGCTAGCCGTGGCCTGATAGCCCAGGTGGACCAGCAGGTCCTCCAGTTCGTCGGCACAGCCGTGCAGGTCGCCGATGATGTCGAAGGGGCCGTGCTCGCCTTTGCGGTTGTTCCACAGCGGCTGGCGCTCCACCTCGGCCGCCGCAACGTCCTCGACCGAGGACAGGGTGTAGACATGGCGGAAGCCTTCGCGGCGCAGGCCGCGCAGTGATTTACGCAGCTCCGCGCTCTGCCGCCTGATCACGTGAGGCCCAAAGTCGCGCCCCGCTCGCGTGGCGTTGCGCTCGTGGCACAGGCGCTCCGGGAGGTCGAAGACGATGGCCACGGGCAAGCAGTGATAGGCGCGGGCCAGTTCAACCAGCGGGCGCCGCGCCTCCGCCTGGACATTCGTCGCGTCAACCACGCTCAGCCGGCCAGCGGCCAGGCGCTTGCCCACGATATAGTGCAGCACATCGAAGGCGTCGTTTGTCGCGCTCTGGTTGTTCTCGTCATCCGAGACCAGCGCGCGGCAGGCATCGGAAGAGACCGTCTCGGTGGGCAGGAAGTGTGTCCGCGCAAAGGTGCTCTTGCCCGAGCCCGAGGCGCCTATCAGCACGACCAGCGAGAGGTCGGGTATGATCACCTTCATGGTTCGCCCCGCAGGCTGAACAGGGCCATCTGCGATGGCGCCCCCGCGTCGGGGTCTTGGGGACCGATGGGTGAACACCGCACGACATAGCCGTGGCGATGGGCCACCGCGTCCGCCCAATCCTGGAACTGTTGACGCGTCCATTCGAAGCGGTGGTCCTTGTGCCGCAAGGCGCCGCTGGGTAGCGTGGGGAACAGCCGGTTATATTCCTGGTTCGGCGTGGTCAGGACCACCACGCCGGGGCGGGCAAACTCGAACAGGACACGCTCGAACGCGGCGAGCCGCGCATAATCGAGGTGTTCGATCACCTCGACGGCAGCGGCGGCGGCGTAGCCCTCCAGACGGCGGTCCCGGTAGGTCAGCGAGCCGTGCAGCAGCGTGATCCGTTGGCGTTGTCGCTCAGGCAACCGGTCCAGCTGTAGACGGTCTTTCGCCTTCTCCAGGGCGCGATACGACACATCCATGCCCACCAGCTGTTCAATCCCGGGGTCGGCCAGCAGGATGCGCAGCAGCCGCCCCTCGCCGCAACCGAGATCGAGGATGCGCTGGGCACCACTCTCCCGCAGCGCGGCGGCCACGGCGCGCAGGCGCTCGTCGTGCAGGTTCGAGCGGCGTCCGACCGCCTCGTCGTCCTGTCCAGAGCGCTGCTCGGCCTCCTCCGCCTCGTCGGTGTCATCGCCATCGCTGAGCCTGCTCAGCGCGTCGCGGACCAACCAGGTTTGGTTCTTGAGGTAGCGGCGCGCGATAAGGTCGCGTTCTGGATGGGCGGCCAGCCACCCTTCGCCACGCCGCAGCAGCTTGGCCACTTCATCGTCGCCGACCCAATAGTGCTTGTCGTTGTCCAGCACGGGGATCAGGACGTACAGGTGGGTGAGCAGGTCGCGCAGCCGTACGCTGCCGCGCAGGGTCAGGGTATAGTACGGGCTGGCCCCCCAATCTGGGAAGCTCGCATCGAGCGGGTAGCCCAGCGCGGAGACGGTGTAGCCGAGCGGCTCAAAAAGCTGGCGTAGCAGCGTGGCCCCATCGCGGCACCCCACGACGCTGACCGTGGCTTCGAGCGGGAGCGGCTGATCAACCAGTTCAGGCCGCTCCTTGCTGCGGCCAGCCATCGCCGAACTGAAGATGTCGCCCATGGCCACGCTGAGGAACGATGAAGCGACGTACGCTCGATCGTTGACATACTGCTCAAGGGCAAAGCTCCCGCTGTCGTGCCGCTTGCGCACCAGCCCTACCGAGTCTACATCAAGGATCAGCGCCACCGTGCAGCGCTCGTCGGTGGCCTCGGGATACAGCAGGTGCGCCTGGCCGAAAGGCTGCGTGAAGGTTTGTGCGCGCGCCGGATTCTTGTGCAGGAGGTAGCCAAGATCGGTCGCCGGCCGATGGGTGGTCGTAATGGTCAGTTGCACGGTCGTCCCTTACCTACACTGCATCGGTGTGTGGCTCCGCGGCCAGGTGTCTCATCGCCGTCATGCGTGGCCCGGCCAGGAGCGCTGGCCAGGAGATCACCGCGATCAGAGCAAGCGTCAGGTTTCAGTATACGCCCCGCTGACTGCCTATCCTGTTCCCACCCGAGCTACGCAAGAGCCGCCCGGTGGCTACCCCAGCCTCACATATACCCGACAGGCCGGTGAGTGCGCCGTCATTCCCCCACATGGCGGGTAGCGGCGCTGGCTATAGACCGCGATCTAACGCTGCCGTCACTCCCTAAAGCAGCGTCAGCAGTGGAAAGCCTCGGTCATTGCTCCTGCTCCTTATTGTTGCGTGGACGCAATGTCAGCCAGTGCCTGGGCCACTTCTCGTTCCTGATAGGGCAGCGCGTCGGCGCCTGTTCCGCCCGGAGGATAAGGCCGGCCCCCGGTAGGCTACCATGGTGAGTGGGCCTCAGCCGAGGCCCACTCAACGGTGATGGTGAGGAGAGACCCGAACATGGCTGATGACGGAGTGACCTTTGGCTGGGTGATCAGGCCCTCGACAGATGTGGCTGGGGCGGAAGACACGCGGGGCGCCGGCGCGGTGACCACGGCGTTACTGGAGCAGGATCGGGCTTTTATCGAGGCGCTACCCGCGCAGTTCACCACCCTGTGGGTCGAGGACCACTTCCAGTGGGGAGTCAACCCCACCCTGGAGGCTTTCACTACGATGGCCTACTTCGCCGCGCTCTACCCCCAGCTGCGCATGGGCAGTATCGTGCTGGGCCAGAGCTACCGTAACCCTGCCCTGACGGCCAAGATGGCCGCCACGCTGCAGGCGCTGACTGGGGGCCGCTTTATCCTGGGCCTGGGCGCCGGCTGGAAGCAGGACGAATACGAGGCCTACGGCTACCCCTTCCCCGGCGCTGGAGCGCGCATAGAGCAACTCGACGAAGCGGTACAGATCGTGCGGGCTATGTTCACGGCCAGTCCGGCTAGCTTTTCCGGCCGTCACTACACGATCGAGAACGCCTACTGCGAGCCACGGCCCACGCCGCCCATCCCCCTGATGATCGGCGGCAGCGGCGAGAAGAAGACGCTGCGTGTGGTAGCCCGGTACGCGGATATGTGGAACGGGGCCTTCTCTACCAGCGAGGCCTACGCGGCCAAACAGGCCGTGCTGGCCGAGCACTGCCGCGCCGTCGGCCGCGACCCCCACGAGATCACGCACACCTACTATGGCATCGTCGCCCTCGGCGACGCGCCGGCCGCCGCCGGTGGCGCGCCAGGGATGCATTTTCTATCCGGCGGGCCAGAGCAGGTAGCCACGGAGGTGCGGGCGTTTATCGCCCTGGGCGTGCGCCACTTCATGCTTGGCTTCACCGACTTCCCCTCTCAGGTGGGCCTACGGCGGTTCACCCAGGAGGTGCTGCCAGCCTTGGGTCTGCCCTGAATTCGGCCCCCTGAGGTCTGTGGTTTCAGGTAACCTCTCAGGACGTGAGGCTCACTCCAGGGAGCGGACGCCACGGCAGGACGGATAGGCCTGGCAGCCCAGAAAGGCCCCCCGCTGGCTCACCCGCTCCTTCATCGGCCCACCGCACTTTGGGCAGGGCGGCCACTCCCCCGGGTCTTCCCGCGCCGCCGCTGTCTGGGCGTCGGCCCGCTTCTCGCGCAGTTGGCCAGACAGCGTGGCGGCCGTAGCAGCCAGGGCCAGGGCGCGGGGGGAGATATGGGTATAGCGCTCCAGCAGAGCCTGATCAACGCAGCGTTGCGGCGGCGGGCCGCTGACCGCGGCGCCCTGCCCGCTGGTCGTGCGTAGAGCGTCGGGCCAGGGGAGCAGCGTTTGCCACTCGCCACGGTCCTGCCAGTGGCAGAATAGCCCGTCGCGGCCCATGCTGGCCCGGCCATCGGCCGTACCCAGGCGGGTGGGGATGCCCATAGCCCACAGCAGCGCGCCGCCCAGCAGCGCCGCTTCCAGGTGTGAGAGCACCGCCGCGCCGAGGATCAGGCGCAGCGGCCGCACCGTATAGCCCTCGGCGCGTGGCCGCCGCCGGACCAACAGAGCGATCACCCGCTGGACCCGCTCCGAGGTCGAGCGGGCGCCCTGGCCTAGTCGCTCGGCCACCTCCCGGAACTCTGGGGGGGCTTGGGCGAAGGCGTGGCCGAGATCACCGGTCCAGCGGGCGCGCACCAGCACAAGGCTGTATGTGTCGCGGGCATGGCCACCGTAGAGACCCACCTCGCAGGGCTGCCACGCCTCAATGGCATCGGGTCCAGAGCTGACCGCCGCCTGGCCAGCCAGGGCAGTCTCGGCGGCCAGGACGCGGGGCAACAGGTCCGCCTCCGCCCCGACCGGGCTTTGTACCGTCAGCTGCCCGGTGTATGCGCTCCACAGCGTGTACGGTCCCCCCTGGGGATGCGCCCACACCCGCGCCTCAATCGTGGCCTCGGCGCTGGAGCCGACCAGATCACATGTTGAGCAGACCACAAAGCGCTCGTCCCGTGGGGTGACCACCAGAGTTCGGCTGACCAGTGGGCCACTGGCGGTTCGCAGCTCAACGCGGACGGTGAGCGCCCGGCGGTGGGGGCCCAGCGAGGCCACCACCTGGTCGTCGGCACAGGCCAGGGTGAGCGGGCCGCTGGGCAGGGTCGCCGACAGGCGCCGGGCAGCCTGAGGAGGTAGCAGGGGCAGCGCCGAGGGCAGGTCAGATGCCCCCAGGTCCAGCAGGCGGTTCAGCGCCGTGGTGGCGTCGCGCACACGCGACTCGCCGGCTGTGGTGATGCCTCTGACCACCTCGTAGAGCGGCCCAAGCCCTCGATAGGGTAACCCCGTGACCAGCGCGGCGGCCAGATCAGCCGCGGCGGCGGCCACGGCCAGCGCCCCCTGGCCGCGCTCGATAGCGCGGCGGGCCAGGAACAGCAGATAGCGCGGCAGATCCCTGGCTACTACGGGGGCCAGCGGGCCTGGGCTATCCAGCAGCAGGTCGGCCACGGATCCTCCCGAGACCAGGGTGGCCGCGATGATCAGGTGGCGCACCCGGCCCGCGTCTACGGAGCGCAGGCGCTGGTCGCCCGTGCCCAGCGCCGCGCACAGCTCCTCATCACCCTGCCGGGCGGCTAGCTCGGCCAACTCCACGGGCAGCGCGCAGACGGCGATCAGCAGCGCCTCCTCCAGTTCGGCGGCGTCGGCCCACTGGCGGCCCTCCCAGGAGATCAGGGCGCGCTCCAGGGCGTGGGCCGAGGCGACGCGGATCATGGCGTCGCTGGCCGCCTTGCCCAGCGGCGTACTCTCCAGGCGGCTCCCCTCACGGCGGGCAAAACCGTCGGCGATCAGCGTGGTCACGACGCTAGGCAGATTAACCGCCTCGGCCGCCGTGGCCGTGACATGGTGCAGCGTGCGGCGGTACCAGCCCTGCACATCGGCGTCGGTGGCGGCCAAGCCCAGGGCGATCTCCCCGCAGACCGGCGTGGCGATGTCGTCGCCCAGGCGGCTGGTGATCGGCTCACCGGCCAGCATCGCCTGCACACGTTCCTTTCTGGCCTCGGGGGCCACGACCACGCACAGGCCTTCGTCTTCCAGCCCGACACGGCCAGCCCGCCCAGCCATCTGCAGCAGCATGGAGGCGCTAATGTCGCTCTGGCCCAGCACCAGGTCGCGCACCACTACCGTGCGCGCCGGCAAGTTGAGGCCCATGGCCACCGTCGAGGTGGCCACCAGCGCCCTGATCGCCCGGCCGCGGTACAGCCGCTCCACAACACCTCGGTCGGCGGCGGCCAGTCCCGCGTGGTGCAGGCCCACGCCGCCCAGCAGGACCTGACGCAGCACGGGGTGCTGTACGCGCGCCGCGGCGGCCCGCGCTTCAGCGGAGACCACCCTCCGCTCGGTGGCCGCCGCGCGGGCCAGGGCCAGAGCACAGTCCTCCACGCCCTTGCGGCTGCCACAGAAGATCAGCGTGGCCCCACCCGCGTCGGCCAGCGTGGCGGCGGCCACCCGGGCTGCTATGCGTGTGCGCTCCACCTCGTCGGCATCGCGGCGCTTCACCTCCTGATAGGTCTCCACCCGCACGGTCAGGGCCACCGGCCGCCAGGTTGATTCGTAGAGATCGGCGTCCAGCCAGCGGGCCAGTGCGCGGGCATTGCGCAGCGTGCCGCTCATGGCCACCAGACGGGCGTGGGGGAACCATAGTGGGAGACGGGCCAGTAGCGTCTCCAACACAGGGCCGCGGCCGCTATCGCCCACCATATGTAGCTCATCAAGCACGATCAGGCCAATCCGCTCGGCGCTGGCGGCCAGGCTGCCGTGGCGGCACAGCGCATCGAACCGCTCGGGGGTAGCCACCAGCAGGTCGGCCGTGGTCACCCGCGCCGGGTCGAACCCATCGTCGTCACCCGTGGCCTTGAGCACGGTCAGGCCAGCGCGCTCCAGGCGCTCCCACTCCTCTTTCTTCTCCGTGGCCAGCGCCCGCAGCGGGCACAGGTAGACGCCCAGCCTGTGGTCGCGCACGGCGGTTTGCACCAGCGCCGCTTCGGCGACGAAGGTCTTACCCGCCCCCGTGGCGGCGGCCAGTACGGCGTTCCTGGTCCCATCCAGGATCACCGGCAGGGCCTGCCGCTGCATCACATTGGGCGCGCGGTCGCCCAGGTAAGGTAGGAGATAAGGTGGCAGGCCTGAAACTGTAGGGGGAGCAGGGGCGGTCACTATGGGACACTCCTAACGGTGAGCGGGCGCGCAGGGTCCAGTGTCCCACGATTGCGCCGATCCGGCAACAGACTTATCCCGCGTCGCCCGATCAGCCCCGCTGCCTCCACGCGGCCAGCTGATCCTTACCGACATCTTTCCGCCACCGCGCCGCAACATGATCACTCATGATAGAGAGACCAGCCGGAGCGCCTCAGGGGAGCCAGCCGCGCCGTTGTAGGGCCTGCTTGCCCACCAGCCCCAGCTGCACCTGGTAGCGCGCGTCCGTCTGCTCAGGGTGGGCCTCCAGCCGCCCGTTCGCACACC
>JAABUM010000213.1_pt1 | contig 118202 bp, 227 predicted proteins | sample 5559161 | NCBI WGS metagenome assembly JAABUM01 (sample SAMN10711868, study PRJNA513369) | rock metagenome | isolation source: Antarctica rocks | place: Antarctica: Victoria Land, Siegfried Peak nord
TCCGGCCGTCAGAAGCACAGCATCACAGCCGCACCTGTGTTAGGGTGATGCGCTGATGTGCTGCCGCACGCGCGGGGGACAGCATGTAGGGATTAGGGTTTCGGTCGTCAGAAGCACAGCATCACAGTTGCACCTGAGGGCAACTCTGCTTAGCGCCGGCAGAGTTGCTCCGGAGCGGCACCGGATGTGCAGAGAATATGCACTCTGCATTGGCTGGTCGATAATGGGGCCCATGGACCTGGTGGATCTGGACGTGTGGGAAAGGGCGCAGGGCTTCAATGAGCTGGTGAGCCGTGCATGGTGTAGACAGGCCGGATCAACCTTATACACAATATCAGGGGCCAGCAGCAGCGGTGGCATTTGCGGCAAGTGCTGACTGCTTGCTGGTTGTTGTTGTCTGCAGCTGGTGACTGTCATGGAGGAAAAGGAGGCGGCGGTGGCGGCGGTCGCAACGGCCGCTGCAGTGCTGGGGGACAAAGAAGAGCGCCTGGCCGAGGCGGTCGCCGCGGTGGAGCAGGGGCCACCAGGTGCCTGCGACAGCGAGCTGCTGGCTGCCGCGGCGGACGCGGACCAAGACTTCGAGGACGCCAAGGCGCACAGCGAGGCTGCGGTGGCTGCTTCTGCGCTTGTGAACGAGGTGAGCTTTGAGCTGCGCTGCACTCCCGCATTGGCCAGCTTTTAGCATGTTAGGGTCCGGTGACTGCACTCAATCTGCACTTCTTGTCAGTTCGTAGGGGTTTAGGGTTTCGGCTGCGGCCCAGGAGCACTGCACCCATCGTCCCATTTTGTAGGGTTCTAAAGCTCGGGCTGCAGCGCTGATACGATGTGAAACGTGTGGTGAAGGTGTCGGCGGTACTGAACATGCGCAAGCGGAAGTATGGCGCGTGACTGCGCTGGTGGACGTGAAGGTTGCTGTCACCTTCGAGCAGGCGCGCGGGCGCTCAGGGAGAGCTCTTGCTGTCCACAGATGACCCTGCGGTTTGTGATCCTGCTTGACAGTGGACCAGACGGTGATCCCCTGCCGACGCCCAATATTGAAGCACACAGGGCATGGTTGCACAGACTGCACGAGGAGAGAGTATGTCGTGTCACTTTTGTATCTGCGTCTCGCTATACAGCGGCCATTGCTGTGCCGCTGGCGGGTGCCGCGGCAGCCGGCAGCGGTTTCGCGGTGGGAGATGCCGGTTGCTTTGCCGTCGCACCGCTGTCAGTGCCTTAGTCCTCGGACTCTGCGCCCGCATTGCACGCAACTTTCAACACCACGACTGTTCCGCAATATCCAGCAGCTTTCCGGCAGAGTTCTGATTATGCAAGTGCTGTAGTGAAGCAGATGCAAGGTGAAGCAAGCGCAACGTCGAGGGACTACCTCCGTCTGAGCCTGCGTTGGACGGCGCCGAGCGCGCGGTGCTCTCGCGCTTGCGCGCCCGCGACGGACTGGCGCGGCGGACGGCATCAGTCTGCATCACAGCCAAACGCATGGTTTGAGTGGAGAGTGTCAGCACATTGTTTGATGCTTGCAAGTCGGGCAGACTCCAGGCTTTGCATGCACGAGTCTCATTGAGAAACTGAGTCACACCACAAGAAAAGCATAGCGCACTGGATCGCGCACGTGGGCCCAGGCGCAGGCGATCGACTCGCGGACCTTGGCACTGTTTGGGTCCTGATTGCGCGGCAAGCCGAGGGCCGCGTTGGCCTGCTCCAGGGTAATGGCGATGCGGCCCTGGACAGCCTGTTGCAAGGACAACAAATCTATGAGAACGTCGACCTGTGTCTGGCGCCAAGTGCAGTGGCATGCTGTGCGCTGTCCACCATCTGCCGACATTTGCCCATTCCCTGGCTTTGAAACCAGCGCTGACAAGCGTTGACCTCATGCATTGCAGAGAACAGTCCCGCGCATATGCATTGCCGTGTTCACCTCCTCGTTGGCAGGGTCCTGCTTGCAGAAGTCAATGAAGTGCGGCTTCGGCGCGCCGCGCCGCGTGTGGATGCAAGTCGCCAGGTTGGTCTGGCAGAAGTCGCGGATCTCGTCCCGGATCTCCTTCAGCGCGCGCAGCTGCTTCTTGCTCCTGCATTCTGCATGTCTTTTGCTGTCTCATGCAAGGCGCGTAAGTTGATGGATTCTGGGCGATGGTCACGGACAGCGGCGTAGCTTATTGCAGAACGAAGACTGAAGTCATAGCAGACAATCGACAGCAAGCACACAGGGCGCAGGAGGTCAAATTGTTGACAAAGCCTGGCAGGCTCGTAATAATATTTGCGCATATCAGCAATTGTTCACGAATCAAATGCCACGAAACCTACGGCCGCTGCTGCACAGCAAGCGCCACCTCCGTCTCGACCATGTCGCGCTCGAGCGCGACCACCAGGCGGTGCATGAATTTTGGCGTGATCCAGCCGTAGGCCGCCACCGCCGTCAGGACCGCCAGATAGTCTGGGTGGCCCGCCAGCTCCCCCTTCACGTTCATTGTGGACGTGTACGTGACGGCGGCGGTGATGTTGCTGCCCGCTGCTGCCCCGCTGCCGACCCCGCCGCCGACATCACCAGCAGCGGCGGCGGTGCCCGCTGGTGCTGCTGAGGTGCCGGTGGCGCCACTCGCTGCCTTGGCCTCCTTGCTGGCCGCAGCGGCGGCTGCGCTGGAGGCTGCACCGTCGCCGGCTGGCTCAGCAGCGTCAGGCTGCTCGCCGCCACCGGCCGCCTGGCTGCCGCCGAGCCGGCTGCGCTGCGAGGGCGTCGCCACACCGGCGGATTGCCTGCGAACGCCTGATTGCCGCTGCGGCGCCTGGCTCTGGGCGTCCAGGCTGGACAGCAACTCCTGAAAGTCGGGCGGCAACGGCGCCTGTCCAAAGATGTGCTGCCGCAGATACCTGACGTACCGCTGCTGCGCCTCTTGCGGCAGCGCCACAGTCTGCAGATGGAACACCAACATGTCGTGCACGCGTGCAAAGGGTGCAGGGTGCCCACATGATGTACCAAGCGGGGCTGCCAGACATGTGCCGCCAACACAGCCTGAGTGCCCCAAACTGCCACATCCTTCTCGACACAGTTACATCGCATCACGTGCTGTATTAACTTGCTCGCCCCACCCACAGCTGCCATACATAAGAAAGCGCTGCAAGCAAGAATTGAAGTTCAGCAGCAAGTGGTGATGCAAAGCAAAACGGCCCAATGCCGACCTGCTCTGGGGACAGCGGGAAGTCGCAGGGGTCGGCAATGCGCTCGTACGCGGCTGCCGCCCACGCCTGCCAGTCCGGCGGAGCAGCCACGCCCGGAGGCAGCACCTGCGGCTGCCGCCCGTCCAGCCCGTACAGCAGCTTCAGGGCCACCACCTGCAAGCACAGGATGTGCATGAACGGGCGAATGCATAGGTTTCAGCGGTTTGCTTCTTGAAGGAATCTGTGTTTGGGCATGTACTTACAGGAGCAACACTCCTTGTCCTTTGCAGAAGTGACACAAGCACTTTGCCCGCATGTCGATGAGCAATCACGTCGCCGAGAGGTTCTCAGCAATTCCAATCCACTGCACCAGCACATGCTTACGTGGCTCATCGATCGTCTGCGGCCTTACCAGCGGCGCCAGAGCATGCGCGTAGGGCGCAAAAGAGGGATTGCAAGACAGGCGGCAGGTGGCGTCCCCCTCCCGCTGCAGCGCCCAGACCTCCGCTGCCGCCACCCATGCCGCCTGTCGCAGAAACGCACACGTTCATCCCCAAGTGGTTTTGCAAGGTGCTTCTGCATGTGCAGAGGGCCTGTCCAATGTGTCGCCTGCCCTGCTCGGCACGATCATTAGTAGCTATAGAATGTGCACAGTCGGATCACAGGTGGTGGCGGACCATGAGCTGATGATGGTTCTGGCTGTCGAGGCGGAAACGAGCTCATCATCAGCAGACAGGCCAGGCATGACTCACGTCCGGCATGGCGAGGGCGAGCGCCGCGCGCTGCAGGTGTGCCGGGACGTTCAGCGGGGGCAGCTGCAGCCCCAGCTGCGCCGCCGTGGCGGCCGCCGCCATCTCGATCTCGTGGACGTTCGGCACGCCTGCACTCGTCAGCGAACTGTCAGGTCCGTTGGGGCAGAGAGACAGAGGGTGTCTGGCTGACGAGGGCCAGAATGCTTGGCATGGGCAGGACCAGCGCAGGGCATGAACAGCAGAGAACCGGGGTTCGTGCTTGAATGTGACTGCCAAGAATTTCAGAGGCATAGAAATGAACAGGCAAGCCGAAGCAGGGCGCACCCTGGGGCTGCAGAAGCTGCAGCGGGAACTCTGGCGGCGCGCCGGCAAGCGCCGCTTTGCTGACGTGCGGCAGCTCCAGGTACGGCAGCTGGCCGCCCAGGGTCCAGCGCACCAGGTCCACCGGGCCGACAGCCTCCCGCAGCAGCCACACCGCCAGCAGCGCGACCGCCAGTATGGCATCCGGCGCGAGAACCTGTATGCAAAACTAAAAGTGCATTGTATCCAGCGCCCAGCGCACCAGGTCCACCGGGCCGACCGCCTCCCGCAGCAGCCACACCGCCAGCAGCGCAATTGCCAGGATTGCGTCCGGCGCGAGCGCCTGTATGCAAAATAAAAGGGATTGTACCAAGGGACCAGCGCACCAGGTGCACGGGCCCGACCGCGTCCAGCAGCAGCCACGCCGCCAGCAGCGCGAACGCCAAAATGGCGTCTGGCGCGCGAGCGCCCGTGCACAAATTTGATTGTGTAGATTCGTCCAGGGTGCACTCGTGAGACGCAGGAGGTGAGCTGGGTGTCTGCAATTCGGCTGCCGGAGCGGTGGCCATGGGTGATCATGTTTCCTGCCGCCTCTGGTGATCATGAATCTTGGGCTGTGAACGCCTGCGCTTCGTGCAGTGTAGCCAACAGTCAGGTTGCTGCTGGTTCAATCTCACAACCAGCGATCTGATCCAACCTTCCAGACGGTGTCCCTGATCACGTTCCACAGCGGCTTGCGGATTGCGGGCGGCTCGCCATCGTCCAGGATGGCAGAGGCAGAGCCCTTTCTCTTTGCCGCCTGCTGCCGCGCGACAAGCTCCCCCAGCTTCCTGCCATGAGATGGCTTTCAGTTGAAAGGTGTGGTCTGAGACATCAAGTTCAGAAGGACCCGCAATGAAACAACGGCGTGGTGCTCGCTTGCAACAGCTGGGCGGCAAACGATATTTGCAGGACAGGCAGGATGGCCGTCGATGAGGAGAGCCCCTCACACGGCGAACTCTGGCTCCAGGATGCCACAGGCGGCGAGGCGCACAGCCCACAGGCGGTGCGCCACGGCGCCCGCGTCAGGATGCACACCCATGTGCCCCGTCAGCACCCGCATCTGCTCCTGCGCTCAGGATTGAGCACGCCAGGTGTGAGCCCTGTGCAGGGGAGCTGCTAGGGCAGCTTGATGAACATCAATGACATGCCTGTTGTGGATGTCATCCTGGACTGTGCGTCACCTGGAGGCCTGCCTGCAGGCAGCGCAGGTACAGCTCCACGACGGCCACTGCAGGGAAGTCGGCTGCCTGCTCACGGCGTTTTGGCGCTGCAGGTGCCGCCGTGCGCATTCGCCGTCGGAAGCGGTTGTCGTCAACGCCGGTCTGAAACTCCTGCGACTCCTCCGCAAAGTCCTGCGTCCGTCCGAAGCAAGGCCTGGGTTGACGGCTAAAACATATGTGGCGGCCAGTGCTCGTCGAGCCGCGGTCACGGCACATCAAACTGAGCAGCCTGGCATGACCGGCAGCTCCTCGCCTGGCTCTGGCTGCCGCAGACTGCGCACATCAGGCTGCCGCCGTGCCACTGCATCTCCGTGCTGAAGCAGACGGGGCACATGGAGGTGGCGTCGGCCGCCATAGTGGCGTGCTGATGGCAGCGCAACTGCTGACAGTGGGACCGTCGCTACTGCGGCCTGAGTCCTGCCATACACTAGAATGTTCCAGTAACTGCCGTCCTCTGCAGGGCGCCAGCTGCTCGAGTGTGCGACTGCAGGCTTCCGGAGGGATGCCAAAACAAAAACACGAGTATTGTGGTCAGATAGGCGAGCCGGCTGCGCCCTCTCGCAATGTTTCGGGATGTTTAGAAACCTCAGAAATAGCAAAATTGACTCGCAAACCGAACTCGGCAGCCTGCAACTGACGATCACAGCATGCACAGCACGCAGTTTATGCTGTGATCGTCAGTTGCAGCTGCAAAATTTGCAGCAAGCGAGACAGTGCTGTTGTCGTCGATCAGAAGATAGCTACATCAACGTCCTAATATCCCTCATGGCAGAGCCAGTCGTCGGCCTGAGATGGAAGGCTTGGTGCTAAATCTTCAGGAAGAATTAGGAGCAAAGTTGGCGACTCAAGCACAGGCTAGCTTCGTTGCACAGGCTCAGAGGACTCAGCCACAGCTATATCAGCAACCTCGCAAGGCCCAGCTCGAGAGTCTCACGGCGTTCGTGGTGTGCCTAGATCTGAACGCGCACGGAGACGGCGTCCTGCCAGGCGGCATCAAGGTCAGCAGGAGACCGTGCAGACAACCACTCATCCGATATGTACCTGATGCATGCCAACGGCAGATCATGCTGATGTATGATCATGCACCGGCAGCACCTGAATGCTGGGTCCCCCCGCGCAGGACTGGCACCAGCGGACGCTCACAGGGCGCTTTGTGCTGCAAGTGAATGAGTCAGTTAACATCGGAGCCGCGGCAAGGGAGAGGTAAGCCAGTACGCCAGGCGCTCTGCTCAGTGCAGCAGCTGCACCGCTTCATGGCTCCATGCACACTGGTCAGGCGCAAGCGACGTCCCCTGTGAGCCTGTGAGCCTCGCCTCGCAGGTACCAGGAATGCGTCGGGTCAAAGCGGTGTCTCAAGCTCGCACTCACAGATGGTGGGCTGTCCAATGCTGGCTGAGGCGCCTGCCGCCAGCAGTGTTGTAGATCAACAGCATGGAAGCACTGCGGAGCATGCCGAGCTACATTGTGTGCCTGCAAATGATTTGGTGTGTGATGTGCACTAGGCAAGCAGCAGGTGTACGGCATCGAGTTCCAGCCTGTGCCAGCGCTGCAAGTCCTTGCGCCTGCCGGGCAGAAGGCGAGTGCCGCCAGCTACCCTGATCGCTCTGTCGTGCACTCTGTCGAGTCGCCTGCGCCGCAGCCGAGGCATCGAACTCCCATGTGGTGCCACATTTGGGGCCAAGAATATGATAGCAGTTGCATAAGGCAGCCACACGCTTGCAGGTGGTCGTCAGCAATGTGCAGGTCCGGCGCGGCATGCTGCTGTTGCGGCCGGAGAACATCGCCGTGCTGGGCGGCCAGGTGCGATCGCGTTTGCTGTGACCAGGGCTGACCACCCGCTTGCATGTGTGTTTTCGTGAGCGCTTTGGGTGCACTTGAGCGTCCTCCCTGTCAGTCGATTCAACTGACACTGTCCTAGCGATGACCAATGTGTCCTGCCCAGGTGGACGAGCTCGAGGCAGCGCGGCAGCGAGTTCTGCAGCTCTGGGCAAAGCCGGCAGGTGTGTCCGACGCAGCTGACCTCTGTGTCACTTCTGAAGTTGATCCTGGACCTGTGCTAAACAACATCATGCAAAGTATTTCCTGAGACGGCCGCAATTCTACTCAATGACGTAGAGGGCAGGCGGAACCGGACGGGGCCTCGGGACATCTACGGAGAGGCGCAGGCCGCGGCGTGGGCGGCGCCTGGCGCCGCTCAGCAGCCACCTGGCGGCGGCGCGCAGCCGGCAGCCGGCGGCGGTGCTGGCGCACAGCAGCCGCAAGCTGGCGGAGGCACCGCGGCTGCTCAGCCAGCACAGCAGGGCGCCGCCGCTGTGCAGGCGCCCAGGCCAGCTCAGCAGCAGCAGCAGCAGCAGCAGCAGCAGCAGCAGCAGCAGCAGCAGCAGCGGGAGGCGGCTGCCGTCCTGTCGGGGCAGGCGCAGCAGCAGCAGCAGCAGCAGCAGCAGCAGCAGCAGCAGCGGCGGCAGCGCCTGCAGGGGCCATGCAGCAGCGCACCTCCCGGCCCCGCCGGTGTAGCACAGCGGCCCCTACCCTCGGCCGCGGCACAGCCGCTGCGGCCGCCAGCCCCGGCAGCTGCGGCAGCCCTGCCTGTCCGGTGAGCTGACTTTGCTGATGACTGAACCGCTATGAAGCTGCTGCATCCTCCATACAGCATCTGAAGCCATTGTGAGGACTTGGTGATGTGGTCCATTCCATTTGGCTTTTCAAGAATGAGCACAACATGGGATTTGTCAGGGTCCCTTGAATTTTGGTGTCTATGCGCAGGCAGCTGCAGGGCAGTGCGCCAGCGCAGCCCGGCAGCCAGCCCGGCCCGGTCATAGACTGGGACGATGACATCAGGGACCTCGAGGACGAGCTTGAGGACTTCGATTACAGAGGTGTGGACGTGTTGTGATGTTGTGATGCGACTAAAGCATTTGTGGAAGCCGCATTGGCATGGTTCCCATGCGAGCGGCCTGTGATGCAGCGGCGCATGGTGCACACACGAGATGCATTGTTCCTCTTTGATCAAGCACGACACATGTGTTTCCCTTGAATGTATGATCATCTTCTCCATGCCTGCTGCAGCAGCGCAGCATAGCGCACGCGCCGGCACTGTCACCGGGGGCGGCGCCAGCGCTGGAGCCGACCCCAGCAGCAGCGAAGCGGGCGCGGGGCCGGCGCGGCGCAAGCGCCTGCGCCAGATCAGCAGCTCCGACGACGAGCAGCCGCAGCCCGCGGCCGGCGCGGCGGCGCAGCCGGCCCACGCTGCCGGCGTGGGCCAGCAGCAGCGGGCAGGCGGTGGCTACCCGGCAGGGCCAGGTCCTGGCGGCTTCGGCGGCGGCGCGGGCAGCGCAGCTGCGGCAGCCCTCCCTCCAGCATCTCTGCCAGCGGGTGTACGACCGGTCCGCCCTCCCTCCAGCATCCCTGCTAGCGGGTGCACGGCGGCCTCGCAGCCGGTGGCCACTATCCCGCCCGCCGCGCAGCAGGCGGTAGATGACGACCCTCTGGACGGGGTGGAGGTGCTGGATGTGGACATGGACGATGAACACGCCTACGAAGACTACGAAGTGGAACGGCGGCGCGAGGATGACCGGCTGCGGGACGTCGACAGCGACAGCGGAAATGGCCGCGGTGAGGAGGATGGCGGTGGCAACATGGAAGGGGACGGCGAGGACGACAGCTGGCACGATGACGGCTGGCCGGACAACAATGGCGATGAGGAAGAGGCGGCCTTCGACATGCAGCCTGGCGACGATGACGACTCGCACGGCAACGACGGCAACTCCGCGCTGGCCGCAGAAGCTGCCGCCGCCGCCGCCGCTGACGCGGCCACCACGGCCGCCACTTTCGGTGGCCAGGAAGGCCTCAGCAACGCCGACGGGGTCGCGGAGGTCATCTCTGACGACGAGGGCGCCGGCTTTGCAGAAGTCATCTTCGACGATGATGATGCCGCGACTCAGCCGCTGCCAGCGGCCGCCGCCGCGGGCGCCCCGCCGCCGGCCGCCACCGCGCTCGGCAGTCAAGTGGCAGCCGCCCTGCATGCGGCGCGGCAGCAGTCTCCAGCAGGCGACTTCTGCTATCTGGCAGTGCTGCAGCGGCGCATCGGCGCCGCTCCCGCCGCCGCCTTCCCGCTGCGCGCGCACATCAATGGGGCGGTCATGACCTTGGCGAGCAAGCTGCACTTCCATGACGAGGGCGTGCCAGCGGCAGAGTACGCAATTGCCCTGGATGTCGGCGACGGCAGCCTGGAGGTGGAGGCGGTGCTGGCCCACGATGTCGTCGAGTCCTGGATTGGTGCGTAACGACTCTCCATTCTAAAACATTTCTTCGGAGATTGGGGACGGCAGTCTGGAGGTAAGGCGGTGCTGGCCCACGACGTCGTCGAGTCCTGAATTGGTGCGTACTTGCGTGAGTGACATGTGATGACGTCGAATGTTAATTATAGGTCCTTGTAAGGAGTTTTCAGATAGTCCTCGAGCATCGAGTCGTCCTCGCGCTGCTTTGCCAATGAGGGTGCAGTGTGATGCACGAGGAAGACAGGGGCTCGCACTCCAGGGCAAGAACCCACTGGCATGCCGTTGCTGCCTTGAGGCGTGAGGCCGATACCATGCGGCCCGAAACCCTTGCCAGACGCAATTTGATAACTGACATCCATCCCCCGCTGACCGCGCGGTCGCTTATTTCATTCACTTTATGCACAGGCATGACGCCGAGCGGGCTGACAGGCCGGCTGTCGAAGCCTGGTGGCCAGCAGGAGGTGCTGCAGATGGTTGCGGACTTTGTGCGCTACCTGGCGGGCTTCACTGGCGTCATGCATCTGGTGGTGCCCGACGCGCGGTCGGCGCCGGTGATCGTACGGCTGGACCTGAGCGAGTAGGTAGCAGCACATTGGTCAGGGACTTCGTGCGCTACCTGGCAGGCCTCACCGGCGCATGCATCTGGCGGTGCCCGACGCGCGTTCGGCGCCGGTGATCGTGCGGCTGGACCTGAGCGAGTGAACGAGCAGCGAGATAGAGCGGCAGCATGCACCAGCGGAACTGGTGCGGCCGTGCCTCAGGGGGACAGAAGACTCCATGCAGACAAACGGGTTGCAGGAACAGATTGTGACCATGAATTCGATAATGGGTCGCCCAGTGTGTGCAGGGTTGCAGTCAATGTGACGTGAGTGTGCGGCAATAAAGGTAGAGCGCGTTTCGCTTTCAACGGGCCAAGAACACAGCACATGAAGCTGCTCAGTCCTTCGTCACAAACTTTCCAACATGCGCAAAGCCAAAATCGTGCTGCATTGCACCCTGCACCCACAGCGGCTCACTGCAGTCACACATCGACGAGAGGTGTGGCTTGGTGTACGTGTTTCATGCATCAACCTGAAGGCCCATCCCTTCTGAAACTGCTGCCACAGTGCAACCAGATGATGAAAGCCTGGATGCGCCTGAATGAAGAATCCCTCTGCATGCAAACTGCCGCCGCCCACCTGACGGCGATCTTGTGCCCTCCCCTTGCTTGCTGTCCAGGCCGCCCGGCGGCGCATCGAACACCTCAGAACACCCTCATCACCCTCTAACCAATCATCAGACGGGTGCCAAAGCTTCCTTGGTTGTGTTGGAGCCCTCAAACGTTGGACTCGGGCATCAGGCCTTCGGTCAGGCGACCGCCACCGCGCTCGTACAGCTCGTCCCGGTTTTCGGCGTAGGCGGGGCCTGCCACAATTCCAATCAACATTTACTCGGTCAAGTCACACAGCTCGTCCTGGTCGTCCACGTAGGCGGGGTCCGCCACAAGTTGGTTCGACAAGTTTATCAGGTATACTTTTTCGTAAACTTCTAGGGTGTGCAGCAGAATACAGGCAGGCTGCTTACGTCGGTTGGTTTCTTTTTAAATAGTGAAAGATCACGTGAGAAACACTCAGTGCAGACGGTTGTGGCCTGGGCTAGCCAGGCTGAATACCACTTGCCTGTGCCAAAGTTGCCGGCGGCAAAGGCGGCTGCAGCGAAGGCCGCAAGCAGCTGTCCGATGATGTAGAACCTGCAAATGCAAGACCTTGTCAATCCAGTAGCTAGACACCATTGCGTAACACATTCCTCCTCCAGTCAAGTCAGCCTGAATCGCTTGTATTGGACAGTGAAAGTCAATGTCTTTGACAATTCCCGTGAGCAGCGCAACAGGGAGACAGCGATCAAACGCCAGAGATAGGTCCACACCAGAAGCGCTTCCAGCCGCAGAAGAACACCAGAGCCGGGCCGATGAGGCGCGCAGGGTTGAGAATCGCGCCCGTGTATGCACCTGCAAATATCAACACGACAGTACTGAGAAACTATAAAGCTTTATTTTGCAGGCGACAAAGCCTTATCTAGGAAACGTGAGCACCACTTGATATCGCAACACATCAGACTGGCAGGGCGAGGAGCATAATTGTGCGCGCCTCCAGCCTCGCTCGCGGCGTAGATGGCCAGGCCGGCAGCCAGCGGGGCGAGCGGTGAGAACTTCGGGTGCCTGCACACACACCAGACAAAGTAGTGTTGCTTTGCTACGAAGGCGCACTCAAGTTCGGATTCGTTCGCAGTCCAGACTATACACTGTCCCGCCCGCAATGATCGCGGTGAGTTCGGCTTTCAGTCTCACCCGATGAATGTGCCGTACACGACCGCCAGGAAGATGAACGTCAGGATGAACTCCCACAGGATCGTGGCGAACCTGCGGCCGAGCAAATCACGAGCGTTTTGTACAAACATCTCGGATCCTTAGGAGAGGTTCGGCGCGGATGCCGCTCAGAAGACAGCTGCTGGACACTAAGTTTGCAAACGGATTGGAATTTCCACGCACCAGCCGGTGTGGTGCAGTCCCGCGGGGATGCAGCCGGGCGCGATGATATGCGAGTGGTGGCCGATGTGCACTCCCTGCACAGGCCCACATTGAAATCTACATGGCTATGACGGGTACAGCTGCCTGTGGCCCTATTGCGAGGTGGTCTCAGCAGAGGCAGCCAGTGGCGGCGCTCACTAGAGTCAATACAGTCATGCATGCCAGGATGAGTTGTGAGGTAGGGAAGCGAGCCGTGCTGGAGGTTGCATGGCAGTGCGGTGCTGAGGGGCGAAATAGGGCATGCAGATCACGCAAGCAAGCAACACAAGAACTGCACCGGCAGGAGGACGACTTCCACCAGAGCTGCCGCGACGGATCCCAGGATCTGCATCGAACAGGTCCTGCATCATCGCATCAGGTGGCGGCACAAGGGATCAGAGTCCCATGATTCATGGCAGGACGATGCACACGCACTGCTGCAAGAATGCTTGCCAGCGCACCTGAGCGACGATGTACAGCCCTGCGCGCAGCAAGCGGCAGCGTCAGAGAACCTGCCAGAGCAGGACGGGGCAGCGCATGGGCACTCGGAACAGGTTTCTCTTTCTGTCCAGTCCACATGCTGCGAGGTGAACGCAATGCGCACCGGACAGGGCGGCGTGCTGGTGGCCGGACAGCGCGAAGGCAATGCTGACCACCGGGTTCAGGTGGCCGCCAGAGAGCGCAGCGACCGCGTAGGATGCCACGGCGTAGGAGATGCCGACGGCCAGCGCCGTCCCGGAACCGGTCGTCGCCAGGAACACGAAGAGCATGGTGCCGATGAACTCGCCCTGCAGCGGCAGTGAGGGACGCGTGTTGAACCAGATCTTAAGAAGCCAAGAATGGGGCAATATTGAAGTAGACGGATGTGTCTCACGAGTTCGTGCTGCACAGATAGGCTTGCAGCCATGTTAGTACATTCATGCTTGACATTGACGCACGGAATGGGAGTGAGGTGCGAGTGAGGTGCGGGCATGAACATGACTCACAGTGAGGGCCTTCGCAGTCGGGGCGTCGATCTCATTGCGCCAGCGAGGTGGCAGCAGGTCCACCCAGGCGGGCTGGTCGCGCGACATGTTGTCGTCAGACCCCTGCAGACACGACCAGGTGCCGCCCTCAGACCTGGTGAGTTTGGCACCCAAATCACTTCCCCAAAAGGATCGCAAAGCTGCTGACAGCGGTTTGGGATGTTATGAAATAGCACGATGAGATGTTCTAAACCATCTGGCCAGCGATTGGCGCCAAAATTGCTCCAAAGGCATCATGGATGGATATCTCCATGCATCATCGAGCCGACCCTGATAACGGACATGCACGCCGCGGCTGGCCAGTCTGAGTCGGTCTGAGAACCTATAATTTCGATTCGAAAGGCTATCTTGCAGAAACGCGGTGTGCGACACGGAAGCTGCCCACGGGGGCCTTGGGTCCGGTTGTGAAGGAGCACGTTTCTGCCCGTGCAGCTGGCCCCGCAACGCAGGAGATTGCATCGGGGTGGCTGGAAACCGTTTCAAGCAGGAGTTCAACATGGTGTGCCTTCTTGAGGCAGCGCGGCGTTCACGAATGACAGTGCTGACTCAGAAGTGTGTCGGAAGTGTGCAATCTGCCTGCGGAACACACCTGTGTGGTTGGTGATGCAGGCTCCCGCGGTGTCCGCCCTAGGAAATTGCAACGTTGAACTCTAGAGTTTCACGGCAATGCAGAGGCAGCGGGTGTGAAATGGGCTGAAAATCTCTCTTGCTGACACAGATGTGGACCCCGCCGATATTTCTGCATCCCCTCCGAGATCACGTCAACTCAGCTCATGTTATGAGCTTGTTTCAGCCGAATACACGATTGCAAACTGAAGTTTGTTGTTACTGTATCCGCATCAGGTCCGCTTCAAGGGACGCGGGCTGCAACATATTTTCCTCACGGTCAGTTGGCGCAATGGTTCACACCGGCATCATAGGTCAGCCTGGGAAGTGCTTGGCTTTTCAAAGACGGGCTCAAGTGTGCCCAGATGCTTCTGCGCGAGTTCCGCGCGCAGTCGCGGTGCCATCGCAGCATAGTACATGCGCGCGGCAGCGGCAGCGGCCGGTGTGCATGGGCCATTCAGCTGGACCAGCAGTGAGGCAGCCGAGGCATCGTGGCAGCCCCGTTGTTTCCAGATCCAGCGCCGCATCGGTCGCACCGGCAGCGCCCGCAGATGAGGAACCACTGCCGTCGGGTAGGAATGCCGTAGATAGCTTGCTCGAAGAGCCACGAGCTTCCTCTTGTATCATGCATCTGCTCGACAATGAGTCCTCAACCCTCGTCTAATGTTCAACCAGGAGTGTGCCATGCTGCAGGCCAGTTTCTGCGGGTCATCCTCCCGACGGCGCTGGCGCTGATGCTGTGCAACATGGACCGCATCTGCATGGCGGTCGCGATTGTGCCCATGGCGGCCGAGTTCGGCTGGGCGCCCAGCGTCCAGGTGCACCATTGGCAGCGCATGCTGATGCAAGACCAACAGCGGCCGAACGAACGCCTGAATGGCATGCTGGAGGCTTGGTTTGCTTTTTCGGCATAATTGACACGGAGCTGCGCTCGCCTCGTCCGCAGGGTCTGGTGCAGTCGGCATTCCTGTGGGGCTACATGCTGACCCAGTTCATTGGCGGGTCACTCGCTGACAAGCTTGGAGGTGCGTACCATGTGGAGCTTCAAGTCACTGCCGCACGAGCCTATTGAAGAATGCCACCAACACTGGTTCAACGCGTGACTGCAGGCAAGGTCGTCATGGCGTTTGGCATCGCCTGGTTCTCCCTGGCGTCCTTCCTGCTGCCCGCCGCGTCGGTACCGGCGGTGAGCGGCCAGCCCGGCCACTGCTGCCACGACTGCCACTGGACACCCACACTCCGTCTCTTCCCCTGACTTGCCACCTGTTAGGCAAAAGTGTGCACGCCGTCCATACACGAGTAGTTGGTACAATTTCCATTGCCTCAAACCCGCTCCTGCCTCTGAAGATCTTACTCCTGCCAATATTGGGAGCAGGTGCGGGCGGCGGGGCTGACGCTGCCGGCAGTCCTCGCAGCGCGCGCGATGGTCGGGCTGGGGGAGGGGGTCGCCCTGCCGTCCATGAACAACCTGGTGCGATCCCGGCAAGCCATCCGATTCAGGCCTCTGTTGGGATGTACATTTGCATTCGCCCTCAACGAGCAACTCGGTGAGCATCAGCATCTTCATGAGAGGCGGCTGTTCGAGCCGCTGCATGCAGCACCGCGCATGGTGCGATGCAGCATGGACAACCCCATGACCAGCCTGGTGAGCAGCAGGGAGGCTGCTGTCGGTTCCCGCCGATTAGGTCATCGTCTGCTGCCGCACAAAGGGGTAGGTTGGCCAAAACCCACAGGCCAAGAAAACTCGGGGTAATGTGGCGGGTAATGTGGCAGGTGGCCACGCGCATCCCCAAGGCGCGGCGGGCGCTGGCGCTGGGGGCCTCTTTTAGCGGCTTCCACTCAGGTGGGCTTCAGGATTTTGTTGTAGGGTTTTGATGGGTTTCTGCGCCCGTCGCCATGTCTCCAAAGTTGCACACGCCGCAGCGACGTCCTCTGCTGTTTCCGAAATCGACCCTCTGACCTTCCAAGGGTGTTTTCAAATATGGAGAACTCTCGTGCAAGGCTCTTGTGACGGCATGCAGGAGTGCTGACCGCTAATCGCAATGGCGAATCGCTTGTGCAGGCAACCTGCTGGGGCTGGTTGTGTCGCCACTGCTGCTGCACGCGTTTGGCTGGCGGCCCCTGTTTTATGTTTTCGGTGTCGTCGGCGCACCGCTGCTGCTGTTCTGGCAGAACGTGGTGCCCGACGCTCCCCTGCAGCAGCCGCAGCGCAGCCAGGCACAGGACGAAAAGCGGCAGCAGCAGCAGCAGCAGCAGTCGGCGGCGGCGACGGCGGCGGCAGTGGGCCAGCAGCCGACGGCGGCGGAGGTGCAGCGGGTCCTGGACACGCAGCCTGGCAGCGGTGTCAAGTCGCCCGCCGATGCAGGTGCGCTGGTGCTTGTGATGGCTGCAGCAGCACGACGTCAAATCACAAGGGCACTCCGAGAGCCCTGTCGTTGACTCAAGGGAAGGAAGCAAGGGAAAGCATCAGAAGGATTACCATGGTGCTGTTGCGCAGCGGGCGCCGCCGCCAGTGAATCGCCAATCCTCATGTAGTTTCGGTGATCAACTCGCCGTGATGCCGGGGTGCAGGCAGCGCCAGCGGCACAGCAGGCAGCGCAGCAGGCGGCAGCGCAGCAGCAGGCGGCGCCGCAGCCGCGGATAAGCCGGCAGTCGGCGTGGTGCAGCTGCTCAGCAGCACCGCCACCTGGGCCATCATCATCGTCAACATCGTGAACCACTGGGGTGAAGTACTACACTCTGCTGTGTCTGATGAGCTGTGGCTATCTTTCCTGCTGCGGAGAGTCTTGGTCAGGCCTGCAGCAGTGCAACACAACATGCTTACTTTGAACCGCTGCTGGCCGCAGGGTACTTCATCTACCTCAACTGGATACCGTCCTACTTCTACAAGGTGATCAGCGACCCATTCTCCTGATGCAACCTCGCTGCTGAGAACGAGATGATGCCAGTGCTCGGGAGCGACATGCTGACCGCAACTCATGCAGCCAATCATGATGCAGCCATGCTCTTGGCGCTGCTGCCTGCATCCGCTGCTCCCATCCTCATCAAGCACCGCACGAGCACGGTTCACAGCAGTCACGTTGTGTGCTCCCAAGCAAAGGCCGTGCCGTCAGCCATCTGTGGCGCCTATCAGCCCAGGACTGACCCTAGGTACCCAAAACCCAAAACCCTGACCCCTACGTAAACACACTGTGACCTGCGCCGGGAGCAGGTGCTGGGGCTGGACTGCCGATGATGCACAGCCTACACCCTAAACCCTAACTTGTGCGGGGCAGGTGCTGGGGTTGGACCTGCGGGCGTCGGCGTTCCTGTCGCTGCTGCCGTGGGCGGTCATGGCGGTAGGCTCCTCCGCCGCCGGCGCCCTCGCCGACGGGCTGGTGGCGCGCGGCACCCCCATCGTTCGCGTCCGCAAGGTGCGGCGGAAAAGACTTCCGGGCCTCGCCTGAAGGGATCTCCATTCTGAAGAATGCTAGGATTGCCGATGGGCTGGTGGCCCATCTCGGGCGCGGACGACACCCCCGTCGTCCGCGCCCGCAAGGTGGGCAACACAGATATCTTCTTAACCAGTCGTGAGCATCGTTCTTGGGCACCGCATCAGGAAATCTCCATCCAGTCGTTGGTGTGCACTCGTCGGACACGTCAGGTCGTCTGCATACAGCAGGCTCTGGGCGTTGCCAATCCATCTCCTCTTCATCGAAGGATGCCACACATGCTTTTGATTCTGTACAATGATGACAGCTATCTCCCGAGTACTGTTGCAATCCTGGCTGCAGGCGCTGCAGACGGTGGCCTTCCTGGGGCCGGCGCTGGCGCTGACGATCCTGGCACAGCCCAGCATCTCGCCGCGCGTGGCCATTGCCTGCATGACGGCAGCCCTGGGCATCACGTCGCTGGGTACATCCTCTTGATTCAAAAAACCCTCGCACTCCTCCAAGTCATGAGCACATGCCAAGCCTGCATGCAACGCCATGCCTTCAGCCTTTGTTTATCATCTGAGGACGACCACCAAGCGAACCAAAACTTGTTGGTTTGCTGCCGCAGGCCAGGCAGGCTTCGTGGCCAACATGTCGGATATCGCTCCGCGCCACGGCGGCAAGCTCTTCGGGCTCTGCAACACGTTCGGTAAGTCCCGCATCCATAACAAAATTGTAAACAGCACCATGCATCATGCCTGATTCAGACACAGGGTGAGTAAAGTGCCGCTTGCTGCCGCAGGGTCTTTTGCCGGCATTTTGGGAGTGGCAGGCGTGGGCTTCATTGTGGAGAAGACGGGAAGCTTCAACCCGATCTTCCAGCTGACAGCGGCGCTGTACGTAGTGGGCACTGTGGTGTGGAACTTCTGGTGCGAGGGAAGCGTGGTGTTCGAGTGAATGAGCAACCACAAACCTCTGGCGGCAGCAGTAGTGGTGGCCTGGCGGAATGGCAAGGGAGCCACTCCTGTTGTCAAACCAACGTCGTCAGAGCTTCTCCTGCACAGTGCCATCATTGTGCACTGCCAGATAAGCTTGTCTCCGTACTGCACCGCTGTTTGGCGATGCGTCATCAGAACTAGGTCATATCCCATTGGTTTCAGGTACGCAGAGCTGCCATGTGGCCGAAGCAGGCGCGAAGACTCAGACGAAACCACAATTGCAGGTTGAATCGCCCTATTAGTAGAAGCGCTTCCTGATAAAGGTTTTGGACCACTCGTCAACCGGGCCCGCCGCCACCTGCCACAGCGGCTCCAGCAGCTGCTCCAGATCTCTGCTGCACCCCTCTCCTGCCGCCAACCCCGCCAGCGGCTGCTTTTTGCTCGTGCTGCTCCGGAAAAGCCACATGGCCTGCACGACGTCATGGATGATTTACTCAATTATTGGCCGAGGATGGCCTGGCGTCAGCGGCTGTTCTGCACCTGCGCTTGGACATGCAGCGACATCGGACGACCCAATAGCCATGCACCTGTGCGCCTGGCACTCCAGACGGGTCCAATATGGGATGGTTCGAAGCAATGCCGACCAACGTGCCAAGTACACTACAGCTTCTTTTCAAAAGGGCCTACCCGGCGGAAGGCGTCGTCGACGCCGTCCAGCAGGCCGCTGGTGTCCTGCTCCATCACCTCCTTGCCCACCGCCAGGATCTGCGGCTCCTGCACCATGACGCGCAGCATAACTGCTTGTTAAAGGTTGTGGCTTGGTGCACATGTGCGTCATGCTCCTGAGCTTATGATGAGGAAGAATTCGCGGCTGCCGGCAGAGGCGTCAGACAAATTGTTCAACGGCACGTACAGCGTGCCTGGCCATATGATGGTGGCCACGTGCGAAGTGGTGGCAGGCGGCGCCAGCTGGTGCTGGACCTATCGGGCGATCATACTTGGCACTGCAGGCAAATCTCGGTCTCCTGAGTTACGCGCAGTGTTGCACAATAGTCACCTGCTGCACATCGTCGGAGATGGTGGAGCAGTGGAAATCGATCGCAGACAGCGGAATGTCCGCCTTGAGCATGGGGCCCACCATGGCCACGTCCACCGCGCCTGGCGGCACAGACACTCGATGAGCGCCAAGCCACATGCCCAGTTGACAGTGTGATTTCTGATGCCAGATCCTGAACAGCCGCTCATCCGCAGCGAGGATCGCGCTGTGAAAGTGCTGTCAGAAAGCTTCTCAAGAGCACGCGCAGCGCACCTCCTCCGTTGAGCTCGTTGATCTCGTGCACGTATTGCAGCCACGTTATGCTTGGCGCAGCAGCACCGCTCGCGAGCGATGCCGGCGCAAAATGTCCTGTGGGCGGCGGCAGCGGCGGCGGCGGCCGCTCCTTGCCGCTGAACCTGCAGCAGCATACGGCACCGTCAGGTGGACAGCATCCAGACGACTGCTCTCAAGGTGAATGTGTGCTGGAAGATGTGCAGCTGTGAAGAATTGCAGATGTGCAGATGTGCTGCAAAATGTGCATGCGCTGCTGCGGGTGCAGCGGGATTGCTGAGTGGCAGCAGTGGAAGATGTGGGATGGCATGCACACAGCCCCGCATGCCTTGCAATGTGCAGCGAGGCAGCCCGACCATAGAGGCAGGTCTCATGATACCCATTCCAACAGCCATGGCAGCCCACCTGCACTGCCAGAGCTTCGCGAGGCGCCGCAGCATCGCCTGGTCGCCCGCCATGCCGCCGAAAGCGGCGCGCAGCAGCAGCGACTTGACCAGCGCCGCCTCGCCTGGCGCCAGCGCTGCATCGATCGCCGCCAGCCGCTCGTCCGCCGGCTGCTCGGCCCCCGAGTCCTCTGCGCCCTCGCCGTCGTCGACGCCTCCCGAGGCGTCCGGCAGGCTGCTGTCCCGCACCGGCACCGCCGCCACCTGCTCATGTTTGTGAAACGATGACTGTTTTGGATGTGTAGGTTCAGTGTTAGCCTCAGGAGCTGGCCTGGTCGGGAGTCGCCAAGCGATTCAGTGCTGTCTCCAGTAGAGCCTTCCCAGCCACGGATCAGCGACCCGGCCGCCCAAGTATAAGCGGCGGTGTGGCAGTAGCACCAGTTGTGACACAGTCTGAGCGCGAGCTGGCACCTGCTGCACGATGGTGAGGAGCAGGTTGACATGATGGCGCCCAAGAGTGTAGCCCCTGGAAACTGCCGCCATGAGCCACACCTGCACGCGTATCGGATCGTAGTATTGTGGGAGACTGCATTGGAATTTCTGCTCAGCGGAGTCTTCGGCATTACCGCACAGCTTGCCCATTGGATTCTGCTGCAGCCCCCGCATGTGAATCTGTACACTGCCTGCAGCTTGAGAACAGCAGATGCGGCATGGCTGGAGTATGGAACGCAGCCGCAGAATTGGGGTGTTGCCCTCCACTCAGCGCGACTGAAACGCTGCCGCGACGCTCACCAGGGCCGAAAAGGCGCTGTGCAACACCGCGTCCTCGATGCAGATGATGGCGAAGCGGCGCAGGAACTCGCTCGGGTTCTCCTTCAGCAGATACAACGCCACCCTGCGGCGTAGCCACCCGGTAGCTGTTCAGCCATGCATTCGGGAGCGCAGGGTGCGCGCGGATTATTCATGTCTGTGATGCAGTTGTGCTGCTGGGCAGCTGGGAATTGATGGCCTTAACTCTGCGCATTATATGCAGGGAAGAGAGCGATGCAGCAGTCAAGAGACATCGAGGAAGAGAAGTCAAGAGAGAAGAAAGTCTGCAAGTACTTGCCTGGTGGCACAGTGCGGCCGACACAGGCGCACATTCTTCTGCAGCGCGGACTTGAGCGGCCCCGCCCCACCTTGCTGCCCATGGAACCGCCCCTGCTGAGACACGATGCAAGATGGGGCCTGACATTTCTAAGGGAATGGGACTCCTGGTCCGCTCAGCAAGGCATGGCACAGACCTGGAGCGAAAAGCTTGCAAAAACCACATTACCGGATTTGTGGCGCCGCACCTCGCTGGCATTCGAGGGCAACCCTGTAGTGGCCCAGCCGACCTCGCCGCCGTCGCCAGGCGGCACGTTCGTCAGCAGCTTCATGTTGACCTTTGCGCCTTTGCCTGCAGCCGGCACATCAAGTTGCGGGTGCTGACGGCCTTCTGTTCTCTGGAGACTTTGGAGTGTCGCATTTACGGAACCAAGATGAGCCAGTAGCCTCACCTGAATGACCATGCTGATGTGACCATATCACCCACCAAAGTTGACTTGCGTGGAGGCCGACCACACGCCCTTGCTGCTGGGCCTGCTGCTGCTGCCGGCCTGGGAGCCGGCCTGGGTGCTGCTGGCGGCCTCGCTGCCGCCCTTCGGGGCGTGGAGCCACCAGTGCCACTTCCAGCTGCCATCGCCGCAGTGCTCCAGGAAGAAGTGCTGCACCTGCATTGCGGCAATGCAGGCGGCATAACCGTGCCTGGCAGACCAGCATTGCCTATCCTGCAGGTGGAACGGCAAGAATGGCACTGCCGCATACCTGAGCCAGCTGGCGCTGTTTCTGCATGAGCGCTGCAAATGCATTGCCGCCCTTGAGCGGCCCGGCGGCCGCTGCTGCGCTGCCAGAGTCGGCATCCCGCGCCTGGCTCACTCCTGCCTGCGGGTGCTGCTGGCTGCTGTCAGTGGCGGCCGGCTGCTGCAATGCCTTGCTGTCCGCCTGCCGCGCCTGGCTACCCATGCCAGACGCCTGGCTGCTGCCGCCCACGGCACCGAGCGCCGCGCCTGAAGTGTGACTTGGCTGCGCCGTCACAGAACCTGTGCCGTCCAGCCGAGCTTGATTCGGCTTGACTGTTGGTGCGGAGCCGTCTGCAGTCGCCTCGGCGGCGGCGCGGTCCCCAGCCTTGCTGGCAGCTGCTCCCGCCGCCGCTGCAGGGGCTGCCTCTTGTGCCTGCTTCGCGTCACGCTCTGAAAGTGAGCCCGCCTCCCACGGCGGTTGCACATCCGAGGCGGCGTCCGCACCGCCGGACTGCGCCGCTGGCTGGCTGGCGCGCGTGTCGAGGCAGCTGTTGGTGTGCTCGTCCAGCAGCGCGCGCGGCACTGACCTGCTACAAATCGGGCATCCCGCGTATGACGACTCCTGCATTTTGGAGATACGAATGCCATCTGCAGGAGGCGCGCTGTACCCACGACCTGAACAACAGATCTTGAGGATGTCTGCCTGCTGATCGCAGGGCGATGTGTTTTTGCAAATGGTTAGCACCACAGATTTGCTCACCCCTGTCGGCGTGCGGACCCGCTTGGTCGATGTGCCGGTCGCGGCAGGAGACAGCGACCCGCCGGCCCTGCTCATAGCTCCCTGCAGCGCTGCCAGTGCAGAGCTTGGCGGCGTAGAGGGCTGCTTCCGCTTGCCGAGCAGCACGTCGAATGCGCTCTGCTTGCGAGGTAAGTCATTGCCGCCTGCTGGCATCACATTCAAATTTTGACACCTGCTTGAACGACCTCAAAACATGCGCACGAGCCCTAGCAAGCTTAGAATCGATTCCTGCGCTTCAGCATGCGTGTGTGACGGTGGAAGGTTGCCATCTCCGAGCGCTGAAAGTGGCTGCACCTGGTCTCTCAGCTGTGGAAGCCAGCGCGATGCTGCGTTTAGATCAATCAATCGATGACCTGATGGCACGGACCATATAGATGCTTACTTACATTTCACTTGCCATTCATTTAAGTACATTGTGCTGGCTATCTGAAGCTGTCACCTGGCCATTTTGTCGTCGCCCGCGATCTGGCAGCCGGGAATTGTTCCGACACCTTCGAAGTGCAGCATTGCTCACTGTAGCGAAGCATTTGACTCTTGAGCACTGTAGAGAATCGCACTGCGCCAGAAACTGCTCAGGCTTGGTGCAGCTGGATGTGGATGCAGTGACACAGGAAGGCGCAGGGGCATGTGCGTCGCATACTTCTGGCTGAAGGCACACTCGCAGCTGCTGTTGCTCATTGCATTCAACCGCGACGAGTTCCTGGAGAGGCCCACAAATTCCCTGCACCTGTGGGATGACGAGTCCGGCATCATAGGCGGCAGGGATGCCGTGAACGGCGGCACCTGGCTCGGTCTGACGCGCTCCGGCCGCTTTGCATTCGTGACCAACTTCAGGGAGGTGAGACTGATATGTGGACACCCTACGCATTGGTGTTGCCAGCGGATGTCGCCAGCGGACAAAATCATCCGGATGTGTCGAAAGAACCTGCGTCGCGCCGCCATGTTCTGCCGCCAACACTTGTGCAGTCACAAGTGCACGTTACCCGCAGGTCCACTTTGACTCGGTGCGCGACCCCCTCAGCCGCGGCGCGCTGCCCACGGACTTCCTCAAGGGCAGCCAGACGCCTGCGGAGTATGCTGCGGGCCTCGACCTGCAGGTGGGGTCCAGTTTTAGTTAGATATGTTGAGATGGTGCCTTGTGATATGGTGCATCTTGGTGCCCCATTGTGGGGTGTCGTCCTCGCCAACGCCGCCTGCACAGACTGCGCTCAGACTGTCACATGCTCTGGTGCGCTGCAGAACTACAACGGCTTCAACCTGGTGGTCGGGGATGTCGGCTCCGTGTCGGCCGTTCACGTCAGCAACCGCGGCACGGAGCATGTGGAGGCGCTGCAGCCGGGCGTGCACGGCGTCAGCAACGGCGAGATGCAGTCTCGCTGGCCGAAGGTGTGCGCCGCTGCTGCGGTGTGGGACGCCATGGGTTCACGGGCTTGCTCGAGCAAGGCAATTTCATGCAGGGGCTCATTTGTCAGTTGCATGCAACTGACAAATGCGTGCAACTGACAAACGATCCTGCAAAGCGCCTTGCTCGAGCAAGCCCATGAAGTGCGCGATGGCGAGGTCAGGAATTGATTTCCACTGGTTCAACAGGTAAATGTAACGCGGAACTCGAAAAACATCACCTGACACGTGCAGGTGGCGAAGGGCGAGGCGGCGCTGCGGGAGCTGCTGGAGGGCGCGGATGTGTCGGAGGGGCAGCTGCACTGGAGCGACATGTTCGAGGCGCTGCAGGACGCGCAGCGGCCGCCCGACGCGGAGGTGCCACGCTCAGGTGGGTGAGGCGGCGCACATTCATGCGAACATCCTGAATGAACTGCCACTCCTGTGCATGCAGCCGTGCAGCACCATTGTGAGCCTGGCTGATTAATCAATTGTTTCGTAAATTGATTCGCTACAATCGTCATGCAGACATGGACTGGGACACGGACCTGACGTGCAGCTCCATCTTCGTGCCGCTGGTGCTGCGGGATGGGCGGCGATATGGGACCAGGAGCCAGACTGTGGCGGCGGTGTGGGCGTCCGGCAAGATAGAGGTGCAGGAGCGGTCGCTGAGCGCTGACTCGTCGCACTGGCGGCACACTTCAGTGGTGTCCAGCCTGCTCGGAGAATGCGGTGGGGAGGAGGCGCGGTGAGGCTGCCTTCGCGGCAGAACTGCACATCGGATGCGTGAAGCCGGTGCACACGGCCGCGGCATAGTGTACTAAAGACAACATGGTCAGGGATTATCAGGGGTCAGAGACTTCAGGAACCTTGTGGGTCAGTTCGGTGAAAAGGCATCAATCTTGAAGGGCGTGATCGTAGGTCACTGCTGTTCCACGGCTGGTGAAACAAACAGATGCATAATCATCCCTTAATATGAGTAGGCAATGCGCTGCGCATGCATCCGCATCATGCACCTATCGGGAAAGTGACCTTGAATATGCAGTGCCAGAGGCAGAAGCACAAGATGCTGTGACAATGCAGAAGTGCTCAGTCCAAAGCGGTTCACAGCGCAGTGAGCGTTGCCGCTTGCCGAAAGTGATGGCACGCAGTGCCATCAGCCGCCCCAGGAGGCCCAGTGCGGCCCATTGAGCGACGAGGACAGCAGGTCCGCTGCCTCGCGTGCCAGCCGGCGCTTGCGAAGTGGCGGCGGCTGATTCGGCGTCGCAGCCGCCAGCGCCGACGCGCCTGCCGCGCCGCTGGCGGCGGCCTCGCATGCCGCCAGATCCTTGATGCCGTCGCAGATGCCGTCGAACGTGACGCGCTGGCTGCTGTGCCGGCCGCCAGAAGCCTGCGCCTGGCTGCTGCCGCCGCTGCCGCCATTGCCAGCTGCCGAGTTTGCGGCGCTTCCCTGGCTGCTGTGCCCGCCGCCGGCCGCCTGCGCCTGGCTGTTGCCACCGTAGAGGGACACCCCAGAGAAGCGCCGCAGCAGGTTGCTGGCACCCCGGACTGGGCGGCCAACCTGCCGACAGAAATGGTCAAAAAAGTTTATTTCAAGCAGGGGTTCTGCAGTCAGTCTGCCTGGACACAGATGCAATAGCTGCTTGACTGTGCAACACGTCCTTGACACCAGTTCCCAAACCCAGGCCCAGCGTCATTGTTTCTTAGTACCTGCCGCAGCTCCGCCGCCGCCGTCCACAGCATCTTTGCGTCCAGGTGCAGCGCCCAGTCGCAGCGCTCGAGGAGGTCCAGCTGCCGCTTCACCAGCTCCGCCCGCAGCCGCGGGCACTTTCTCGGACCGCCGGCCTCCTGATGGCGGAGGTCGGTTAATGAATCAAAACGAGGATGTTGATGCATGAAGGGATGCAAAAATTTGTCACAAGAGGCGCCGGTAGGACGTGATGTTGAGCACAACCGGCGGACAGATACAGGCGTCGCTGGTCAGTCTCAGGTCCAGAGAGTTGTTGCAGCGGTACATGCATGCATGCTCGCACAGGATGCAGTAAGTCAACTGACCTGGGCGCAGCGGCATGCAGCCTGCTGCAGGCCCGGCGTCTCCAGCCCTGGCTCGGCCTCCAACCAGTCGTGGTGTCCCGCAGGCGGCGGCGGCGGCGGCGGCGCCGGGCTTGCTGTGCCACTGCCGCCCGACCCCGCCGTCAAACTGGTGCCGGCGATGCAGCCGCACAGCGGCCGTGCCGCCGGCGTGAGGAATCGCAGCGCAAAGTCCGTGATGCGGTAGTGGTACTGGCTGTCGATCGCGTCCAGCAGCCACATCGCCGCCAGCAGGGAGGTCGTGTCCTACGCACAGCGCAGTTTGCATGCGTAACACATTCCCCAGCAGCGATGTGACCTGTTCCTTACAATGCAAACAGCTCAACTTTGTCGGTCTGGAAAGCATCTCGGTCATGACAGCACATTTTGCAGGCAGCAGTCTGCCTACCATCTCGTCAGCGCCCAGCCCCGCCCTCTTCAGCACTGCGTGGTCATCCAGGAGGCGATCATTGACTTCGTCACGCTTGCATGCATCCAGGTGATGACTAACATGCAACGAGCACATGTCGGGGCGTGAGCCGTTTGCTTTCGTCATCATGGCACAGGTCAGCATTCTGGTGCAGCCGAAAAGGAGCGCTGCGGCATATTGTACTGCATGGCAGGTTACCATTCACCTGCAAACATCGAGGTGATGGCGTCCTGCAGATCGTCTGGCCTGTCCTCCAATTGATGGAAGCGAGCCAGGGCCAGCTGCAGGTGCTGGCAGCCGAGGACGGAGAGAAATGCGCCAGCCGCCGTCGGGCCATTGCTGTGACCTGCAAGGGCATGCAGCTCGATGTTCAGACTGCGCATGCACTCCATATCTGACTTGTGATACTGCTGGAGTTGTCCAGTCACGGTGCGATGTGATGGTGATGAGCACAGCAGGCAATAGGATGGGTGCCGCAGACGCTGAGGTCTGTTCTGCACCTGCGGCCGGCGGCTGCAGCTGGCGACGCGCTGACGTAATCCTGCCCCTGTTGCCCAGCAGGCCGGCCACCTTCTTGGGCCTCGACTTGCCATACTTCTGCTCTGCAGGTGGTTGATAGAAACATCTTCGCCTGCTGGGGCCGTGAAGCGCGTGCGTGCCGCGCAGACATCAGGCAGAGGACGTAGCGGAAGGCCGGCCAACTTGGCAAGCAATGCATCGCGCTTGCAGACGACAGGCACAGCAGCCTGCGTTCTGCTGCGGACAGCGCTCACCGAGCTCGCTGTCCTCATCTCGCTTGCGCTTCATGAAGCTCCCCAAGATTGGGAGCAGCTGCTCGACGTACTGCATTGCTCTGGTCTACTCAACTGCCTCGCAGCGACACTGCTGACGCTGTCCGACGCTGCACATCAGTCCCTCCGTGGTATAAGGCGCCGCTAGCTGCCCTTGCACAGTGCTGCAACGACTGGTGAAAGGGCGGGTCGCCTCTGCTCGTTGTCAGAAGGAACGAGTCTGATCGAATCACTTTGTGCAGACAGCAGGTTGCTGCAAGCTGAATCGGGCCGCTGATGCAGCTTGCAATAAGCTGCAAGGAGTGAGGTCGGTGCACTGCTGCCACTTAAGCAGACCCGAGAGCGGGGACCTGATGGCCCGCTGCGCAGTTGCTGCCTTGCCACTGTGGTCACGGTTCGAGGAGCACAATGCTGCAGTGTGTCTGAAGCAAGCAACCGCAGTAGTGTCTGCGGACTGGGGCGCTGCGCAGGCTGTCTCGAGGCTCGATCTGCCCGCCACCTGCCCAGCTGCGGGTTTTGAGAATCGCAGAATCGCATGCCGTTCTGACCCCGTGAGTGGCTCTTCTTCTCTGGGTCGAGGGTACCTAATCCTACAAGTGAACTTAGGCCCTCATTGCATTGTCGTGACGGACTCAAATTCTGTTCTGCGACATGCTGTGGAGATATACTCTGCCTGGATACAGCGGCGTGACTACGTCGCAGTCCGCGTGCCGCAGCTGTGGCCCTAACACAAAATTGCGGCAGCAAGGCTTGCAGGCTTGCCGTTTGAACAATCTGAGAGAAACCTATCTGCCGTTCGGAAACCACGTCTGCTTTTGCTGCCCCTCTACTCTCGGCTGCTCCACTTCTCACGGCTGCGGATCTGCTCACGGCTGCGCAGCGACGATGGTGGACAGCAGGTCTACCGTCGCGGAGTCCAGGATGCAGTAGTCCCACAGGATCATGCAGAAGTTGATGAAGCAGCGCCGCAAGTCCGGCGTCCGCGCCAGAGTCTTGGCGTGCTCCCGCGCAAAGGCCTCGACGCGGCCCGGCACAAACAGGTCGCCGTGCACCGGTTTGGTCTGTGCCGCCGCATTCCAATTGAGGATGAACTCCTTCTCAACGCGGTCCAGCTCCGCCCTGCCCATCAACTGCTCCCTCGATCGGCGCTGCATGCACCACTCGTCCTCATCAGAAAGCCACCGTTCACTATCCACGGAGCTCTCAGACAGAAAGGGCAATGATGCACGGCGGGATGCATGGCAGAGCTCCAGGGCCTGCAGCGAGTCTCGCAGAGAGCGAGCAAACCCTGCATGCATGTGTTCTTCATGCGTCCACAGCCTCGAGCATCTACAGGTTCAGTGCATGATGACATGCATTGGCGGCCTATACATTGCATATTCATCACATCATCGGCATGCGAGCACAGCATCTGCGAGAGCCATAATGCACACCCGCCACGCCTCGGTGTCCGGCTCGTCGTCGCTGTCGAGGTCCGCGCCCGCTTCCTCCCGCGTCATGGGCATGCAGGAGCGGGAGTGGAAATAGCGGGCCTCCGGCCGCAGCGCCGCCGTGGCCAGCTGCGACTGCATGCGCCCGGGCTTGCGCTTTGCGGCGGGCACCGGCACCGAGTCGCCCGTCTGCGCCTGCCAACAGAGACATTCTTGGGCAGAGCCTGGTACGGCGACCAAGATACAGGGGGTAGCTGCGCAGCTGCGGGCCCTGCATGTTGTCTGCATGTCGCCGCCAGGGACGTGCGAGCGTCCGCACCTGTGGTTCGCTGGCGGTGGAGTCGTCGATGGAGTCTGTGCGCGCGACGGGCTCCCGCAGCGGGGTGCGGAACGCTTGCAGCTGCGGCCGCGGCTTCACACCCTCCTCCTGCTCCGACGTCTCCGCCGGCTGGGAGTACTGCCGCAGCCGCAGCGGCCGCTGTCGCGGCGGGCAAGCGTAGTAGAACTCCTGTGCAGCACATGTGCCCGAACGGCTTCACACCAACTGCCTCAAACGATGCTCTTGCATGCAAATCAGCTGAGAACTTTGTACTCTTGCGGCTGCACGTTCGATACAGGGAGCGTTGGAGGCTGTCACGACTTGCTCTTGGACACATGCAACCCAACCACACAAAGCAGGCGTTCAGCTCTGCGTCCCTGGCACCCAGCATGCATATGCAGCAGCAGTGCCGGGGGGCGCAGACCTTGTTGGCGGCATGCCGGTAGGCTTCGATGTCCAGCTGCGTGAACTCGCCGCGGGAGTTGTAGATGTCGGGTGCAATATCGCAGTTCACGGTGGGCACCACATCCGGGTGGTCCCGCGCAAAGCCAAACACGAACAGGTCGTGGCTCGCCTCCAGGTGCTGCCGCAGCCCCTGCAGAGGATGCAGTGATAGACGTTAGTTGCGGTGTTGAGGTGGGCGCGGTGGTGAGGAGTGGTGACGATGCCCCAACGCTGCAGACTTCACACGGAGCCATGCAGGTTGAGGGGTTGTGTGCGTGGTGCAGACGGCACGCTCGCATCCTGGCGCCTTACCCTTCTAGACTCAGGTATGACAGCCATGACATTGAAACCCACGGACACTGTCTTGTTTGCCTTTCTGTACAGCTGGTACCGCACCGGGAAGCTGCGGCAGGCCATGTGGCAGAAGGAGCAGGTGTAGCCGACGACCTTCTCCACCACGTGGCGCTCGCTGTTATGGTAGTGGTACTTGTAGAACACGCGCGGCTGCCTGGCCTCGATGTCTCCCAGCTGTGGCGCCGCAGCGTTTCTTTGCACCTGCACAATCATAGGCATGCATGCTCCTGTCGGCAGCGGTGCAATGCGGCGCGCTGTGAAGCGATCCGGCATGCGGCGAATGGCGTCTGAGGAACTTGGTGCTGCAGGTGTCATGCCGATACGACAACGATGGCCACCTGCACTGTGAGCGTCCGCTGAGGCTGCCGCTTGATGCTGCCTGAGAAGGTGCAGCATGCTGTGTGAGCGCTGTCCTGCAGCGCTGCGCTCTGCTCCACACTCAGCACCCCGCTGGTCAGCACGACCTGCAACGATTGAGTATTGGGTCAGGTTGAAACCCGAATGCAAATGTTGCACAGGATATGTCTGCGCATTCTGTCCGCACACCAGGCTTTGTGCCATTTCGAGCAACAGTGTGCTTGTATACCAAGCCGTCACGCAATTCCAGCTCACCGTGCTGAGTGAGGTGAGCTGCTGCGCTGCGATGACCTGGCCTGATATCGGGACATAGCCCCATAACACCTCGGCCTCAGCGGGCAGCAGCCCAAACGCGAGCTGCGGCGTGAGCCTGCTGGTCAGGCGCACGCCATGCCGCGGCTTCACATGCCGCAGGTCTGGGTGCGCATCTGCAGCAGGAGACATACCTCAATTCTCTGAGCCGCTCAGCCTTAATTCATACCAAGGCGGCCAATCGCAGCGCAGATGTGTTTCTAGCGCACCTCAATGGCGACGCGCAAATGCTCGGCATGGCGATCACTCCAGCAAAGCAGGGTTAGTGTCTGACCCACCTAGCACGATGGTGAGTAACACCAAGTCCTGTGTGCTAGCTGATGCATCTGGCGGCAGCGCCACCTCGGCTGCGCCCAGCTCGGCATCGTGCACGTTATTGCCGACGGGCGGCACATGCAGCAGGGTGCACGAGACTGGCACAAACTCCTGCGCAGGCGAGCAAGTTCGTCTCGACGACAGAGATGACGGCTGCTAGTGGCTGACCGCTGCCGCAGTGGAGCCCGCACGGCATTCAGCAAGCAGTCAGGAATGGCGTTGCAGATGCACAGCATGAGTAGTTTCACACCTCTGCTGGGGTCAGATGGCACAGCGCGGCCAGCACGGACAGCGGATCCCTCCCTGCGGCGCTGACTTCCAGCCGCAGTCTGCCGCCATCCTCTAGCAGGGCGTCAGGCACGCGTGCGGCCTCGCGGTGGTAGCACAGGTTTCTGTTGAGGATGGTGGGCTGCAGACGCAAGTAAGTCCGCTGTCAGCCTGTGCTAAATGCCGAGTGATGAGATGACAGCCATTCAGCCGTGGGTGCCAACACAGAGACGTTCGGCGTCAGCTGCCGTCGTCAGCTGCTGCCGTCGCTGCAGCAGCATGCGTTTGCCGCTTAGTCGGGCTCACGTTGCAGCGCTGGCGGTTCGCGAGCTGTGAGTACACCTCCACCGGCTGGCAGTAGACCCAGAAGCTTTGCAGCAACCTCTGTTCCTCCTCGGTAATCAGTCCTTTAGTCATCGAGTCTGGTTCCAAGCCTATCCTGCTAGGTGCGGTAGCCTAGAGGAGCTACATCACGGCCTACGCTTGATCAGGTGCTTGCTGTTCCTGGCAGTATGGTGTTGTTCAGCTGGCAAACTCGAATCGCACCGCCCAGGTTGGCAGAGAGCTCACACAACGCGTGAGGGGGATGGTGCCTGTTCGGTGCTGTAAGGCCAGAAATCCACGCGAGGGGAACACTTTGAACATCTGCAAGTGTCCACAGCGTGCCGGTTGCAAGCTGCAATTTGTACGGTAAAACCCTGCGTTTTGTACTGGAAAGGGGCAGCTGAAAAGGGCACCGGTGATCGGCGCCCCCATCGATAGACTGCGATAGATCATTAAAATCAGAAGAACAGAACGCTGCGCGTCACGGTACTGCCGCGGTGAGCGCAGAACAACCACAGGTGGGCCGTCAGAACGGACCCTCAACTCGTTCTCCGCAAACGCACTGTCGCCTCCAAAACGCAACCCCAAGGCATCTGGGAGTACTGAACGGCGCGAGGCATCAAAAGGCCCATCATGTATCTGCCGCACTGATTCGTTACTGCTGGTCCTCCTCCTCCTCCGCCGCCAGCCGGGCCTTCTTGGCGCTGCGGGTGTAGGCGCGCAGCACGAACTCGTTGTCCGCGTGCTGCTGGTCCATGGTCCCCAGCTTGATCTGGTACAGCTTGCACTCGAAGCGCGGGCCGCGCTCCTGCGATTGACAACGTGCGGGTCAGTGTGACGGCCAAGCATGCATGAACAGCGCCAGCCAAGTGAGCAGCTGTGATTGCGTGAGGCGGGCCGGAGCATCGCCGTTGCGCCATCATTACAAGCATCACAAAGAGGTTTGCCAAAAGTCTTTGTACCTTTAGCTCTATGGACTTGACGCCCGTCGGCTGCTCGTAGGTGTGGTGACGGAAGGAGATGTAGTCGCTCATGTTGGCGAAGGTGAGGACGCGTTTGCTGTCGTCCTTGGGCACCGGGAACAGGTGCTTCAGGATGTTGGACACCTGACCGTCAGAAAACAAACACGGTAAGCATCAAACTAAGCGCCAAGACAACATCGGGGGCGGAGCTTGCAGAGGCTGCTTCGTGAAGAGGTATACGAGGGGACGCTGATGCTTCTGCACACGATGACAATGCCCTGCAGGGACGATGCACTGCAGAGGAGATGTATGGCTCTGCTCTGCTGTGTGTCAGCAGTGGGGCTGCTCTGCATTGTGACGTGCCTGCGCAATGATTTCCATTCCACTCGTCTAGGGCACTGGAGTCAGGGAGGGGGGCCAACCGCACCCGCTGCCCCAGCTGGGAGGTGAAGGACTCGAAGATGAGGTGCGGGTACGCCTCCGACAGCGTGCCCACCGTGCTCTTGTCCCCGATGTCGTGCCGCGTGACCTGCGGCCCAGCGCACGGAGCATCATATCCCAGCAGATGGCGGCACGAGGCCAGCAAGCCATCGTTCAACAGGGCAGATGGTGAGGGGGACACTGCAGATGCGCCTGCAGGGTGGGATGCTGCTGCGCTTGACTGCACAGCAGCCATAGTCACTGGCAGACGCCAGTCTGCTGACTTGAACATGGAGACAATGACGAGCTCCATGCACCACATTGTAGAGGCCAAAGTAGGCGGTGGGACCGTAGGGCAGGTGCGAGATGACCAGGCCATCGGGCTCGCCGCGGTGCTCGTGCACCATCACGATGTCCGTCACCCCGTGACTCCGACACATCTCCACCAGCTCTGGCAGCACCTGCAACCATGGGACATCATACTCATGAATCATACACATGATTTCCAGCGACGGGTGCAGGAGATACAAGAAGCAGGCTGCTGCAGGTCAGTGCCACAAAGGCCTGGACGGACGGTTGTGGCGAGCAAGGCTGGAACAAGCAGTGAAAGCTGCCTGGAGACTTGCCTGCCCGCCGCGGTTCATCCGCTTGGAGTTGGGGAATACCAGCTTCAGCTCCTTCGCGAACTGCACCAGCCGCGTGCTGGGGTCGCGTGAGGTGGTGATCAGGATCTGCGGGCAGCCGATGCATGTTGAAACCTCACACCTTACCATATCATCAGGTGCCGCGGCACCTCCATCATGTCTTTACTGACACCCCTGGACTGCACATGCACCCTGCTCGGATGTGTGCAGCGCAGCTGCCCGAGTGAGAGTGCATATCGGTGCAGCACAGCTACTCGAGTGAGACACAAGGGACAAGCCCAGGGGCCTGCACAAACGCCATGCCTGGGGGTCCCGCTCGCCGGCGTGCGCATACTCGTCATCCATGTGCGTGCGGGGCACCGCGGTGTTGTCGTCCTCCAGCTCGATCTCATGCCGCAGCTGTGCCTCCTCTTTTCGCAGCTCCGAAGGCAGGGGCTTGCCCTCTGCAGGCGCGCGAATCGATGGCGGCTTGACGTTCCAGCATGCTAGAAATGACGTCCGGAGCTCGCTGGGGCTCATGTTCACGACATGCGCGGTGAATCTGGCCACGAGCGTTGCGGATGGATGTTCCTTGCATGTTCAGTGTATCGATGTTATGTGTGAGCTGTAATTAGAACAGCAGCATGTGTCTGTGTTGCGCCTCACCTTCCAGCGCCTCCCTGATTTTGCGCTTCCGCTCGTACGCCACACGCTCCTTGCCCTCCAAGCTCTTTCTGTACAGATACTCGCGCCGCAGGCGCGTGTTCCTCCTGATCATGCTGGATCGGTGGATGCGTGTGGCCTATGCGGCGTCACAGGTTGCCTATGTGGCGTCACATGCCCAGCCGCCGCCAGGCGTGCTGCAGTTGCCTCGGCTGCGGCACTGCCCCCTCTGTGCATGCGTAACATCGTTTGAGTAAACAGTATAGTACACATGTGCAGGAGCACAGAAACCAGCAGGCACCACAGGTGAACATGCGCCGTCGCAGCGTGCTGGAAAAGCGTCGCACCGCAAACTGGTGCTTCCAATGATGTAGACAACGGCGCGGCTGACACGTGAGCCGTCTGGAACTGATGTCGATCAGGAAATAGTTGTGTGAATCGCTGCCCCAAGTCACGAATGCTGCTCGGGCAAAGGTCAAGGACTAAACGCAGAGAGGAGGGGCTTTCTCTCGTGATGGCTGTCCATATAACACAGCAGGCAAGCTGATGCGATGTGGTGTTGCAACATGCAGATGGACTTGTGTGCCTGCAATTTGTGCAGTCGCCGCTCCGAAACAACATCACGTGCGCTGTCGGACGAGCTTGCCATCGGCAAAAGCTACAGTAAAACAGTTCCTGCGTGCTGCGAACTGACTCAATTCAATCCCCATCATCCACAGTGTTTGTCAGCACTGTGAGTTGGAAGCATGGCGATCAACTACAAAGCAGCAACAATGGCATTCTCGGTCCTGGTCTATCTATTTCACACATATCTGGACTTCCGGCAGCTGAAGGTGAGCTTGGTTCACGAACAAGCATGTTGTGAGATAGCTGCATGCGCAACGCAGCTGCGTTGCGCTGCATTGCGGACATCATGGCGCTTGACGGCGGTGGCGGACAAGTCCCCCTGCTTGATAAGCGACAATATGACGTGCGTCGAGATATTTCTACGAGAAGCAGTACAACATGCAATCGTTGCAGGCGCTGAAGATACCTCACCCACCGGCGAGCATGGCGAAGTACCGCCCCAGCTCCAGCGGCGATGGTGCAGAATTCAAGAAGACACAAGCCTACAACCTCGACAAGTGGTGAGTGGGTGGTGCAGTGGGTCGCATTTCACAGATCTGGTCAGCTCACCCGCGGCCCGGCTTGATGCCGTGGAGAGTGCATGGCGTGCAGCGGAGGGCCCACCCAGGCAGCCTGGCTTGGCGTTCATGGCAAGTTTCCCCTCTACATTTCTCTGCAGGTGGTTCAATCTGGTGCACGGGGTGTGGAACATCTGCTTCGACATTTATTTGCTGTCATCAGATTGGCTGCCGCAGCTGTGGGCGGTCGCGGCCGGCATGGTCGGGAGGCACGGATTCGCTGCAGCGCCTGAAATCCAGACGTCGGTGGTGTTTGTGGTCATATTCTCGGCCATCCCGTTGGTCCTCGAAACCCCGTGGAGCTTATACTCGACGTTCCGCCTCGAGGAGAAGCACGGGTTCAACAAGCAGACGGTAGATCTGCATGTCAAAGCTTCTGTCAGCTTGCTTGCGTGCTGTGTATTGGTCTACAATGCTAGGTGGGCGAACCATCAGACATGTGTCTTCTCCCTGCAGATGCGCCTGTTCTTCATAGACCTTCTGAAGTCGGTGCGTGCATGGCAAGTGGTACATGATGACGTCATTCAAGCATGTCCTTCTGCACGCAGCACTACCCAGCTTCGTTGAATCTGTATGTCTTCCATGCTCAGACGACGCTGGGTCTGGCGATTGCACCTCCGCTCACCGCGATTTTCACATTCGTGCTGCTCAACTCGGGACGCATGCTGGTGGTGTACATCTGGCTATTCGCGGTGGCGGTGCAGCTCATCGCCCTAACGATATATCCACTGATCGCATCGCTGTTCAACAAGTTCGAACCCCTGCCAGATGGGCCGCTCAGGTGCCCCGCGCCGCATTATGAGCATTCACAGGGGCTAAGCATTCACAGAGACTGCTCGTTGTTCCAATGCCCAACTACGGAGCTCTGCAGGAGCGTCAGGCAGAGCTTTCCGTGTTGATGTGCAGGGAAGCCATCGAGGAGCTGGCCACCTCACTGAAGTTCCCCCTGAAGAAGCTTTATGTCATTGATGGCTCCACTAGGTGGGTGACCATGTGGCATCTGCGATCAACTGAAACGCCGTCCTGGGCATGCACCAGTCCAAGACTGCGTCGTCCTGCGCCTGCGCCTACTGCTCGCATTGTGTTGGCTCTGTGATTGAGATCGCATGTGCTTTGCTGCAGATCTGCGCACAGTAACGCCTACATGTATGGTCTGGGCAACAACAAACGTATTGTGCTCTTTGACACCCTAGTGGAACAGTGCACCACAGACCAGGTGGGGCAGTCTGCTCCGCATCTCCTGAATATGTGGCAACCCTCGTGTTGCTTGAGCTGGCAGACTGACAAGTGGAACTGCTGCAGACAATGCGCTCGCCATCACACAGACCTTTGCATGTCCCACGAAACCCCAGGCCTGGCATTGGCGTAGAAGTCACACACAGGCTACGACTGGAAGCACCTGAGGCAGAGCTGTTGCCGTCGCGCAGATCGTCGCTGTCCTGGCGCATGAGCTGGGGCACTGGCGGCTGGGCCACATTGTGCGCAACCTGGTGTTGGCCAACGCCGTGCTGCTGTGCCAGATGGCGATGTTCTCGCTCGTGCAGCACAACGATGCTGTGCTGGCTTCCTTTGGCTTCGAGAAACAACAGCCAGCATTGGCGAGGTTCATCCTGTTCACGGTAAGATGCGGCATGCGTCTGCATGTCTTTGCCGTTGCTCCTTTTACATGGCGACATGGCCTGGACCTGACGACGGTCTTGCTGTCCTGCAGTACCTGCTGGCGCCGCTCGACGAGGTGAGCAGTACTGAATGTAGCTCATGTTGTCCAATGTGCTAGGCAGATGTACATGCCGCCCGCTGCAAATGCTATTTGGTGACTCACCCTGGTGCTGCTGTGACAGGTGCTCGGTTTCTTCTCTCACGTCCTCAGCAGGCGCTACGAGTTTCAGGCGGATGAATTTGCTGTCCAGCTCGACAAAGGCGAGGGGCTCAAAGGCGGCCTGCTCCTGTTGGACTCTAGCAATAAAAGCGCTGCGAATGTGGACCGCATGTACAGCGCATTCCATCAGTCACATCCGCCAACGCCGGAGCGGCTCCAAGCAATCGACGACCTCATGAAGAAGGACGACTGATTTACATGACCTCATGTCGAAGTTTGTAACGTATCCAGGTTTGTAATTAGGCATCTGCATCCAGACATACCTAGCAGTTGGATCCTACACCTCAACGCCCTCCGTTCCTCATGTTGATACAGATTCATTCTCCGGTTCTGCTGTGAGCGCTGGCGAGTAGCCAGGCGCCTGCAAGTGTCTGTGGTACATGGCTGCAGCCCAACCGAGCATGGCACAGCCAAGCACCAGCTCAGCGGCAACCACTGCGGCACAGCTGTTGTGCCGCACATTCAGCACCGTCAGCAGGCTCGCCACCAGGTGTACCGCCCCCGGCGCGGCCGCCTGCACCACGTTGCCGTCTGCCCAGCCGTCATAGGCTACCAGCGTCGAGCCGGCGAGCAGGAAGAAGAACCCAAGCATCGTGAACGCCGCTGCCGGCGCGTAGGACATGCTCTGGCAGGCGCCGCCGTAGAGCACGCCCTTTCCTGCCGCCAGCGGCAGCCAGCTGACGGAGAACACCAGCGTGTGTGCTGCCGCCTGGCCGTAGCCGATCGCGAATGCGACCAGCGCCTGCACCCATATCACATCCGTTTGACATTGTGCCATGCGCCAGTGAGCCCCCTGAAGGACTGATGAGCCTGCATGAGCAGATTTGCGTCCCGAGCACCTGGTCTGCTGGTGTGAACCGCCAGCTGGGGTTCTTAGATGCCAAGTTGTCAAGCAGCCGCACGCCGCGTCTGCACATCATCAGCACCGAAACTGGTCATGCATCATCAACAGGCATGAAGCGTTTCATCCGTGGCACGTTTCATGCCATGCCACAGTACCTGTGTACGATATACAACCACCAGCGGACGGCCTCCTCCACGACAACTGCCACCACGACTATGGCAGCATAGTGCCACATGCCTACGTCACCAGCAAGCAACCCTGCGAAACATTTCAACACTACTATTGCAAAACAACTTTTCTTGACAAACCACTGATGTCCTCGAAACGCCAGCAGGGTCTCACCTCGGAGCAGCGCTGATAGGAGCAGCAGCGTCGAAGACCACAGGAAGGCGCTGCAAGCCCGCACACATGAACCCGCTCAATTGGTGCTAGGCTGCGGCAGATGTAGAAGTGCTGGCGGATGAACTCTGCAGCAGGCCTTGCATGCAATGACGAGTCTCACCTGGCCAAGGTGATCAGGATCAGCAGCGACCTGGGCGCAATGACTCCGATGTAGAGCGCCAGAGGCGGTCCGCACTGGAGCAGCGTGACCGCAGCGGTCAGATGAGACGACATGAATCCCGCGAGGCCCATGCTACTCAAGACGTACTTTGCTTGTCAGAGTTGCCTTCGAGCTTCACATTGCGAAAGTTACGATTCCAGGTGCCAGGGGTGGTAGGAATACAACGATTGGAGACTCTGCCGGACGGCGCAACTGTCCCGCGTGCCTCGTGCCCTGCAAATGTGCTAGTTGCTGTTAGAGTTTGGGAGGCTGAAGTGTAAAGTGCTGTGGGTTTGCTCCCGCCGAAGCTGAGAGTGCAATTGATCACGTCTCTCACGTGCGCTGTTAAACCCTTTCCAGAGAGAAACTTTCCGCATAAATTGCCTCAGACTGGTCAAGTTTGTCACCGCACAGTCCGACTCAACAGCAAGCCTCAGCCTTACGGAAGGCCTTGAGACATCCGCCGGTATGCAGCGCTGCTTTGGCATAGGTGGTTGAAGCGTTATATCGCGCGAAGTTGGCCACTCTAGAGGCAATCGACTGTTGAAGACTGCCCGCTGGCCGCCTCCAGCATGGCGGATGCTACCTCAGTCGAGATAGACCCGACTCTCATTGGCGAGGTAGGGTGCTGGACCTCTGCACCTCGCATACCCCGGTCATCACCAACAGATCTGGTTGGGCGAGCTCATGTGTTGCAGGGAACGAGTGCCACACCGGCAATGCTTGAGCAAGCAGTGATGCTGAGGTTTTTAAACCACATTTGCAGATCATTGGCGGGCTCAGCGACAAGCGGGCCCAGGTGGAGAAGGAGCTTGCGCTGCTGGGCAAGGCGCCAAAGGGCATCAAGGACATTTTCCACCAGTGCAGGAACTTTGAGCGCGCATATGCGACCGCTCTGGAGGTGCGTCGTCGTTCTTCATCGATTGGCGCACGTCGTGCACCAGACTGGCATGCATGGCTGGCATGCATTTTGGTCCCCGCATTTTGGTCCCCGCTTGCGCTGAGCCTCGCCACAAAATTTGTTGCAGAACCCGGAGGTGACCAGCCGCATTCGGAAGATCTTCAACAGCCAGGAGGGCCTGACGGGCCTGGTGAAGGGCCTGCCGCTGGACACGCGCTTCCAGCTGCCCAATGTCAAAGCGGTGCGGCGTGCTGTCATGGATTGAGTGGTTTCTTCGGCTGCCGAGTGCTGAGACCAAGCAACCATGTATACCAACGCTGTGTCACTGAAGCCATGCCCTGCTGTTCGACAGTGAAAGCACGCGCGTGTTGCTCACGTCTTTTGACCTGGACGTCGTCTGCAGGTGTGCCGGGAGGCGGGCGGCTACCAGGGGCACCTGGTGTCGCCGGAGTTTGGGCTGCGGCGCCTAATCGAGGACGCCATGATGCTGGTGCTGGACCCGGTGGTCACCGCCGTACACCGTGTGCACTTGCTGCTGGTGGAGGCCGCCAGGTGGGCAGGCTCTCAGGAGGCTGATTTGTCTCAGGAGCTGGCAAGGTCACAGGCATCTTTCAGCACCAGTCTGCGTCATGAGGGGGCTGCAGGCTGGTCGAGAGCGGGCCCTGACGGTGAAGTGACAGGGCAACTGCGCAACTCAGTCCAGCCGCGAATACCTGGCAGGCCTTGCAATCTGTGAGCACTACACACAGCAGTGGCAATACAGTATGCACCATCTCTGCAGCCAGACGGGCAGCATGCTGTTGCATCTTCCGTGTCACATGACGAGCAGCTCTGCCTGGTGCTGACAAACATGTGTCTTGCAACAGGATGGCGTCGCGCAACGCCTCAAAGTACACAGAGGACGGCCGCTTTGACGACCGGCGGACGAGCCAGTTCCCGGCGTTTGAGCGTGCCATGCTGCAGTACGCTACCACCTGCCTGGACGAGTGGCGGGACAAGGCCGTCCTAACGGCCAACTCTCTGGTGCGTGCACGCGACGCAACGCGACTGGCGGATAAATGCTTGTCTGCCAAATGCACGCGATTCCACGGTCGGCACGCCAGCCATGCTTGATGTTGTTTATCTTTGTCAATAGGTGGACATGGAGCAGGACTTTGTGACGGCGGCCTTCTTCCGTCACGCCATCGCGCAGCGCACGCTCCACATGCAGCAGCTGGACGACATGCAGCAGATCATGGAAGGTACACATTTCGATATGGAGCAAAATGAATGCACACCACGATCACGGCAAGCACAAGCTGGTCAGGCGCTTCCATCCGATGGGCAGCTGCTATTGGAATCGGCAATTTTGCTTGCAATCGCAGTCTCGATTGCCTGAACACAACACAGTTGCTGCGGCAGGTGACGGCATGCGCGCAGCAGACGATGACGACGAGTCGGATGATGACGACGACAATGACGACGACGATGACGACGACTCGGAGAACAGCAGCACCGCGCCAGCGCAGCGGCAGATGTCTTCGCTCGCGCCGCCGCGCCCGGCGCCGGGCGGCGGCCTCATGCCTCCCAAGGCGGCTGGCGACGACGACTTCAAAATGGGGTGAGGCGAAATTGCAGAGTAAAAGAGGAGAACCCCGCTGTCTTGTTGTGCCTTGGCAGGTGCTGCCAGCTGTTGCTGTTGCTGCGCTGCATGCGCATGGTGAGCCCTGAGAAACACAGTCGTCCCCGAGTCACCGGCATGGGATTGTCTGGACTCTTGGGCAGTGTCTATTGCGGAGCGCACCGTCTGGGACCGAGAAGCAGATTGACATGTCATTCGGGAGTAGGTCGTGTGTCCACGAGGCGAGGCATGTTGGCCTGAAATAAATCAAAACTCTGTTCCCTGCGTCAGGTACCTGGAGAAGCGCATCGGGGAGCACAGCGGGCGGCAAAACTTGCCGGAGGGCTGGAAGTGGCAGAAGCGCTGGTTCGTGTTCACGGACACCAAGGGCATGCTGTACTACTTCAAGACCGCCGACGACCCGCCCAACTACCGCGGCGTTATCGACATTAAGTGTGTATTGGTTATTTTCCTGTGCATCACTGGCCTGGCACCGAACATCAGCAAAGCTGGCTGCGCTGTGCGGCTGCTTCTGTCTTTTAGCCAGGTCATTGCAGCGCCTGCCGCAGCGCGCTAACGTTGATTTCGTTGTTGCGCCACAGGCAATGCAAGATCGAGGACATGGACTCGCAGGGCCAGATCGTGCCGCCGGGGCGCTCGGGTCAGGGCGCCCCCTCTGTGCTGCTCAAGGTCAGCCACAAGGACCCCTCCAAGCCGGCCGTCAAGAAGCACCACTCCATCGTGCTGCGCTCCGAGTCGCCCGCGGAGAAGTACAGCTGGCTGCGCCGGCTGAAGCTGTGCTCGGAGGGGCCGGGCGCGATGCGTAACCTGCCGCCACGGCCGACGCTGGCCAGCACGCAGGATGGCGGCGGCGCTGCATCCAAGGCGCCCCGCCGCGGCGGCGGCGAGCTGGCGCCTGCCGGCCCAGAGAGCGGCTACGGCGGGGTGCGTGTGCTGTTGGCACTGACCCCTCCTCCATATCTGATTGCTCCATGATCACGTCACAAGGCATCTGCCTTGTCGGTGGGTGCTGCCGTGTACTAGATGATTCCTCGATCCTGCACAGCTGCAGCACGCATGTCAAGCCTCCGCCAAGCCGCACGCAGCTGTGCCTCGCTGCTGCCCACCTCTTGTGGACAGCTGGCATTGCACACACCGCACCCTTGCTCAGTCGCCGCTGTTCCGCGGGCAGGCGCCGATGTGGATGCCCCAGTCCAACAAGCCCTTCATCGACGGAAAGCTGGGGTTGATGCACTGGAGCGCTTGCATCATACAAATTAGTGTCTATCTCGGTCGTCGCTGTTTGCGGACAGGCGCCACTGCGGATGCCGCAGTCCAACGAGTCCTTCATCGACGGGGAGCTGGGGCTGGGCATGGCGATCCCCGAGGAGGCGACCGCCAAGCTCGGGCCGCTGCCCTCGCTGTTCCCCTCCGCCCGCACTGAGCACGACTCTGAGGTACGATGCCAAACAGGGGGGAAAACACTCGGCACACGCTCGAGCCTGCTCTTGTCACGGTCCCGACAGCTCCGCACGACGCTGCTGGGCATCCTATCTGAGCCAACATGCGCGGGCTGCTGCATGCTCTGCATCGTCGGCCATCACAGTCTTGCCTCGCAGCATTCTCCCTGGATGCGCCTGCACACACAGACGTTCGTCTCTGCCTGCATGTCGCCAGTGGCCCTGCTCGCTGCAAACTTTTTCCCCAAGCGCCCCTGCCGTCGGCGCGCACGCCTCTACCAACTGCTGCATCGCTGACAGATGACGGTTTAAGCCACATTGTCACCAAGGCATTGAGAGATAGTCCCGCTCGCAGGAGCTGGACACGAGCTCGTACGACGCGTTTCTGGAGCAGCTGGCGGACTCCCAGAATTGTATTCAACCGATTCCAGCCAAGGATCTTAAATTCGACGCTTGCAGGAGCCGGACACGAGCTCGTACGACGCGTTCCTGGAGCAGCTGGCAGAGGACACGAAGCAGTACGTGAAGGCGGTGTTCAAGACGCTCGTCGCCACCGTGCCAAAGGCCATCATCCATGCTCAGGTGCCGCGCCAATGCACACCCCACAGATGCCGTGAAGATTGCCTGGCATGAGCAAATCTAGCAACCCAATTGGGTGGATTTTACGTGACGTCCGCCGCCGCCGTGTTCAAGGTCATCATCCACGCCCAGGTGCCGGTCCCTGGCTGCTGCCAGAGAGTCGCACAGGCGCCTGCCTCCTGGGCAGTTTTGATCGTTGTCAGGCGGGTAGAAAACACGCTGTCTTGTGTTGTGCGGGATTATCTTGTGCTTGCACCAGTATGGCACACACACTTGCTGGAATTGCAACAACCTGACTGCGGTTTGCTCCCTATCTGGCGAGCAGGTGAAGCAGTCGCAGGAGCACCTGCTGGAGCGGTTGTACGCGTACGTGACGGGGCTCAAGCCGCAGGAGCTGGACATGCTGCTGGACGAGGACTCGGAGCTCACCCAAAAGCGCGCCGCCGCGCAGATGACCATCAAGGTGGGGCTGGTGCAGCCTGGCATTGCCGCCAGCGGCCTTGCAACAGGCTTCTGCTGGCCGTGCTGCTGTTCATGCAGCTGTGGCATGTGGTTCTGGCTCCCTGTGCAGGCCGCCAAGTTTGGGCAAAATGAATTTTGGCCTCGCGTGCACATGGAGGGTCATTTGCAGCGCGGCTGTGCAGCCCGCTCGCCACAATCTCGTCCTGTCGCGCACAGCATGTCTCACACTTCCTTGCGCTGCCCACAGGACATCACGTCTTCCATCGTGGAGATCAAGCGGGTGGAGGAGCACCGGCTGCGCACCAACGAAGACGAGCGGCCCCCCAAGGAGGAGGTCTCCCGCGCGGTGCGGATTTTGCACAAAACGCTGCCGCCTCCGCCGTCGCCTGCTGGCCTGCCCGTACATCCTGTCGCTCGTTCTGATGTCTAGTAGGGCACGAAACTCGTCGAGATGCTGTCGCACACTCTTGCTCCTCGTGGTTTGTGACTCTGCTGGTGGCTGTTGCGTGCAGGCGATCGAGCAGTCGGGCATGTGGGACCTGCTGCCAGGCGGTGCCCCGCCGGCACAGGGTTCCTCCCCCTATGGGCAGTACACGCCGCGCTCGCTGCAGGGTGCGCCCCTTCACCCACTCCACTTTGCATATCTGTAAGACCTGCACTGCTGACGTCATGCATGATGTTGCATGTCCTGTTTTTTTCTAGCTGGTCACGAGAGGACTGTGATTTGCCTTGTCAAAGCGCCTGTGAGCTGCGACACCGCGCCCCTGTCTGACGCCATCACAGACGGTGCAGGCAAGACGCCCTTCTCGGAGTCGCGGCAGGACTCGCGGCGCTCGCCGGCGCCGGCGGCCAATGGCAACGGGCCGCCGCAGCGCTACTCGGCACCGCCGCCGGGCGCCCGCCCCACTTCCGCCGGCGCGGCGCCGGGCGCGCCGAGCCCCCTGACCCAGAAGCCGCGGCGTCGGCCGCCTCCAGCGCCGCCAGGCCAGTGAGCGCCGCTCCGCCGCCTCGGAAGCTGCACATACTTGAACGGGGGGCATCCCCTGCGCTGCTAGCGCAGATGCGGTGGCTGCGTGGCGCACTGGCGCCTAAGCAGCGAATATTCCAGGTGGCAGTCTCATGGTTGTGACATGCGCCCGCCGGTGCAGACGGCGTGCGATTTGCGGCGGTTGAACTAGGTGCTGCATCTCTTTGTCAATCTTGATCGGTTTTGGGAACTTGATCCAGCTGGATTTCGAGGATGGACATGCGTCATCCAGCTAAGAATGCTGCACATGTCAAACAGCGTGTCTCTAGGGGTGCCCGCGGTAGCGAGCTGGCAGACCTGCGATGCCAGCTCTGGGTGCCAAAGCGAAAAGTGTCTCTCTTATTGACCTGCCAACATCTTGGGTCGGCCTGCACCTCGGCCCAGAGTGTATCAACCTCACACTTCAGCCCACTGAATCAGCACCAGTCCTGGCCGCAACCAGAGAGCCAGAGAACAGCAAAAGGTGCGTGCATGTCGCCATACATCTCTGAGAAACCACGCCGTGCGCACCGGCCAACAATCAAACGCACATTTTCCACTGTGAACATAGTACAGTTCTGCATCGCCAGCCATTGATTCTTCTATGATCCGGGTGGTGACAAAGCGCAGAGGACGCTTGTTCGGCAATAAGAGAAGCGTCAATATACACCGTGGCCCCTGCAGGCGTGCCCCTTGCACGCTCCTGCCAACCAGCCTTTGACTGGCATAAGGTCTCGCACCCCGTTGTGCGGACGTTCCCACCAAAGTCTCAAGGGCGCTCACTTTGACGAGCCCCCAAACCACTGGCCCCAGCTGCTGAAGCCTTCTGACATCGGCTTGGCGCCAGGTCGCCGCGTGTTGTCGACCTCCTGCACCATGCCACAGGAAGCACGGCTGCATTGTGTTCGAAAAAACGTGATCACATGCACGAGGCGGCGTCAGCGGTACATTCAGCAGCAAGTTCAGCAGCAAGTGTGCTTTCAAGCCGTCCCTACCCAGATGCCGATGTCCGTGGGCGACATGACCATCTCTGCGAATTGAAAAGTTCCAGATGGGTGAGTGCCATGATGTTTCAGACGTCTGTGAGTAGAGACAGCTGCGCACAATGCGGCATGGTCTGGCTGAAACGAGGCGACTCGCCGGGATGTGAGTGTGCGGGCTGGTGCGGCGTGCGGATGGACTTCAGCGATCCTCCGGAGGGCACCGGCACATTCCCAGCGGTTGCCTCTGGCACCTTGCTCGCCTCAGACTGACGGGGCAGATTCTGAGGCAACGAAGGCCCGGCCCCGACGATCTTGGAGAACATGCCGGTGGCCGAGCCGAACCAGGTATCATCGTTTTTCGACGGTGGCTTGTCCATTGCGGCCACGCCCAGAGAACAAGGTCAACTGGGAGGTTCCCTTATCGCAGGGACCAACCCTGGTCACAGCGCGACTGGCGCTCGCTGGTGCATGCACCCGAGACAGCAAGTCCAGGAGTCAGGAGGCCAGGAAAAGCGCGTTGTGGAGCCGGAGGAGCGTCTCAGATGTAATGCGCTGAAGGCAATAGTTCCGAAGGGGTTCATTCATGCTTTGCTCGCGGGGGCAGGCACCCAGCCTGGAAATCGACGTTTTTGCGGGCCTCAGCGGATGTTGATGCCACATCCGAGACGATACTGTAGATCCATAGTGCAAGATGCCCGCACACGCAGCGCGATCCTTGCTGGATTTTGGTGTTTGAGTTGCAAGCTTATCTTGCGCTCTGGAATCGACGAGAATCACCTCCACAGCAGCATCTGACAACCTCAGCCAATGCGAGACAGGAATCCGGGTGCCTTGAAATTGCTCAGGCTGCCGAATGTCACGCGGCTGCAGGGCACTCTGCTGCTGCTGATCATCTGCGTCCTCGGCGCCGCGGTACGGCAGTGGCAAGCCACGGTGCGACTCAGCAAAACGGCGATGAGTCTGTTCATCTGCAGCTGGCGCAAACGTTGACGGCATCGCGTTCCTCCGCCTGGTGCAGGACCATGTGCTAGCGGCGCATCTGACATCCGCAGCTTCTGCCGAGTTTGATCTGCGCCTGCCTACGCCGGCAACTGGGTCGGCAGCGGACGCACATGTTGTATTGGTCAGGGACGATGGCGGCGGGGCAGGGAATGTCGTCGCGCCAGCGTCCGCAGCCGCCGCGGCAGGGGGGGACGCCCAAGAGATCGGGCCCTTCGAACCGGAGACGGTGGCCAGCGCCGCGACCGCCGACGATAACGTGCCTGAGCAAAAGGTGGGGTCGAGTAACCGAGAGCCTGTCCGGCACTCTGTGACCACGTCCCCCACTGAGTGCAGCATGGCAGGGGCAGCACTCCGTCGCGGCTGATGGAACAATGGCAAGGTAGGCAAAGCTTCGACTGAAGGCATCCCCGTTCTGCGGCCCGTCGGTTACTTGCGGGCTGTGTCACTGAGCTGCGGTCCGGCTATGGGGGCAGGTGATCGTCGACCATGGCGGCTTTGCGTCTGAGGATCTGGCGGGCGAGGAGCGGCCGCTGCCGCGGGTGGCGCTGCTGTTCCTGTCGCGCGGCCCAATGCCGCACGAGCCCGCCTGGAGGACTTTCTTCGCCACCGCTGGGCAGCTCAGCCGAGGTGGGCCGGCCCGTGACAAGCTCGCAGTGCTTGTTGATTTTCAGGTTCCCAGAAGGCGCCGGCATCACAACAATGTTGAACGCGTCATGCTGCACACATGCTCACGCACCCCTTTTATGGCAACCCTGCGACATGGCGTCCACCGAAGCGCCCAGTCGTTGGCGTCTGTGAAAGGCACGGCAGTTGTGCTCACCTCTGTGCAGGGCTGCCGGAGCTGCAGCGGCACAATCGGCACGTGTTGCCCGGTCAGCGGTTGTTTGCCGCGTATCTGCACGCCGCGCCCGGCTACAGGGCGCCCCGCGGCAGCGTCTTTGCCGGCCTGGAGCTGGAGGACCCCGTGCAGGTGCGGGATATGGTGTTGACTTTGCGAGTTCTGGTAGCATCCTCGGTGCGGCTGAAAAGTCCTTGAGACGGAGGGTGGGCCTGCACGGCTGCAGAGCATGCAGTGTGTGTGCATGCGGGCATGTGGCGCATGGCGGCGGGCATGCCGTCGCCCGATGGGGTACAGGGGCCGTCCCTGCTGCTCGACACTGCAGCATGGCGAGCACACTCAGCAGCATGACATTGCTGTGACACCCTTCTGCCGCAGGTGCAGTGGGGCCAGCACAGCGTGGCGGAGGCGGAGCGCCGCCTCTTCATCAGCGCCCTGCACGACCGTGCCAACCGCCGCTTCGCGCTGCTGTCCGAATCGTGCGCCTTCATTGCCTCGACGAGATCCGAACCTGCACTTCTGTTTGTGAGCACCTGCAGGGCCGCATTCCTCGCTGCCATTATCGCCTGCCATGTGACATCACCCCCTGCCGCGACTCCTGCAGGTTGCTGTCACGCAAGCCGCCAGGTGCATGCTTTTGCCTTCGGCGGGCCAACTTGTGCAGTGACTCCTTGATAACTCAAGTGGGCGCTGTCACTGCAGGTGCGTGTTCCTGTACCCGCCGGCGGTGGTGTGGCTGGAGGCGCTGTCGGAGACGCGCAGCCGCATCAACGCGTGCGCCCACCACAGCGACCGGCACCGCATGGTGTTCCGGTGCGCAGGGCTTTGCGGGCTGCGGGCACCTGCGCTGTGCTGCACAAGTCTTTGGAGCTGAGTCTTGTCTTCCACTGCGCTCTTGTGTGTAGGACCTGATGTGCAGCAGGTACAAAAACAAATACTTTTTTTTCAAGTCTGGTGACTCCGCAGGTTTCATCGAGACATGCACACAGACAGGCTCAACATCTCCATGTGGCGAAAGAGTAGCCAGTGGATCATCCTGAACAGGTGCCGCGCCTGAGAGCTACCAACAGACTGCCTGTTTGAAGTTTGACAAAGGCATCCGCCTAGCGCTGTACTTTGACATACTCAGCATGCAGCCGCGAAATACTATTGCGCACGGCAATGCATGCACGACCCTTACCCAGACTTGCAGGCTTGTGCTGACAATCAAACTCTTCAACCTGCCGAACTGCGGCTGCTGCGCAGGAAGCATGCGGCGCTGGTGGCGCGGGATGACGTCATCAACCCGCTCTTCGTGCGCGAGTGCTGGATGGACATGCTGCACCACCCGCCGCACCGCTTCTGCGTGTCGGACGAGCACTACATCCCGACGCTCCTGGCGGCGCACGGTACGGTTTTTGTCAGGCCCTGCTGCTATGCTTTACCACTGCGTACACGGAGGTGGGATTCGGCTCGCACCTGCCACAGCAGTGCAGAGGTTTTGGAGAAGTCTTGTAGACGTCTGGTATGGCCTGCTGCTGCAGCATCTGCACAGCTGCATGTGCCCGTCGGTCTCATTGCAGGGCGTCGGACGCATTGACCGGCTACGATCAAGGCTGTCGCTGCTCAGTGCTGCAGCCTCTTCCAGAATCTCAAGTGCTGCGCTGCTGCTTGCAGGCTTGGATGTGGCCAATGAGACGGACTGCACGGGGGGCGGCACGCACGCTGTGTGGGACAGCGGCCACGGCAAAGTGAGCATGTGTACACATGCATTGTATGTGCAGTTGTTACCGCTGAAGCGCTGCCACTTTATGTCATCGCATACTCCTTTCGACTGCTGGCACCTTGGAACACCCGGCAGCTTGGCTCATGCCTGCATTTCATGCCTGCGGAATGTGGCAAGGTCTGCACATGCACATCCGAATGTCATTTAGCCGACAGGATTCTCAATACATCTTGCAACACCATGCGAATCCTGTTCCAGCAACGTGGCTTGAGCTGCGGTGCTCTCCAGTGCAGATGCCGGCGCACCCGCAGACCTGGAGCCGCGCCAGCGGTGTCACCGCGGACTTGATCGATGCCCTGCGCATGCCGCATTACGCCAAGGGGGGCTGCAATGCCAGCGCTGCCATTGCGAGCGCCGCCCGGGCGATGCTGGCTCTCGGGCCCACGGATGCCAGCGGCAGTGGCGCGGCGCTCGCACTAGGAGACGCGCTCAGCGGCGTCTCCAACGGCGTCTCCACTCACTTCGGCGAGCTGCTGCGGCACATGCCGGCGTCGGTGCAGCAGCTGGTTGGCGGAATGCCAGCGCCGCTCATGCGGCGGCGGCGACGGCTGCAGGCGGCTGGCATCATAACTCAGCGACCGCAAGGCGGTCGTGGCGCGGCGCTGCCGCGGCGGCGATTGCAGGCAGACGGCAGAACGGATTCCGGCGGTGCAGAGCAGAGGATGAGAGATGGTACAGTGGCAGAGGTGGATGACAGCAGCAGCGTGAAGCCGAGGGCGCTGCTGAGAGGTGCCGGTGGCAGCACAGCCCCAGATCCAGATGCAGCCGCAGCAACGAACGCATGGCAGGGGGAGTCGTGGATGCTGGACGATCCGTATGCCCTGGACGACGACGGGCCAGCCGTGTCTGAGCTGCTGCAGCAGTATGATGCGCTGGGCCACGCCTGCCCGCTGTTTGCGCGGAAATTTGTGAAGGGGGCCGCTGCGGGCTTTGCCGCCGTCGCCAGGCAACACATACTTGCCCGCCCCTAAATTACCGATTGGTCGACTTCAGCTGTGTTGTGGGTCCGGAATATCCAAGATGAGTGGCTTTTGTGGTAGGTGGTGACGCGCTGGGGCTCGGAACACGTCACTGTTCAGGATTTTCAACGAAGGACCAGCTCTCAATTGTGAATCACACACTTGTTGCAACCTTGGTTCTGCCTTGATTTACCGGTCTGCCTGTTATACAAACTGATGTACAAAGTTCCGATGCGACAGTTTATTTCGACACTGCAAAGCAGAAGCTAAAGACCAGCCAAGATGCGCTGTTCGTGCAATGCCTTGTAACTCATGCTGGAGGTGATAGAGTATGTATGACAAGGACGCCCGTCTGAGGTTTCAATCAATCACGAGCCCTACTGAGACAGGGACGAGCTGCCACCGCCGCCGCTGCGGAGCATCTCTTTCCTTTCCGCAATTTGCTGCCGCATCGGCTGCTTCTTGCTGGCCGCAGTTTGGTAAGACTGGCTCGGCTGCGATGCGGCCGGCTCCAGGCCCGCGGCCGCTGCCGTGCGCTTGGTGCCTTGCCCTAGTGCGCTCGCCGATGTCTGCTGCTGCGGCTGCTGCTGCGGCTGCGCGGCCGGCTGTCGAGGCGCCGGCCGCTGCGGTGCCACCTGTGTCGGGGGGGACGCCTTTTGGGGACTCAGCAGGGCGGCGCGCCGGGTCTGGATGCTCGCTGACAGCGTCAGCGCCCGATGCGCGTGCTCCCGGAGCTTGAACAGCCCTGTTGAGAAGTCAGAGTCCTCGTCATGGGTCCATAAATGAATCATTTTTCACGTTAGGTGAGCAGAGCAACTCACAACAGGTGTGGTGTGAGGAGGTGCTCATGGTAGTTCGGCATGCACAGGGTGGCGCGCACGTGTAGCCAGCATGCCGGCTGCAAACTCGTACTCCGAGCCGTCGCCATTCAGCAGCTTGGGCATGAACTGTCCAAGGCCGTCGACGAGCTCTTCAATCTGCGGCAGAGGATGTCGTCAAGTCACAAGGTGGTGAGGTGTCACAGGGACGAAGTCAGCTGCCCAGCCCAGCTCTATGTTACAATACGCGTCATCTTCGCCTGCTACAAGTGGGTTCACCTGTGACCAGCTCGTTGTGAGCATGTTGCACTCGCTGGCGCTGGCGGCAGCAGCCTTTGCCACCATAGCGCCGGTGGCGAGGCCTGCGGCACGATGGCCGTGCTTGCAAGGCGCTACTCTCAGATAACCGAAGCTACAAACTGCTAGATGCACGACTTACTGGCTGCGCTCTGACCGCGTGCGCTGCCGCAGTTTTGACAAATGGATGCCGCGCCGAGGTGTTGCGAGCTCGGCAGCAGATCGATGCTGCGCCCCGATGCTGATAGACCAAAGCCTGAAGAAGATAAAAAGCAGTCGATGACGGCAACCGCAGTCTCGAAAATGTAAGAATGGCCATCGATCTGGCGCACACAGCAAGCATTGCCAATTGCACAGCACAGGGTTCTTGGGTTCAGAAGTTGCTTTCCCTCGCCAGAAACACTTTGCAGCATATCCATCGCATGCAAGCTGCGCAATCCCCGTGCCTAGTCGACTTGCGACAGCCGAGACAGCCAATCAACAGCCTGATCTGCTGAGCCTCTGGTACTTGCCTCAGTCTTGGACAGAGTCACCGCAGAGCTCGAACCATCTGCCCATCTTAGCGATATGGGCAAGCCCTACAAGCGCACCGGGCCGCCCGCCGCGGTGCTGCAGCAGGTCAGCTCCTCTCCGCAGACCGCGCCACTGGAGGAGGAGTCGCCACCGCAACAGCACAGCGTGGACCTTGGCGACACCTCCGCCATCAAACGGACGCTGGACGACGTCGCTGTACAGGTGGGAGATGCGCAGGGGGGGGCCAGGCATCCGCATTTGTGGCATTGCTGCTCTGGCCCAAAGTGCCGCACAGCGGAAATTGAATTTCTGGCAATTGGCTGCGCAGGAGGTGCTGAGCTCGGGCCACAAGGAAAACTTCACCGTCAGCAACATTAAGATCGGGCTCGGCCTGTTCACGTGAGCTCTCTGAAGCAGATATCTCCAGCCTGAGCACTAATGCGGGTGTCATAGTGCATGGCACACTTGCGGCGTCAGCCACATTGTGCCAAATCTCCATTCGAGTCATTGAACTGCAGGTGCTGTTGACTTACGTAGCAATGTCATATCAACTGCAGGTGCTGCTGGGCGCTGCTGGCGCAGTTCTACCCGAAGAAGTACCCGCACAACTGGCACATCCTGGTGCTGTGCTTGGTGTGCTACCTCATCTGCACCGCGCTGCTGAACGCCGTTGCATGGTGCATCGAGCGCGACACGTTCCTCTTCACCAGCCGCAGCCAGGTCCGCTCAGAATGAGGCTCCGCCACATGCTCCGTGCATGCTCTGCACCGCAGGACAGGGTCCCTGAAATAAGACATGATGTGTGTGTTCATAGTGCGGCTGAGGCTGCAAGTGAGGAGGCCATCGCTCAAGGTTTCTGGCGTCTTTGACACAGGGGCAGTCGCAGGGGTCCATCCTGAGCCTCAGCTCGTCCATGCCGAAGTACCAGGACATGTACACGCTGTCTCTCCAGAGCCGCAACATGCTGAGCGACACACCCAGGTGAATCGATGCAGCGAGACCAATTGATGTGTGGGTGGACACCACACGCCATTGTTCGAGTGATTGCTGTGGTGCGTGTGTCCACTGCAACAAGCCCCAGGCACGGCTGACAAGATGTGAATTTGATCGCGGTTATCGCCGCAGGACGGTGGCGCAGCTCGAAAAGAGCGTCACAGCATACTTCGATACAGCAGGCAGCCTGCTGGAGGAGGTGTACCGGCACGATGTGCAGCAGGCGCTGCGGCAGTATCGGGCAGGCGGCAAAAAGGCCAGTTGACTGTAGAGGCATTGTTTCCGGCTCACTGCTCGCTTTGACGTCCATTGCTGAAAAGTGGCAGCCTGCACAGAGACATGCAAGATATGCACAGCAATCCAATCGGTTTCAGCTCCGGCTATTCTTAAGGTCTTGTGTCTCGAGCAGTCTACACAGCCACCCGATTTTGTCTGAATATCAACCCAGTTTCCTGCGAGTGCTGCCGGCATCAAGAGGGGCACAGCCACCCAGTCACACCTAGGTGCCCTATCCTACAGGTCAATCGCTCAGCACTGCCGGGTTCAAAATCACGGTGGGCCGCAGCCCCTGCTGCACGCGCCGAACCTCGGCCGCCAGGCTGTGCGCCATGTTGCGGTAGGACAGCTCCGTGACGCCCGCGATGTGCGGCGTCGCGATGACTCTGGGGTGCGTCCACAGCGGGTCCGCAGGATCCAGCGGCTCCTGCCAGGCCACGTCCACGCCCAGACCGCCGATTTTCCCGCTGTCTAAACCCTGGCGGACCGCGCCATAGTCCAGCAGGCCGCCGCGGGCGACGTTGATAATGCGCACCCCCGGCTTGCAGGCATTCAGAAATTCTTCATCGACCATGCCCTGCGTGGCGGCGTTGAGCGTGCAGGTGAGCACCACGATGTCCGCGCCCCGCAGCAGCCGCTTCAGGTCCTCCTGCACCATTGCGAGTTTGTAGGGATTCTGCAAGGGTTCTTTAAATGGTATCGTGAAATAAAGATCGTTCTCACGCACGCTTTGAAGTGTGTTCTGCTTTCGCAGGAGTCCCAATGCAGAGCAGCTTCATGATTGAATTACGATTCCGCCGCTGATGCATGGCGGTCACTGCGGCAGCCTACCTGCCCGGCGCCGAGCTCATCGATATACCGCGCCAGGCCACTTGTTGAATCCACTGCCGTGTGCGTCTCGCGGCTGCGCACGACCGTCACGTGCGCATTGAACGCCTTCAACCTGCGAGGGAGGCGCAAAGCCTGCACCTTAAAGGCAGATGTGGGCAGGGGTTGCAGGGAAGGTGGCTTCCAATGGCGAAGCGGCTGCTATCACATGAAGCACAGTTGACAGCCAGCACGGGCAGCCTGCCATACCACGCCTTGGCTGAATGGTCGCAGGCGTCACCTGGGCAGCAGCTCGACGCCGATGTTGCCCAGGCCGAAGACCAGCACGCGCTTGCCGGCCAGCGTCTGCCCGAGCGGCGTCCCGATGCGGCGGCTGGCCACCGACGCCGCCATCTGGCCGACGGAAACAGAAGGGTTCAGTGCAAGGTGAGTAACGTCTGAGAGACAGAAACAGCACACTGTGTAAGTTGCGAGCTGCAACCGTGTGCTCCTGCTTGTCATGCGGCAAGTCTTGCCTGTCAAACTTCACAGTGCACGCATGTGTGGGATGCTCACCTCCGGGGCGTCGCGCAGCAGCGCCAGCGTCAGGTAGAAGACATGCTCCGCGCAGCTGAGGGCGTTGCCCATGCCGGCGCTGGGGATGTTGGACACCCAGATGCCGCGCTTCGTGGCCTGCGCCGGAAGAAGGTTGGCGACATCATTTGCGCGTTTCATGAGCCGCAAGGAGCAGACAAGGAGTCCGCAATGCTGCGCCTGCCGGAGTCTACCAGCGGCGGTTGCGATTGGCAGTAAATCTGCCGCTGCCGCGGCCCTGCTGCCAGCGCGGCGCACGAGTTTGCAATGCACAGAAATCGCATTGCATCGCAGATGGCAGCGCAGACACAGCGTTCAATGGAGTTGCTCAGGCATACACCGGGGCCATGCCAGTGGGTTCTCCACGCCTAAGCGGCACTGAATCAAACATTCCGAGTTGAACATACCGCAGGTGCACTTACCTCTACCAAAGTCATTGATGAAGGTCATTGTGCCGAGCCTCGCCGCCGCCATGTCGGTGGTCTCCACCTTGATCACCATCCTTGACTTTGGTTAGGCTGCTAGTCTAACAGTTTATTGGAAGTAAGTGAAGTGAAGCCTCACCGCGGCCATGTCGGTGGTCTCCACCCCGACGCCGTACTGGATCACCATCCGCAGCTCGCGCGCCGCGGACAGCGCCGCGTCGTCCAGCCGCGCCATGAATGGCACCGCGATGTGCGCATCGCCTATATGGGCCGCCACCTCGTCAGCGTTGCAGTGCACCAGCTGCGGCGCCAGTCAGATGGAAGGGTTTTAGAAGTTTTCATGATGGTATGGAGAAGCCGTCGAGCCTGGCGCTCGCGAGGAGGGACAGAGAGGAGGTTGGGTGAAGTTGCCTGTTCACGGAAGTTCATCAAGTGACGGCGCCTTAATTGTTGGTCTGCCCTTGCATGGGTCCGGCTTACCTCTACACCAGGGTCATCCTGCAGCGCCTCCCTCGTGAATTGGAAGCCGTAGGGGAAGTGCTTGGTGCAAAAGAGCACCTGTGAAAAACGCATTCATTTCTCACGCATCCTGCCAGAACTGGCTTTTGTCACTTTCTCGCGTCAGAAATGCGCACAGCCAGGCCATCTTTCGCACACTTCGACAATATGATTGATTTGAATGCCCTGAAGGAATACACCAACAGATGCGCTCGCCTTGCACTTCTGCAGCATGTTGCCGGCCGCGGCCCTCGTGGCAGTGGGCTCACGGGCATGCGCCACGCAGCTGGACCTGCCAGTCGGGGCTCTTCTTGTCCAGGCCGGCGAAGTCTTCCAGCTGTATGAGGCCGTCGATGGCCACCTTTCGCGCCTTGTGAATCGCTTCAGGGTCTGTGAGGTCCTACGGCAGCGCATTACAGCAGCGTCAGCCATGTCATGCACAGCGGTTTCTTCTCACAGCGGTAATTCAGTGCAGCTAGAGAACGATGAGTGGCCAGCCGCGCACCTTGTTTGCGCGGAATTCGCTCTTGATGTCCCTAATGATGCCAGCGCGCTTGACGCTGGGGAACTGCGCGGCGGCCTTGAGCACGTCCCTGTACAGCCTGGCCACATTCATCGGCTGTGCTGCCATCGCATCGCTGCCTCGCAGAACCTTTGGATCAAATTCCTGTGTCGTTGACGCAGATGCTGGCGCGTTTCACAGCAGTGGGTTTTGGGAAGGATGGCGATTGCAGTTTGCTTGCAAATACCGTGCAAGGTGTGCGTAATGTTCGGACGCAAGAAAGCATAGAGTGTCTCGATTGGTCACTGCGGCTTACGAGTTGAGCGCTTGAATGGCATTTGCGCAGGCAGCAGCGCATTACGACGTTGTCATGAAGCTGCTCCTCGTTCTGCTTGCTTGCTTCCCTTCCAACAGCACATGCGCACGCCCAGTTCTTCGAGACCCCCCCAGCAGTTCGGAATCCGCAGTCGCCAGACAAGCATGTGACTCAACGAGCTTCGCGCAGGCTCCATGATGCACTGCTCACCAAATCCACCCCAACTCAAGTGCCGCCTGACGCGCGTGCCGCTCCCAGGCGCTCATCAATCCTCCCTGCAGCCACACAGCACCCAGTCAGCATCAAGCAGCGCTCCATGCATCGAATTTTTCATCAGCCAAGCACCATGTGCCTGGCTGTGAGAGGGCGCAGACGCACAGAAGTCAAGAAGACAGCTGAGGTGAGAGTGCAAGGGAGCCGCTGTCAAGCAGCGATCAATCCGTCGACACCGTCATCAACACAGCACTGTGTGTGCGTGTGTCAGGGCAGACGAGGTCAGATTTGGCGGCTGATGTGAGAGGGCCAGGGCAGCGCACATATCCGACTCTGCGAGCGCGGCCTTGGCGGCGGCCGTGGCCTCTGCGAGGAGGTCCGCCGGCACGCGGCGGAACTCGTTGTTGGACTCGTCGCACACCCAGCTCAGCTCCAGCTCGAAGGGCTTCTCCTCGTCGTGCACGCTGTGCAGGCTGCATGTGCGCACCAGCCCATATCATTTTTCATGCAGCAAACGTTCACACCTCTTGTTTTAGGCGCTGGATTGGGCACTGGTTCACAGTGACAAGCACATGCACATGTTTCCGCATTCAGCAAGGAGACAGAGAGCCGCGTAGATGTGGCTGGGGCGGGATTGGCAGGAGCCTTTTCAGAAGAGCAGTGCCATGGAGTAATGCAACGCATAGTCACTCACATTTTGGCGACCTCGGCGACGCCCTGCCGGCACGTCAGCTCGCTCAGGTTCAGCCGCTCGAGCTCGGTTTTTGCTGCTTGCCGGCCCTTGCCGACGGCTGCGCCAAAGTACCTCTGCGAGAGATTGAGAAAGAAGAGCAATGGTCATGTGGCTTTAGGCAAACGTATTTTTTACGACTGTGTGCATACCTGACATTCATTGTAGGTGTGGAAATCTCACAAGACTTGGCAAACAAATCCGTGAAATGCGCACCAGGCCTGTGCCGGACGGCTCGATGAGGTACAGCTGCGGGCCCTGCTTGTCGACTGCCGCTAGCAGTAGCGACGTGCCCATTGGTCTGCGTGTGAGGTACGGTGCCGGTCAGTAAGTCGCACAAGTACCACCAGCTGAGCTTTGTGCCATGATCATCTGAATGCATTTGAGAGAGGACAGCGTCAATAGACGAGGAGAGGGTCAAGAGAAGGGGAGCCTCCCGCCGCTGCTCACCTGACATACCAGTACAATGTGAAGACGTGGATGAAGGCGGCCATCCTGTCCGCCAGGACATGTCCGGGTATCAAGTCCCCGTAGAAGCTGCGCACAGCACGACAGCAGGGTCAGTTGCACATCAAGGAATTCCTGACCAACCACTGTGACGACACATGGCCTGCTGTAGCGCGGCCGATGGTTGCTGACACCGTGCGACCAGTTGAATCACACACTACACAGTGTGCAGTCCCGTGACATACCCCTTGTAGTTCTGCGCCTCTGAGATGGCCCTGTTGACAGCCTGCCGTCCGTCTGCCGCCACGCCGGCCACGGCCTGAAAGGTGGGGCGGGAGGAACGACTGTCACGAGCTCTGAGGATGTCTGGAGCAGATGAAAAGCAGCTTACAACATGTACAAATACTAACAAAGCCATGGAAAGCTCAGACAGTAAGGGAGCTCACGATGCCGGCATGCCGGTCCACAGCGTATGTGCGCCTGTTGGAGCCCTCTACCAGCATCTTCGACAGGATGGTCTTCTCAACTCCCTGTGATGTGTGTGCTTGCCGTTAAAACGCGAGGGGTTCCAGTTTCGTGTCATACATACGCACTAGTGGGCAGCCCAGCATTGCAACCTTTCACAAACGGCGAACCCAACACCGCTCACCAGCACAACGCCATCTTTACACTTGATGCCCACTGCTGTCCTGCGGCAAGGGCAACCAAGTGGATGAGGAGCTGCTTTCTTGCATTATTGCGCGACATTCAGGCTGCGCGGTGCTTGCAGGCTGGCATGTGCGTCACCCGCTGTTTTCGACAGCCTTCTGCGCATATTCTGTCTGGAAGACCTTGCCGTCCGGCGAGAAGGTCGACACCGACAGGTCGTACTGCGAAGGCAGTCACAGTTTCCATCAGCATCGTTCGTTCTCTACAGCAGGCCCTTACAACAGGCTCATCAGAAACTTTCACGAACATTGGCTCACCCCTGTCCCGATGCCTGACATCTTGCGCCGATTCAGGCGTCAGTTAGGACTTGTAGGACTAGTGCAGCGGGTCAAGAAATGCTGCCCGCAAGAATGACTCCCGAAACTCCTCGAAGTCTGGTTGGACAGTCGTTCCTGGTGGTCCCAGGTCGAGCGACACGGTGTCCTGGGTCGGCGTTGGTCCTGACTGCAACCTCGTGTCAGGATGCTGGACTGAGAATGCGCACAAGGGGACGAGCACTGTGCGGAAGTGCGACTTGTCGTGATTGCCTTGAACGGGGCGGCCTTGAAAGGCGAAGCCCTTTCGAATGCCCGCCCTTCAGCAAAAGGCAGAAACGATGTAACGCCACAGGGCCGGCGCGAACTGTATTTTCACAGCAGCACCGGCACATCAAGTGCCCCACACCGTTTGACCTCGAATCAGTCAGTGGTGCGTAGCATGGAGAATGCAGGCGAGATCGCCTGCCGCAAGGCAGGCCATGTGATTATGATCCAGGAGCATCTGGCAGCCGAGAGGCCGGGCGACAAAAGTTCCTTTTACAGAGGCGGAATGCTCAGCGGAATGCTCAGCGGAATGCTCAGCTGCATCCATGCAGACAAGCAACAAATCAGTCATCAAGCCCGTGGCGTTCAAGAAAGCATGAAGCAACGTCGCTGACAACAACTTGCTGACAAAGCAACGGCCGCCATCATTAACCCCAATGCGCAACTACAGTTTCCACGGTCCATGTTGTAACGTCGTAGCATCCCCTATCACGTGTTAACGCTAACTAACGTTAACTAGAACGTTCTAGCCCCTTCAGGCGACATGCGACAGAAATGGCTTCCGCCAGCGCCGCTGACGCCAGCTGCATCTCGTCCAGCAAATCCGCCTGCCTGAGTGGCAGCGCGTGCCACTCGGCTGCCGCCGCGCCGTCGGCGTCCGGGCCCACGCTGTGGCTCCACTCGACGAAGGTGGCGGTTATGATGGAGAGCGCTGCATTTGTGACGCTGCCCGCCGCCGCCGCCGGAGTCTGCGACTGCAGCAGTTGCCCGAGCCAGGCCGCTTCCTGCTGCATGTCACCGGCAGCGCCGCCCGACCCCGCATCCTGTGGGGATGTCAGCCACCGGGTCAGCGTCAGGATCTGAGCGGACACCCCTGCGCCATCTAGTGCCGTTGGTGCCCATCTGAATGCGCCATGATTTCAGCCAACCGCCAGGAACGTCAACGTGGGCCGAGGACTGGCAAACAGCAGCACTACCAGCATGCGGGCTGGAATGTCAGCATGGCTAGACAACACTCTTCAGGGTCACAGGCAGCTTGACAGCAGCAGGAAACACGCACCTGCATGCGCAGGTAGGCGGCGTAGGGCGCGAGCGGGCCCGCCGTCTGCGGCTCGCCGGCGCGAAGGCGGGCCAACAGCGCGCGCAGGTCGCCCAGCCGGCGCGCGACAAGCAGCTGCGGCGCGGTCTCTGCCGCCGCGATGGCGCGTGATTGCGCCAGCTGCGCCGGCCCGGACGCCGCCAGGTGCGCCAGCCGCTCGCCAGTGGCGCGCTGCGCCTGTAAAGGTTGTCTGAATTTTTACGGACTTTTCTGCCTTGCGCTGGAGCTGCATGTCTTGCCGACTACTCGGCGGCTTTGCGGTTGGGCCTTCCCAAAGCGTTCTTCTGGCAGTTGCACATGCGCCTGGTCATCACTTTGTTATAAAGAGGAAGCAGGAGCAAACACGCGGTTTGGGAAGCAGCGACAGGCAGAGCTTCGGAGCCGCACCTGGGCCCACAGCGCGAGCGCGTCGGACAGGCGCGCCGCGGGGATGCGCAGGCGCGACACCAGGAACTCGCGCGCGCCCGCGTCGGCGGCCCACTGCGGCGCGTGCCGCGTCAACAGCTCGTGCACGGCGCGGCCGCGCTGAAGGTCGTCTGGCAGGTGCAGCGCCGCGTACACGGCCCACTCATGCAGATCGACGGCTTCCAGCTGCGCGACCACCGCCGCCGTCACCATGGCCACCTGCGGGGCCAAGTCACAAGCTGCCACCTCCAACGAGAGCTTCGAGATACATTTCGTGGCGGATGTTCAGGATGTGGAATGCTGGATGGCAGGACCATCCGTGCTCAAGCAAGGGCACTGTGGCTGCGGCTGCGCTGCCTTAGATTGACAAGCCACTTCTGCAGTTGCCAGTAAAAGGTGGTCGCACCTGAGGCAGGTTGTCTGCAGTGGGAGGCAGCGCGTCAATTGCGCTGAGCACGCCAGCCAGCAACCACCCCAGCCGCGCGTCCAGCGGCTCGCGCGTGTACCCGCCCGGCGCCAGCAGCGCTGCCAGGTCCTGCAGTTCAGGGTCAAGGGCTGCATTGCTTGATGATCAGCTGTGGCGTCTTCATACGAGCCCCGCGAGTGCTGCATCTCACTTGCAAAAGAGCGTGTTACCCGAGCGCTGCCTCTCGTTGAGCGTAGCCTCTTGCTGTTGACCTGGTGCCTGGGGGAGCGCCGGCAATGGGCATACGAATGATGTGTCTTGGGAACACGTCTCACCTCGCCGTCGGCTGCCGTGCGCCCCGCGTACAGGCGCAGCAGCTGCAGGTCCACGTCGGTGGTGTTCCCATCGGCGTCGGCATCCGTGGCGCCGTTGCCGCCGGCATGCCGCTCTGTGTGCAGCGGCGCCGGGGGCGGCGCAGCGCCCGCCCGGGAGGCGGCGTCAAAGCTGTCCAGCGCAGCCTGGATGCCGGTGCTGCCGCCTTGTCCATACCTGCAAACAGCAAACACATGGTCGCATGTTCGCTTTGGCTCGGTGCTGCGCCTGTAAGAGAAGCCAAGCTGGCAAGTGGTACGAGTGCCCGCTGCTTCGGCTCACTGGCACACAGCACTGACAGAGATTGTTGCCAAGATGAGGGACACGCCTCGAAACACAGGAGCACCAGAAACACAGCTGAAGCTCACCACAGGTGCATGCCGAGCGCGAGGCGCCAGGGCAGCTGCAGGGAGGGCACCACCGCGCCCAGCTCGCCGCCCAGCACGCGGTACACCTGCAACCGGTGCAGAGGGCCGTGTGTGATACGGCAGTCCGCCACCGTTTCGTGGATGCATATGTCTTGAAGAGTTGAGTCCATCGAGACTACAACAAGCTCCTCCTTAATGCGCCCCAAAAGCTCGTCTGACAAGCGTGTTTCGAAGCAGACACACAAGTGTCGGCAAATATGACTTGGTGGTACACAGCACGAAACACGCACGTGCAGCCGGCGCTCGTCGATGTGCGCCTCCATGCCGGCCTCCTGCCATGTGTGCAGCTGCGCGGCAGCGTCCGCCGTGCCGGCGCCCCGCTTACCGGCCTGCAGTGACGCAATCGACAGGGATATGCTCGACCATATGCTTTGCGGTGGGGATGTTCACAAGCACAGAGGAGGCAGCACATCAATCGTGCGCATGCCGTGCTGAATGCATGGATGCGCCCTGGAGCAGAAAACAGACTACTCACAGCTGACAAACAAAGCCTGCTACCTGAGACAGCAGGGTGGCGAGACGGACGTCGCCGGCAGCTGCCGCCAGCGTCATCGCAGCGCCCAGCTGGTGGCCGCTGAGGGCTGCCAGGACCGCGTCGGTGCCCCTCGCGCCGCCGCGCAGCCGCGCGGCCAGGTGCACCTGTGCAAAGTCCTGCGAACAGGGTGCCGGTGGCTATGGAACGGGCTCAGGCTTGCACTAAAGCGCCCTCCACATGAGGATCTGGGTGTCTGCTCTGGAGCATGTGCATTTGATGTGGCTGCGGGCTCATTGAAGCGCAGCCGCTGCCAGTCATCAGTGCTCACACAAGGCAGATGCAGCATTGGCAGCACTTGTACAGAGTCGGTTTGCCCCATTCATCATCTGCCCTTGAGGCAGTCAAGCTGAGTCGGGTAATGCACCTGGAGCCAGTGGCTGAGGCCACCGCGGCGCTGAAATGCTGCCAGGCTGGACGCCGAGTTGGGATCTGTAGCCTCCTGTTCGTGCTCGGCATGCCCCGACTCCAGCATCGAGCCTCCAGCGCCAGTGAACATATGACATCAGTGTGGAGAGGTGGGCTGCATGCATGCGTTCAAGCAGGTGCAGGGGTGGCCCATCTGATCAGACACGCCAGACGCCACAGAGGAAAGTGTGCACGCAGCTGTGCAAGCAGGAAACACAGCAGGGCGGTGGCACCGCGGCACACACCCGGCTGCCCATCCGGCGTCTGCTCATCACCGGGCAGCGTCTCAAACAGCACGCGCAGCAGGTCCCACGTCCATGCCTCGTGATGGTAGCAGGTGCGCTCCAGGCCCTGCTGCAGCGCATTCTGCAAGGCAAAACCAGCTTGCATCAGTAGGGATTGCAGGCAGGCTTTGGCAGCATGCTCGTGTCAAGTGCGGTGCCAGGGCTCATTCCGACCCGCGCTCTGGAGCTGCTGCAGGTGGCTGATCTGTCTATGCAGGAGACATTGCCACATCCCTGTTGCAGCACAGCGCGCCAGTCCAGCATGCGCAGGGGACAGCCAGGCACAATAATAAATGGCGATTGACACCAGACCTTATAACAGAAACATTTGGAAACTGCACCAAGTGGATCATGCATGGGCACCTGAGTCAGGTAGTCGGTGCACAGCGTGGTGAAGCGCAGGCACAGCCGCTGCAACTGCTGCTCCCGGCTGCACTTGAGGCGCCACCGCGGCACCGCCAGGCTCTGCTGCGCTTCCGCAGCTGCATCGCCCGCCGCGCCCGCCCCGTCGGCGGCGGCTATTCCCGTGACCGGCAGGTCTGGCGAGCTCTGGGCGGCGTGCACCTCTAGGGCGTCGCGCCAGAAGCCGCGCGCACGGTCAGCGGCCGCTGCCGCGCCGCCCTGCCCCTGCAGGCGGGCGGTGACGTCCAGCCGCCGCAGCACGATGCGCTGCCCGCTGCTGTTGCGACCTGCGTGTGGGCACGGAACACCTGTCAGCAGTTTCACAGAAGCGACACGGCTGCGGCACAGCTTCCAGAACGCCACCGTGAGCAGGGCGTGATTGCAGTTTCAACAGCAGAAGATCTCAACACACTGTTGCAGAATTTGCTGCGGGGGAGCAGCAGGCATAGGGCACGGCGATGGTGACTGAATGAAGGGCTCTCACTGATCTGTGCAAACACGCCGCTGGGCGCCCAGCCGACGCGGCTGCTCTGGCCGAGCAGCAGCCCCATGTCGACGAGGCTGCGCGACGCCTCCGGCTGCGGCTGTGCGCTGGGCGTGACAGCGCCGGGGCTCGGCGGCGGCAGCGCCAGCGGCGGCGTCAGGGACCGCGGCTGCGGCAACGCCTGCACGGCCGGCGGATGCGGCGGCTCGATGGCAGGCTTTGCCTGGCGCCAGGCGTTGGGTGCGGGGGCCGCCGGCGCTGGCGCTGACGCGCCGACGGCCTCACCAAAATCCTGCTGCCCTCCTCGCCGCCCCTGCAGGAGCAACACAGGCAAACGAAGTCGGCTGCTCTCTGCTTGGGGAACCCTTGAATGAACACTGCGGCATCAGCCCCTCAACTAGCTGATGACCTCTCAGAACCACAACGGCGAGTCAACAGGACTGGACAGAGAGAAGAAAACAAAATGGATTGCCCAAGTGGGCTTGCGGACTGCCGGGAGCGACATGCGGCAAATACTCGAAGCTGCAAAATCGAGGCTGATAAGCATCAATAAACAGCCAGAGGGCTCACCTGTAGCGGTCTGGCGCTGAGGTCCTCGAACAGCGAGTTGCGGATGGAGGACAGTCGGGCCGCCTCCAGGCCCAGCGACGCGGGGAGCGCCACCGACAGCGGCCGCCTGGCGCCGGCGCGGCGGGCGGGCTGCGCATGCTGCTGCGTGCCATCTGCCGCGGCAGCCTCCTCCTCGAGGTTGCCTCCATCCACCATCTCCAGGCCCTCGTCCTCGTCGCCTGCAACTTGAACACGGTTTATGGTTCAAACAGACCGATTGTTGATTTCCTTGAATTGTAATTGAACAAAATTGCGTTGGAAGTTTTTCCAGTCACACGTCGCAGGCGGGCGGAATTTCCATGCACAGCCGCCCTGCTCTCAGTGCTGGCGGCGTCGCAAGTGATTTGAAAAGCTCGAGGCCCAGCTCCTGCCCAGACTCGCGCTGCATTGCTCTTAGTGCTGTTCAGCGTCAGTGAAACAGGCACCACGCGCTTGAGCCTTTCCGCCTGGGATGTCCTGGGTGGGTTCACACCAGCAGCAGGTCATGTCAATGCCGACGCACTCACCCTCCTGCATCGCGTCGCTGCCCTGCTCGTCCGCAGGCGGCAGCGGCGCCGCAGCGGCCGCCCGGCTGCCGCCCTTGGCCGCGGCTTCTGTCTCCTCCTCCTCGGAATCCTCGTCAATGAGGCCGTAGCGGCTGAAGTGCTCCACGTCAAAGCGCCACTCGCCGCGCTCGGCATTGTAGCTCACGAAGGTGGCGCCCTGCAGCGTGTTTAAACGTCGCGTCAGGCGTGAAATGTGATCGTGCTGTTTTCGAGGGTCGGGTCAGGAGGTTCGTGTCCTGCCGAAATCTGGTACGGAGGTCGTGTGAGGCGTGAATGCCGTGCCAGCAGCCACAGATTTGGAACAGTTGTTGAATGGGCTGGGAGTGGCATGACTTGCATAGAACAGCTCTGGTCATGCATGTGTTGTGTTATGGGAACAGAACAAGACGTGGGCGGGCGCTCACAGCTGCTGCATCAGCCGCACACGCGACAGCAGCAACGACGAGCGCATCAATGTCACCTGGCGGGCAGCGAGCTTCTTGAGCTTGGTGGTGAAGCAATCAATCGCCGCCGGATCCGTGGTCGGCTTCTTGGTGGCCTCGTCCATCTTGTGCACCTTCAGCAGCGTGATCTGCGAGCAGCATTTAACACAGCGGTGAGACTGAATGACGTTGGGTACCGGATCTGCATGAAGCATACCAGCCAAGCAATGCGTCAGCGCAAGCGGCTGCACAGCTGGCCTTAGATATTGGGTGGATGGAGTCGAGGGCGAGCGTTGAGCGAGAACGACAGGGTTGGGAGAAGCAAGGCTGCATACCCGCGCAGCGCAGTTGAGGCCATGTCCGACAGGCGGCTTGCTGGCATCATCGAGGTACACCTGCAGTGAGCGACAGCGCAACAACGCTCAGAAGCAGTGTTGCGCTGAGCAATGCAGGGCAGTCATGCCATAACACATACATGCAGCCGTGATCATAAGGTTCACCCTTTACCAAGATGCACATATAAGCTCGGGATGGGACCGCCAGAGCCCAGCCGATCGCGGTCAACACTGTCAACAGAGGCAAATGCGCATGGAGGAAGACCAGTCCGCACCTCCACGCCGCCGCGCGACAGGCGGACGAGGTCCTCCACGTCCACGCCGCGCACGTCCACCTCCTCCAGCCAGCGCACGCTGCCGACGCCGGGGCGGCCCACCGTGAAATTGGCCACGTGCGCCAGTGAGTCCGGCTCCTCTCGCGCCATGGCGGCCAGCTGCGTGAGCGACGGCTGCAGGAAGTAGTCGCTGCCCGGCTCCAGCCGCGGCAGCAGCTCGCCGACCTGTAGATTTGTGAAAAGAGAACAACTATGGTAGAAAGAACCCTTTGTGGTCCACTGCCCGGGAAAGTCCCAGCATGTTGGGCGCAAGAGGAAAGCTTTGTTTGGCCAGCTGAATGCAAACTAGTGCGCAGCAGCTAAGCAGGCCATACGTCTGGAACCAATCCTGCCACTGCTGGGAGCCGCTGCCAAAGTGACCTGTCGTCTCGGTAGCAATTGCAGCTCACCTCGTCATCGCCCAGGTCAGTGGAGCGTTGGTGCCGAGCAGCGCCGCCGCCGTTGCCGGTTTCCGGCCGCTGCTCCTGATCAAAGCCGTCGTCCTGGCCGCCGCCGTCCCCAGTCTGGCGCTCGTCAGGGCGCGCCGCCTCCCCGCTGCGGCGGCCGCCGCCCTCACGCTGCGGCGAGCGCTCCCCGTCGCCGCCGCCGCCTGAGGACCTCGTCCTGTCAGGGGCCGGCTGGATCTTTGGCGCGCGCTCGTCCCTACTGCGGCGGCGGGCGCTGCCGCCGCCACCGGCAGCCTCGCCGGTCGCGGGGCTGGCAGTGGACTCGCCGGCAGCTGCAGTGCTGGGCAGGGGAGCTCGCACAAACAGGCGGCGCGGGTCGGGCAGGTCGCTGCCGTGGGCGCCGTCCCCGTTGGCGCCTGCGCCGGCTGCGCCATCGTGCTCTCCATCTGTGCCAGCCGCCCTGCGGCAGCAGGAGAAAACAGTCCTAGCAGGCCGAAACCTAGTTCCCCACGGCCAGCACTTCAAGCAGGCTGTCTCACAAGCACCCCTGCTGGATGTGGTCTGCGCTCCTGGACCCTTTCACAGGCCACTTCGATGCCCACATGCAGACTCATGCATGAACGCAGGCTCATCATGCAATGCTTCGAGCAACTCCAATTCCACGCACCTGCTGATGGAGCGGGGGCGCGGCGTGCGCAGACGCACGCCGGCGCGCGGGGTGATGGAGCGAGGCGTCAGCAGCGCGGTGGGCCGCATCACCGAGCGCCCCACCATGGGTCCCAGCGGCCGCTGCGTGAGCCCCACCCGGTGCTCGGGGAAGGCCTCGCCACCGCCCACCTGCGGCGCCGCCGGCAGCGTGCCGTATGGCGTCGTCGCCACGCCTGCAGTTTTAGCATGTGATATGAGAATTTGTGTTCCGTAGTGCGCCAGCTTTGCCAAACCAGGCACGGGGCTGCAAGTGTTGTGGCGCACATGATCTGCAGGAGAGATCTACAAAAGCCGTCCACGGGCTGGAGTTGACGGCGGCTGCAGTGTTTGAACATAGTCTACACAGCAAGATTTCGGGCACAATCCCCATCGCTGTTTACCTGGCGCAGGGCCAGCTTGTGCCTGCTGCGGCTGCGCGGGGTTCAGTGCAAAGTTGCTCGCGCCAGGGCTGGAGAAGATGCTGCCGCCGCCGCCGAACAGGCCTCCGGGCGTAGACGCCGCGGGGAATGCTGACGGTGGCGTGCCAAACGCGCCCGGCGTGCCGAAGGACGTGGAGCTGGGAGCAAAGAGGCCGCCCGACTTCTGGGCAGTGCCTCCGAACAGGCCTGTACGGCACATTCAGTTGCTGCATCGTTACGCGAGAAAGTCCAGAACCTCTTGACACACCGATGCTGCTGCAGTAGAGGTCGGATCGGCACTGAACAGCACCGCACATCAATGCAGTGTGCAAAGTGTGCATAGCCATCTAGGACAATAAGCAAAAGCCGCACCACCCCCGCCTCCAAAGGCCGGCGTGCTGGCGCCGCCAAACGCCGGCGTGCTGGCTCCGAAGGCTCCCGTGGCTGTGGCACCAAAGGCAGGCGAGCTCTGCGCGAAGGAGAAGGCCGGCGTCGAGGTCGCCCCAAACGCCGGCGTGGACGCCGTGCTGCCGAAAGCCATGGCCGGCGTGGAGCCACCGAACAGGGAGCCGCCCGTCGCGCCGAAGGCCGGCGCCGAGAAGCCAAAGCCGCCGCTGGCGGCGGCGCTGGACGCGGCGCCAAAGCTGCTGCCGAAGGTGCTGGTGGCGCCGAAGGCGGGCGCGCTGGCGGCTGTTGCGCCAAACGCCGGCGTGCTGGCGGCCGCACCAAAGGCTGGCGCGCTGACACCAAAGCCGCCCCCGACCCCTGCAATCGGGAATCCGGCTTGGGTGCTGCAGCCCGATAGTCCTAATGCAGCGCCTCACAGCAACACTATCCTCGCGGCTGGTCGACTGTTGTTGCAGCATGGAGGCAGAGATCACAGGGTCCGAATTATACCTATAGAAGTGCTGCCAAAGGGTGCAGTAGAGGTACTGCCAAACAGCCCACCGCCTGTGCTCGATGCCGGGGCGCCAAAGGCCGGCTGTGATGAGCCAAATGCCGGCGCCGTAGAGCCGAAAGCTCCGCCAAAGGCTGGCGAAGACTGTTGCGCCTGCTGCAGACGCAAGCACTGAAAGTTAAAATCCAGCCGCGTCAAATGCTGGACGAGCAACCTGCACAGACAGGGTCAGAGTGAGCAAGCTGGCTTGCAAGGTCGCACACAGAACTTGCACGTGGCATGTCGGCTGGAGCTCTCACCCCAAAGGCGGGCTGCGAAGCACCAAAGCCGCCAGCACCAAAGCCGCCCGGCGAGCTGGTGGCGGGCGCGCCAAAGGGAGAACCAGGGGAAGCGCCAAAGCCCTGTGACGGCTTGCCAAAGCCGCCCGAAGCCGGCTGCTGACCAGTGCCACCCTTGACCCCAGCCTGCAAGGTTTAAAGGAACATGCTTATTGGTGATGCTGCTATTGTGTCCTGCAGGCAGTGACAGCTGCCCAATGCGACAAGCGCACCCAGCACACACGCATGTGTGCTGCAACATGGGGCAACGCGCATGAGGCAGCATGAATTCAACGACTGAGTGCAGCCGGCGAGGCAGAAAGTTGAGGGGCCAGATGCAAGCCAGCGCACCGAGTAGTCCTCCCAGCGCAGCTCCTCAGGCGACTTGCCCTCGTACTGCTTCATGGCGCTTATGGAGTTGAGATGCACCGTCTGCTTCGTGCCGCCGGCGCCCGTAGTGGTCTGGTCCTGGTCCGTGGTCTTGGCGTAGGGCACCTGGCGCGTGCCGGTGGCCGCGGCGCCGCCCCCAAACGCGCCGCCCCCACCGAACGCTGCATGGACAGCAATCAGATGGTTTCAGTGTCGTCTGCAGTGTTGTTCTAGAGTTGGACTGCAGACGGTAGACAGCAACACAGCAGAGGCCTATGCAAGATTGCGTTTCAGGCAGGTCACACCTGGCGCAGCCCCGAAGGAAGGGGCGGAGCCAAATGCCCCCGGAGAGCCGCTCGCGCCGAACAGCGGCGCGCTAGTGGCACCGAATGCGGGCGTGCTGGCGGCGCCGAAGGCCGGCGCGCCGGCGGCGCCAAACGCCGGGGTGCTGCTGCCGAAAGGCGAGGACGCACCAAAAGCGGGTGTTGCAGGGGCAGCGCCGAATGCCGGGGCGGACGACGCCCCAAAAGCATTGCTAGCGCCAAAAGCAGGCTGCGGGCACAATCGTCAGCATTCGAGATTGTGCATTTCCAAAGCAGCTGAAGCCTGTGCAGTTGTGGAAATCGCAGGGCCCCGGAGTGCTAACCCTGACAGGGTAGGATTATGAAGCTGACCTGTGAGGCAGCCCCAAACAGGCTAGGTGTGGATGCGGCTCCGAAACCACCGAAGCCTGTGGCAGGCTTGGCCTGAAACACAAACGACCTTTGTTTAGCATGGCTGGCTTCATGGCTGTGACAAGTGCCGCCACCCGACTGGAACACAGCGTTGGGCAACAAAAGCATACGCACCCCAAAAGCCCCTCCGCCGCCGCCGAAGGCGGGTGTGGCTGTCGAGCCAAAGGCTGGCGTCGAGCCTGCCCCAAATGCAGGCGCGGACGCAGCTCCAAAGGCCGGCTGCATAAAGCACACACAGCAGTCAGCACACTCATGCACAAGAAGCGGAGCTAATGCCGCAGAGCATTGCGCACTGTGTGGCAATAACTAGAACCAGACCGCACCGTGCTGGCCGTCGATCCAAATGGTGACGAGGCCTGCGGACAACGCAGGCATGCATCAGCATAATTCCTGTGCAGCAAAGGCCTGAGCTTGGCAGCGGGCTGACTCGGGTGGCGAGGGGGCGTACCTGGCCGAATCCGCCGGCAGGCTGTCCAAAGGGGGACGCCGGCGTGCTTCCGAAAGGTGACGAAGCCGCCTGGCTCTGCCCAAAGCCTGCACGCGAACCGAGCCCATTCAGAACGCTGCAAGCAATCGGCCGAAACCTTGGAACGTATTAGCCGTGACGTACCGCCACCAAAGGAGAACGCCATGGCCTCAGTGGCCGGCTGGACCGGTCTGCCTAGCTGTTGGGCCGGCGACGCCGGATGCTCAGGGCAGTAGCGGAACTGAGCTCCGAAAGTTTGGATGTGCCGGGGATATTACTCGCTGCTCGTCACCACATGACTGCTGCTTTCGATGCGAATGACATTGCACTGCAATGCACTGCGCAAGCCGAATCTTGCTGCGGATTTTGCGGCAGTGATGGCCGACCGGGCAGGTGCATGCGAAAAATAAAGCTAGCTGCAGGGCGGTTAGAAGCAGGAAGCAGTTGCTGCTTCCACAGACCGGCCCTTTCGAAAGAAGGGGCCAACCTGAAAGGGCACTGCCAATTGTCCGAAGGGCATTTCCAGTTGTCCCAGCAGGCTCGGAAGACTCTAGCAAATCTCCAGACATGGCATCAACATCAAGTTTGTTGTTTGAGCGCCGCAGCAGACGCGGCGACCAGCTGCTTGGAGCCGAGGCTGATGACCGTGCGCGCATCGACGACGTCCACCCTCATGTCCAGCACGGAGCCGCTGCCGCAGGACGACGCGCCACCCGCTGCTTCCACGACGAACGCCAGCGGCGCGCACTCGTACAGCAGCCGCAGCTTAGCCCTGGCTGATGCCGAGGCCGGGCTGCAGAAGACGCCGCCGCCGGCATTGAGGATGTGGTGCACATCTGGCACCTGCAGGTCACAACGCGAAAGGAAGGGTCGTCTTCATGTATCAAACTGGGAGTCAAAGCATGCCACAGCTGCCAGCAGGAGATCGGCGAAATTGCAGCAGGATTGGCGAAGGCCCGAAATCTGCAGCTGACAATCGCACCATGCCGCCAGAGTACCGCAGCGTCAGCCGCGCGTCCATCCAGCCGTGCACCAGCTGCCTGTAGGCAGGGTTGTCAGCGGCCGCCCGCAGGTTCGCTGGTGCAAATACATTGTTTTCGCCGATCCGGATGTTATCCCGCGTCAGCGCCCACTCGCCGCCCAGCCCCAGCACAAACTCCTGCACCTTTACGTCCGGCCCTGCAACTTACAGGACGGCAAGTCAGTCAACTGCTGCCTTCAGAAGTAATGGCATCAAACCCATCCAGTGCACAGGCGCTTGCCTGATGGCGAGACCGGCCTTGCGACGACCAGCAGTGTGCGGGGGCCATACACTGCGTACGCCGCGGCAACCTGGCTCCTGCCGGTCTGCCCCAGCAGCTTATCGCCCTTCCAGACGCCAAAAATGCTGCCGACCTGGACGACGAATGCGGCACGATGAACGATCAAGGGAGGGCCACGCAAAGACAAGCATGCAAAGCATCCATCTTCGCTCAATGCTCACCGCCCAGTTGGCGCCGATGATGCTGGAGCCGTCGAGCGGGTCAAACGAAACCTGCAACGCGCGTACAAGACCCGCATCAGGTCTGAGGTGTATGCCCAGGGAAAGGAATGCATTTAGTGTTTTGCTTTCAGCTTTGTGGGTCTACCGAGTAGCCGGAGCCGCCCAGGCTCTGCACGCTGGTGGTCTCCTCCGAGCTGGCGCTCGCGACGGCGCCGCATGCTCTCAGTGCGTCAAACACGATGCAGTTGGAGGTCACGTCCGCCTGCATGTCTCGGATTCGGGTCTCTGAAACGGTCGGTAATCTGTCCAGAGATCAGACCTCTGCTGCACTGACCACTGCTGTGCAGCATTATGCAGATGCCGCAGCAGTCTCCGCTCACCACCAGCTGGTCGTCTCCAAACTCGTTTTTCGAGCCCGCTTGCTCTGTATTAGGATCCCGCAGCAGCGCCTGCGACTTACGAGCCGTCAATTGGGACACTGCGACTACAGCAAGATCGCAGCACTACAATGCAGCGCAGCAGCGCCATGGCGCGCCAGGGCGTAATTCTGAATATTCGACGCACCGCAATGTCCGACGTCGAATTGAATAATGCCTGCAATACTGCGGCCTGCAGCAGCCCTTGATTCAGACCCTGGCGATCCAAGCACGTCATTGCACAGAATGCATGCGCCGTGCCATGGTGCCGCCGCTGGTGCAGACTCACCAGGTTGGGCTCAAGCTCCTGCCGCAGCTGTTCCATGTTGTTTCTGATCTTTCAATTTGTCTTTAGTGCGCCGATCAACCCGAGAGCTTGCAAACAGAGGACCTGCACCTCGACATTTGTGTCCCCCCCAGTTGCTGACCGAACCCGGGGGAAAGTTGTCCGATGTTTCCGCGGGATGCGAGTTTATGCAATGGGCGAATGCACAGAGGCACGATCGATTCAGACTGTCGGAACAACGAAGCGGCAAGTGTGCTGCACGAAAAGGCCGAAACATCAGTGTGAAGTCAAAAATCTTTACAGTCCTCGCTGATATTTTGGCAAGCCCAGATCGTTGCATAACAGGCGTTTCGCACAGTGAGAGGCTGTTGTGCATGATTTCATACCTTCATTTTGACCATGCAGTTGGCCCTGCCACTGCCCGGAACCGTGCACCGCGCTCTCGCGCCCTCTGGCCGCAGACTTGTCCCGCACGGTCGCACCCCGCTGCCCTGCCGCCTGCAGCCTGCACAGCTTGCGCGAAAGCACGTACGCAACTTTTCTAGGTTGACGCTAGCAGCCGCGGCGACTGATCTGCACAGCGAGAACAGGTAAGCGTGAGTGCGCTGCATCCGTGTGAGGGCCTTTTGTGTCTTCGGACGGTCCTGGAACGTCGTCAAACCGATTTTTTTGTGCAACTTGCAGCACCAGCGCGTCCACGATGACGTCCCAGATCGGCCTGATCGGCCTCGCCGTCATGGGCCAGGTGGGGCTGCCTCCCAAGTGGTACGAGCTGCGTGCTGGCCCGGCTGCTGTGCGATCTTAGGGCAAAGCTGATGGGTGCTGTGCTACTTTGCAGAATTTGGCCCTGAACGTTGCGGAGAAGGGTTTCGACATCTCCGTGTTCAACCGGACATATGCCAAGACGGAGGCCGCCGTGACCCGGGCGAAAAAGTCGGGTGAGCAGCCTTTTCAGTGGGATTGATGACGAGAAATAGTGGTGATCTGCGCCAGGAAGGCGAGCGGTCCTCTGATGCTGGTCCAGGTCTGGGCGAGAAGCTGCACGGCTACGAGGACATGAAGGAGTTTGTGCAGTCCCTGGAGAAGCCCAGGTGAGGCGATGCGCCGTTTCGCCTGTGGGAGCCAGCCTGGCACATATTTCTCTGCTGTTGAGGCTGAAGCATGCGCAGCAATGCATACGCGAGCATGGTGGGATCATAGGCCTGCCAATCTGCCACCAATGGCAGATCTGGGTCAGATAGCAGCAATTCGCCATGACCGTGTCAGGTTACAGTTGTGTTGCCAGCGTCACAGTCTACTGGGCAAGGGCAGCATGCGCAGCTGCCAGGAAGGCTAGGGATCGTTGTGACATTCGTTGTTGATGCCTGACGTGTCACGTGCGTGCGAATGCGCAGGCGGGTGATCATGCTGGTCATGGCCGGCAAGCCGGTGGACGCCACGATCGAGCTGCTGTTAGAGTACCTGGAGGAGGGAGACGTCATCATCGACGGCGGCAACGAGTGGTGTGACCTCGCAGCCATGAGAACATCTCACTGATAGTCGTTTGTGGTTCGGAAAAATCTGCATTCTGTACGATCAAGCCTGCGTCTCTCCTGCATGCCGACACAGACCAGATTCAATGCAGGTACGAGAACACGGAGCGGAGAGCGGCAGCAGTCGCTAAGAAGGGCATCCGCTACATGGGGATGGGCGTTTCCGGCGGCGAGGAGGGCGCCCGCAACGGTGAGCTGCGGCGATGCCGTGGCCGCTGTTATGCATGTTTTTTCGCATGTCCGCAATATCCACTGGTATGTGAAGAAACATTGACACTCTACTGGCACTGGCACCTGTCGTCAACGGCCAGCACCGGCTGTGTGCAGGCCCCTCCATGATGCCCGGCGGCGATGCTGACGCCTACAAGATCATCGAGCCCATTGTCACCAAGGTGGCGGCGCAGGTAAGGATCCTCTCGTTCCGATTGCGGTGCAGCGTCAAGTATTGCAGCTGACAACATCTGCCAACATGTCGGGAAAGTCTTGGTCCTGGCGCTGCCGGTCTTGTTCGGATTGCTGTTTCACAACAGCCGATATTTGCCGACAGGTGAACGACGGGCCGTGCGTCATGCACATTGGCCCGGGCGGCTCGGGCAACTTCGTGAAGATGGTGCACAACGGCATCGAGTATGGCGACATGCAACTCATCTCGGAGGCGTACGATGTGCTGCGCACCGTCGGCGGCCTCAACAATGAGGAGCTGGCAGAGACCTTCACGCTCTGGAACAAGGTGCCCAACGATTGGCTATGCACAAGATCAACTGTGCGTGCCTGACGTCGGCAGCCGCCTGCGGGCAGAGAGGGGGCAAGGCGGGGCAGCGGCGTGAAAAGCCATCGCCTGTAGTGACCTTGGCGTCGGCGGCAGGGCACTTTGGCGGCAGGGCACGCCCGCTGGGCCTGGGCCGACCACCTGCGACAAGTCGCTTGTCACCTGATGCATTTCACACAGCGCGTTTGACGCAATGCAGGGCGACCTGGACAGCTTCCTGATCGAGATCTCGTCGCTCATCCTGCCGAAAAAGGACGACAAGGGCGACGGGTTCCTAGTCGACAAGATCCTCGACAAGACTGGCATGAAGGGCACTGGTGGGTCGCAGGCCTGCAGGAAACGCGTTCCCCTTTGTGTGCTGACATGCCAGCTTTGCTTGTGCTATTGCGGCGTTGCACTGAGAGTTTTGTGCAATGTGTGGTTATGACGGTACGGCACCATGGTGTGCGACTGGGCGGTGCGGAAACATACATAACACATGAACACACATAACACATGGACTACAGGCGGCTGCAGCTGTCCGTGGGCGCGTGCCTCCACCCCCAGAGGCAAGGGGACGGTGCAGCAGGCACCGGCAGCCCTTGCATTTGCTGTACATGTCTGAGCCGACCCCCGTTTCCAGGCAAATGGACGGTGCAGCAGGCGGCGGAGCTGCCCGTAAGAACCTTCTTTGACACCCGCTCCTCTCATACTGCAGGCAAGTGGACGGTGCAGCAGGCGGCGGAGCTGTCGGTGGCGGCGCCCACCATCGAGGCGGCGCTGGATGGCCGCTTCCTGTCGGGGCTGAAGGAGCAGCGCGTCGCCGCCGCCAAGTACTACGAGTCCCTGGGCCTCGCGCCGCCCAAGAAGCTCGAGGTGCCCAGGAACCATTGCCCAGTGCTCAGTGGTTACTGCTCTGTTGGCACTGCATGCCGGTGAACGGAAATGCGCCACAACAGATTTGCCTGCAACGCTGACGCCGTGCATGGCATGTGGGCTGAGCTTCCGAGACAGCCCTGTCGTGCCTGGCAATGGCGTCAATGGTCCCTCCAGACATGCTGGAATGATGTGACTTCAGAGCCTGCCACATTCCTTCCGCGACAGCTCGACATCTTTCCTACGCAGGGCGTCGACAAGAAGCAGCTGATTGAGGATGTGGCCAAGTCGCTGTACGCCGCCAAGGTGTGCAGCTACGCACAGGGCATGAACATCATCAAGGCCAAGTCTGCTGCCAAGGGTTGGAACATCAACCTGGGCGCCCTCGCGCGCATCTGGAAGGTGAGCCCCGGCTAGCACCGTCATCGTGCACACAAGGGCAGGCAGACAGCACAGTGATGAGGCCACTTGCCAGCGCTGCTTCGAGTTGCCTATCCTTATCCTGCGGTGGCGCAGCGCTCTGCTAGGGTGTGGCTGCAGTAACAAAGACGAACGCTGCTGATGATGCACAGTGAGAAAGGCTCCTGGGCTGGTTTTGACCACAGGGCGGCTGCATCATCCGCGCCAACTTCCTGGACGAGATCAAGCAGGCGTACGAGCGTGACCCGGCGCTGGAGAACCTGCTCATGGACGAGTACTTCGCCAAGAAGCTGACGGACCACCAGGACTCGTGGCGCCGCATCGTCAAGCAGGCCATCGACGCCGGTGCGATTTTCTGAGACCATCCTTTCCTGTGTATTTGTACCGGTCTCTGCCCGCCCCGGTTGTGCACCTTCTGGCACACACAACGCGCTTCCTCTTGCATCCGCACAGACCTCCTTGGCATCGAGTCGCAGAGCAGAGAATCGCGCTGCAGAGTCTGCCTCCGGATGCTGACAGTATCACACATGTCCATCACGCAGGCATCGCGACGCCGGGCATCAGCACGTCGCTCAGCTACTTCGACCAGTACCGGCGGGAACACCTGCCGGCCAACCTGGTGCAGGCGCAGCGCGACTTCTTCGGCTCGCATACCTATGAGCGCAACGATGGCCAGGACGGCTGGTTCCACACCGTGTGGTCCGCCGGCCAGTCCGCCGACTCGATAACCACCTCGGGCTACAAGGCCTAGATCGCACTTCAGCATTTCAACGCGGCCACATTGCGGGGTCTTGCATGCCTCAGGGTGCATGCGCCAGACGGAGTGGGTTGTTCGCACTTAGATTCTTTGCCAAGAGTGGGCTGAGATGGAACATAGTCAGAATGATTTGCAAGGCTACTGTTGCAATGTGATATGAATCTCTAAAGTGGCAGTGCACTTTGGCGAGTGCTGTGTTGGTCGATGGGTGCACGGCACGACGCCGCACACTCTTCCAAGGGCCGCCTCCCCAGTCCTCGCACCTCATGTATTCGTCCTTGAGCAGCATAACCTGACTAGAGCGGCAGCTTGATGGAGTAACGCTGCAACACCGTGTAACCCGTGGGCGACGACCTAATTTCCAACAGCATGCATTCCTCAGAGCAACATGAATGCAAGCATGCTGATACCTCATTGAATGTGCAAGGCCAGCAAGACGTCAAAACTGAAATGGTGCATCAACATATTCCGCCGCGTCAAAAAATCTGTGCAGAACCGGGATGGCATGCAGCGAGGGTCTACCGCCTGGTGTTGTCCCTCCGTGAGGCGACCTTGACGGTTTCTGCAACAAATGCGGCTGCAAACACTGCCCAAGCACTATATGCTAGAGTGTCGAACAGGGCGCCCTGCGAGAGGCAACAGAGCGTCAGTCCTGTATTGAGCCTCAACCATCTGGTTGTACCTGTGCTGCCGCATCTTGACCTTGTGGCCATGCACATCAACACGATTGTCTTCAGCCTCAGCCATGCAGTCCATTGCTGGCCCACCTGGAATGAGCCCTCCCCTCCCAGCTTGCGCGCTGCCGCGATGGCCGCAATGACACCGCCGGACGGCAGGATGGCGTAGTTGGAAATGACTCCCCATGCCGAAAGGACTTGTCCTGCTCATGCCGAGTCGACTCGTTGGGAAATGTGGAACAACAGGACCCACCATGCACAAATCTAACTCACAGGACATTTTCGACGCGCAGCATTTCCCTCTGGCAATGCCTGAAAAAGCAGACGTACCCCGTGACAGGCTATCCATGAACCTCTCCGCAGCTGTTGTGGGCTTTGCCGCAGGCTTCAGCAGCTGCCGGATCACCTAGCAAAAGGACCAGCAGCAAGCTTGTAAGTCGTGTTCCTTTACTTATGGTGACATCAAACACTTGTACCCGCGCTGCTCCTCAGCCAAAGGAAAAGAGGAAGGGAAGCGGGCAATGCTGGCAACGCTCGCCTTTTGAGCCTCGACGTCCCATTCTTCTATGTGCTCGACCACCAGCCCCGTCTGCTTGTCGAAGACATACGTCGTGGCACCTGCTGCCGCCAGGCGAGGCCGCCACGGCAGCTTGAGGATGGCACTGAACCGCCACTTGGCCTTCGGTGAAGTGCACATTTGGTCAGAGGGTTGGAGCCGAGTGAAGATGAGATGCTTGTCACTGTCTTGTGTGAGACGAGAAATTCGAAAGGATGCAAGCCACATCGTAGTAGAGATTCCATAAACTGTGTTCACCTTCACAGAGTCCCCCTTCTCCTCCCAGCCGCCCACGTCCAGCTTGACATTCTCGCTGCAGCGGGCACACAGGTGTCGTCAAGTGTGCTTAGTAGGGAAGCAAGCGCGGCGGCAGGCGTTGAGGCATAACGATAGACACTCACGTGAGCCCGCCAAGGTTGCTGACGTTGTTCTTGAAGCGGTCTGCGTAAAGCAGCGTGCCAAGTCGTCAGTGTCTGGTGGATACTGCCAGTGTGACTGCTGAAAACCCGCCTAGATGCATCTGCAGTCACTCACCAACTCCGTTGAATGAAGCAAAGTCATCCTGCGCGACACCGCAGAAGGATCTCAGCACACGAGCGCCGCGGTCGATACCAAGGTGCACAGCAGTCCACTCCGTCAGCATATGGAGACTCGCATGCTGCAGTCGCGTCACACAGCAACAGGTAGGCGCCTTCCTCCAGAGGCTTGCAGACCCACCTTGAACAGGCAGTCTGGGTCGTACGCGTCCAGGGCACCCTCCCCGCTGACAAAGTAATTGGACTCGTAGTCCTTTTTGATGCTCGCAATCGCATCCTCTCGGCTGATGTGCTTCTGCAATGATAATATTGCACGGCGTTGGGCGGTGTACTTATCTTTATCAGGGCATCACACATGAGTGAAAATGGTCACGGCCGTGACTTGCGCGGACATGAATTTGCCCTCACACCTTGCGGTCTGCTGGCTGCTTGTCCTCCCGCTTGCCCCCCACCAGGTTGCCGTACTGCTCCGCCGCAGCCCACGCCGCTTTGAGGCCCAGCCCCGGCTCGTCCTTCTCCTTCTCGCCGGATTTCGCCGCACGGACGCAAAGTCCGCGACGCGCCTGCCTGTGCTGTGGCGCAGATCGCACCGGCAGTGTCAGTTGAGAGCGCCTGTTACAGATCAGCTGTGCCTGAGGAGCAACCTGCCCAGCCAGCATGACGGCGTCTGAGATGCGCTGCGCAGCGGCGGGGGGATGCAGATCCCGACCCGGCAAAGGTGCGCAGGCGGCGCCGCTTCACTGATACAGCTTCTGCAGTAACTGTGGCACCGCTAGCGCATGTCCTTGGGCTCGATTTATGCTTTCTGCGTGTGCTGCACCTCGCCGTTTCAAGTCCAGCAAGATTACATGATCATCAGGGGAGCGAAAGACAACCCCGTGTGAAAACGCAACATGAAGCGAGGCACACGATGCTGCAGACTATTCTGGCGTGATTATATAGTCAGCGCAAAGAAGCTTCGGTGGTGCAGCCGTGCCGATGCATCGCCGGTAGCTGACTGTCAAAATTATTGAAGCAGGCATCCAGCCGTCAAGCCCTTCCGTCACGAGCGTCTGGGGCTACTGAGAGCGGGATTTGCTGAGTCAGGTACGATATGAACCACTAGTGCGCTTCAGCAGGCTTTGGCCGAGGTCGACCTGCCCCTTCGTTACAACATGCATGTATGGCGAAATGCGCCTGCGCTGGAAGCTGTTCGCGTTGAGCTGAACGGCTGTCCACCGCTGCGTCGTGCAGGATACATTGCGGACTGTGGGCGCCATGCCCGGCGGCGCGCTGCAGTCCGTGTGCGAGGGCAAGGAGTTTGACTTTCCGGCGGAGGAGCTGCAGACGCTGGCCTTCTGGGACAAGGCGGATGCCTTCAAGTGAGCGCTGCACGCCTCGCTGCGTGAAATCCTTGAACCCGTTCGAAAGGGGTCCTGCTTGCTTGAAGATCGCGGCTGATTGAGACGCTGAAGCACTACAGCTGCGCCCGCCGATGCTGACGCGTCCGTCTTTTGCGTCCCTGCAGGGAGCAGCTGCGCCGCACGGAGGGCAAGAAGGAGTTTGTGTTTTATGACGGCCCGCCCTTCGCAACCGGCCTGCCGCACTACGGCCACCTGCTGGCGGGCAGCATCAAGGTGAGGGGCTGCCGAGCTGCCGGCTCACCGGCAAACCGGGCATGCGCGGACGCCCTGAGGGACTAGCTTGCAGCAGCGGCCACCGTCAGCGCGTGGAGATAAACACTGCTCATAAGACATAAGACATTGCCCATCAAATTTCGGCGACTGGCATGCAGGACATTGTGACGCGGTATGCCAGCCAGACGGGCAGGCATGTGGTGCGGCGGTTTGGGTGGGATTGCCATGGCTTGCCGGTGGAGTATGAGATTGACAAGAAGCTGGGTGAGCACTATCCTTATAGTGGCACCCAAAACCACCTGTGGCCGCTGCTCAACACACGCCATTTAAGGTTCTTTGCATAGGCAGAGGCAGCGTCTTGCCAACGCGCTGTGGTGCCTGTCAAAAGTGCGGCTCCGGGAGTCAGGGCTCTGAAAGCAACACGTCGACAGCTGTGTACTGTGATGCACGGCAGGCATCAAGTCGCGAGAGGATGTGCTAAAGCTGGGCATCGACAAGTACAATGAGGAGTGCCGCAGCATCGTCATGAGGTCAGTTTTGCTGCACTGCTCTAGATGTTTCGCTGCACTGCTCTGACGTTGCTCTACACACTCCTCGAGGCACAGGCGCCACTCGCTGGAGTTTCAGCTGACGATGCCACAAACGCGTGAGGCTGCACGCACACCGCAACGCTGAAACAGAGCAGTCGTCACAACATGGCCTGTCACCAAACAGGTACTCAGGCGAGTGGGAGAAGACGGTGCACCGGCTGGGGCGCTGGATCGACTTTGAGAACGACTACAAAACCCTGGACCCCACCTTCATGGAGTCCGTGTGGTGGGCCTTCGCCGAGCTGTACAAGAAGGGCCTCGTCTACAAGGGCTTCAAGGTGCGCGGGTTTCTGTCAGTGGTTGTATTGCCAGAGATGCAAATGACCAGCGGCGGCGGAGGGGACGGCAGCAGTGGCGGCGGCGGCGGCGGCGGCAGAGAGGCGGCTTCAGCAGCCATTAAAAAGTGACTGTGTGCCACGACATTCATGGGCGGGATGTGTCCTTCAAACCTGCCACAAGTTGCAGCTCATGCACACCGCTGCCGAGTCGGCTGGTTTTCCCGCCGCAGGTGATGCCATACTCGACGGCGTGCAGCACGACGCTGTCCAACTTCGAGGCGGGCCAGAACTACAAGGACGTCGACGACCCCGCCGTCACGGTGCGCCGCTCTGCCCCATAAAATGCATCGCGACATACCTGTGCAGCTCCGTGCGATTTTCAGCTCTTCGAAAGCGGCTTCCCCAACGTGCTGCGCTAGCATGCTGCCTGTCATGACCTCTCACGTGCCGCACATTGCGTTGCTTGCCAGACCACCCTTTGTCGCCCTGTCTTGTTGAGTTGCTGAACCCCCAAAGCGCTTCTGCACTGCAGCTGCACTAAAGGAAGGACAACTTGCACTGTGTCAGCCTCACTCAGGCTGATTCAGCATTTACAGATGTCAAAAGCTGGCAGACACAACCATATCGGCCAAATCTGACAGCCTGCAGCTCGTCCTTCTCCCAGGTGGCGTTCCAGCTGGACAGTGACCCGGACAATGCGCAGATGGTGGCGTGGACGACGACGCCCTGGACGCTGCCCAGCAACCTGTCGCTGTGCGTGAACCCCGAGATGGCCTACGTCCGGGTGTGCGTTCCTGCCTCCCTCGCCCTGCTGCAGTGCCTTCTTGAAGCGGCAGCTCAGGAAGGTTGGGCGTGGTGCCGCACTGCAGGATCCAGTCCACATGGCAGGGCGTGAGCGTGCTTGCTGGTGCCGGCTGGCAGGTGAAGAACCCGACGACCGGCGCGGTGTATATTCTGCTGGAGGCGCGGCTGTCGGAGCTGCCGGGCGCGCTGCCCAAGCCAGTCGGCAAGAAGAAGAAGGGCAAGGCCGATGCCCCCGAGCAGCCGCCCTTCGAGGTGCAGTTTGTAGTCTCATCACTTGCTGATCTCTTGCCTGCTGCGGTTTGGACGGCGTCGTAGGCGACAACTGGCGCAAGCTTTGCTGTATGGAGATGATGGCGAAGTTGAGCATTCATCCGCAGCTGGCTGCGGGGCGCTGCTCTGTGTTGCAGCAACGTCACTGCTTTGCACTTGTCGCATCTACGCTTGGAAGTAGGGCACTTGTTCGAGCAGGTGGTCTCGCCTGCAGGTGCTGTCCAAGTTCCTGGGCAAGGAGCTGGAGGGCAGGACGTACGCGCCGCTGTTCCCCTACTTTGCGCATTTCAAGGCGACCGGCGCCTTCCGCGTGCTGTGTGACGGCTACGTCAGGGCCGACAGCGGCACGGGCGTCGTGCACCAGGCGCCCGCGTTCGGCGAGGACGACTACCGCATCGGCATCCAGTTCGGTGAGTTTCAGTAGGAACTGTTTTCTAGGAGTTTTTCATGTCTTTGGAATAGGTGCGACTCCAACATTGGCATCCAGTTTGGTGCGCCGGGCCGCCGCAGCCCTCCATGCGGCGTCGCCGCTGTCTGAAGTGTTGTGGGGCGTCGCAGATTTGAGCGTTGCAGACGCATCGTGAGGGCATATCATGGGGGGAGCTTGCCTCAGCGCTGCAACCGTTTTTGGCGGAGATTCCAGCGGTCTACAGACCTGACAGCTGTGGCACTCGATCATGTGCAGGCATCGTGGAGAAGGGTGGCGAGCTGCCCTGCCCTCTGGACGCGGACGGCTGCTTCACGGACGAGGTCCCCGACTTCGCGAGCATGTGAGCCTTCCTGTCTCAAGTCTGGGCGGTGTGACATCGAAATTGTCGCTCCAGTCGCTGTGACATCGAAATTGTCAGCATCAACAGATGGGCACGATGTCTGCAAACCACCACGCGCAGCGGTGCCGCGACGACCTAGACGCCAACAGCATTGCTTGAGCTCAATCACTGCATTCACGCAGGTTTGTGAAGGACGCCGACCGGCCCATCATCGCGAAGCTAAAGGAGGCGGGCCGCATCCTCAATGTGGCGGTGGAGCACCACAGCTACCCCTTCTGCTGGCGCTCCGACACGCCGCTCATCTACCGGGTGCGCTACCCGCAATTGAACATCAAAGCTGAAACATTGTAGCACGACACATATCATGCCCCAGCCTCGTTGGGTGCCATGCGCCTCAGTCCCAGCCATTGCAGCCAGCCGCTCCAGATTGAAGTTGTTGTAAGGAGCCCGCCTCTTGTTGAGCTTCAGCAACCCGACCAAGGTGTCGTGTCTGAGACGCAGGCGGTGCCCAGCTGGTTCGTCAAGGTGACGGCCATCAAGGACCGGCTGGTGCACAACAACACGCTGACGGAGTGGGTGCCCACCTACATCAAGGAGAAGCGCTTCCACAACTGGCTCCAGGTGCCCCCTTCTTGAGCTGTGCTTGCCGCTGTTGCCGCTGACTGCACCGCAAATGTGCCTCGGCAGGCCTTCCTTTGCGCATCCTTTCCTTGCGCCTGCTTGAGGAAACAATGGACACTGCTGCGCCGTGCGAGGATCCTAGCAGCCTGCCCTCACAAGCGAAATCGCATGCGCAGGACGCCAACGACTGGGCGATCAGCAGGACGCGGTTCTGGGGGACGCCGTTGCCGCTGTGGGCCAGCGAGGACGGCAAGGAGGTGGTCGTCATCAGCTCCAAGGCGCAGCTCGAGGAGCTCAGCGGCGAGAAGGTGCGCGCTTTTGTTTGTGCGCAAGTCAAGTGTGGCTGTGTGACGCTGTGCTTGTCATATCAAGCTTATTTGTGATGTCCTGCACGACTGACATCACAGTGTCCCTGCGACTTTGCGTCTTGGTGAAAGGGTCGACTCGTTCCGTGCGCCAGCCGAAGGGAAACGGACTCGCTGCACGGCCTTTGTCCGCGTGAACAGCAGCTATGCACCATCTTTCCCTAGATGGTCGCCCATACAATATGTTTCTGTCGCTGTAGAATGACGCAGTGGCTGGTTTTGTAATGCAAATCTGTAATGCACAGGTGGATGACCTGCACAGGCACTTCATCGACCACCTGACCATCCCGTCGCGGGAGGGGCGGGGCGTGCTGCGCCGAGACGATGCGGTGTTCGACTGCTGGTTCGAGTCCGGCTCGATGCCCTACGCACAGAACCACTACCCCTTCGAGAACAAGGAGTTCTTCCTGGTGCGTTCCTCTAGCGCGTCACCACCTCTTAGATGTGCCTCTGTCGACGCCAAGCGCCATTCACAAGAACGATTGTTTTTCCGCTTCCTGCAGATACTCCAGAGGCATGCGGCTGTAAAATGTGTCTTGCTCAAACGTTTCTAATGGCGTTCACAAGCACAGTTTCTGAGCGTGCTCTGGTTCACACTCGGAAACACAGGAGAACTTTCCGGCGGACTTTGTGGCGGAGGGGCTGGACCAGACGCGCGGCTGGTTCTACACGCTCATGGTGCTGTCCACAGCGCTGTTCGACAAGCCGGCGTTCAAGAACCTGGTGTGCAACGGCCTGGTGCTTGCCGCCGACGGCAAGAAGATGAGCAAGCGGCTGCAGAACTACCCGGTGCGCGTTCTCCCTGCCTCTCCCTTCCGCCACCGGTTGCCACGCAGCAGAGCAACCTGTGGACATGACTGGTCAGCCTGAAAAAACGTGCCGCATCTGTGTGCACCTGAGCCGCAGCCATGGAGACGTGCACCGACGCACGGACCCTTGCGTGCCAGCGCTGCACCGGCAGAGCTCTGCTGGTGCTGCTTCCTCTGACGGTGGACGCCGAAGTGCGAGAATCTGCACCGAATGTTGTTTGTTCAACTGAACCTCAGGTCACCTCAGAATCAGACATCGATAGCGTTATTGTCATTGATGCCAAGTTGATAGCCAAGTTGATACCAATAAATTGTATCCGTTGATTCCAAACAGGACCCGGTGGAGGTGATCAGCAAGTACGGCGCGGATGCGCTGCGGCTGTACCTGATCGACTCGCCGGTGGTGCGCGCGGAGTCGCTGCGCTTCGAGGAGGCGGGCGTCTTCGCCATCGTCAAGGACGTCTTCCTGCCCTGGTACAACGCATACCGCTTCCTGGTGCAGAACGCGCAGCGCTGGGAGGCGACCACCGGCCGGTCCTTCCAGCCCTCCCAGGTGTGGCTTCTGTTTTCCGCCTGTTGATCTTGTGGAGCTGTGCATGCGTGTCCTTCAGCTGGCTTCGCCTCTTGCAACACCAGGCATCGTTGCAATCTTAGGAGGCACTGTGTTCGTTAAGAGGCATTGTGGCATTGGTAGGCGGCGCTGGGTGATGAAAACACTAAATCAAACGTGACTCCTGAGCTCAATATCTTGTGATATTCGTACTGTCTGACAGCACCGCCGCCAACAATGCCACCCAGCTATCATTTCGTGAAACAGAGAGTCAACAAACCATGCCTGCTTTGCATGTGCACAATCAGACAGTGGTGCATGCCGACAATCCTTTAAAACGCAATATGCGTAGGAGAGAGTTGAGTCGAGAATTGTCATGTGGTGGACTCATTGCAGGCCATTGCAGACGGCGCGACCAACGTGCTGGATCGCTGGATTTCTGCGTCGACGCGGCTGCTGGTCAACTACGTCAGGTGCGAATTTCGGCTCTCCTTGTGTGAGACGCCATCCGTGGCGCACCCATGCATGCCAGCAGACGGCTCCAGTCGAGCACGCTGCCGCTGCAATGCGCCCACGACAGGACAGGCATGCAAAAGTACCAGCTGTGAATTGTCAACAGGGACGAACTGCATCACAAAGGCCTAGTTTGCTGGTCCTCGTAGACGTTCGTACCTACCAGGAAGCAGAACGTAAAACGCGACTGACTTCCCTTTCACATGGCCGGCGCAGGCAGGAGATGAACGGGTACCGGCTGTACACGGTGGTGCCCTATCTGGTCAAGTTCATCGACCAGCTGACCAACATCTATGTGCGCTACAACCGCAAGCGCCTCAAGGGCAAGCTGGGCGACGAGGACACCCTCACCGCGCTGTGCACCCTGTACACCACCCTGCTCACGCTGTGCAAGGCGCGGAGCTCTCCCCTCCCTCTGTCCCCTAGCCCTCTGTCCCCTGCTCTTGCAAGGTGTGGGTCTCCCTGATGAATGCTGTCATGGCGCTGCAAAGTCCTGCACACGTGCAAGCCTTTGTTGGGAAACTTGCAAGGTTTGCATGAGGTGCAGCAGCTCTGCATGCGCCACTCAATCATATCTGCCGCATCGGCTGGGGCTGCTTGCACTTCCGCAATGTGCTCGATATTATTTTTCCAGCTGTCCGCCGCCATTCCGCTGTCATTCCGATGCTGGCTGTTGACGCTGCATGGGATGGCACGCGTCTTGACACTCCAATCTCCCGCTGTTCACACGTCGTTCCTGACAGAGCACAACAGCATTTCAGATAGATATAACCTTTGACGCTGCAGGTGATGGCGCCGTTCACGCCGTTCCTGACGGAGCACATGTACCAGAACCTGCGGCGGTGTCAGGGCGGCGACTCGGACGCAAACACGGACAGCGTGCACTACTGCGACATCCCAGCAGCGACGGAGCCGCAGCCCGCAGACCAGCACATCCAGCAGGTTTGTCTTGCTGATCTTTGCTTTCCGCACATCGTAGAATCCATGACGATCCCTGAAAGACGTTCATGAGCGCCTTGATCCATGTCTGTGTTTCAGCTTCGTTCTGGGCTTCGTCTGCACTTGTACTGCGCAGCACTTGATGCGACTAAAGCACTGAGGGCTCTCTGCCCGTGTGCGCGCACAGCGTGCAGCGCATGCAAGCAAGTCATCGAGCTGGGACGCGTCATCCTTCAACCCTATGAATCCTGTAAAGCCGACCACACAGTGCACATTTGCTGAGCTTCTCCTGCCTGTGCGCGCGCAGAGCGTGCAGCGCATGCAGCAGGTCATCGAGCTGGGACGCGTCATCCGGGACCAGAAGAAGAAGCCGCTCAAGGTGCCGCTGCGCAGCATGGTCGTCGTCCACACTGAGCCAAGCTTCCTGCAGGACATGGCCGGTGCGTGGCCCCCTCCGCATTGACGAGTTCCTGTCATGTCGATCTGCTGCTGACTCGCCAAGCGGCACGCTTTGCCTGGCTGCTCGACAGAGGTTTCCCTCTTGCACCTCGTGCGGCAGCTGTTTCCTGAGCCATGCGTCGAAGCACATGCCTCATGTCCCAGGTCTACACCATCAAGTCTGACCCATCAAGCCCTTCAAGATTCAAGATTCAAGATTCAAGATTCAAGAATACAACTCATTCGAAAAATATCTCCCGTGACGGACTGCAGGCGAGCTGCGGGAGTATGTGGTGGAGGAGCTGAATGTGCTGCGCCTGGAAACGTGCGACCAGCCGCTGCAGTACGCCCGCCTGCGCGGCGACCCCGACTGGAAGGTGGGACACTCTTTCTTGCACTCTTCCTTGCTTTTGTGGTTGTGTGTGTGGTTGCGTGTGCATTTGGCGCGGACACGCTCTGCCTACTGGGGCCTGTCGTGATGGAGATGCACCGTCAATTGAGAAATCCGCTGCACCTCAGGGTGCGTGTTTTCTCTAGACTCTCGTTATGTTCGTGGCAAGCAGATGTTGTGCACCCAACAGGTCATATATATCGAGCCTGCTTGTGCCAGCGGTGCACAACATTCTTCAAGCAGGCCATCAGCGCGCGGCTGGGCAAGCCGCTGGGCACGGGCAAGAACGGGCGGGTCTGAGGGTGTGCGCAAAGACCCTGAAATTCCTTGATACCCCTTGCTCTGAAGGCCATCGGCGCGCGGCTGGGCAAGTCGCTGGGCAAGGGCATGAAGGATGCGGCGGCGGCCATCAAGGCCATGAGCGCCGAGGAGATCGCCACCTACGAGCGCGACGCCACCGCCACCGTCGGCGGGCAGACCTATCTCGAGGGCGAGATCAAGGTGCTGCGCGCCTCCCCCCTGTAGCGTCGTACACCGGCACGGGGTACCGCCAGTCTGTTCTCTTCTGATGGGGTTAAAAACTTTGCTCGAGCATCGACGGCAGAGACCAGTGGGCTTTGCTTTGCGACGTGTCCAGCCTCCGAACAAGTGGCTGGAGGCGGTGCGCAGTGAATCGCCCCTAGGTGTCGCGGGACAAGCGCTAGAGGGACATGGACTTGTCTTTCGTCGATGGTCTCGTCGCCAGACATCAACCAAAACATTCTGGGCTGGACTATGTTCCAGGTGCTGCGGGACTTCAAGGCGCCGGAGGGCATGGCTGCAGAGGACATGGACGCCGCCGGCGATGGCGAGCTGCTGGTGGTGCTGGACCTGCGGCCAGAGGTACATTACTTGTTTCTACACAGAGCTTTGCAGCGCTTGGATATCGCTAAAAGTCAGCCGAACCAGGCCCGTGTCAAATGAGCAGTGATCTTGCAATGGCCTGGTTCAGCTGTTCCGTTGCTGACGGGTCTTTCCTTGCTGCACAAGGCGGGGCTGGCGGCCACGGGGCTGGCGCGGGAGCTGCTCAACCGGGTGCAGAAGCTGCGCAAGCGGGCCGGCCTGGTCGCCACCGACCCGGTCGAGATCTTCTACCGCACCTCCGGCGGTGAGCGCGACTGGCTGCTTCACGACATGCTGTGGAGCTCCTGACATGCAACCGTCTGATGTGCTGTCTTGGCCAATGCACTTTCCTGGGAGCGCCTCTGCCGCCCGCGTCCGGCTTGAGCAACGAACTTACTGTAGAAGCTGTCTACCGACGACCCCTGTTCACAAGAAAAGTTGGTGTGCAGGCGAGGACGCTGCGACGCTGCAGTCTGTTGTGGAAAGCGAAGCCGGCCTGATCAGGTGCGCGTGCCTGAGGCGCTGACTGAATGATTGGCGGCTCCAGTTTAAGAAGGCCACCTGTGCATGCTTCGAGTCATTGTGGGCGTCCTGCAAGCTGTCTGCTGGTGACACGGCAGTGTTGGGCCTCCTGCAGGAGCACACTGGGCGCCGTCCCCCGGCCAGCAGACAGCATGCCGTCGGGCGCGGACGTTATCGCAGAGGACGAGTCCGTGCTGAGGAGCGAGGATCTCAGCTGCACTGTGACGATCGTGCTCATGCGACCAGCCGGCAGTGGCGGCAGCGCAGTCCCCTCGGCAGCAGCGGCAGCAAACAGAGCGTCGGCATCATTGCAAGACCTCGAACTGTGAGAGTAGACGAGGGGTGCTGCAACGACCATGTAAATTTGTAGACCAGCTGGAGCTGCAATGTGAACTCTTCTGGGAAAGCACTCTTGTGAACTCTTGACTGACAAAGAAAATCTTCCTTCTGCACTCCAATCGCTCGCTCATATAACAGCTTCTGACGATCTGCCCAGTCTTGCTGGAGTGTGCATGAGACGTTCATGCCTGTCACGGTCTCTCACACAACTACTCGATGCCTAGGCTACAATATATACATGTCCATCAGTGATCCCTCACGCTCCAATGGTCACTTCAACGTATGTCGACGCTACTGCTGCCGCTGAGCGGCCTTGTCGCGGGCTTCATCGCCGTGACACGCTCGCTGCACAGGGGGCACGCAAACCGCGCGTCCGCCTCCGTGCGGCTGCGCAGGCAGTAGTAGCAGAACACGTGCCCGCACGGCTGCGCGGCATACGGCTGCGGCATCGCGGCCGAGCTGCAGACGCCGCACGCCTTGTTGGCTGCGCCGCATGTCTCCGCTTGGCCCCCTTCTGCATTCAGGCGTGTGCACCAACAGTCGAGCCAGCTGCCACCAACGACAAGCATGCGGGTTGACAGACGCGACTCTCTGTGCTTAGCTTGATGCACACCTCATGCAGGCATTGAAGTGGAAATAAACACGTGCAGTAAGCAATACAAGATCTCGAGGACTGAAGCAATATACAAGCACCTGATGCCGCCGCGCCGCGCCGGCTGCCGATAATGCGCGGCAGGTGGGACAGCAGCCGGCGGCGCAGATGCGTCACGTTGAGCAGGGGCAGCAGGAACAGCAGCAGCTCGCTGAGCTCCTGCCACACCAGCTGCCGGTTGAGGTACTCGAAGGACAGCGCCCGCGCCATGCACGCCTGCTGCAGCACCAGCCGCGCGCCCAGCACCCGCTCGCTGATGCTCCTGCGTGCATGCGTGTTGTCCATTTGGCAGTAAGCAAACAGTGTATCATAGATGTGCGGGCTGCTTTTGTTCAATTCTGTACGCCTGCTGCAGCACCAGCTGCGCGCCCGCTCGATGCTCCTGATTGCAGCATACACATGTCGAGGGCAAGAATAGAAAAGTTGAACACGGATTTGGGTGCGAGCTGCTGCTTTCTTATCACTGCCACCGGCTGACTGTATGGAATGGAAATGCTCGTGGCTTTAGCTGCAGCTATCCTCAGCACAGCATATTTCTCGTTGCTGCAGCCCTTCCAGCTTGCACTCAGCGGAGGCGGGCTCTCTCATGCAAAACGTGAGCGCCCACCTGTACACGCCGCGCCGCAGGAACACCAGCGTGTTGAGTACGGACGCGACTCTCTCTGCCGCCTCCGTCTGCCGCATGATGCGCCAGGCGCGCGGTGCCCACGCCCCCAACGGCGCCCTGTCGGCGCGCCGGGACACGATGCTGCTGCCGCGGTCCCATGCGTAGCGTGCCAGTATGAGCAGCCCGTATGCCACGCGCTGCCCGGTCGTCAGGCCGGGCCCCTCCACCCCTGTCCGCCCGTCCGCCTGCGGGCACGCAGTTGGAGCGATATCGCTATGGAGAGGAAGGCTGGCTTGACGTAGGCGTGAGAGCCAGGGTTTGCACCCCAGCATCCGCACGCAATGATTGCGCTGCCCAGAGGCAGAAGCGAGGCATGCAGTGCGCGCACCAGAGGCTCCCTGGCGCGCACGGCTGGTTGCGACTGCTGCGGCTGTTGCTGCTGCTGCTCCTTGACGCTGCCGCTGGTGGCGCCCCGCTCATCGCGATACCGAAGGTTCATGAGGGAGGCGCCGGGCGTCGGGCGGCCCACCCACACCGAGCAGCTGAAGATCTGCGGCAGGTGGCGTGCAGCAATGAGAACCAGCGGCCACGAAACTGCAGCTTTGGTGCGATGCGGGAGCTTTTTAGTCATCATGGCATGTCACAGTCCATAGACGTATGTGCCGCCAACGACGGTTGCAACATCCTCACTCACCAGCAAGTCCAGCAGCAGCTTCAGTTCCGGCTCCAGCGCGCTGATGAGCTCCTGCAGCAGCATGGAAAGCGTCATCCGCTGAGCCGAGCGGCCGCCACGCCGCGGCAAACATACAGGCCGCTGTCCCGTCCAGCAGGCGCACCGGACGGAAGAAGGCGAACGCCTTTCGCAGCTGCTCCTGCAGCATGCTGGCCAGCTCCACGTCCAATCGACCCGCGTCCAGCTGCGCCACCCGTAGGACCGCCAGACTCGGCGGCCCCTTGTGTTGCCTGCGCACGTGGAGGTAGCACGTCAAGCTTGACGGCAGGTAGTATCGCTGAATGCGAGCAAGCAACGTCATGTGTGTACAGCAGCTGCTGGGTGTTTTCAAAGACAAGTGCCGGACGCGCGCCTGGAGAGGAGCTGCAGCTCAGGCAGCAGCGACCTGTGGAAGTCATTCTGCAGTTCGTCCAGCGTCGGCGTGCTCGGCGACCAGCCTGTGGCCGCCCTGCCACCCAGCGCCATGCCTGGCGCAGCTGTTTCGCCGAGTGTCGGAGCTGGGAATTTCAACGATGCTGCGTCACACTCGATAGCAGATGTCGACCTAGAGCACTGCAACACTCTGAAGCCGGTCTGCAAGGGTCTGTAAAACTGTCGAATGGAGCGCTGCAAGTCATATGCAAACGAAAACTGAAAATGAAGTCCAACCAGGATGCCGTTGGTCAGATCGACTAAGCAATGTCCTCCGCTGTCGATCAGTCCGTGCCCATCAGTTTAAGGGACATGCATTTGAAATGCATGCGCACATTGCGCCACTTACAAGCTTGCAAAGTGCAGGTGCAATGTCATACATCTACGTCAGCAGGTCACGGGCGAGGTGCCGCGTTTGAGTTGGTCGAACCACGCTCATGCTCACCACACCTCCAGGCTCCGTCAGCGCTGTCGGTCGGCCAGGACCAGGAGTCCTTGCGACAGCCGCGCGCAGGCTTGCAGCACTGCCTCAAGTCCCCGCGCAACCGGTGTGTGATCCTGAATGCAGAAGCTCAAAAGTCCACCAGCCATGCGGCAACTTGACGCTGCATGCATGGTGACGCAATGCGCCATGCAAGCACGCTGCCCAAACGCAGAGCACGATGTTTGGTCGTTCGCCCATTTATTCTCGTGATGCTCTCTGCAGGTATCTCAGAAGCCCGCTGCTGTGCTGGTGCCGCTGTATGAGGACGCCGACGGCCGCATCCGCGTCGTGCTGACGCTGCGGTCTTCCAAGCTGAAAAGCCACTCAGGTCAGTTTGACATCATATTGAACCGTTGACAGATCTATGGAATCCACATCACAAACCTGCGATGCGACATGGGCATGCCCTCATGCACCATATTGCCCTCTGCCGCGCATCAATTCTGGCCGTGTGCTTCAGGCGAGGTGTGCCTGCCAGGCGGCAAATCAGAAAACGGAGATGCGGATGCGGCTGCGACAGCGCTCCGAGAGGCACACGAGGAGTGCGCGCTGCCGTCGGACGCAGTCCGCATCGTCAAGGCGCAGCAGCGGCCCGTACTGTCAAAGCACCTGCTGTCGGTGGGTGGTGATGCGCACATTTCTCTCAGAACCCCCGCTACTGACATGCAGATGACGTGCCACGTTGCTGCAAAGTTTCAGCAGACCGACCAGCGTGTAAATGATTCCCCGTGCTACGCCCTGCTGACAGGTGACTCCGGTGATTGGCCTGATCGATGCCGCAACCCGCAAGCAACTGCGAGCGAGCGAGGCAGAGGTGGAGACAATCTTCGATGCGCCGCTCGACATGTTCCTGAAGGACACTCGCGCGCACCAGCACAAGGATGTGTTCTGGAATGATACGGTTCAGTACAGGTGAGCTTCATGTCGAGCATGTGAGGAAGCCTCAATGGTCGCCGCTGCGGCGCCCAGCGGTAACTTGTAGGTACTGAAGAGTCGTGCCCATTCGCAGGCTACACTTCTTCAAGTGGCAGCAAGATGGCCGGAGCTTCAACATTTGGGGGTTAACAGCGGGAATTCTCATCGCCGTTGCTCGTCGGATCTTTGACCGCAGCGCCGAATTTGCCGAGACGACGCCCGGCCAGCCTGACTACACTGACATTTGGTATGACGGCAGCGCAGTGGTGGTGCGGACTGAAGCGTGATGCCAGGCTCGACCACCGTAATGTTTCTGACACCTATAACTTCTGGGTTCAGGAGAATGCACTGGACATCCCTCTTCTGTATACTTGGCATGGACTGGTTAGTGTGTGACAAACCCTTTGTAACAAGAGTGTACAAATCTGACTCTGCGCTCACACATGTGAGCAAGCTTGCACTATCTGGAGGATCTGTCCCATTTGTCCCGCCGGCGATGCGGGTCGTCATCCCTGCCGAGGTGCCTGTGCCTGTCGGAATCTCGCCTCCTGTCGTCCTCCCGCCGCCCGTGGCCATTGCGCTCGTCGTCCGACCGGCTGCCACCCTGATCCAGGATCGCCCGCCACTGGTTGGCGGACTGCGGCAACGCGGGACCCGAGCCGCCGCCGCCGCCGCCGCCGCGAGGCGCCGAGTAGCCGTTGCTAGGCGGAGCAACAGCGCCGTAGCCAGGCGGAGCTACCGCCCCATAGCTGCTGCCGCCGCCGCCGCCTCGTGAAGCCGCTGCGCCATAGCTGGCCGCGGCCTGCGGCGGCTGCGACTGCGTGGCCGCGCCCTGGCCGGCCGCCAGCCGCGCCGCGATGGCCTGCGCGGCGGCGATCGCCTGCTGTGCCGGCGTCGACTGGCCGCCCGCAGCAGGCGCGGCCGGCGGTGGCGGCAGCGGCGCGGAAGACGACATGAGGGACGCGGGAGGTGCAGCGTTGTTGTAGCTGCCGCCTGTGTCTGGCGCTGCCGCTGGCTGTGACGGCTGCGCCGCCTGACGCGTCATGCGCTCCGCGATTGCCCGGGCGGCGGCGATGGCCTGCACATCACACTTGCAGCTCATGCTTCCTGCTCCACTTTCAACCTCTCAATCTCCTGGCAGACCTAGCAGGCGACTCGGCACAGGGACTGGACGAGACCTGTGCGGACAGGCGGGCAAAACTAGATGCAGCAGCAGCGGCAAGGTCCACAGACAGCGAGCACCTGCTGAGCCGACGCGGAGTTGGCGCCAGACTGCGGCGCGGCAAAGCCCTGCTGCTGGCGCTGAAGGTACATTGGCTGCTGCGCAACAGGCACCGGCGGCGGCGCCAGCGCCCTCCCCGACTGCACCTTGGGCATCACGACCGTCGCCTTAGCGTGCAGGTCGCCCTGGGTGGTACCCGACGTGACGAAGTTGCTCTTGTACTTGCTCGCGTACATGCTCTGCACGATGCCGCCTCTGGCGGCGGCCAGCGCCGCGGCTGGCGCCGCGGCAGCCGCCTGGCCCGCCGCCTGCTGATGCTGCTGCTGCTGCTGCTGCTGATGCTGCTGCTGCTGCTGCTGCTGCTGCTGCTGCTGCTGCTGCTGCTGAGCCGCCGACTGCAGCTGGGCTGCTGGCTGCTGCTGTGCTGCCGGCTTATACTGCTGCTGTTGCTGCGGCGGCGCTACCAGCTGATGCTGTCCCGCCGCTGGGGGTCCAGGCGGAGGTGGCGGCAGCGGCGTCGAGGCCGGCTGCGCAGGCACATTGGCGTCAGCCTGGGGTACGACGCCCGCAGCCGGCGCCTCGTACTGCTTGGCGTACGAGTCCGACTCCGTCGACTTCGCGAAGCCCATGGCCGTCTCCCGGGTTGCGCGTGGCGGTGGCACATAACCTCCTGCGGGATCCAGGCTGGCATGTCGAAGACGAGCACATATTGTCAAAGACGAGACTATTCCGGCTGCTAACAGGGTTCTCCCTTCTCAACTAATGCGGCAGGATTGAACAGCAGGTCGTCGCAATGCAAGCCATAACCATGAAGCACAAAGAGCTGCACCTGCATCCGCTGCCTGCTGAGAGTTTGCAGGCGGTGGCGCTGCACCGCCAAAGCCGAGACCAAAGCCGCCAGGGGCTGGGCGCTTGCCGCGCCCGCCGCCGCCGCGGCCACCGCCCCTGCCGCCGCCGCCATGCCCCCTGTCAAGAGGTACAGCATGCAAGTTCATGCAACGTTGGAAACAGCCTTCCTTGACAGCCTTGCCACCACGTGCAGGTCAACTGAAGAAATTTCAGCTTGTGTCCGGCAGCCTACCCTTTGACATTCCGCCGGAACCGGCTATCCTTTTGCGCCAGGCGGTGCAGCGCCTCCGGCACCTCTTGGTGCGCCGCCGCCAGCATGCCCACCAGTTCCACTGCGCAGCAGGCACACACGCATGCTTTGGCTGATAGAATGATCAAGACATCATCGCCAGCCCTCCGCCAGCAGCACAATATCTTCATATGTTGCTGATCGATACTCACAGCAAAACCGCAGCAGATCAATGCAACGAACCAAGCACCCACAACGCTCGAACAAGGTACTCGCAGCTGTGCCAAGCGACAGGGTTGTCTTGAACAGGATCGGGTGGCACCACGAGTGCAGAGGTATTGCTAATGAATATCACAGTTTGCACATGTTGCAGATGTGTCCTCACCTGCGGCCTTGACCTGGTTGGCGTTGACCAGCGTGTAGGCGACGCCCTCCTTGTCGCCCGCACGCCCGGTGCGCCCAATGCGGTGCACGTGCGTGTCGATCTCCTTGGCGGCGTCGTAGTTGATGACGCTCTTGATGGATCTGCCCACAGACGCCAGCATGTCGGACCAACAGGGAAAGCCCGACACAAATAGCACCGCTAAGCCACACGTCCATCTAGACCCCATGCACAGCAACACAAAGCTGTGCAGCAGCTGCGCATGACCAGTCCGTGGTTGCGCCCCCCAAAGGAGGCAACACTAATGACTTTACGGCTAACAGATGGCGGTCGGCGGTCCGCACTTGATGTCCAGCCCGCGGGCGGCGACGTCGGTGGCCACCAGCACGTGGTGCCGCCCCGCCTTGAACTCCGACAGCACCGCCATGCGCGAGTGCTGGTCCATATCGCCGTGGATGGCCGCCGCCCTGCAGGAGATGTTACCTCTGTTGATGTGCTGCGTTTCACATGTTCTGTTCGCGCTGATTGTCAGGACGGTTAGTGGACATGCGCCAGCTGCATGACAGGATCCAGCAGGAGTCGCCATGCAGGATCAGCTGAAAATGCGGCGGGACCTCTGGAGGCTGCAGGGCTTCACAGCGGCACAAGCGCAGCAGACAAGGGTTTCAAGCAGGCCGCACCTGAAGCCGGCGGCGGAGAGCTGCTGGCACACCTCCTCCACGCGCGCCTTCTGGTTGGCAAATACCAACACGTCGCCCGCGTCGACAAAGGTGGGCAGCTGCGCCTTGAGCCACGGCATCTTGGCGGCATCGTTGGGCACCACCTGCACGGAAAACCTTTGCCTGTCGGAAAAGACTTTTGGGTCATTTCTGTCGAAGTGACAGCGATGAGCAGACTGTGAGTCCGGCTCGTCTGCCTTATAGAGTTGACCTTGTAGCACTCAAAAGACTGTTGGAATGCAGGCACTGCAGGAGGGGCGGTATCAGGGAGTCGCACCTCGACGGTCTGCTTCACATCTTCGTTGGCGCCACTGTCCAGGTATGTTACACAAACTCAGATCAGCTACCGTAAACACACCGCGGAACCCAGAAACCACTACGAGGACACAGCCGCAGCTGCAGCGCCTCTGAGGATTGATGCCAGACATGGCACCGAACTTCATTATAAGGAGGCCAAGCTCGTGAATGCCAGGCACACAAGAGACTCACCCGGCGGCGCCGACGGTGATGCGAATGGGCGCGGACAGCGCGTCGCGCACCAGGCCCTCCACCTTGCGCGGCATCGTCGCCGAGAACAGCAGCGTCTGTCGGTCCGGCCGCACCTGCCCCATGATGGACCGCACCTGCCGTCGAAACGCCACCACAATCACGAATGTGAGGCATGCAAAGGCTGTCTGAAGGCATCTCCTGCCTGTGTCCGTTTGCATCCTGAAGATGCATGTGTGATCACTTCCAAGACTTGCAGTCGCAGCGCGCCTGCGGCTCGAAGCCCATATCGAACATTCTGTCGGCCTCGTCGAACACCAGGTAGGTGGTGCGGCGCAGCGTGCAGGCCTTCATCTTCAGCAGGTCGATCAGCCGGCCCGGTGTGCACACCACCACCTGCGATCATATCTGGGTTCCGTCAGTAACCCTGGATATGTCCGCTGTCACCGCTGAGGACGCATACCGCCACCAGTGCTGCACAGGAAAGCCAGTCTGCCAGAGTGCTTCGTGAGGCAATCGCGGCAAGACATCTGCCAAAAGCATGAAAGCATGCATGCACTGGTGATGGCGGCTGATGAGGATCGAGAGGATGTGGGTTGCGAGCTGCAGCGTGCCTCGGAGCTGGCCTTGAGGTCCCGAAACTGGTCCAGCTTGGACAGGCCGCCAAAGGCCGCGCACATCCGCAGCTGGTACGCCTTGCCGAAGCGGCGGCACTCTTTGTGGATCTGCTCCGCCAATTCCCTGCCGGCAAGGTGCATCGCATCCAATCCTTCAGGGATCGCCCTCCATCTAAGCATCCCTTGTCGTGGTGCATCCGAGGTGGAGCAGCCCACCAGCATGCATCGTGCGCATTTTACAGATAAAACACAGATGCATGCCTGACCTCGCAGATGAGCGGGATACGGCAGTGCATCTGCACTGCAGTATCTGCAGAAAACACAGAGTGTCAGGTACTCGCCTGGTGGGTGCGACGATGAGGCCGATGGGGCCCTCGCCCTTGTCCAGTTCCGGCTGGTCCATGATGTGCACCAGCATCGGCAGCACGAAGGCCGCTGTCTTGCCCGACCCTGTCTGCGCAATGCCCTGCGCACGGCAAGCATTGCAGTTTTGCCATGGTGCCCATGCTCACAATGCAATGCTCCCCGCAGCACATGAATGCGCTAAGAACGCCCTCCCTAGGTTGCAACACGCCTTAGGTAGGACATGTTTGGTTGCAAGTGAGTCATTCCAGGGATGCAAACTATCAACGGCTTGCCGTACCAGCACGTCGCGGCCGGACAGCACGGCCGGCAGCGCCTGCGCCTGGATGGGCGTCGGCGCCGTGAAGCCCGCCTTGCGCACCGCGCCCAGCAGCGCGCCGTGAAAGCCGCACTGCTGGAACGTCTTCACCGGGCGCGGCGCGTCAAAGCCGGACACCCTGATGCCCAGCTGCCGCCGCATCTCGTGCACCTGCGGAGGCAGCAGCTCTCGCTGGCGGGCACACTAGCGGAACATGGTTGCAGCTGCGACTTCGAGACATTCACCAGGTGTTCAAGTCTGCGCAAACAAACTGCGCTGCTTCACCACGCACGCCTAGAAGATGATCAGTGCTTAGCGGACGATCCAGGGCTTGAGGGTTTGCACCTGGCCCTCGGCCATGGCGGCGATGTCCGACGCCGGCGTGTAGAAGTCCTTATTGAAGTCCTCGTAGTCGATGCTGTCGTGGTCCAGTGGCTTGAGCGGCTCGATCTTGCCGCCGCGCTTGTCGTCGGCTTCGATCAGATTGTCGTCCGAATCATACTCGGGCGCCGGGCCGGCGCCAGCGGCGTCGACTGCCGTGGCCGTACGGTACACCTGTGCACAACATGACCCGCTCCCTGCTGTTGCTCTTTGCTGGTGAAGTCCGGCGCAGTGGAGCCATCGACTGTCAAGGTACACTTGTGATGCGTGGGCCGACCTCTGCCAATCAGCTGGCCTGCCGCTGGGCTTGCTGGGAGGGGCTGCCGGGCGGGGGTTTGAGGCTTGGGCGCTGTGATCGACCGTCCACAGCGCAGGCACAGCTGACCCGTGAGGCGCGGCGTGGGAATCACAGATCAGCGGATGGCCGCGGCGTGGCGACGGCAACACTCCAACAGATCAGGCTCACACCTCGTCGTCCGAGTTGTAGCCGGTGCCCGCCACCTGCGCCGCCGCTAGCGAGGCCGCCGTCGTGCTCTTGCGCCGCGCCTGCGTACATAGGAGGTGCATTTCCTTCAGGCGCACGTGCTGCATACTCAAGCCATGCGGGTGCTGCCAGTCACAAAGCAGCAGTTCTGGGAGCCAGTCCCAGCTGACAATCTCGACTCGATCTGGCAGACCGCAGGGATCAGTGTTAGATTGGAGAACACGCAATCGACTATGTCACGAGGCTTACCTCCATGTAGTCGGCCACATTGTCCTGCACGTCCAACTCCAGGCCCGGCCGGTGGCGGTTGGTGGGCTTGTTCGCCGCCACCTCCTGTTGTACGCTCGCCATGAACGCCTCCAAAGGATCGTCCTCCTGTGTGATTGAGTGGCGAGTCAGGATGCGGTTCCCAGTGGTTGAGTGTGCAGCAACGAGTGTCTGCGACACTCCGCAGCCGTGCAGCAATCTGCATCTGACCGCAGCACGCTAGATGTCCGGACTGCTTTTCGAGCACTGCGCCTCCACAGGCAATTCATTGGCAAAAACTTTGCCCACCTCCTCTTCGCCAGCATCTGCGCCGTCGGTGCCGGGGGGCTGGCCAGCGGGCCCGGTGTTGGCCTCGCATTCCTGTGCCATGGTGATCTGCAGCACCCACAGGGCATATTGATGCGCTGCCACGAGAGGAGACCATGACGCATGGAGCCTCTAGCCTTTGCAATGGCGCAGCAAGGCCTAGCCGCGGCAGCGGGCGCACCAGGGCACTGCGCTCCGAGTCTGGCGCAAAATCCTCGCCGCGCTGATCCAGAAACGCCTGCCAAAGCACCAAATCTCTGAATCGATAGTGGTAGATTACTGTGTTGCTTGACCGCGCGAGCTTTTTACTGAAGATGAACCACCGCAGATAGCCGCTACCGGTACCTTGATCTGCGCATCGGTCCATGCAGAGAAGTCCGTGCCGCCGCCGTGGCTCAGAGCCTGCACCAAGCGAAGGTGGCAACTGAAGGAGAGGCTTCATCTGGTTCACATGCACGTGTGCCTTCCTGTATATACATGTCCCACCTGCAGCGGAATGCCGCCGTCAAATGCCCGCGGCTGCGCTGCCTCCCGACTTGGATTCACGAAGCCCTGCAGTGCTGGCCGCTTGCTGATTTCTAAATCCTCGAGCTCAGAGTAGTAGGGGAACGCGCGCTTGGAGCCTGCCATTCCTTAACGCTGCCTGCACAACGGTGCGAATTTGCTATGCCATGCGATCAGTGGCCTCTGCGTGACACTGCGCTCGCAGGCCGTGCGGGCTCTTTCGGTCTTGCGCTACCGATGAAGATAGTCTGGCATGTTGCAAGCCAACAGAGTGAGCGTGTCTGCGGTTGCGTGAAGTGATGAGCGCATGTCGCGTCAAGCGCTTTGGCCAGCTTTGCCATGGCAGATAGCGTCCCAGAACGCGGTACACACGCCCCTTCATAGCCTCGTGCAGACCTCTCGCGTTTCCGTTTATTGATGCGAGCGCTGCGCATCGCCAGGCTGCTGTGCGTGGGGGCCAATCCGATGCTGTCTGCTGCTGCTGCTTTGGGCCAAATTCACCGGCCCGCTTTGATCAACCTACGAGACTTTGCAGCATGCGAGAATTGGCGGACACATGCAGCGTCAAACAGCCCGTCGCGGCGCACAGCTCCATGCGCTGCAGCGATGCAGGCTGTGACAGCGCCGGCGGAGCTGCTGCAGCGCGAACGGCTTACACAAGCACAAGAGATGTCTTCGGAACCAGAGGTGGAGCCAATACCTCTTAACATATGCAAGGCTTCGCTACAACATCCTCGTTCCAAGGCAGCACTGACCCGCGTTTCCGTGTTGCCGCCGCCAGCATGGCTGCAGGCAGGAGCAGCGCGATCGGCTCTACATGGCAGAGGCGATTAAAGAAGCTCGAAAGGTGCTTGACTATTCCTGCTATCGGCTTCAACATGCGCGGCTCTGCCTCATGCACCAAGACGCGCCCAAGGCAGGCGCTAAGCTCACCTAAGTGATGCACCGCAGGGCGCTGCTGCAGGGGAGGTGCCGGTGGGTGCTGTGCTCGTTCTTGGGGACGAGGTGATTGCTCGAGCGCACAACAGCACTGCGGGCACCTGCGACCCGATCGCGCACGCCGAGATCCTGTGCATCCGGGAAGCGGCGCAGCAGCTTGGCAGCTGGCGGCTCCTGGACGCAACCCTCTACTGCACTCTGGAGCCGTGCGCCATGTGCGCCGGCGCCATGCTGCAGTCTCGGGTGGGAACGCTGGTGTATGGCGCCCGCAACGACCTGTCAGGTGAGGTGTCACATGTCATGGGGAGAGTTCATGCCCGCCGCATTGGCAGCATCAAACAGGATGGTCTGAATGAGCTTGGACGGCTGAAAACTCTTGGCGTCATCTGTCGCAGGCGCTGACGGCAGCTGGGTGGATCTGCTGTCGAGCTCGCCTGCACACCGAGGTCTGCAGCCCTGCCGTCGGCCGCATCCCTTCCATCCAGACATGGAGGTGGGTGGCTAGCTGATGACTTCATCTTGGCATTGCGACAAGCCTCAACAAGTGGCATACTTGATGCCACCTTTCGCATCCGCAGGTGCGACGTGGCGTGCTTGGCGAGGAGAGCTCCTTGATGCTCAAAACATTCTTCAGATGGCGGCGGGCTCAGCCTGGGTACAGCGAAGAATACCGGGAAGACACGCCGCTGCAGAAGGAGACTGAGGTTTCGCCTCCTGTGGGCAGCGCATTAGCATAACGCTTGTTGCGCTTCGCACACTGGATTGTATGTTGGTATTGTTGGAGAATGCTCATGGGAACCATGTTACAACATGTACTGTGCATTTGGAGCAAAGTCCTGGTGCATCGCACCCTGCTCTCACATCAACATTGCATAGAGTCCACTGCCACAGTGCAACCCCAAACGACTGCATTTGTTTCATGCCCGAGAATTCCCTCTCCACTCTCATCTGTTTCTTGAGCGGCAGCTGTAACTCGCAATGAGCATGTCACGATCTCATGAGGCCATGGCGTCCCCGTTCAGGACCATGGCATGCGCTTTGCTGAGGGGCACCTCGAATCTGCCGCCATTCTTCGCCAGTCGCAGCAGCTGGTTGTCAGGGGTTATCATTGTCAAAGTCTGCCGCCCATCCTGCAAGCAGGGAGGATCAGGCTGTTGTTGTCCCAGGCTTTTGCAAGATTGTGCACGCTGCCGCATTAGAGCAGAGCCGTTCAAGATTATAACACTATATGAAGCTGCTTGCGATCTGACCTGGATGACGATGCCCTGTTTACCGATGTGGCGTCCAATCTCACTGGCCAGCACCTTCAGCTGGCACCCCTGCAAACTCGCCTGCAGTGGAGCATGGAGTTTTTTCCGTTGCTCCTTTCACTTACATGACAGCCAAGGCTGAGGGCGATCCTGTTTATCTTTGAGATACAGAATGGCTGATCAGGCCGCGCACCTGCAGCAGCTGCTCCTCAAAGTTGCGGTAGCGCAGCAGCCGCGCCACATACGACAGCCACAGCTTGTTGAGCGGCTGGTACAGCTCGTATCTGAATGCAAGGCAATAAAACCCTGAACTGGAGAGAATGACATGAAACAGAGATCGGCAGGTTGGTGCAAGCCACGTGCTCTCTGCGAAGCTTGATTTAACGTGTGTTTGCAGTCGGCTGCAGGCCATATATTGAAAAGCATGAGGATGCTGCACCGTCGCTGGTCGGCCGGGATGTGGGACAGGTCCTTGGACTTGGCGCGCCCTGGCGCCGTGGCAGGCTTCGCAGCGCCAGACGCCCGATGCGCATTTGCTGCCCTGGCGGCCGTTGGGTTGTCCAGCTGCAGCACCCGATCCTGCACCTGTTCGCATGCAGCAAAGCCGTTGAAACCTGGGGCAAGCGGTGTGGGATAATCCAGCTATCTGAACGTTGCCGATGTGTCGGTAAGTTTGGATCGTCATGCCACGGGGTTCTGTTCAGGGCTGCGGCGTCATGTGATGCTTTGTGCAATTCTCTGCCTGCGAATTGGGGTCAATAGAGCATGCAGGCACAGGCCTTATATGTGCACCTTTTGCTGTACAGCTTGCTGCCCGCCGCCGGCGCCCGCAGTGTCCGCCAGCAGCTGGTTCAGGAACACCATAGCCGCCCTCTCACCAGCCGGCTTCTGCTCGAGTGAGAGAAGATGGACAAATCATATATGGTATTCATATCTCCCGCCATTGGCATTGCAGCGGCACCCCATGCTGTGGATTCGTTAGGGAGGACAGCACACACAGATGCTCAACTTCAGTTGCGCGGCCAGGGGATTGCTGAAGCGCGTGCGATCCAGTGGCTCATATAACGATCCCGCCGGCGTCTGAGGCTGGAACTGGGTGCCCATGGGCGACTGGCCAGCCTTGGGCGACGTCACCCTCTGCTTCTTAGCAAAACCGCCTGCGCCTTGATGGCCATCTGCGGCAGGAACGGAAGCAGAAGTCGTATCAGGTGCATCCAACCTATATGGCGGCGCAAGTCTGTTAAGCCCTCACAGTGGTCAGGCAGCATGCTCACATTCAAATTAACAGAAGAGAGCTCACGATGTTTCGGTGAAGTCTGAGATTGTTGCTTGCTGCCGTGGCGCTGCTGGAGCGCATTCAGCCGGCGCTTCTTGGCCGACGAGACGCCGGGGCTGGATCCCAGGGCTCTGTCGGTCATGTGCTGCGCTGCGGGCGCCTCCGCGGTACCTGTCTACTGCGGCCGGATGGACCAATCTCTGACGGCGCCTCCAGCAGCTCCCAGGCTGGCGGTCTTGCACGAGAAGATCGCGGCAGGCAGTTTTGCCGCGTCCTCCTGGATCACAGTCAGCTTTGCGGCGTGAGAAGTGGCGACGGCATCCGAATGACACCCATTGCGACAGTGGGTGATCCATAAGCAGAGTGGCGATCGACCAAGACATCCGAGAAATATGAGCTATAACAGGTGGCGTTGGCACACCTGAGTGTAGCAGGCGTCGCCAACTGCTGCGGAGCTGCACCACGCGCAGCCGGACTCCGCGAGGCAGTCGCCCTCGCTGGCGCCCTCGCACGCGTTGGGCGCGGAGATCTGCTGCTGCTGGCGGAGCAGGTGGTCTGCAAGCACATGAGCCACGACTGACCAGGCGTGGTCGTAGGCAACATAGCTGCTGACATCGTGTTTCGCTGCTGCCGCTGGCGCTGCTGCCGCAGACAGACCACAAACCTGTGGCGGTCACTGCTTGTCTCAACAGCTGAGAAGGCTTCCGAAAGACACTATGCATCATGCTTGGCCGCTCCAATGAGGGTCACGCGCGCATGTAGCATGCACGACGTTCCGAAACATGCTTCACCTGTGTCGAGCGCGTTTGACGTGCACAGCGCAAGCAGCGCGACGACCAGAAGGGCCTGAGCGGCTTTCATGCTCATCGGCGTCCTGACGATGGTTGCAAGTGCAGAGTGACCGTGTATCGACAGGGCGAGCACTCCTGACTGACTTCCGATGCGACTTTCACTTCGGGAGGGGATGCTAGTCAGGCATTCGAACGAGCGTTCCCGCAATCTCTGATGCATCGTTTGGGCGTGCCAGTCGAGAGCGCAGTCCGCAGCGAGCTCCTGAGCCCGGGTTTTCCTACTATAGGCGATGCACCTGCGGCGGCGGGTCCAGCGCAGGTCGCAAAGTTGTAGTCGTGTCGAATCCGACATCCGCAGCGCGAGGGTAGCTGGCCCAGGCTGGGCCTCGTCTGGTTTTGCTCGGAGCCACACGAATTGGGTTGCAAATCCATTCAGAAGCTGAGCAGTTAGATGCGGCAGCTGGGCTTTCTAGCGCAGCCTGCTGCAGGCTTTGGCCAGTTCAGGCACACACGTGCCCTGTCGGCATCGCCTCAGCGGCGGCAGCAGCAGGGCGTGCGGCGCATCAGGAGGCGATGCCGGTCCAGAGCGCAGTACGATGCCAACTGGACCTCTACGGTCGATACACAGGTCGGTGCTGCTGGACGAACCCGGGCTGCATGCAGGGTGCAAAGGTCGTGCTTCAGCTGGACGCTGGCGTGCAACACTGCGGTAGCAATGCTTTGCGTAGTAGACATTTGACATCCACGCTGAGGGCCGACACTAAGGCTGGTGCGCATGCTGCCGCAGATTATGAGCAAGCGGGCGGCGCTATATGAGTACGTCAGCATGGTGGAGCCTTCGCTGATAAAAAAGTTCAGCGAGCAGGTGAGAGGAAATGCTCGTTTACGGAAGCTCACCCGCCTATCCGCTGTTCTGGAGTGGTGTTGATGTCCGGCACGGTCACCGCACCGGCTTGCGGGCCCCATGCTCATCCATGTGGGCTCGTGTGTCTGCGCCGTTGCTTGGGAACCTGCAGCGTTGCGTGGAGTCCGCACCGACAGCCCTTGGTCTCGCCTGTGGCGCAGGCGCCGGCGACGGTCGTTGACGCGATGCGCACAACAGTGCGGGGCAGCCTGGGGACGCTGCCGCCGCAGTTCTTCAACGTGCAGATCAGCTCCCGTGCCGACTCCTTTGCGCAGCTGCTGTACAGCCACATGATGGCGGGGTACATGTTCCGCAATGCGCTCTTCCGGATGGAGCTGCGTGGCGCACTCATCCTGCCGGTCCTCCCACCAGGTGTTCTTCCAACCCACCTATATCCTCCAGCAAAACAGCAAAATCAACTCTGCACCGCATGTTGCACCGAGGCTCTTGCTGTATGGTGCTCTTCTCTCCAGGCACGGGCAGGCGTCCCTGTGGGTGGAAGGGGGATCGAGTGGGATGGGGTCTGCGCACGAAGAACTTGACAGGACAAGGAAGACAAAATATCGGCTTCCCACAGCCCGGATCACACTGTTCGGTACACCAATGCCAAATAGGCGATGCCGACAGGGCGCATGCAATGACGAGAAGCGGCAGCATCGGCGCGCGCAGCATCAGCATACTGTGCCTGAAGTGCTCTTGCGCAGCTCGGCTCATGCAATCTCTGACACGACACGTGCCTGACGTTATTCCTGACAGGCGACGGCGCCGACAAGGCGGGCGGCAAGCTGGCGGCGGCAATGGCTTGCGCAGCTCGGCTCATGCCATCCTCGACACTCTCGTGATGTTGTTACTCACACGTTTGCAACAGGCGACGGCGTCGATAAGGCGGGCGGCAAGCTGACGGCGGCATCTTGCGCAGCTCGGCTCATGCTGTTCCTGACACGCTCCTGACATGTTATCGACACATTCCTGACACTATTCCAAACAGGCGACGGCGCCGACAAGGCGGGCGGCAAGCTGGCGGCGGCGGCGGAGGAGGGGGAGCAGCTGGACCTGTGGGCGCCGGGCACGCAGACGACGCGGGTTACTGGCGACGTGCTGCGATGGCACCTGGAGCACGGGCCGCAGGCCATCCCTGCTGCGCAGTACATCCAGGACCTGGAGGCCGAGATCCGCAGCCTCAAGCAGCAGGCGAGCCGCCAGAAAGAATGAAAGGAAGCCAATGGGAATGCATGGAAATGTTTATGCCATTGGTGTATCGTCTGGGACAAAGAACCGAGGCTCTCAGCTTGCTGCTTAGTTCGGTGGAGGACATCGTTGAGCGCAGCCGCCACTGTCCCAGAGATTGTTGACACACCGAGATATGCCCTTGCATTCCTATACAGGTGGCCAGCGTGCGGCTGACAGGATCGTCGGCGAACAACAACGAGCTGCTGGACTACATCCAGAGCCTGGGCAAAGACGCGGATCTGCTCACCAACAACGCGTCGCAGGAGGTGCTGGACTCCATGACGGCGTTCATCGACCGCTGCATGGGTGCGCGCCCCTCTCCGCCCAATGCGCCCAAATTTGAGTCGACTCCTGAGGCCGCCTGTGGCCAGTGCCGGAGAACGAACTGGCTGCGCATGCTGTCAATGGGCTGAGGAGGTGGGGCATTTTGGTCACCTTCAACGCCGCCCGCTGCTGTGCAGGTTCAAACGAGCTCACGGACTTGCAAGCCATCACAGAATACAACGTCCAGGAGCTGGCACCTCAGCGTAAGGGGTTTGCACATCGAGAGCTTGCCTGCAGTCTGCTGCAGCGCGGTTACACTATGCTGCAGGCGTGCACTAATCACTGCACTGACCATACTCGACATCGATTGCAACACTGTGCTTCTCGTGCGTCAAACAGTGATGTTCACTATCATCGTCGGCTACATGATGCGGAGTTTGGAGGTGAGGGGCGATATCTGCTTGCTATCATGGTGCATGCCTAGCTGTATTTGCTATCAAGGTGTATCACTTCGGTCACCTCGGTCCCTTCTTAACCGTCGGTAGAAACAGAATTAAAGCCAAAATATTGGGCTGCAGGTCCGCTACGACATCCAGTCCAGCTTGGACGAGTTCGATCATCCGGAGATGCTTGCGGAGGGGGGATGAAGACGATTGTTGTCGCGATGCAAAGACTCTGCCAAAGCCGCCAGGCATGTGAGTATTGGCAGCCCCGACCTCCTCAGATTGTCGGCAGCGTGGCTTGGCCAAGCGCTTGCAAGACAAATTTTGTTTCAGCTGTCTACAGGGAGAGACCGGATAAGTGCGTTGTTTGACATGTACATTACAGCAGCGCTCACATGGTACTGTACAGTTTTCTACAGCAGTGGTTGGTTGAGGTCCACGAAGGCAGTGACCGTGAGTGTTACAGCACCTTACAACCTCACGATCACGTACAACCCTCATTGCATCTGCGCACAATGCTACGATTGCGGTGGCGGCACGAGCAGAGTCATTGCCGCCATCACCTTCTCATCGGTCAGCACCCATGCTGTCGCTGCATCAACCGACAGCTCCCCCGCGATGATTGCCGCCGACAGCGGCGACAGCAGCAGCCCCGACCCGGAGTGCCCGGCGTTCAGCAGCAGGCCCTCGACGCCGGCGACTCGGCCAACGAAAGGCAAACCGCCGGCACCATGCGGCCGCAGCCCGACCCGCGGGATGGCTGCCGTAAGCGCCGCCTCAGCGTCCAGCCCCGGCAGGTACTGCAGGCTGCGCTGGACGATCGCACGAATGATGCCCGCGTCCGCGCTGTCGTCATAGCCCACGTCATCGCGCGAGCTGCCCAGCAGCAGGTCGCCGCTTGCCGACATCGTGGCTGTAAAGGTGATGTCAAGATCGGCGACGCGCTCGCCGATCGCCACCGCCGTGTCCACCTGCGGCCGCCGCGGCTCTGCGTAATGCTGCTGCATAAAAAGCACATTTCAATATCAAGCTCACAACCTAGACAAAGTGTTCCGAGCTGCATGATCACAGCAGGGCATGAGCAACCTGGCACATCAGTTGTCAAAATCAACTTTGTGATTACCAGACCCCATAACCCCAACCAAAAAATGCAAGAAGCGCACCGCGGTGTACGCGGTCTCCATGAGCCCGTGCGTCAGTCGTGGCACGCTGTGCGCCGCCGCCGCGGAAATCTGCAACAGGTGCCCCCGCAGCGGTGTGATGAGCCGTCCCCAGCCGCCGCCGCCGCCACCCACTAGTGCGGCATCCAGCAGCTGCCCCGCCCAGGCGCCGACACACAGCACCACAGCCCTTCCAGCGAGCACCCTGCGCCACCGTGAGCGAGCCGTAAGCTCAGCGCAGAACGAAAGGGTTGCGGGGACCTGCGGCTGCTCGCTCGCGGCTGCTTGCATTCCCCGACCCTGTGCATATGTTTCAGCCTGTGCCTTGCATGCGGGCAAACAGCGGCCAGGCAGCAGCCAAACAGCGACAAATGGCATCTTGTGCACTGATGCACGCAGGCCTGTCGATGTGATGGTGTTGTATTTTACCTGCGGGCTGCGGTACGCACGCCGATCACGCGTTGCGGTCCGGCACTGGGCTCCTCCAGGAGCAGTTCCTCCACCCCCTCGTTGAACAGCAGGCTGCAGCGCTGCCCTGCGGCACGGCACGCCTGCTCCAGCGCAGCAGCAGCTGCCCTGCCGTCCTGCGGTGCATTGAAGTGCAGCCTTCATTCCAGCTGCGGTGTGTGTAAGGCCAATCCCTGCGACACATCGTCTGCTTGACACAAGGTGGCGACGCAGCAAGGCTGTCGAAAATGATGAGTTTAAGGGAGTAATAAGCATGCATCCGAAACTCTACACCCTTGCGCACCAGCTGGGAGTCGGAGGCGACCAGCAGGCCGCCGCCGTCGCCCGGCAGCCGCACCGCCGGCTCCAGGCGCGCTACCTGCTGCGCGCTTAGCCCTCGAGCAGCCACGCCCTGCGTCTGCAGCGCCGCCGCCCGCACCTCCAGTGCCGCCACCTCCTCCGCGCTGCTCGCCAGCAGCATGCTGCCGTTCGCCTGCGCCTCATGCGACAGTGAATCTCGATCACACATGTATGCGAGGGCCTGCCAGCAGTGGTGGCTTTGCTGGCGTTGCAGCGCTAGTGTCGAGACCAGCAGTAATGGCGCAACTGGGACGGACAGCGCACCTGCCACTGCACTGCGATTCGGTATATGGTGTCATTCAGCGTGTCGCACAGGAGCTCCTCCCAGAGCTCCTTGCTGTGCCTCGCCAGCGCCCATGCCGCGTCGCCAATGCTGCGGTGTGCCAGCCAGATGTATCCCTGGCCTGCATCATGTGCATGCTGAACATGACTCTGAGTTGTTAACCAGAACCGTGAAACAACAGCATAACACCTCATCTCTGGCATCACAGTGCAGTAAAAAATGCTGGCTATGCAAACCCTTTGACACAGCAGTCGCACCTTCTCACACCACAGGCCCACTTACCTGCACCTGTCGCGCCGGCGCATGGCACCGCCCGATCGATGATGGCCACCGACAGGGTGTTGTCCTGTCTCAGGAGTGTTGCCGCCGTTGACAGTCCAACAATGCCTGCATCAGGAAGAGGCACCAGTGCCATCGTCAGCTGCCATTTCGCTGTGCTGCATGCAGATCACTTGCGCACTTCTGATCCGACGAACCTGCCCCAACAATGACCACGTCGACTTCAAGGTCCGAGCTGCTCAGCGCTGCTGCATTACTGCACGAGGAGGCGCTGAGATGCGCGTGACGAATGCGATGCCAGCGCAGCTGCCGCATGTGCACATTCCGCCACTGCCGTGCAGGATTCCGTGGACAGACATGTCCATGGCATGTTGCCATATCCATCTGCAGCATTACTAAAGCTCAACTACAGCATGTATCTGTCGCGCATGTGTGATGGCGACATTCCAGCTCACAGGCGCTCTGCCGCAAGCTTGGCAATGCGAGCTGCATGCAAAGTGGTTGCTCGACAACAGGAAAATGCAAAGTTGTGTTTTGTCTATCGACCGGCACTGCGACATGCATGCAAGCTTTCACAGCACGCTCAGCATGGCCCACATCTCACATTCCCCGACCAGAATGCATTTGCCAGAATGCACTTTTCTTCACGATCGCCTGCAATCATATTGCATCCTCTTGCTTGACTCACAGACGTCGTCTGCGCGAAGGCCTTGTCGCAGTTTTGAACCCCAATTCGAACTACATTGAGCAGGTGCAGGCAGCAGTCATCGACCTGCAGCCAGTGCCCTGCTCTCTGGCGCATCCAGATAGCGCTGAAACACATCATTTTGAGACGCAACTACTGCAGCTATCACAGGGCGGCCGCTCATCGGTAGTTGCTGTATGGGGCGGTTGCGCGGCTCATGAAACTCCGCGGCCAGATAGCTGATGTGGGAGTCAGGCTGCTGGAGCGAGGTGAGGCTGCCTTGAGATCTATTGGCTAGCCTTTCGACGTGTCCCTGCTTGCCACAGTTCCTTAGGCGTGCATCATGGTGACCGCGCGGTGTGGCACCCGCAGAGCTGCTGCCACTGCTGGAGAAGTTCGGGAAGACATGCATCGTGCTGTTCCGCCCCGATGACGTGCACTTCATCCAGAAGGCCGTCGACGCTGACGGCATGCAGGTCACAGCGCGCTGCGTCCAGGTGGGGCCATGCCATCGCTGCCGAAGCAGCAACTGCACGGCCGCCTCGTCGAATTACAGTTATTACAGTTGGAAGCAGTGCTGAGCAATCGCAAGCATCGTCCGATGAGCTTCCTGGGCGGCGTGCTGCAGGCGACATTCTTCGAGGAGGGCACCTACATGATACAGAGCCGGTACAAGAACTTCATCGCATTCGGCTTCGACATCAGCCTGCTACGGCGGGTGAGGCGGCGCTCCATGTCGGCCAGCATGCCTCTCATTGCACACCGATGCTGTACTTACAGTCACGGATTGTGTTGGCTTTCCATCCAAGTATAGCCCTGCATGCATTGTCCGCAGGTGCTGTCCGCCGCCTGCCGCAACGCCGTCGAGTCGCTGGAGATGAGGCTGACGATGCGCACGGTGCCGGGTGGCGCGCCCGGCGCCGAGACGCAGCAGAAGCCCTTCCTGTCGTTGGTCACCACCGGCTCCACCATCAGCATGGCGCAGGACCTGCCCATCACCAAGCCGCACCCGCCCTCTCGTGAGGCTTCTTCCTGCTTTTTCACTTATAGGTGTTGGAACAGCACGGAAGGGGGCAGGGTGTTGGCCGCTCTGGGTTGGTCCATCACCAAGCCGCACCCGCCGTCGCGTGAGTTTGCCGCCTCGTGATTTTGCCTCGAGACATGAGAGCTGTCCTGCGACAAAAGCTGCAAATGGCAGATGCCTTGCTTGGGCTCACCAATCATCATTCTTGTCACGGCGCCTTGCTGAGGTTCGGGTGTTGTCGGGCGCCCAGAGGATGAACAAGCAGTAACCACTAGCGTGACTCAACAAGCGGCCGCACACGTGCGCAGAGGTGGACCGGCTGGTGAGGGAGCTGGAGTCGGAGGTGTGCCCCTTCTACCTGGACCTGCAGCCCGAGATGCATGCCCTGCAGGTGCGCATGCATCATGCGGCATGCACACCTTGACAGCAGTTGTGCCATCCTACTGCTGTATCATGGCGGCATGTCAGCGGACTGCGAACGATGGTGCACCCTGTTCCGCTTGACTGCAAAGCTGGAGATGCGGCGTCGCGTCCTGCCCAGGCCATGGTGTTGCGGCATGTCAGCGGGCTGCAAACAACGAGGCACCGCCTTCCACTTGTCACGCTGACGGGCACGGCACCGTGTTTTGACAGGCCATGGTGGACAGGATGAAGCCGCTGGGCAGCGGCCTGGCCTTCGCGACAAGCAAGGGCGGCACCGCGCACATCCAGATGGGGGGCCCCTCGGTGCTGCTTGGCGCGGAAATCCGAGACCTGGCCGTGCTGCCGGCCGACGTCAAGTCCGAAGCCGAGGCGTGCGCGTGAGTCTGCCTTGACACCCACTTCTTCCTGGCCTGATGCCGCCGCTAGCGTGCACGTGACCCTTGTGATTGCGTCCTGCTTGGATTCTTTGTGGCACATTCTTTCGGGGGCCTCGCCTGCTGCGTTCCACAGTCTGCTGATGTGCGTGCTTGTGTCGCAGCGGCGCCACCGCAGAGGACCGGCTGAAGGAGGCGCTGCGGGTGGGAGACGCCAGCGAGGTGAACAGTTACAGTACTTCATGTCATCTCCTTGACGGCAACATCTTGCTCGGCAACGATTCGATCGCCACTTGGCAGTTCCCCTTTGCGGTAGCTGCTGCTGCTGGCAATCGATGCAATGATTCATGACAGGTACCATGCTGCTTGCAGGTGACGGTGCAGCTGAAGCACTTCCAGAAGTGCATGGCCAGCAGCAATTTGATGCAGACGCAGCAGCTGTGGTGCGGCATCGCCGCGGCGCGCAGCTACGTGCACATGATCTTCACGATCGCGCCGCTGCACGGCGACGGCGGCCCCCAGAATAAGGACGGCCTGGAGCTCAGCTACAAGATGCCCGTGCGTGATGATGGTTGAGGGCGCTGTCGGCCACGGACAAGCGTTGATATGACCTAGCAGACATGGCACTCGAGCGCCCAGGCTCACATCTGGACCAGGCAGATGGACTATCCAGAGACTGCTGCACCGCAGGTTGTCTGAAAAGGGTCTGTCAGAGAGTCAGGTCAGGTCTGGCACTGATGTCACGACGCTGATGAATGGCCCTGCAAACTCCAAACTGATGGCACTATCTGACCGAGCAATAACAGTCTTCAACTGGCGTCTTCGACTCTCTAGAGCTATCCCCTAACATCAAGATGTTGTCATCTACCAATGCTCATCAGGCACAGCAGATGAGGTGTTGCAACATTCATGCGGGCGTCCATGCAAGCACTACCTCCTGCCACCGCAGGAGGCAGCAGACAAGCGAGCACAGCGGCGCCGGCAAGATTACGACTTGCCCGCTTCCTCCTTATCTGCGACAAAGTCTGCCTGCAAGACCGAGGAACGCGCTCATTGCGCCATTGTCGAAAGGAGACACACAACTGAGGCGCCCAGTATTTCAGAAGATGTGGACATGATTCAAACCATCACAGGAGACAATGCAGCGGCAGCTCAATGCAGCCAGGAGCTCTGGACAGCATCAATACAATACATGTATCTCGGCCCAGCCAGTTCCGCACGCACCTCCTCCTCCAGGACTGGTGCATAGTATTCCCGGTTCTTCAGCATGCATTCTCTGAGGGCGAATGTCTGCATGAAACATCATCATCATCTCATCCATTCCAGTCTGGATTGAAGAGGTCGAGAGTCAGAAACGGGTATGGGCAGAGGAGGTATTGGCGTCAGCACGGTGAGAAAGCAGTGCGGTGACACCACAGGCAGCACCCACCTGTTCCCGGCAGTCATTCGCGAAGTCGCCGCCCGCCTGCCGCTCCGAATCCACGCACTTGCTCCAACTCTGTGTCGGTCCAGATAAGTCGAAGGATCAGGACAACGCGGAAGCTGCGCCGTGCAGGCTGCTCCCCTTGCACCGCCCTGCTGCAGCATGTGACGCCTCACCTTGAACACATCTTTGCAGCCGCCCGCCTTCATAAATATACAGAACCCGCAGCTCTCGTCGTCATCGTCATCATCGTCTGCCGGGGCCGCATTCGTCACCGGCTGCTTCTCTGGCGGCCCTGCCGCGGCACGGTGAATTAGCGTGGAACAACTGCGCTGCAACGGGCTCTGCCCGAATTCTCAAGACAGGTTAGACAGTCTCCGATCACGTAACTTTGCCTGCGGCTGTGGCCCCAGGCTCACCTGCTGCGCTGCCAGTCTGCTCCGTCGACGACGGGATGTCGCCCGGCTGCTTGCCGGCAGACGACTGCTGCGCGGTCTCATTGCCTGCAGCAAGTCATCAATGATACAATACATCAGCTCCAACCGTGCCAATGTGCTCACGGTCTGCATCCAACATGACAACGCATTCACATCGGCATTTCGGGTACCAGCAATCCCACCTTCGGTCATGCTGCAAGCGGTCGGCGCTGACCGATGACAGTGTATTTATATGCGGATGACAGTGCGAATGGAAATGTGAACAGCTGCTCGAACGATGCAGTTGCCTTCGCATGATGACATCATCATTGGCCAGTGCTAGCTTCGTCCGCCAGGCATGTCGCTGCTTGCGGTGTTGACCTCGATGAGATGGTTCGCGGCGACGGCTGCATTGATGCATATGTCAATGCATTGAGCACATGCTAGCGCATCGAGACCTTCCCGCAGCAGGCAGCACGCTATTGTGAAGACATCGGATCAACTCTGCATGGCGCAGAGACACTCTGTGTTGCGAAGGAGACATTCCATTCTCCTTGGCTTCTTGCCGATACAGACTGTCATCTTCATGACGAGTAAGCTGCTACCTACAGGCAGATATTGGTGTAGGCCTCATTCTGCCGGCTGCGCGGCAGGCGTGAGCTCATCGTAGCCGCCGCAAGACACATGACGTCGCATTGTCAGGAAACGCTTCCAGCGCTCCAGTGCTTCAGAGGGCCGCCGGGGCAGCCGGCGCCGGTGCGGCCACCTCGGCAGCCGCCGGCGGGGCGGACGCGGGGGCCGACAAAAGCGCGCCGCCCGCCGCCCGCCGCCTGCCGGCAATGCTGACCTGCAACGTCGCGCGCTCCCCTGAGGCGCCCGCCATGCGCAGCGGCACGGTGGGCTGCCCTAGCGCGCACAGCGGCTGCTCCAGCGACAGCATCTGCGGCGCGAGCGCCACCCGCTTCTGGCGCATGACCGCCTTGGCGATGCATGCCGCCGTCACCGGCTGCGCCAGCGCCGTCTTGGTGCCGCCCTTGACCCTCCGCAACAGCTCCTGCGGCAGGCAAGGCGGCAGGCCCTGTCAGCATCGTCTTTCGAAGCAGGTGATGCTCATCTTTGCAGCCACAGCATGCATGCTAAAGACTGACGGAGACGCAGTGTGTCATCGATGTTAGCGATTCGAGGGTCAGTAGCTGTCTGTGATTCGAGGGGCAGTGGCCACACAGCCGCCTCGCTTACCACAGGAGACGACCCAAGGGTGTCAAGAGCAGCCGACAGCTGCAGCTGCGAGGTGGTGGTGACTTGCGCCCGCGCCACCGATGCCGCGCCGGCAGCGTCCCCGCTCTGCACGCGTACTCGCAGTCAGCCACGTGATGTGGCAGAGCGGCAATCCGCATCCAACGTGTTTCATGGCACTCAACTTGTTCCAATACCATGCCAAGCAGCTGGGAGGACCGCGCACACTCACCAACGATCTTGGCGGCCGCCTTGCCACTTCCTTTGGCACTGCCCTGGCCAGATTGTTGGGCACCTGCATGAGGCGGCAAACAATTCTGGCGAGGATGTCTTGTTTGATTTCCGGCCCTACTTGTAAGCTGCCTGCTGCACATCGATTCTCTATTCACGTGCGAGATGCACAGACTCCCAGTAAGACAGAGTCTGTGGGCGCACCAGGTGGTTGCGAGCAAAGCCTCGGCTGACGGTGACCCGCTGGCCGGTCTCCCCCAGCTTCTCCACCACCTGCACACACAGGCACGACCGTGTCACGATGTCGCAGCAAACGGTGAGCGTGCGATGTGATGCACATCAGCAGCAAGGCCTGGCACAGTACCTGCTCGAGCACCACGTCTGTTCCGGTGTGCGCGGAGCGGACGGCACGGCTGCTCTGCCTGGCGTACAGCAGAGCCAGCTCTGCAGCGGCTCGTGTCTTGGAGTACATGGTTTCGAACTGTTTGCGCACGAGTCAGCGGGAAGGTGATCCCTTGGATTTGCTGCAGCAAAGACGAATGTTGAGCCAACACGCAACTGTGCTGTACGTCAACTATACACAATGGGGAAGATTGTACGATCATGTGAATGATCAAATGGAGGCGCAAAATGATCAGTGTAGCTGGAGCACAACGATCCCTCGCAAGCACCCCCCAGTACATTCCAGATACTTGTGCTGTATTCAGTGGCGTGGTGAGTTTAGTGATATCATGAAGCACAAGTCACTGTGCAAGCCGGGCATTACGCACTCAAGCAGGCTTCATCAGGGTGTTGTAGGGCCGGTGGCTGTCCCAAGCAGTCTGGAAAAGAAAAGAGGGCTGACCTGACCGTGGGCAGCAGGGGTCAAGACTGCAGAATATTGTCTTTCATAGAGCTGAGCGATCAGGCAAAGTGCTGTGCACCCAACGGCCCCGCGAAAGCTATTTTGTATGACTGTCATACATACCTCAAGGCAGTGCAGGCGATCGCGGCACAGCAGCAGCAGTCCAGCACACGTCCGAGCAGAGAGCGGCAGGCAGTGGGGCTGCGGCAGCGCAAGAGTTTACCTGTAGAGCATCAGGCATACACGGTCATGAAGCACAGGAGGACTGAGTGGTCATTTCAGTGAAACAGATGGTACAGAATTAGCAAGTACATTACTGTTCGAAGGCAGCGCAGGCGAGTGGTTACAGCAATGTGGGTGTGAAGAATTCCTGTGTGGCGGCTTCGACACTGGCTTGGCACCGGCAGGGCGGCAATCAAAGGGACATTCCAAAGCGCACGGACGAGTACCCTACAGCCAGAAACCATATGCGTATGAACTTGCTGAAACACTGCAGAAGCCAGGTCAAAGAGGTGAGGCGCGACATGCTGTCCTGGTCTGTCAAAACATCTGTCATGAAACCGCAACCTTTGCCCGCAAGCGCTGGCGGCTGCGTCATACTTCTGTTTGTCTGTTCCGACACCCTCACACAAAGGCTCAATCTCACGCCCGCTCTCACCCACTCTGCTCGCTCCTCTCATGTCACATCCCTTGTCAGTGCAATGTCAATGCCTCACTGTCACACCAAGTTCCTAGGTCATGGTCACCGTCAAAGGTTCCTTAGTCAAGTCATCGTACTCGGTATCGTCAGTGGTCAGTCAGCTCGGTTGTCGAGCCGCGCAGTGTCAAGCCAGACCGCGCATTGCAGCAGCGGCCCGGCTATTGTTCGTGCTGCCTGTCGCGCAGCTGTCCACAGTCGCGTCTATCGTCTGATGTTTCCTGTCCCGGGTTCCAGTCCCCCAGTCACTGCTGTCTGTTCCCCCTGCGGCGGAACACCGCAGGGGCTGTGTGGGTCGGGCTGTCGCTGCCTCATCCTCCTCTATGCAAGCTGCTGTTGAGGGGCGCTCTCCGCTGGCAGGCACGAGCTACTCTGTACATTCCTCGCACCGCTGCCAGGGGAGGGGCCCATGCTGAACTGCAAGGCAGTCTGCCAGTGTGTCCGCTGACCGGATTTTGCGGGCGCGCGCCGCATTTCAGCAACTGGGCGCCACTGCCTCAGCTCATGGGCGCAAAGTTGAAGCCCGGCTGGCCGCCAGCCGGGGCGCCGCTGCCGAAGGCGTAGGTGCCCTGCTGGTTGTTGACCTGTCCAGAAAACATACACAAACGATCAGCCCAACGTTGCTCTTCCAGGCTGCGGCTGAGACAGCTGTTTGGTCCTGCAGCACCCTGCAAGTGAATTCCGTTGCCAGCAGGTGAATGCACGACCATTCAGCATGGATAAGTGACGAATGAGAGATGCTGACAGACGACCATGGCGACAGCCTGTGTCATAGGACGGGAGCAGGAGAAGCAACGCACCTGGGGCGCCAGGTTCTCGACCTCGCCGTCCTCCACGTCAAAGAAGCTCTCCATGATGGCCACCACCTTCTCGTAGATGTCCTCGTTGGTGTGGTTCTGCAGCTCCTCGATCTTGTCCAGGCCCTCCGCCTCGTCCACCAGTCGGGCGTACGGGTTGGACCCTGTTTTTGAGGTCACAAGTTCAGCGCATGAGTTTACCATTGCTCCAAATGGGCTGGCTGCATGCCAGGATGTGACCATCTGGGTGAGCATGCAGTGCATTCATGACCTGCTGCGATCTGAAGCGGAAGAGATGTTAGAGGGTAGGACATCAGCGCGTGCTGCTGGACACTCACCTGCAGGCCCGGCGAGCTCCTTCTCTGCCTCGCCCACCTGCAGCCCCAGCATGGCACCTTGTCAAGCCAGTACTTACGTGGGCAGTATCAGGTCAAGCTCAGCTGCAATCTTGAGAATGAACTGCGTTCAA
>JAABUM010000214.1_pt1 | contig 117637 bp, 98 predicted proteins | sample 5559161 | NCBI WGS metagenome assembly JAABUM01 (sample SAMN10711868, study PRJNA513369) | rock metagenome | isolation source: Antarctica rocks | place: Antarctica: Victoria Land, Siegfried Peak nord
TTACGAAGAACAGGCGCCACCAGACGCCATTGCTCGTCGCTCAAGTCGCTGGGATAAACCACTTTGGATGCGCGTCTCATCAACTCCAGTCTGACCCAAACCCACACTACAGAGACAGGCTCTTATGTTGAAGAGAAGCGACTGTTGCGCGTGTTTTTTCTTCCTTCGGTGGATTTATCAACATATATCACACCGCAACAAGGTGGTTGGGGCGGAACCGTTACTTGCCCATTTCGACTACCTGCGTTCGCTTTGGATAATCCCGGTTGTTCATCGTGGGAGCTATTTGAGTGGCTCCAGCGAGAACATTCAAACCCGCACTCAGAAGTAGCATTTGCTCTCCAGTGGACAAAGATGGAGACGGATTTTGCGGCTCGGCGGCGACAACTTTTTCACTTTTTTCCGGTTTTAAACGAAGTGTTGCAACTCATGCGTCTGATCATCCAATGCCAAAGCGCAACAACCGAGCTTGGAGTTGAATGCGTGTGGGTGTTGAACGGCGCGGGCGACACTGTTTTGACGTTCCGACGCCAAGGAGAGAATAGGTTTCGCCATATGCTTCGGGGAGGAGACGTTCCACCAATAATTATTGCATGGGAACGACTTCTATTGCGCCATTTCTCACCACCTACTGTCCTTGATGAGTGGCCTTTGTGCATCTTGCCTGGTATCGAACATTGTGTTGGGGCGTCCGAAGTTCGGGTTCCTTTGCCAACCCACCACGAACGCCTCGAAGCGCGCCTGCGCTTGCGCGAGTGGCTCGAACACAACGCGCCCCAAGAAATCGAGCGGTTGCTGCCCAGATGAAAAGGTGGGACTTACATTCTCTTCCAATCGGGTGTTACCAGTTGGTTGGAAGAGAATGTAAGTCCCGCCTTCAAACCCGCGTCCACGTCAGCGCAACCGCTTCATAAGGCGCCACTTCAACGGGAACTTTCGCTGTGCCTGTGAAAACCTGTGGCGCCGCAGTCGTCGTGCGCTTGTTCCACGCCGCGCGGTTTTGCGTCAAACGCCACTGGCCGGGCGGCAGTTGAACTTCCACGTTCGCGCGCGCCCGGTTCAGCAAACGCACCGGCGATTTCGGGCCGACTTTGGTTTGTGCCGGGGCGTAAACCGGCGTGCTCAGGTAAACGACAGCAGTTACGGCGCGCCCATCTTTTGAGCGTGAAGCCAGAACGTGAAGCGGATTGTCTTGAGCGAGGGCCGCTCGAATTGACGATTTCACCATGTCGCCGCGCAAGTCCTTCCAAATCCAGTAGCCGTTGTAATTGGCGCTCATCTCGCCGTCGGGCTGCAACACGCCGAAACGGTAGGTGCCGCCTTCTGAGCGCGGCTCCATGCAGTATTGGAAGTTGGCGATGATGCGTTTTTCTGGCAAAAACGTGAGGGCGCGCTCCATGATGTAGTTGAACTGCGAGTCGCCCTGATTCCACGCGTCGTTCTCGGTGAACATCACGCGCGCGGGGCCGGGCGCTCGCATTTTGCCGGTCGCGCGGTCGCTCCAATAGCGCGCTTCGGCCAGAATGGTCGAGGGCGGCTGGCCGTAGGTGTGCCAGTTCAAGATGTCGGTCGTTTTGCCGCACGAGTCGATGTAGAATTGCATCTCTTTCGGGTCAACGCCATAAATGTTGAAGGCTTTGTTCGGGCCGATCACCTGATAACTTGGCGCCAATTTCAACACCTGACCGACGAATCGCTGGTGGAATTTGACGTAGCCTGCATCGAGCGGAGGTTCGTTGCCCGCCTGGAAAAATGGGATGAGCGCGCCGTATTTGCGCGCGACTTCGACGGCCAAGGCTTCTTGTTCGGCGTATTTGGCGTCGTCCCAGTTGGAATAGCCGCCGTAGGTGTTGTCGGCCAGGTAGATGCCCCGGATGTTGTAGTCGCGGAAAAACGCTGGTTTGTCCGACTTTGTGCCTTGGGTGTTGGGCATCAACTCTTGCGAGCGGCGGTCGAACCAGTCGCGCGGATTGAGAGCCAAAAACAGGTCTTCGTGTGCGCCGCCATCTTCGTTGTAAAGCTGCTTGAGCGCTACAACCGAAAAATCCCCGCCGCGAATTTCGTCGATTTTTTGGCGCGCATCCACGCTGACCGTCGCTTTCAAAATCGAGGGCGAAAACGCGGCGTCTACTTGAGCCATGCTTTGACCTCGGCGCGGCGAGTTGAGTGAGGCGCGGTTCAACACGCGCGTCCAGATTTCGCCCAGAGCGGGAAACTGCGCCCACGAGCCGGGGATGTCCTCATAGGTCGCGTAGGCAACTTGCTTTGTTTCTTTAGTGAAAGCGCCAGACAGTCCCAGCACGCGGCCCCGGCCAACGCTTCGTTCGGTGAGCAACTGGCTCAAGTCCTTGCGCGCGTTTTCGGCAGAAAGTGGCGAAAAATCGATGCCCTTGAAAAACGCATCACCCGAAGCCATGACTTGAGCGCCTGGCACGGGCCTCGAAAAATCGGGATAGGCGACCGGCAAAATCGCTTTGAGCGGCATCGGCACGGCATCTTCACTGCCCTTGAAGGGAATGGTGGATTTGGCCTGATTGACCCACACCAACCCGCCGCCGCGACGCACCCACGCCACGAGGTTGGATTGCGCGCGCGGCGTTAGTTGGCCGATGCCGACATCGCCAATCACCACGCAATCGAAGCGTCCGAGCCAGATCGGGTCTTCCAAGCGCCGCGTCATGTTGTAGCTCTGGTTGACCTCCCAAGAAACACCCGCACCCGGCGAATTGAACGCGACGGCGTTTTCGATCATCGGCACGCGGTCTTGCGCCCACATCCCGAAATCGCCGGTGCACAGCGCAACTTTCAGATTGGGTTTGACCGGTTCAGCGTGCGATAGGGCGCACAAACTCGCAACAGAAGCGAACAGAAAGAGTGGTTTCATGAGAAGGTGAAGTCAGGGGATTTAGTTGCTACCCGGCTTCGCGGTGCTCAGCCACCTTCCCAGGGCGTGGAAAGGGCTTCCACTTGGCGGGCTTGAGCGCCAAGCAATCGCGCCCGCACAGAATAGCCACAACTCCCTTTCTACGGAGTGGGGAGGGCGGCTGAACACCGCGAAGCCGGGTGGCGACTAAATGCCAAGTGGCGCGCTCTCGAAGTCGAACAGCAAAACCTGAGCTATGCGAAGCCGGGTGGCGACTAAACCCACTGATCCGAAGCGCTCACGGTGCGTTGTAAACCTCGATTTCTCGCAGTGAAGCGGCTTGAGGCCGCGCTTCGCCCCACGATTGGACGACTTGGAGACGCGCCGTTTCGTCGGGCGCAAAGCCGAAGGTGCCGCGACGAATCACCAGGCGCACGCCGTCACTTGTCACCGGAGCGAAGTGAGAAACCCACGCGTTGTCGTCGCCGTAAAACGTGATGGTTTTGCCGTCCAAATTGGGCGCGTCGGGCGCGACGACCGAAGGCGGAATGCTCAGCTTTTGCGTGGAAGCGGTTTTCCACCCCCCGTTTTGCCGGGTTTGCACGTCGAAGTCGAGCAGGGCGCCGAACTGGTTGTCGGCGCGTAGCCCGCGCACGATCACCGAGTTGAACCGTTTGGCGGACGCCATTTGTATCGTCACGAAGGCCGGTTTGTGGGCCGAGAAATCGAGGAGTCGCACGACGGCTTTGCCATCCGTGCCGCCCGACGGGTTCTCGTCGTGAATCGTTTCGAGTTTTCCGTTGGTCAGGTTTTGCAGATCGTTTTCAGCTTTTCCGTCGAGTGAAACTTTGGCGCCCAGTGCCAGATCTGCGCCCCAGTTCCACGCTTTGGGCGCAAGCGTTCCCGCGCCGGATAAGCGAACGTAGGTCGGCAACTGTTCGAGGTTCAGCGTCAAAATTCCGCCGCGAACCGGAGCCGCAACCGGATTGCCCCACGCGTCGAACACCTGCGCTCCGGCAGGAGCGGCAAACGCGACCTTCATTGGTGCGCCGATGAGGTTGCGCAAACTCACCGTTTCGCCGGTTCTGTCGCGGTAGCGCGCGCCCAAAAACAGCGTTTGGCCCGTTGCCCCGAAGTGGAGGTTGCCAGCGAAGGGGCGTTCGCCGATGAGTGCGGCGCGCGTTCGAGTTGCCATTGCCGCCGGAAGCGGGCCTTGCTCGCTCCACACGTAAGAGGGCACGCTCGAATAGCCGCCCTGGTTGAGGTAGTAGTGCGAGTTGTGGTCGTCGGGCACGCCCAGCGAACTCATCAAATCGCGTTGCAACGTCACGCGGATGGCCTGCGAAAGCCCGGTCAAGTTGCCGCCGCGCACCGCCGAAATCGCGTGTTCGGTTTGCCAGATCGGTTTGTCCGCGTCGCCGTTGCGCGCCATAATGTCGCGCAACGCGCCCAATTTCCACGTGTAATGTTCGGGCGAAATGCTCTCGTGGCCCTCGTAATCGTGAACCGAGATGATGTCGCACGTCGCTTTGCCGCCCGCTTTGTAAAACCCGTCAATCCAGGTCAAAATGATGCCGCACGACGCCGGGCCAAGCACTTGAACCGTCGGATCAACGGCTTTGATGGCGTCATAAACCGGCTTGGCGGCCTTCACGTAATCCTGCGAGCTGTAGGACAAATTCGGTTCGTTGAACAGTTCGACGTATTTGACGCGCCCTTTGACGTGTTGCATCACTTCGGTCGCGCGCGCGGCGGTGAAACGTTCCTTTTTGTCCGTCAGTTGCAAGAACACCACGTCTTTGGCTTTTTGCGCATCGTCGAGGTTAGAGTCGATTTGTTTGGCCCAATCCGCGCCGCCTTTGTCGGGATGCAGGCGCATCAAACGAAGCCCGGTGAACGCTTGACGCGCCGCGTCTTCCCAGCCACCTTTGCTTGCGCCCTCTTCCAGAACGGGCAGGTTCGGAAAGCGCGGCGTCACGCCGAAATGAATCGCCTGTGAACGGATCGTGTCTTCTCCGATCTTGTAATCGGCGACGAGACTGTATTGCCCAAAACGCGGCGGCGTGAAACTCAGCGGCAAACGCGCTTCTTCGCCGTCGCGCAGGGTGAGCAGTTTCTCGCCCTGCGTGATGAGTTTGCCGCTCGCATCGAACACGCGAAACGCCACGTTCATGGTGCTCACGCCCCGCTTGGAAGGCGCGACCACGACATCGGCTTCGAGGGGTTTTCCGGGTTCATAAGCGATGTTGTAGGGAAGCGGCGACGAAAGTTGCGGCGCAAAACCCAGGGCGCGCGCATCGGAAACGAGCACGTTGAGCGTGCCGGGAGCGAAAAACTTGGCGTCGGCGCGCAGCACCACGGGCCGGTCGTTTTGCTGGCCGTAGTTGGGGTTTTTCGGATCGTTGACCTGTGTGACGCCCACCCACAACCGGTCTGAGGGGTCGAGCGCCAGAATCGTGTAACCCGATTGCTGGCTCCACGAATCGGCCCACTTGAACCAGCCGAAGTTGCTCGTCACGGTTTTGCCATCAGCCGAGTAACGAATGGTTCTGCCGGGGTTTCCATAAGTCATCGTGGTGATGTCGCCGTTTTTGCCGACCACAAGCGAGTGCAGCGGCTCACTTCCATTTTCATCCCGTGTTTGTTTGCCGGAACCTATGCTCGACACGACTTTGCCCGTCGCATCGAAGCGCCAGATGAGCGCCGGTGGATTCCACTCGTATTTGGCCAACGAAGCCGCACCCAACACCAACACATCGCCGTCGGGCGCGACCGCTATGTCCTGCACGTTCCACAACGTTTGCGCAAGAGGAACCGAAGTTTCGATCCTGGTGGAACTCAACACGTTCAAAACGCTGCCGCCTTCCCATTCCCATCCGTTTTTGCCGATGAAGCGGCGCGACGCCAGGGCCACAACTTCTCCATCAGTTCGCCGCGCGAGCGACTGAGCCGAAGGCAGTTCGATGTCGGACAACTTTTTGCCGCCCGCATCGAAGACGCGCACGCTGCCCGCAACCGGGAACGACACGTAAACGCGACCTGCGCCATCGACGGCGATGCGTGACGCGGCCATGTCGCCGTCCTCGTTTCTGTCGCTTACGGCTTTAGCGCCCTGCGCGTCGTCGCCCAGAGAAAACGCCCTTTGGAACCCGCCTTTGCCATCGAAAATTTGAACGCGGCCCAGGCCCATGATCTCGCCTTGGGGCGACTTTTCGCGGCCCGCCGTTTCAAGGGTGTAAAGGCGGCCATCAGGCCCGAACGTCATGTCTCGCAAACGCACGAAACGGCCGGGTTGCAGGCCAAATCCGCCCAATTCCAAATCGGAACTTTCGCCGGGTTTGCGGGGTGAACTCGGAGTCGCCGCTTGAGCGGCTTGAGCCGAAGCAGGCGGCATTTGCACGCGCGTCGCGGCGCATCCGGCGACGAAGGCGCACGAGGTCAACAATATGTAGCGTTTCATGTGAAGATAAAGACAAAGCGTGGGAAGAGAGGACGCGCGCATGGTGATAAGAACAGGGAGCGCGCGGGCGCCTGGCGAAGCCAGAACAGTGGCTTTATGACGTGCTAAACAGGCCCATCGCTCATTTATTGCGCTCAGTCGTTTTGACGAGAAAAATAATAGGAAACACCACTGGATGAACCGCTTGGGCGTTTCGCGCCTAACGAATCGAGTTTCATGGCTTTGACATGACCATCCGTCCACAACACATTGACCGTTTCCAGATGGCGTTCGATGATGGTTCCACCACCTGTGCCAAGGGTGCGAAAGCCATCTTTAATGCCATAAACCGCGGGGGCCGCATATTGATGCCAGCGCATATAGTAGCAGCGAGTGTTGAAACCGTATTCTTCGCCGGAACTATCAGCAGCGAATACAGTGCTCGCTGGCGCTTCCAGAGAAGACAACTTGACGACTTGCACTGAACCACCATCTTGGCCACCATAGGAAACCGGTGTTCCAACCAATCCCAAACCGGCATCATCGCGCGAGTAAGTGGCATTGACGCTATAGCTGCCCAGGGTTTTGTTGCTATCATCGCGCGTGTTAGTAGAACTATATGGTCGGATGTTCGTTGCACCAGGAGTGAAAGGATGGCTTGGACAGTTGAACAACGCATCGCTTTTAACGTAAGGCTGAATGGCATCCATCCAAACACCCGTATATTTGGCACTGCCCGGAAGTTGGGCGAAAGGCATCGTCTCGTCGAAGTCCTGCGTGTATTGAATGAGGCCTAACCCGATCTGCTTGAGGTTCGACTGGCACGCCGAACGCCGCGCGTTTTCGCGCGCCCGCGCGAACACGGGAAACAAAATCGCCGCCAGAATTGCGATGATCGTGATGACCACGAGCAGTTCGATCAAAGAGAACGCGTGGGCCGCGCGCCGGAGCCGGTTGAGGTTCATGGTGTCACTTCTAAAATCCGGTTGGCTGTCACCCCGCATTTGGAAAAGCGGGCGACGAAGATATCAAATCGTTTGTTCCACGAACTCGCGCTCTATGCACAAACAACCGTTCGTTTGGCAGATGCAAGCTTTAACCTCGTCTAAATGTGCACAAGTTTAGGCTCTAAATTCGCCAGGGGTGCGAAACAATTCACGAGTTGGAATTAGCCCAAAACAGTTGGAAAGGAACGGCCACTCGAACTTTATTCGCCCAATCGGGTTGCAGCAGTGGGAACACCATGCGCTGCGATTGAGGCGCTTGTCCGTCGATCCAAGCGAGCAGGGCCTCGTCGGCCAGTTGTTCCAGGTCGCGCTGAAAATGAAGGTGGCAGGCGAACGGAAAGCACAGCCCGGCGCTTTGAACGCCGAGCGAATCGGATTCTGTCAGATGAGCCAAGATTGTGAGGTCGCCCGGCAACTGCATCCCCTGTGCATCCCCTGCGCTTGCAAGTGGAACAGACAGCGTCGCGTGTGATGCGGGTAGCGCGCCGTTTTTCCAACTGCTGGGTCGCAGTGAAAAACTAACGGCGTGTTTCCCCTGTTTCCCGGCTTTGAACTTCTTGCCCATTGAAATCGAAGTCGAATGGCAAGGACTTCTGCGGCCCGTTGTGGCGCGTGTCGAGACAACTGCCAACTTCGCCGCCACGCGCCACTTTGGTGCTTTCGTTTCCCGATGCGCCCAAAGACGGCGAGTGGTTGCAAGACAAAGCGGCGCCCGACGAAGTCGACAAACTGCTGGCGCTTTGAATTTTCGTCTTGAACCCCATCACCTCCCACCGGGAAGTGACGCGCCGCTCGAAGCACCCTCCGACGCGCTGTTTGAACTGGAATGGCGCGGAACACGACGCCAAGTGGCGCTTCGCTGGATGCGCTTCGACCGTTTCGCATATTTGTTGTGGGTGCGCGTCGATGGCGAACTGTGGCTGGCAACGTGGCATCCATGCACCGGTCAAGAAGTGCCGATGAAGTGGAAAGTGCCCCAGCATTCGCCTCGGAAAATGTTGTCTCTTGCGCGAACCATCGAGCGCGGAATCGGGCTGGGACTGGCGCACCCGCCGTTGCACGCGGCATCTGGCGAAGCGGGATTGGCCTTGTCGCGCGCCGATGGAAGCGGCGTTTGGCTCGACTCGAACTTGGAAATCGTGGGCGAGTTCTCTTTGGGGCAGGAATCGAACGCGGATGAAACGGCTTGGCAAACGGCCTTTGAAGCGGCCTGGAACGACAAAAAAAGCGATGCGCGTTTCGCGTGGAGCTGGGCGCGCATGAGCGATGACGGGCGCCGCGCGTGGCTTTACGACGGGGCAACCGGCTTGAACGAAATCGAAAAAGTAGTGCGTTTGGTGTTGCAAAGCGCCGATGAGTTGTGGGCGCAACACAGCGCGGCGTGCTGGGCGCACGATTTTAGTTGGGTTGAGGGTTGCTTTGGTAACGAGCAGGGTTGGTCTCTCGACGCCAAGAAAGAGGCGCCTCGCCTGGAGCGATGGCGCCGTTTCATCGACAGGCATTTGTGGAAGCCGCGCTTTGGAGTGGTGGCGCGTCATCGCCTCGTCAGGCAGTGGATTCAGGGCCAGTATCGCTGCTGGGATGTGCGCGTCGAAGTCTCGAAACCGTCCTTTCACGAGCGACTCGAAGCGCGTTTGGAACTGCGCGATTGGCTTCAAGAAAACACTTCATCTCAGCAGCGCCGCTGGCTTTTGCCGCCGTGAAAGACTTTGAACCTGCGCTGTTGTTTATGCTTTAACGCGATGGCATCCACCGAAGAACTTCTGGCCGAACTTGTCAAGCGCGGCGCGACGATGGAACAGATCGCGCTTTTCAAAGACCCAACAGCAAGCAATCCCGATCAAGCGCTGGAACTGCTCAAAGCGGGCAACGCGCGCTTTTTTTCGGGCCAGCCGCAGCGCGTGTTTTCCGATGTCAACGTGCGCCGCTCGCAAATCATCGCGCAAACGCCCTTTGCTGTCGTGCTCGGCTGCGCCGATTCGCGCGTGCCCGTCGAACTGGTTTTCGATCAAGGGCCGGGAGACCTGTTTTCAATTCGCGTCGCCGGAAACGTGGTGGAAAGCGCCACGCTTGGCTCGGTTCAATACGCAATCAAACACCTCAAAACGCATTTAGTTGTCGTGCTGGGTCACGAAGGGTGCGGTGCTGTTGCCGCATCGCTGCTTCCTGCGTCTGCGCATGAAGGCGAGCCAGAACACGTTCGCTTTTTGCTCGATGCCATCGCGCCCGCACTTAAAGGAATGCCGCCGATTCGAGATGGCAAAGCGCGCATGAGGGAAGCCGTGGTTCGCAACGTCGAGCACCAGAAAGCGATTCTCGAAGCCGATCCCGTTGTGATCGAGGCGACACAGCGCGGGCAAATCAAAGTCGTCGGCGCGTTTTACGAGATCGGTTCGGGCGCCGTTGATTTTCTGGAAGGGTGAGATTGAGAACGCGAAGCGTCAGCGAGTGCGTGATCTAAAGCGCGAAGCGTCATCAGTTCAAGGATGTGCCTGTCAAGGATGTGCCTGCGGCACGCTTCACCAAGGCACCCGCTGACGCTTCGCGTTCTCTAACTATCGAGCGGTGCAGGCAACTAAGCGCAATTTAAGCCGTAAAACTGTGCTTTAAGGCACCGATTGTGCGGCGTTTGGCGCGGCTTTTAATGAAGAGGCCAAATCAACCAAACCATGTTTTTACGCATTGACAAATTGCCCGTTGAACTTCCGATGTCGCCAACCATCGACCCGGTGGCCGCCAAAAACGTTCAGGAACTGATGGGCGGGCGCTTCGGCGAAATGTCCACCTTGATGAACTACACCTTCCAGTCGTTCAACATGCGCGGACGCGACAACATCAAGCCCTACTACGCTTTGATTTCCAACATCGCTGCCGAAGAAGGCGGCCACATCGAGATCGTCGCCGCCGCCATCAACTCCCTCCTCAACGGCCCGCGCACTGGCTTCGACAACTCCGAAAACCCGCTCGACGCGCCGTGGAGCGGTCTTCCCGGCGGCATCAACCCGCACCACTACATCGTCGGTGGTCAGGGCGCGCTCTGCCAGGATTCGCGCGGAACACCGTGGACGGGCGACAACGTGTTCTCGTCGGGCAACCTCATCCTCGACTTGTTGCACAACTTCTTCTTGGAGTGCGGCGCGCGCACCCAGAAACTGCGCGTCTACGAGATGACCGAAAACGCCTCCGCGCGCGCGATGCTCGGTTATTTGTTCGTTCGCGGCGGCGTTCACGCGATGGCCTATGCCAAAGCGCTCGAAACCCTGACCGGAGTTGAGATGAGCAAAATGCTGCCTCTTCCCAACATCGGCACCTCGACCTTTCCCGAGGCGCGCAAGTTGATGGCGGAAGGCTCGCACCTCAAGCTGTATCACTTCTCGCCCGGCCACTACACGGCGGCTTCGGCGATTTGGAACGGCCCCGCGCCCGCCGCTTACCACGAGGGTTTGGGCGGCACCGAGTTCGAGTTCATCGACGCCCCGCCTGAAGGCGGCGACCTGCAGCACCTCGCTGGCATCGCGTCGAGCTTCGCGCCCAACTACGCGCCCGAAGAAATCATGGAAATCGCGGCCAAGTTGTATGCGAAATCGAAGGATATGTAGTCTGTTAGCTGTTAGAAAAGCCCGCCGCGATTTGGTTCGCGGCGGGCTTTTTTATGTTTCGAATAAAGCGCGCAGTCGGGCTGCGGGCACCTTGCGCTTGGCCCATTGGCGCAACTTCAAGAGCGCCTCCATTTGTTCGTGTGCGCTGGGAGCGGTGCAACGAATGTTGAACAGGCTGTCGTCTTCGTTGTCACCAGGCCACACACACCAATAGCGCTTGCACAGGTCGAGATCTTCATACGGCTCGAAGGCGTTGAAAATCAACTGTTTCCACACGCGCAGACGAGGAGGCGTTTCGTGGTAATGGTCTGCTGAGTCACTCCTCCAAAGATAGTCTTTGTGTCCAACGCGTGCCGATAGCAAAACCCAACGCCAATCGGCATTGCGAACCGCCGAGATGTCGGTTCGCAACGCTGCCGTCAGCAACTCGTTCGCTTCGTCCCAGGTGCCTCGCCGCACTTTGACGCGCTGTTTGTGGCGTTCGAGCGGCGACAGTTTCGACCAACGCAGCGCGAAACTGACATCGTGTTCCGCCTCGAGCGCCAAAGCCTTCAAATGTGCGCGCAACTCGTCCACATCGAAGTCCCAAAGCTGTTTCGCACACGCTTGCGGATGCCAGCGAAACGCGAGGTAGCACGGCTCCTTTGATTCAGGCGGCGCATTCAAATCGAGCCAGACGCCTTCGCCCGATGCGCCAAGCGTAGCGCGAAACCGGCCCGGCACCGGCAACTCGCCGGGCGCGAAATGAAGCATCCGGCCCCACGAGTCCCACTTCAAACAGTTGGCGAACTCCCGCTCATTCAACTCGACATCCGGGCCATAGCTGATCGGCTGACCCGCCAGATAATCGTCATAAGTGCCTTCATAGGTCAAAACGAAGTTCCACCGCTTGCCGCGCCGCGCTTCCTGAAAGAACCACAAGTTCTCCTCGACGCTCGTGGTCACACGGCGCAACCAGAACTCGACGGCGGGCCGTTGGCGAAAAGGTGTAACCCGCATCGCTTCGACCCGCCCGAATCGCGCGGTTTCGTCTTCCACTTCGTGAGGCAACAAGTCGAAAGGGAACATAATCGCGGTGTGACTTCAACTCGCTGTAGCCGATAATTTTAGATGAAGCTGTGCAAGCCACTTGTTGAACTAAACGCAGCCCATCGCACGAGAACGCGACCGGTTTTCATCTATTCTGCTTGAGGCGCTTCGGGATTCTTACGCGGTCTGCCGCCTTTAGCTCCGTTGGTGCGCGCGGCGGCGGTTTTGGCTTCACTCGAAATGGCGCCGATTTGCGCCATGTGCGCGCGATGGGTTTTCAATCCCGTGATGCGTTCGATAAGTCCCGCGACGGCGAAGTCGATGTTGGCTTCGCGCCACAGCAACACGTGGCCATTTGACACGACTTGAACTTGCGCGAGTTCTTCGTCGGACAAGTGCGAGAGCGGGCGGATGTTGCGCGCCGGAACTGAAATGGTGGCGCCTTCTAAAGCGGTGCCGCGAAGTGACAAATGCAACAACCCGTTCTCGTAACGGGCTGCACTGACAGCCGGTTTTGTTGACACTTTGGATTGTTCGATCATGTTCATAGATTCTCTTAAAACTCACGTCGCATCTGTTCCCACGAATTCCACAACTCATCCAGATGGCGCAGCACCGAGCGAGTCGCTTCGATGACAAACTCAGGCGTCGGAAAATCTGTTAACTCTTCTCCGTAGCCATCGGGCAGTCGTAACAAAAGGTTGATCACCACTTGCACTTCTAACACGCCTCGCCGTTTATCGAAACAGTGGACTTGAGGAATGTCATCATCGAAAAAGATATGAGCCTCGACATTGCCTTCCTCATAAACTTGCGGCACCGTTCCATTATAACCAACACGTTCGGTTCGCGCCAAGGGCGTCAAACTCTGGGGGTGGCTCGCTTTAATTTCAAGTTGTTCGTCGCGTTCATCGCTATTTGCGCTGTGTTTTCGGGCGCGGTGGTGTTTTCCCTTCGCCAGGCCAAGGGTGATCAAAAGGCCGCGCGCGCGGCGGCCAGCGCCTTTTACACGCGCTTGCAAGCGCGCGACTTCGCAGGCGCGCGCGAGTTGCTTTCGCGCGAACGGCAGGATGTGTTGTCCGCCGAAACGCTGCGCAAAACGTGGGATGGGTTCGAGGCGAAGCACGGGCAATTGCGCTCGTGGGAGTTGGCGCAAACGCCGACGGTTTATGGCAACCGCGTGTCAATTTTTCCGCGCTACGTCGAGGAGTCGCGCTTGCTGAACGGCACCAAAGGCAAAGCGGGCGCGGCGATGCTCCATTTGCAACCCGAAGACGGGACTTGGAAAATCGGGCGCCTGTCGATTGTGCCGTAAGTGCGTGGAGTCCGTGCGTTAGCTCCGTTATATCACCGATGTAGCGGAGCTAACGCTCTTACTCAGTGCGTTCAACACGCTCGCGCAACCACACGCCAAATGCTTCTTGCTCTGGCAACTCAAGTTCAAACGCTAATCGCTTGCGCGTCGCTGTTACGGTTTCACTTGTCGCCGGGTTGAAGCCTGCTTTTTCGTATTGTTCCCAGAAAGCCGCAAAGCCGCGCAGTTGCCAGCACGGAAGTGATTCGACTTCGATTCCGTTGCTCTCGAGCCACGCGCGTTTTTGGGTAGGCGAGAGTCCGTCCAATTGTTTGGTTGCACTTCGCGCCGATTCACTTCGACCACGAAGCAACCAGTAAGCGTGCGCCGACAGCGCGTTGCGCGTCGCGTCGGATTGGCGCCAGCGGAAGTAGTCTTCGACTAAACCCGCGTCTTTCAAAGCGACCAAACGGCAATCGAAAACGCCGATGCCTCCCATCGAAAGCGAAAACGCGGCGCTCGCTTCTCCGGCCAACACCGACAGCCATTTGCGCGTTTTGCCATCGAAGCCGCGCTCGGTCGGGTCGAACAAAAGCGAAATCTCGTCCGATTGCGAAAAGGCCAGTCGAACCGCGAAGCCGCACTGGCACAGATGCGCCACCGTTTGTTTCATCGCGTCGTGAAAGCGCGCATCGAAGGGTTTTTGCAAGTCGAGCGAGCGTTTGGTGAGCCGCGTGAAGCCGCGCCCGTCGAGGCGCGCGACGATCCACTTGGCTTCTGGCAAACGCGCGTCGCTTTGCGTTTCGAGGGCGCGAAACCGCGCTTCCAGTTCATCGAATTTCATTCGTTAGTTCCTGCACTTGGAAACCGCCTGCATTTCGGTTCCAGACGGAGAAAATCGCGCTGAAGCCTTCCTCGAAATCGGGTTTTTGCAACCGCTTGGCTGTGTAGCCGATGGCCGCAATTGGAACGCGGGCTTGGCCGACACGCCGCGCGTTGCGGGCGACGCACCCGTGAAAATCCGGCTCGAACCAAAAGGCATGAACCCTAAAACCCGCTTCTCGCGCGCTTTGCACGATTGGGGCACGCGAGGCCTTGGTTGCGTTGGTGCTGTCCCACACGCAGCGGATCTGGGCGCGCAAACAGGTTTGGATGAGCGCTGTTTCTCGCCCGCGCGTTCGCAGTTGGTCGAGGTTGACGCGCAGGTGCGTGTCGAAAAAGCGCGTCCGGTAAAACGTCGATTTGCCCGCGCCGGGAAGCCCGATCAAAACCAGAAGTTCCATTTGTGCCAGTTTGCTTGGGTGGTCATCGAGAACGCGAAGCGTCAGTGAGCGCATCGTTCAACTTGCCAAAGGCGCATCATTGATTGATGGCGCTCCGCATGATGCACTCGCTGACGCTTCGCGCTCTCGTTTCAGCGCCGCACGCGCACCCGTTTGTTCGGGTCTTGTCTGCGAATCCAAGCCAAAAAGCGCTGCATTTGCGGTTCGTCGCGCAGTCGTTCGAGCGAGTTGAACTCGTCGTGCAACTGCTGGTTGGAAAACAGCGCGTGAATCTGGCGATGGCACGCCGAGCAAATCCAAATCGTAGGTGTGGTTTCTCCGTGCTTGAGTTTCGAGCGCGGCGTGAGATGATGTTCGGTCAGGTGGGGCAGATCGCGTTCGCACAAGGCGCAATTCATGCGCGTTGGATTTGCCAATTTTTAGCCACAAATGAACACAGAAAACACGGATGAGTGTTCAGATGAAATTCCCGAATGTTCTTCGATTCATCCTCCAGAAACCATCGGTGTTTTCTGTGTTTTCTGTGGCTCCAATGGAATCAAATGCGCGAGGCGATGCGAAAGATTGCCGCCGCCAGCTTACCCGGATGATGGCGCACCACGTTTGACACGTCGATGAAGGGGCCGTGAATCGGGCGCACGCCCATCATTTCGATTTCGGTTTCGTCGGGCGCGATATATTCCGAGCCAATGGCCGAGTAGCGCGCCAAAACCTCGTCGGGCACGTGCCCTGAATTGAGCAAAACGTGCGTCACCACGCCCGGCCCGATGTGGCGGATGATGGCGCGCACGTGATCCGCCGCGCTGTAACCGCTGGTTTCTTCGGGCTGTGTCATCACGTTGCAAACGTAGATTTTGGGCGCATCACTTCGCTTGATGGCGGCGGCGATTTCGGGCACCAGCAGGTTGGGAATGATGCTCGTATACAGCGAACCCGGCCCGATGATGATGACTTCGGCTTCGTGAATCGCTTTCACGGCGCCCGGAAGCGCCTTGGGATTGTCGGGCAGCAAAAACACGCGCGCGATGTTCGCGCTGTGGTTGACGTTGACTTGCCCGATCACTTCTTGGCCATCGCTGAGTTCGGCGCCCAATCGAACGTCTTCCAACGTCGAAGGAAGCACACTGCCACGAATCGCCAGAACTTTGGACACCTCGCGCACGGCCAAATCGAAGTCGCCGGTTTTCTCGAACATCGCCGCCATGAACAGGTTGCCCAAGCTGTGACCCTTGAGTTCGCCCAAGCCTTCAAAGCGGTGCTGGAACAGGTCGGTCATCAGCGGTTCGGCTTCGGCCAGAGCCGCGATGCAGTTGCGCAAATCGCCCGGCGGAAGCATCCCGTGTTCGCGCAGTTTGCCGGTCGAGCCGCCGTCATCGGCCATCGTCACAATCGCGGTGATGTTGCTCGAATGCTCTTTCAAACCGCGCAGCATGGTTGACAAACCCGTTCCGCCGCCAAAAGCGACGATGCGTTCTCCCGAATCGAGGCGGCGCCGCGTGCGCGCGACATCGAGAAAGTCGCGCCTCGTTTCGGTCGCATAAACGCGCTCAACCGCCTTGAACACGCCGCGCACGCCAACGACAACCGCGACCACGCCAAAGGTGAGGAACATCGTGCCCAGCGCGACCGAATCGAGAAAGCGGCCCGACAGCGTGTCTAAAAAAGCGACGACCGACAGCGAAAAATCCACCGCGACATAAGCGAAGGAAAGCGCCGCGCCGAGCACAACGAGCACGATGCCAAACAGCGTAAGCAGTGCCCAGCGCTTGAGGCCAAGCCCTACGGTGAGCCAGCCCCAGTTGGCGACTTTGGGGCGTGGCAGGGAGAACGCTCTCATCGCCGCGCGTCCTCGCCGACGAGCGTGACATCTTCATCAGTGAAAGATACATCCTCATCCGTGATGAGCGCGGGCGCTTCGCCGAGCACGGGCGCTTCGCCGAGCACGGGCGCTTCGAAAGTCTGGCTTTGCGCCAGAGAAGAACCACCCGCATTTGGAGTTGCGGGCGCGTTGTGGGCGCCGCGCGCCAGGTCGCGGTGCGAGGTTTTGACGCGAAAACCCTGCTCGCCCAGCCATGCGCCCAGCCAGTTGGTGAGGGCCACGCTCCTGTGGCGCCCGCCCGTGCAACCGACAGCGATGGTCAGATACGCTTTGCCTTCGTTTTGGAACTGCGGCACGACGAAGCTCAAAAAGTCCTGCCACTTGCCCAAAAATTCCTGCGTCACTGATTCGCGCATCACGTAGTCGATGACCGGCGGCGCGTAGCCGTCGAGATGGCCGATGTCGCGGTCATAGTTCGGGTTGGGCAAAAAGCGCACGTCGAACACCAGATCGGCGGACGCGTGCGGCCCGTGTTTGAAACCGAAACTTTCGACTTGAACCAAAAGTCCGGTTGCATCTTCGAGCGACACAAAAGTGCGTTCGATTTCACTTCGCAATTCTCGCGGCGTGACGCGACTTGTGTTGACGACTTTATCGGCGCGTTCGCGCAACGGCACGAGTAGTTCGCGTTCGCGGGCAATAGCGTCTGTTAAGCCGCCGCCGTTGTCGAGCGGGTGTTTGCGCCGCGTTTCTTGAAAGCGGGTGAGCAGGGCGTCGTCGTCGCAGTCGAGGAAGAGCGTTTTGAAATCGAGTTCGCGCCCTTCGAGGTCGTCGAGCGCTTCGATGAGTTCGGGGAAAAATTCGCCGCCGCGCACGTCCACGACAAGCGCGGCTTTGCCGATTTTGCCGCGTTCGAGCAGTTCGGCAAAGGAGGGAATGAGCATCGGCGGCAAATTGTCGACGCAGAAAAAGCCGAAATCTTCAAAATGGCGCGTCGCCAAACCTTTGCCCGCGCCGGAAAGCCCGGTGATAACGATGAGTTGCATTGAAAAAGTGCACCCTTAGCTTCTCACCTGACGCGCAAGTGAAGCAAGCCATCACTTCACTTTCACGCTCCTACGCGCCTTGAGAATAGTTTCAAACGTCGTGTTTAAAAGGATGGGAGAGCACGGCCCTGCCACTTTGGATGAATCAGCGGCCCCGCCGTGCTCTTCCACCTTTTTCATTTCCAAAAAACGTCCGGCCCCTTTATCGAGCTTTAGAATTTCCCCGGCTAACTCAGCGGACAGCGCCTTCTTGCTGGCACTTTAGCTGAGCAAAGACCTTGGGCTACAACTCAGTTTGTTGCCCCTTTGACAGCTAAATCGAATCCATCATTTTTTGCGCGTTAAACCCGAAGCGACGGCGTTGACGCCGCTCATCACGAGCGCGCCGACCAGAGCGGCGGGAAAGGAGCGGACATCAAAGCCTTTGAGGAAGTAAGCGACGGCGTAAAACAGCGCGCCGTTGAGCAAAACCGAGAGCGCCAGGCTCCATAAACCAAGCGTGAGACACGACAGCGGAAAGGTGAGCGTTTGGAGCACGAACTCCAAAACAGGTTTGACAAACGCGTTGGCCAGTCCCAATACCAGCGCGGCGATGGCAGCATCTCCGGCGTTTTTAACGGCGATTTGCCCGTTCGAAGCGCCCGCGACGAACAAAAGCGCGGCGGCAGAAACCACCAGACGAATCAAAAATCCGAGCATGAATACACCGCCCCAAGCGGCCCGCGAAGTATAAGAGAGGTTTTAACCGCTTTTGAGAAAGGGCGTAGTGAGTCATGGCAGGGCGTAACGCCAGGTTGCCGACCACTGCTGATGTTTGAATTTCTCCCGGCCAATGAGATTAGTGTCCAGAGGGCACATAGCGGAGCTGGATTCCAGAGGTTTTATACCTTTGGGACAGCGTAGCGCAACCGGAGATTTTACACCTCCGGCATCCGGGGCTAACGTCCCAAGCGCAAAGGCCAGACGCAGCATTCTCAGATTAGAAATCAAGGTTCAAAGGTGGCGGCCTGCGGCCAGGTGGCCAAGTCGCCACTATACAGTGGCACTGTTTGCGTTGGTTTGATGTTTTTGTTTAGGCAAGCGATTTGAACCTGTGGCGTTCTCGCTATGGAAGCTTCACAAATTCCGCTCGATGAATCGGCCCGCGCCGACGATGGGGCCGAGCAGGGTGGCGCACACGAAGTCGCGCCCGACCTCGCTTACTTGCGTTTGGGTATCGTTAACGCCGCGTTCATCGGTTTGCCAAACCAAGGCGGCTGGGTTTTGGTGGACGCCGGGGTTCCCGGCATGGCGGGCCGCATTGGTCGCGCCGCGCAGGAACGCTTTGGCGCCAACTCCAAACCTGCCGCGATCATCTTGACGCACGGGCATTTCGATCACGTCGGTTCGCTTTTGCAAGTCGCGGGTTTATACGATGTGCCGATCTACGCGCACCCGATTGAATTCCCGTATTTAACGGGTCAAGCGGCCTATCCGCCCGCCGATCCATCCGTTGGCGGCGGCATGATGGCGCGCCTGTCAAAGATGTATCCGCGCGAACCCATCAACGTAGGCCAGTGGCTCCAGCCCTTGCCGGACGATGGAAGCGTGCCGTTTTTGCCGGACTGGAAGTGGATTTTGGTGCCAGGCCACACGCCGGGCCAAATCGCGCTATGGCGCGAATCGGACAGAACGCTTCTACCCGCCGATGCTTTTATCACGACGAATCAAGAATCGGCGTATGCCGTTGCCAAGCAGGAAGTCGAGATGCACGGGCCGCCAATGTATTTCACGCAGGATTGGGACGCGGCGCGCGATTCCGTCGAGCGTTTGGCGGCGTTGGAGCCGGAACTGGTCGTAACGGGTCATGGCGAAGCGATGCGCGGCCCGTTGATGCGCCAAGCGCTCCACGAGTTGGCGCGCCACTTCGAGGAAGTCGCCGTTCCCGATCACGGGCAATACGTCGCGCACCCGACGCGGGCCGAAGACGGTTCGGCTTATGATGCGCCGAAATCGTGAGCGAGGCGCAAACCCAAACGCAGAAAAGGACGAAGCGAATGCTTCGTCCTTTTGTGTTTCAGTCGGGATAGCCGGATTTGAACCGACGACCTCTTGACCCCCAGTCAAGCGCGCTACCAAGCTGCGCCATATCCCGCTATAGGGCTAAAAGCATAAAGCCAAACTGCGCTGAAGTCAAGGTCGTGCTCTTTCCAATGTTTCTTTTAACCCTTGCGCCCGCTCGATCAAAAAGCCGCGCAAATGCCTCTCGACAAATGGATCGGCGACGCGACCTAAAATTCTCAGCGGACAGGTGAACTCGATTGTGTCGCGCATTAGCGTTTCCTTGGCGCCGAGCGGCTCGAACTGGTGCGTGTGTTTGAGGCGTGCGAACGGCCCGCGTGTTTGCTCATCCACGAAAAGAAAGGGCATCTCGAACTGCGTGACGCGCGCTGTCAACTCGAAGGGCCACCCGAAATGCTGGGCGCGAAATGAAACCCATTCGCCTTGGCCGATCAAGCCTCGAATCCGTCCGGCGACGGCGCGTTCGCGGGACTTGGAAGCGAAGTGAACGTGCAAATCTATGTCGCGCGCGGCGTCGAAGCAACGTTGGATGGGCGCGTCGATGCGGGTTTCGAGTTCGATGCGGGGCATAAACGGGAATTGGCTCCTTTGCTAATCAGGTGTGCCTCGTCAGGATTCACCAAAGCGGATGAGTGCGTTGAACCAGAACGTGTGGTCGCGCAGGATTTAGCGGGCGCGTTCCGGGTTCAGGGGAAAAAGCAAAGCCGAGTTGTATTCCACACATTAGAAAACGTGCGTTTAATTGGGGGAGGAAGCGCCTACACTTCTCGTGTTCTCGAACAACCTGCGCTCTTTGTCCCTGCGCTTTTGGAAGAGGAACAGCCCTTATGCCCGCACTCGCTTCGCGTCCTGTAGTTCAAATGACGCGCCAGGTCGAACCAAAACCCGTCGCATCGCGCGCGTTTGTGCGTTACGCGTGGTTTTTGCTGGCCTACACCGTGGTGACGGTGGTGTGGGGCGTGTTTTTGCGCGCGACCGGTTCTGGCGATGGTTGCGGCGCGCACTGGCCACTTTGCGATGGCGTGCTCATTCCCTCGTCGGGTTCGCCGCTCAAAGCCTACATCGAAAGCATCCACCGTATGACCAGCGAAGCGCTGGGCTTGCTCGTCATCGCTCAAGTGATCTGGGCCTTTCGCTTGTTTGGACGAAAAGCCGCGCCGTTCTACTCGGCGTTGGCGACGCTTGTATTCACTGGGTCGGAAGGCTGGCTAGGCGCGAAGTTGGTGTTGCTGCGTTACGTCGCTTATTCCGAATCTCCTCAACGCGTGTATTGGTTCGCGGGCCATTCGGTAAACACGTTTTGCCTGGTCGGTTGTATCGCGCTGACGGCGTGGTTAGCGACGGGCAACCGCTTGAAATTGCGCAGTCAAGGCCCGATGCTCGGCATGGCAATCTTCGCGCTTGGTCTAACTTTGGCGTTGTCGGTGACTGGTTCGATTTCGGCGCTGGGCGATACCCTTTACCCGCCCGCCAACCACCTCGAAGTGATGCAAAAGGCGTTGCTTCCCACCGCCAATACGGTGATGAGAGCGCGGCCTGCGCATCCTTACACGGCGGTTGTGGTGGCGATGCTGTTGTTTCTGGTCGCCGGACTGTTCAACCACTTGCGGCCTTCACCCCAAACGCGGCGTTATACCCTGTTCGTGTGGGCGATGCTTGGCGCGCAGATGTTCATTGGTCTGCTCAACGTCGGCTTGCTCGCGCCAATTTGGATGCAATTGGTGCATCTGCTGTCCGCCGATCTGCTGTGGATTTCTTTGGTGTTGCTGTGCGCTTCGGCTTTGGCGCAAGGCGTCCGGCAAATCGAGGTCGAACACACTCCGCACGCGATTCTGGCCGGAGCCAAACCTGCGTTCAAAGATTTCGTGGCGCTCACCAAACCGCGTGTGATTTCTTTGCTGCTGTTCACAACGCTCACCGGAATGTTCATCGCGGCCAAAGGGTGGCCGGGGCATTCGTTCCTAAGCGGTTTATGGCTACTCGTTGCAACTGGTGCCGGACTTTATGCGGCGGCGGGCGCCTCGAACGCCATCAACATGGTCTGCGAGCGCGACCTCGATGTGCGCATGGAGCGCACGGCGTCGCGGCCAACGGTCACGGAAAAGGTGCATCCGCGTTTGGCGCTGTGGTTCGCTTTTGCCCTCGAAGCGTTCTCCTTCGGGATTCTCTGGGCCAGTTCTAACCTTTTGGCGGCGACGATGGCCTTGGCGGGATTGGTCGTCTATGTCAACGTTTATACGCTGTTATTGAAGCGGCGCACTTGGAGCAACATCGTCATCGGCGGCGCGGCGGGCGCGTTTCCGCCTCTGGTCGGTTTCGCGGCGGCTTCGGGCCAATTGTCGCTTTTGGCATGGGTCATGTTCGTTCTAGTGTTTCTGTGGACGCCAGTTCACTTTTGGGCGCTGGCGATCCTGATCAAGGATGATTACGCCAAAGCCGGTGTGCCGATGCTTCCCGTTGTGAAGGGCGACCGCTATACCGTGGAACAGATGGGTTGGTATGGTGTTGTAACTATCGCAGCTTCGTTTGCGCCACTTTTCTTCGGTATGGGCGCAGGGTTAGGTTACGGGCTGATGATGTTGGTTTTGAACGGATTAGGAGTGCGGGGATGGATGCGGCTCAGTCAACGAATTGATCACCCGCGCGCATCGTCGCTGTTTCACTATTCGATGATTTATTTGGCTTTGCTGTTCCTCGCTTTGGCGGTGGATATGTCGGGCCGATGGGTTGAGTTCGGGATGCTTTGCGTTTTGATGGCAGGACTTGTATTTTGGAAGTTCCCCACAAGACGCCAAGTGGTGTTAGGTTGGTTGGGGTCGTTGGTTTCTAAACCCACGGCTTCTGTTTAGTTGAAAGGTAATGCTTTAAAATGGCGCAGCTATTTCATCCATCGAGCAACACGGTTGCAAAAATGTCGATTGTGGGCAGCCTTCTGGCTGTGCCCGGTCTTATCGGCGCGGGTTACGCCGTCAACATGACCTACGGTTATCGGGTTTATCAACCCATCACGCAACCAGTGCAGTTTTCCCACAAGCATCACAACTGGGACGACGGCATCGACTGCCGCTACTGCCACACGGCAGTTGAAAAGTCGATGGACGCCGGTATGCCGGACACGCACACCTGTATGTCGTGCCACTCGCAGATTTGGTCGGACTCGCCAGAACTGGCGCCGGTGCGCGCGAGCTACATTTCGGGTCAGCCGATCCATTGGAACCGCGTTCACGACCTGCCGGACTTCGTGTATTTCAACCACTCGGTTCACGTCAACAAGGGCGTGGGCTGCGAAACCTGTCACGGTCGCATCGATCAAGCGCCGCTTGTGATGAAGGTTCACACCCAGTCGATGCAGTGGTGTTTGGACTGCCATCGCCACCCAGAAAAGTTTTTGCGCCCCAAAGAAGCGATCTGGACGATGGGCTGGAAGGCCTCGGATGCGGGCATCAATCCCAACACCAAGCAGCCGTATACGCAGCGCGAACTGGGCACCAAGCTGGTTGCACAATATAAAATCGCCCACGAGCGACAGATCACCGACTGCTACACCTGCCACCATTGAGTTCTTAGTGGTTAGCTAATAGAGAATCGAAAACTATACCGACCACTTGAAACTAAAGACTAAAAACTCCATTCCAATGAACTTGATTCAGATTTCCGACAAAAGCGGAAAAGCATTAGAAACCAAAACTCTCGACGTGACCAAAGTGCGCGAAAAATTGGCCGCCACCAAGGGTCAGGAGTATTGGCGCTCGCTCGAAGAAGTCGCGGGCGACCCGGATTTTCCCGAAATGTTGCGCCGCGAGTTCCCCACGGCGCCGCGCGATTGGGCGCCGTTGCCGCGCCGCGAGTTCGTGAAATTGATGGGTGCGGCTCTGGCTTTAGCTGGACTTTCGGGTTGCGCGTTTCAACCACAGGAACACCTCATTCCCTACGTCAAGGCTCCTGAAGAACTGCTGCCCGGCGTGCCTTTGTTTTACGCGACGGCGATGCCGTTCATGGGTTATGGCATCGGCGTTTTGGCCGAATCCGACGAAGGGCGTCCGACCAAAATCGAGGGCAACCCAGATCATCCGGTTTCCAAAGGGCGAAGCGACATCTGGATGCAGGCTTCGGTGCTGGATATGTATGATCCCGACCGTTCGACCGACGTTCGTTTGAGCGGTTCGACGAGCAACTGGGACGACTTGACGGGCGTGCTCAACGTCGAATTTCAAAAGGCACGCGCCGATCAGGGCGCGAGTCTGGCGTTGCTCACGGGCACCATCACCTCGCCTTCAACGCTCGATTTGATCGCGCGGATGCAACGCGAATTGCCGCGCATGAAGTGGGTTTCGTATGAACCAGTCAACCGGGACAACGTGCGGTTGGGCGCGCAAGCGGCGTTTGGCAAGGATGTTCACACGCTGTATCACTTCGACCGCGCCGAGCGGATTGTGTCGCTCGACTGCGACTTTCTCTTGGAAGAACCCGGTCACGTCGCGCATGCCCGCGAATGGATCCAAGGGCGCAAGATGAACAACCCGGACGGCTCGCCCAAGGAAGCGGCGACGGCGACGATGAACCGCTTGTATGTCATCGAATCGACGCCAACCATCACGGGCGTTCAGGCCGACCATCGCTTTCCAGTCAAAGCCGCGCAGGTCGATTCGATTGCGCGCGCCTTGGCTCAGGCTGTTGGCGTTGCGGGCGTTTCGGGTTCGGTTGATGCCGCGACGCAAAAGTGGGTTTCGGCCATCGCTGACGATCTGAAAGCGCATCGCGGGCGCGTTCTGGTGTGCGCGGGCGCGCATCAACCGGCGTCTGTTCATGCGGTCGCTCACGCCATCAACGCGACGCTGGGTTCGGTTGGGCCGCAAGGCGCGGTTTCGTATCACGCGCCAATTGAAGGCAACCCGACGCTTCACGAAGCGGGGTTGCGCGATCTCATCAACTCGATGAACGGCGGGCAGATCAAGACGATCCTCATCATCGACAACAACGCGGCTTACAGCGCGCCTGCGGGTTTGGGCTTCACGCCTGCTTTGCAAAAGGTGCCGCTCAAAGTTCACATGGGGCCATATACGGATGAAACCTCGGTTTTGTGCGACTGGCACGTTCCGCAAGCGCACTACCTCGAATCGTGGGGAGATTTGCGCGCAATCGACGGCACGGTTTCCATCGTGCAACCGATCATTCGCCCGCTTTACGCGGCGGCGCACACGCCCGCCGAGTTGTTCTCTTCGATGATGGGGCGTCAGAACTTGTCGGATTACGATCTGGTTCACGGCTTCTGGCAGACGCAGCGCCGCAGCAATTTGTCAGCGCGCGAAGGGGAGCAAGATTTGGGGTTCGACCGTTTCTGGCAAAAAGCGGTTCACAACGGGTTTATTGAAGGCACCGCCGCGCCGTCGGTTGGTGTTTCACTTCAGCCGTTGAACTTGCTCGCGCCGGTTGCTGTCGCGCCGGGCTTGGAAGTCAACTTCCGGCCTGACCCGTCGATTTTGGATGGTCGCTACAACAACAACGCGTGGTTGCAAGAAGTGCCCAAGCCTTATTCCAAGATCACCTGGGACAACGCGATTTTCGTGTCGCCCAACACGGCGTTTGCTAACACATGGAGCAACGATCAGGAAGCGACGCTGACGGTGAATGGCCAGAGCATCAAGGGCGCGATTTTTCTGTTGGCCGGACAACCGGACAACGTGGTCACGGTTCACCTAGGCTATGGCCGCACCGAAGTCGGGAAAATCGGCGTTGGAACAGGTTTCAACGCATCGCTAATCCGGCCCGCTGACGGCAGCTTTTTCGCGGGTGGCGCGCAGGTCGTGCCGACTGGCGGAAGCTACCGCATTGCGACGACTTCGCAGCACAACTTGCTTTCGCCCAAGGGCAAAGAGACGACGTGGCAAGACGGCAAGTGGCTGACGAACAATGACGCCAAAACCAAGCTCATCGACAACGTGCTCGCGCCCGAATCCCAAAAGTTGGATGTGGATGGCACGCACGGGCGCGACGTGATTCGCGCTGGCGTTTTTCAAGACTACAAAGACTTCTACAAATACCAGGAAATCAAGAAGTCCTACAACGGCCACATCCCGCCGCAAATCGAAAAAACGCTCCCCAAAGGAAATATGCCGACTTCGATTCACGACAAAATCGGCGTGCCGTTCGCGTGGCCGGAGAATCCGCCCGAACTGCAAAAGGAAATTATGGCTGCCTCTGAAGGCTCGGATCGTTTGCAAAAAGACCGCGAGTTGTCCGGCAACCCATCGTTTTATCCGCGCGACACGGATTACGAGGCCAAAACGCCGTTCCGGGATGCCTCAGTCGAACGTCAGGCCGAAGCCGATTCGGTGAAAGAGGGGCGTGACGGCGTGACGCAGCAGTGGGGCATGAGCGTGGATTTGCAATCGTGCATCGGTTGCAACGCTTGCGTCATCGCTTGTCAGAGCGAAAACAACTCGGCAACGGTCGGCAAAGATCAGGTTTTGATGGGCCGCGAGATGCACTGGATGCGCATCGACACCTACTATCGCGGCTCGTTCGAGAACCCGGAAACCTACTTCGAGCCGATGTATTGCCAGCACTGCGAAAAAGCGCCGTGCGCCCCGGTTTGCCCGTTCAACGCGGTGATGAACTCGCCGGATGGCATCAACGAGCAGATTTACAACCGTTGCGTTGGCACCAAATACTGCGAAAACAACTGCCCTTACAAAGTGCGCCGTTTCAACTTCTTGCAGTATTCGGATCAGCAGTCGCCCGTCATTCAGTTGATGGAAAACCCAAACGTGACGGTGAGAAGTCGTGGCGTGATGGAAAAATGCACGTTCTGCATTCAACGCGTGCGGGCAGCGGGTTGGCAGGCGACCAAAGAGGGAAGCCGCCACATCAAGGAAGGCGAAATCCAAGTCGCGTGCCAGCAGTCGTGCCCGACCGATGCGCTGTGGTTTGGCGACATCAACGACCCGAACTCGAAGGTGTCCAAGCTCAAGCGAGGCCCGATGACGTTCGGCATCTTGACCGAATACAACACCATGCCGCGTGTGACTTACATGACGCGCTTCAAAAACCCGAACCCGGTTTTGGAAACACTGCCCGATCAAAAACCAGCGATTTTGGCAACAGAAGCAAAGGGCGCTGGACTGGACGACACACTGCAAACCAACGAAAAGAGCGACCCCGCCGAACGCGGAGCGGATCACGCCAAGCATTAACCCGAACTTTGGACGGCGCTTCGCCTGAAGATGTCGCCCATCTGATTCAACCGAAACGCAAAAGCGCCCTGTATTTACCGGGGCGCTTTTGTGCTTTGACTTTGTGGAGACAGTTATGTTGTCGGGTCAGGTTTATTCCAAACCGTCTGCCTTGCTGCACTACGCTTTTCCAACAGACTTAAAGCGATGGCAATTCTCTTGTCGCTGGTGTGTTCAACTGGGCAACGGCCCTGAATCTTTGTTATGAGCCACTCTTCCATCGGCGCAAGGGCACGTTTATGAAGCCTCCCAAACGATCAACGCGTTCGTCACGGCCCCGGTATTCGCCCCGACCGTCGCGTCCGGCCGAGCCGCGCTTATCTTGGCCGCCGGCTCCACCCGAACCGCCTCGTCCGCCACATTTTCAGGTGTTCTCGTTTGGGCCAGAAGTCGAGAAGGATTTTCTCGTGGCTTCACAGGTCGCTCCTTCTTCGGTAACGATTGTAGCTGACGACGAAGCAACCACTTCAACGCGGGATGGAAGGGCGCCCGAAGTGGTTGTAACGCCCTTGGATGCGGCATCGAACGCGGCGTCGGGCGAAGGATTGTCGGGCAAGATTTACGCGGGCGTGAGTTGGACTTTGCTGAGTTCGTTCACCAATCAGGTGCTCAACTTTGTGCGCACCTTTATGTTGGTGCGTTTGCTGACTCCCGATAACTTCGGCGTTGCGGGCATGGCGGCGACGGTGCTTGGCGCTGTCTGCGTGCTCACCAACGTGGGCATGAGCCAGTCCATTATTACAGCCAAGTTCAACAGCCCGGAAGAGCAGCGCCGTTACGTGGACACCATCTGGACACTTGAGCTGGCGCGCGGTTTTTGCATTGGCCTGTTGATGTCGTTGGCCGCTCTTCCAACAGCCAGATTCTATCACGATCCGCGTTTGTTTCCTGTGGTGCTCGTGATAGCATGGATTCCCTTCGCCGGGTCGCTACGCAACGTCGGCTTGGGCTTGACAGCGCGCGATATGCAGTTCGCCCGCGTGACGCTCGTCAACTTGGCCGAAACGATTGTGGGCGTGGCCAGCGCCATTGTGTTGGCGTGGTGGCTGCGTTCCTACTGGGCGCTTGTGTTGGCGCAGTCGGGAGCGGGCCTGTTCGGTTTGATTATGTCTTACATCGCGCATCCCTATCGTTCGCGCTTGTCTTTTGACCGCCAGGTTATCCGTCAGGGCTTTAACTTTGGCAAGCATGTCTTTCTCATCACGTTGTCCGGCTTCATCGTGACTACCCTCGACAACATCGTGGTGGGCCGGGTGCTGGGCGCGGCTATTCTGGGTTTCTATATCGTCGCGTTTATGGCTTCGTCGCTGCTAAGCAACGTTGTCAATCAGGTGATGGGCGCGGTGTTTTTCCCGACCTTTGCCCGCATCGGGCGCGATGATATGGGAAAGCTTGGCCCGGCGGCGACGCGCGCTTTCACGGTGGGAACCGCACTGCTCACGGTGGCCGCATCGCCCATCATCGCGTTGGCGCCGGACATTCTGGCTGCGTTCAAGCCGCAATACATGGCTGCCTCTCAGCCGATGCGCGTGCTGGCGGTCGCCGGATTCTTGCGGGCGTTAGTGGGTTTGTTGAGTTCGATTTTGATGGGTATGAATCGTCCTGGGATCGAATCGCGTTGCAAGATCATCGAAGCTGTTGTGTTCGCAGTGGCGATTTACCCTCTGGTTCACTTTTTCGGAATGATGGGCGGCGCCGCGACTGGTGTGCTGACTTTCGTTGTCGCGTTGTTCTTGCGCTTCTGGTTAGCTCAACAGGCTTTTGCTGGCGCGCTCAAGGGTTTACCTGCGCTGATTGGAGTTTCCGCCTTAGCCATCGCGGGCGGTTGCCTCGCCAGCTATCAGCTGTTGGCTTTAGCGGGCCTTCATTCGGTTTGGCTCCGACTGGCACTGGGAACTCCGATTTGCATGAGCTTGTCGGCGCTGATCTTTGTGATCCTTCGGCCTCAGATGCTCCGCGAAACGAAAGGCATGGTGACTATGCTCCGACAACGTTTAGCCTGATTCGCAACGAGAACAAGCGACTTTTTGCAACATTGAGAGCGATTTTCCTGGGATGCAAGACGCCTTCTTCCACGAATCATGCTTGTTTGCTCAAATCAACGGGTGCGTCGAGCGTTAAGCTGTTAGCCGCTCGATCTTTCAAGGTTTTGGTGGTCGGCGGATGAAGTTTGGGTTTGCGGGAAAAACATCGGTTTTTGCGTGCCAGTTGGAAGGCTGAAGTTGCATTCGAGGCGCAGAATTCTCTCTTGAAAATAAGAGCATGATTCATTCATCCCTGCCACAACCGATGGACGGCAAGCATACTTTGAAGGTATCTCCCGGACGGTTTTTTAGGCGTTAGATCAACCCTGTGATGCGCTTGTGAAACCATGTGCCCGCCCTCAGAAAACGGGCGTTCCAAATGTGGTTTAGGAAAAATGGAAGCACCAGTCCGCCCCATAAACTCCCGTTTAAAGCCAGACTTGCTTCTTGATCTAACGGCAATGCCGTTTGACTTTTATGGCCGTAATTACACCACGCGAAATCTCCCGACGGTTGCCATCCCCCGTCGTGGACGCTGACGAAACTTTTGATGTCGTCGGCAAGGGCAATACGCTCGCATCGGTCACTTCCAAGGTGTCGGATGCGGTGCTACGCGACCGGTTGCGTCCCGGTTGGGTTTTGTTCCTCTTGTTCGCTCTCGCCTTGCTAGGCGTTTTGGGCGTAGCTTTCGGCGGCATCTTGCTGATGGGCGTCGGGTTGTGGGGCATCAACAACTCGGTTTCTTGGGGCTTTGACATCATCAACTTCGTGTGGTGGATCGGTATCGGTCATGCTGGAACGTTGATTTCCGCCATCTTGCTACTGGTTCACCAGAACTGGCGCACCTCGATCAACCGCTTCGCCGAAGCGATGACGATCTTCGCCGTTTTCTGCGCGGGTCTGTTCGTGTTGTCTCACCTCGGGCGCCACCAATACGCGTATTGGTTGTTCCCTTTGCCCAACTCGATGGGCATGTGGCCGCAGTTCCGCTCACCGCTCGAATGGGACGTGTTCGCCGTTACAACTTACGCCACTGTTTCCATTTTGTTCTGGTATGTCGGCTTGATTCCCGACCTAGCCACATTGCGTGATCGCGCTGTCCGCCCCTTTGTGAAGCGCTTTTACGGCATGGCCTGCCTTGGTTGGCGCGGCTCGAACCAGCACTGGCACCGCTACATGGCGGTTTATCTGATCCTGGCTGGCATCTCGACGCCCCTCGTTTTGTCGGTTCACTCGACCATCTCCTTTGACTTCGCGTTTTCGCAGGTTCCGGGTTGGCACACGACGGTGTTTCCGCCCTACTTCGTGGCGGGCGCTCTGGTCGGGGGCTTTGCGATGGTGTTGATTCTGGCGATTCCGCTGCGTGAAATCTTTGGGTTGAAGGACATGATCACGATGAAGCACTTGGAGAACTGCGCCAAGATCCTCATTGCCACCACGATTTTCGTTTCCTACGGCTACGCGATGGAAGTGTGGACGGCGTATTATTCCGGCTCGATTGACGAGCGCTTCATGGCGTGGAACCGCGCGTTCGGGCCTTACGGTTGGTCGTATTGGTCGCTGCTCACTTGTAACGCGGTTGTGCCGCAACTTTTGTGGTTCCGCAAGATTCGCACGAACCTCATCTGGCTGTTCGTCATTTCGGTGATTTTGTCCATCGGTATGTGGCTCGAACGCTGGGTCATCATCGTGGTGTCGCTCACGCGCGAACGGCTTCCGTCCTCGTGGCACGGCTTCACGCCGACCGGGTGGGATTGGGCGCAATACATCGGCACGTTCGGTTTGTTCCTGACTTGCTTCTTGCTGTTCTGCCGCATATTGCCGGTCATTGCGATGGCGGAAATGCGCGAACTGGTGCATCATGAGTTGCATCACGGCGATTCTCACCATGGAGCTGAACCTGCTTCCGGCTTGTCCGGTTCCGATCAAGCGGTCGCTCCGGCGGGCGCATAAGGAATTCTTTTATGGCAACTCGAATTGAACGACCCGTTCCCGACATCGAATCGCCTATCGGTCTGGCGAAGATTAACAATCGCGGCGCCGATATCCGCGCGGCGGAGATCGACCGCGCCCAGCGCAAACACTCGGTGTGGGGCATCACCGCCGAGTTTGACGAGACCGAGCCGATTTTAAACGCCGCCCGCGCCGCTCGTAGAGCCGGTTATACGCGCATGGACGCTTACACACCGATGCCTGTTGAAGGCATGTCGGACGCTATCGGCTATCGCAACAAGCAGATGCCCGCCCTCATGTTTTGTGGCGGTTTGCTCGGTTGCTCGCTCGGTTACTTCATTCAGTGGTATTCGATAGGCTACTCTTACGTGCTCAATCACGGCGGGCGGCCTTATCACTCGTGGCCGAACTTTATCGTTATTACTTTCGAGATGACGGTTTTGTTTACGGCTTTGACGGGCGTGTTCGGCATGCTGATTTTGAATGGCCTGCCGACGCTGTATCATCCGATGTTCAACGTGCAAGGCTTTGAGCGTAGTTCGCAAGACCGCTTTTTTCTGACCATTGAGGCGCGTGACAAAAATTTCGACTTCGACCAGACGACGGCGTTTCTGCGTTCGCAGGGCGCGCTTCGCGTTGAAGCCGTCGAAAAGTAACCCCTATGCGCATCTCATTTCGATTTCTGCTCGGCGCGCCGCTGGTTTTGGCGGCATTGTCCGGTTGCACGCGCGACGGCAAGTTTCAGCCCGTCGACATGTGGAACGGCTCGCGCCTCAAACCTTACGAGGATGTCAACTTCTTCGACGACAAGCGCTCCTCGCGCACACCTCCGGCGGGCACCATCGCGCGCGGCCAAGACCGCTTGAACGAGCAGGTTTATTACGGAACACAAAATGGCACGCTCGTGCAGAATAACCCGGTTTTCATGGCGGCCTCGCCGACCGACAAAATCGCGTTGCTTGAACGCGGGCAGGAGCGCTATCAAATCTACTGTCAGCCGTGCCACGGTCTGGCGGGCTACGGTGACGGCATGATCGTCAAGCGCGGCTTCGCCAAACCTCCGACTTATCATCAGCAGCGGTTGCGCGCTGTAACTGATGGCTATCTTTACGATGTCATCACCAACGGCTACGGCTCGATGTATTCCTATGGCTCGCGCGTCCCCACCCGCGACCGTTGGGCGATTGTGGCTTACATCCGCGCTTTGCAGCGTTCACAAAACGCGCAGGCGAGCGACATTCCAGTGGGCGTGAACACTAACACCGAAACAGTCACTCCTCCGATCACACCCGGCGAGAACAAATACATGGGGCCAGGTGCTGGCCGCGAGTATCATGGCACTGGGCCAAGCGGAAGTGGGGAAATGGGATCGAATGGTCTCAACGAAGAGCAGGGCGCTAACCAGACGGGTCAAGTTAAACCGTAATAAAGCGTTCGCTCTTGCGCTGTTCAGATAACATTTCGATTATTCTGTTAACCAAGCAGCGAGAGGGCGAACACAAGATTTGCCCCGCCATTGTTGACAACACAAACCGGCATTGTGTCGGAAGACGAAGGATTTTTACCTCGTGGTATCACACGAAACATCACACGAACGCACCGACATTTACGTCAATGACGTGATCGGCCCGCGCCTTAACTCACTCGCCGCCAAAGCCCCGATATTCGCCGTCATCGGCGGCGTGCTTTGCTTGGCGGGCTTGCTCTTAACCAAGGGCGACAACTCGTTTTTTCAGTCCTACCTTTACGCGTTCATGTTCTGGTTCGGCGTCACGCTCGGTTCGATGGCTTGGCTTATGGGCCATCACGTGACGAGCGGCGGCTGGGGCTTTTTGCTGCGCCGACCGCTGGAAGCAGCGACGCGCTTGTGGCCACTCGTTTTCGCGATGTGGGTGCCGATTGCGGTCGCTATGTTCTTCTCGATGCGCGACGGCCATACCGGTATCTACGAATGGGCTGATGCGGGCATTCGTAACGGCGACAAGATTTTAACGGCGAAGTCGGGTTATCTCAATCCGCTTGGCTGGATGATCCGCGCGTTGCTGTATTTCGCTTGCTGGTTTGGCATGGCGTTCTTCCTCAATAAATGGTCGCGCGAAGAGGATGCAACAGACGATCCGCGCGTGCGCCACAAGTTGTCGCTCATGTCGGCGGCGGGTTTGTTGATCTATATGATCACCCTCACCTTCGCCTCGATTGACTGGGTGATGTCGATTGAGCCGCACTGGTTTTCGTCGCTGTGGGGTCTGATTTTCGTCGTCGGCCAAGGCCTCTCGACGCTGTGTTTGATGATCGTGCTGGTTCGCTATCTCGCGTTTGATTCACCGCTACTTAAGAAGGTGGAGACGCGCTATTTCCGCGACGTTGGCAACTTGATGCTCGCGTTCACGCTGCTCTGGGCTTACACGAACTACTCGCAGTTCATGATCCAGTATTCGGGCAACATCGCCGAAGAAGCGACGTGGCAATTGCACCGCACGCAACACGGCTGGCAGTTCTTTGGGTTCGGCAATATCATCCTTCACTTCGCCGCACCGTTTTTGTTTCTGTTGATGAGCTTGACCAAGGTCAACATCCGCAACTTGGCAAAGTTGGCGCTGTTCCTATTGGTAGCCCGCCACATCGATTTGTTCTTTTACGTCGCACCGACGTTTCGCAATTCGCCGCTCCAGTCGTTTCCTTTTGCTATTCTGGCCGACATTGGTGCGCCGATGTTGCTTGGCGGATTGTGGTTGACAGCGTGGGCAAACCAGATGCGCCGCGTCAATGCGTCTATCGTTCCTCAGTTCGACGAGCGACTCAACGGTTTGTGGCCACTTGAAGGCGCACACGATGCGCAGGCCAAAGGTGAACACGCTAACGGGCATTTGCCCGTTTCGCATTCGCAAGGAGTGACAACAAATCATGGCTGATATGACTCCTCAAGGCACCCAGGCATACGGTGTCGAATCGGGATACGAGCGCGGCGACGCTAATGCGCGCTCGGTTGTGCAAGGGTTGCTAATCATTTTCGTGGGCGTTTTCGTCGTGATGGCGGCGATGTTCGGCATGTTCAACTTTCTGAACCGCCGCCTTATTGCGCAGGAAAGCCGCACGCCAATCGCGCTCACACGTGCCATTGTGCCGCCCGAACCGCGTTTGCTGCCTTCGCCTCACACCGATGAAGCGCCCGAAGCCGAAGCGGTGGCGAACACACTCGGCGAAAATCCGGGGCGCACGACGCCTGACGGCTATCCGTGGGACAAGCGCAACTTGGAAGTCGATGACCAATACCGCGAGGTCAACTCGTATGGCACTAACCCAGACAAGAGCTTGCGCATTCCTATCAAGGAAGGGATGGAAAAGCTGGCAGGTGTGCGTGAGGGCGGAACTCCTGGCTCGATGTCTTGGATGCCCGAACATCCGCGCGTCGTCGCGGGCGAGAACAACGGCACCCTCAACTTGGAGCAGGGTCGCAAGCAAGAGGACGAGCGCACTTACGATTACCGCGCTGTGTGGGAATCGCAAGACGAAAAAGAAACCACCGAATCCAGCGGCGGCACTTCGCTCAAGAGCGACCATATGAGCCGCTGAAGGGACGATGTTTCGCCTTTCTACTCGAACTTCGTCGCCCAAACGCGATGATGAAAACAGCGAAAGATGAAATCATCGTCCTTTTTAGTTTCTACTCGGACGTGCCCCGTATTTTTTGTGGCAGTTCCAAGGTGAGAGCAGGGGAAAGATGGCGCTAAAAGCCGCACACTTAAGACCATGAACATCGAGAAACGAGTAGGGATGCTGGTCGCTGTTTTGGGGTGCGGTGCGGCGCTTTTCGCGGCGCCTCTATCTCATGCCCAAACGGCTCAATCGCCGACGATCAATGCGGGGAAGCAGGGCACCAACAACTGGGATTACACCGCGCCCGATGGCGGAGTGCCCAAAGATTTGGCGCAAAAAGTAGGCGTCGATCAGAAGCTAGATTCTCAGGTGCCACTCGACCTTTCCTTCAAAGATGAGACGGGTAAGGCTGTGAGATTGGGCGAGTATTTCGGGAAAAAGCCGGTGATGATCACCATGCTGCAGATGACCTGCGACCAGGTGTGTTCGGCTCAGTTAGGCGCAATGACACAAAGCTTGAACGAGATTCCCTTTAGCGCGGGCAAAGAGTTCGAGATTTTGAACGTATCCATCGACCCGCGCGAAGGGCCGCTCATCGCGCAGGACGCTAAAGACGAACGTTTGAAGGAATACAAGCGGCCAACAGCTAAAGAGGGTTGGCATTTTCTGACCGGCGACGCGAACAACATCAACGCTTTGGCGAAGTCGCTGGGCATTCGCTACATGTGGCACGAGCCGACCAAGCAATACATCCATCCCGACGGCATCACTCTTGTGACACCTGAAGGCAGGATTTCCCGTTACTTCCTCTCGCTCAACTACCAGCCGCAAGACTTCAAGTTTTCTCTGATGGAAGCTTCAAAGGATCGCGTCGGCACTTTGGTCGACCATCTGGCGCTGTCATGTTTTCACTACAACCCGTCAACTGGCAAGTATTCGTTTCAAATCATGTCGTTCCTGCGCATTGTGGGTTTGGCATTTGTTGTTGGGACTTTGCTGGCGATCTGGGGTATGGTGACGATGGAAAAGCGGCGCAGCGGCAAACCCAAATCCGGCGGCAACACGCCGCAGTTGAGGAACGCATAAGCGGCGACTGAGAAAGAACTTTTATGGCTCAATTATTTCCCTGGCTGTTGCCGCAAGCCTCCAGCGTGTCTGGAGGCATCGACTTTGTTTTCTGGCTGATCACGGCGGTGTGTGCGGCCTTTTTCTTGGGCGTCATGTCCTTTTTGACGCTGTTTGTGGTGCGCTATCGCCAAGGCTCAAAAGTCAACCGCGTGTTGCCGCATCACGAAGGCATCGCGCTGGAAATGCTGTGGACGATCATCCCGCTCTTCATCGCGTTGGGATTGTTCCTCGTTTCAACAGTTGTCTACTTCCAGACCGTTCGCGCGCCGCGCGACGCGACGGAGATTTTCGTCGTCGGCAAGCAGTGGATGTGGAAGATTCAGCATCCCAATGGTCGTTGGGAAATGAACGAGATTCACGTTCCGGTTGGCCACTCGGTCAAGCTGACAATGATTTCGGAAGACGTGATTCACGACTTCGGTTTGCCCTCGTTTCGATTGAACATGGACGTGGTGCCAGGTAAATACACCCAAACGTGGTTCACGCCGACGCGCGTTGGTCGTTACCACATCTTTTGCGCGCAGTATTGCGGCACCAACCACGCCATTATGGGCGGCTACGTGACTGTGATGGAGCCGGATCAATTCGAGCGTTGGATGCAAATCGGCAACGTGCGCGCTTCAACCGCTTCGGAAGGCGAAAAGCTGTTCCGTGAGAACGGTTGCACGGGCTGTCACGGCCCCAACGCCAACGTGCGCGCGCCGAGTTTGGCAGGCATCTATGGCAAGTATCGTCCGGTGCAAATTCCCGGTGATCAGCCGTGGAATCAGAACCTTCCGGCAACGATGGTGAAAGCGGACTATCGTTATTTGCACGATGCTATTTGGACACCCGCCAAGGAAGTGGCGGCGGGTTACAAGCCGATCATGCCCTCGTTCGCAGGCCGTTTGAACGAGGAGCAGGTGTTGCAAATCATCGACTACATCAAGACGCTGCAAACCTCAAATGGCACAAGCAACGGCGCGGGCCAAGGCTACGATCCGGGTATGGGCAAAACTGCTGGCGGCAACGCTCTTGGTCAGTCCGAGATTGGTGACGCCAACAGTGGACAACAAGGTGGCACTTCGCCAACGGGCAACATGGACAATGAAGTTGACCGGGAAGCGATTTACCAACCGCCATTTGAAACCGGAAAACCAGGTGATGCGGCGACGGGCCGTTTGTATGGCGGTTCGCCAACGGGCGACATGTCTAACGGGCGCAACCGCGAAAGCATCTTTGCTGGTGGAGGCGCTGTTGACAACCTCGGCACCATCGACCGGAGCGCAGGAGGAATGCGCAACGAAGACTACACCCGACGCGGCGGTTTGGGTGTGCATAACACCGACAACTACATCAAGTCGCAGGTCAAAGACATCACGGGCGGTTTGAAATCGCAGGTTCCAGCAGGAGCCAAGCCCAACCAGTATTAGGAAACGAATTGTAAGGGCGAACCTTGTGTTCGCCTTCCTACTGTGTGGCTGACATTTTACTGTTTTGCTACTCACGCATCGGGAAAGCGAACACAAGGTTCGCTCCTACACCAGGCACGCAAAAGTCCGTTCAGGCATTTCATGCGCGCGCTAATCGAATGCGCATGCTTCGTCCTTCATTCATTCGAGCCGCAAGCGGTTCACCTCAATGCTAAACACACCACATGATCGTCCCGAAGCCGCGACGGGCGGCTCTCTTTCCCCGGAAAGGCGAGTGGAAATTCCAAGTTCCGGCATGGTTGCGATGGCGGCCAACGGAACGCTCGTGCCTGATCCTTCGATGGGCGGACGACGCGAAAAACTCTACGACCCGCTGACCGCGATGGGCGTGCCGCAGGAAACCTACCTCAACAACGACTTCTCGTGGAAGTCGTGGGTTTATACGCTCGATCACAAGCGTATCGGCATGATGTATCTCGTGATGATCTCGCTGATGTTCGTCATCGGCGCGTTCGCCGCGTCGATGGTGCGTTACAACCTCATCGAGCCGCAAGGCATGATCGGCGCTGAAGCCTACAACCGCTGGTTCACTGCTCACGGCATCGTGATGGTGTTCTTCTTTTTGGTGCCGTCGATTCCGGCGACGCTGGGTAACTTCCTCGTCCCGATGATGATCGGCACCAAAGACGTGGCGTTCCCAAAGATGAACCTCTTGTCGTTCTATCTTTACGCGTTGGGTGCGTGCATCGCTTTGGCTGCGCTCATCATGGGCGGCATCGACACCGGCTGGACGTTTTACGCGCCGCTGTCCTCGACCTACTCGAACGGCATGACGGTGTGGGCTATTGCAGGTGTATTCCTCGCTGGCTTTTCCTCGATTCTGACGGGCCTCAACTTCATCGTCACCATCCACAAAATGCGCGCGCCAGGCATGACCTGGTTCCGTATGCCGCTCTTCATGTGGTCGATGTATGCGACTTCGCTGATTCAAGTGCTCGGCACGCCCGTTGTGGCTATCACGTTGTTGCTCTTGGTTGTAGAAAAAACCTTCGGTGTTGGTATCTTCGATCCGAAGCTCGGCGGCGATCCGGTGCTGTTCCAGCATATGTTCTGGTTCTACTCGCATCCGGCGGTTTACATCATGTTGTTGCCCGGTATGGCGTGCATCTCGGAAATCATCGCTTGCTTTTCGCGCAAACCCATCTACGGCTACAAGTTCGTCGCGTTCTCCTCATTAGCTATCGCGGTATTCGGATTTTTGGTATGGGGCCACCATATGTTCGTGTCGTCGCAGTCGCCGTATGCGGGCATGGTGTTCTCACTTATCTCCTTTTTGGTTGCCATTCCTTCGGCTGTTAAAGTGTTCAACTGGACAGCGACACTCTACAAAGGCTCAATCCGGCTCACAACGCCGATGTTGTATGCACTCGGTTTCATCGGTCTGTTCGCCATTGGCGGTTTGACCGGTTTGCACCTGGCGGCCTTGGCTACTGATGTGTATTTGCACGATACCTATTTCGTTATCGCTCACTTCCACTACGTGATGGTTGGTGGCACGTTGTCGGCTTACCTGGGCGGACTTCACTTCTGGTGGCCCAAAATGACGGGCAAGATGTATAGCGAGGCGTGGGGTCGCGTCGCTGCGCTGATTCTGTTCATCGGTTTCAATTTGACGTTCTTCCCGCAGTTCCTTTTGGGAATGTGGGGTATGCACCGCCGCTACCACGCTTATCCGCCCGATATGCAGTTCCTGAACATCATGTCGAGCGCAGGAGCAACCGTGCTGGCGTTGGGATTTCTGTTGCCCGCGCTCTATCTCACTTGGTCGCTCAAATACGGCCCGCAAGCGACCGATAACCCATTTGGCGCGACCGGTTTGGAATGGCAGACTTCTTCGCCGCCGCCACTCACCAACTTCGACATGACCCCAATCGTCGTCACTGGGCCTTACGCTTATGACGCCGTTGAGTCCGAGCGCATCTTCGAGAAAGAAGAAGCGATCACGCGCGAAGTGCGCGACCGCATCTTGTCTATCGAAGCCGAACGACCCACAAAGGAAACTACCGTTGTCTAACATCGCCGTCCGCGTCGAACAGCCGACTTCAACTCTTGCTGAACAGCACGACCATGCGCATAACGAACATGCGCATGGTCACGGCCATCACGGGCCAGCGAACCTGCACCACCACTTCACCGACTTAGAGCAGCAGCGCGAGTCGAATGCTTTGGGAATGTGGGTGTTTCTCGTCACCGAAGTGATGACTTTTGGCGCGCTGTTCTTCGTTTACACGCTCTATCGCCATCTGTTCGAAAACCAGAACCACCTGCTCAGTGGCGAGGTCGTGTGGCTTTCGCCGTGGGGCGTGGGCTCGCACTTGCTGGACAACACGCTCGGTTTCATCAACACGCTCGTTTTGTTGTGCTCCTCGCTTACTGTTGCAACCGCCGTTTACATGGCGGGCATCAAGCAGCGCAAGTGGTTGGTCGGGATGTTGTCGCTGACCGCTTTTTTGGGCGCCGTGTTTTTGGGCATCAAGTCCATCGAGTGGTATCACGATTACCAGGAAAAGATTGTGCCCGGTCTCAACTGGGAACCGCGCAACACGCTGGCCCGCAAAGGGTTTTTGCTCGCAACTCCTACTGGGGTCAACGGTTCAGGCTACATTCCTGGCCCCGCAACCGTAAAGAACGCGGAAACGCAATGGCAACAGGTTTATGAACAAGCTGAAGCCGAAGAAGCGGCTGGCGTAGGTGGAACTACACCCGGTTCGAGTGCGGCGACTCAGGGCGCTTCTGCCGAGAGTCGCGGACAGCACGATGTAAAATTTCAGGGCATCATCAACGGCTTGCAGTTGCAGATGTTTTTCGTCATTTACTTTTGCATGACGGGACTACACGCGATTCACATGATCATCGGCTTAGGACTTATCTCCGTGTTCCTGTTCCATGCCCGTCGCGGGATGTTCACCAATGGGCCAAACGATCAACCAGTTGAAATCTTCGGGTTATATTGGCACTTCGTTGACATCGTGTGGGTATTCCTTTATCCGCTCCTTTACCTGGTGACACTTCCGGTGCGCCACTAAATTACCATGGCACAACCTACTCAAGAACGATTGGCCTCACAACTTGAAAGTCCGCAGCAGACTTCCGGTAACGTCGGCCAGGCTGGTAGTGGCACCCAACCAGAAAAAGGGCCGAATTTCCAAGATCACGAAGACGATCACACGCATCATGTCGGGATGAAGACTTACCTCTCCATCTTCACGTTGTTGATTGTATTGCTTCTCGTCACTGTTGGTGCTTGGTATATCGACCAGCACGTTCGGTCACTGGGCCATTTTTCGACGCCCATCGCAATGGCCATTGCCGTTGCTAAAGCCGTCGTAATCGTGTTGTTCTTCATGCACGTGAAGTTTTCGAGCCGCTTGGTTCAAATCTTCTCCTGCACCGGAATCGCGTTCATTTCAATTCTGTTCCTGCTTTGCTTCAACGACTACGGCACGCGCCCTTGGCTTCCGATGGCTGGCATTTATACCATCTCTTCGGCACAGAACAGCATGGGCAATAACGGAGACAATAACGGGAAGTCGGGCCTCATCGTTCGCTCTTCGAGCATCGGCTCGGCGCCCAACTCCTACTCGACGCCTGCCGATAACATGACGACTTCGGCAATGAACGCTCCGGGCAACGCGAGTGAAGTCGGCATCGACGGCGCGCGCGATCACGGCGGCAATGTTCAAGGTGTTGTTAACGGAGGCGCTCAACCTGCGCAACCCGGCGGCGGAACGCGTGGCGCGACCAGCATGAGCGGCGCGATGCAAGACCCGAACAGCACGGTAAACGAATACAGTTCTTCGGCTTCCAACACGGGAACAGGCGCTCACGGTGGAACATCAGCCACGACCGGAGTTCAGCAGTCCGGTGCTTTAGGCGCTTCGGGTATGGCGGCGGGCCGGGATAACACCGCTTTGAGTGGTAGCACCCAAAGCGAAGGCCCGATCATTGGCGGGGCGGCCAATAACGTCTACGGTTCATCGGTTCAGTCACAGGGTATCGAGCCGAAACGTGTGGCTCCGGCTATGAAAGCGGTTCCCAGCGGCAACCCGGTTGTCAAACCAAGTAGCGGAGCCGAACGGCCAATGGCCGGTTCCGCTCAGCCTGCAAACACTTCCGGCGCCAAAGGAACATTGCAACCCGTTGCCCCGGCGACACCTTAAATGTGGGGAATCCACCAACGGCCCGACGAGACGTCGGGCCGTTTTCGTTTGGCCAGATGCTCGAAATCCCGCAGATTTGCACTTCCGCTGATGGCTCGTTGCGCCTGTTTCAAAGCGCGACGACTGAGCGAGTCATGCGTCTATCCGTTAGCCCGGTCGCGCCGATGTATCGACTACAATGTGACATTGGAAGTGTTCGCGGGTTCGTCTGGCCATTGGTTCGGTCGCGCCGGTGTGCTTTTGGACAGTGACACTCGAAGTGTTGCCGCTTGATCTTACGAGCGCAGTGGTGTTCGTAGCCGCGTTTGAATAGAAAACTTATCGCGCGCAAGCGAACGAACTCGAACTAAAGGGCGGTGAAGACTGTGTTGACAACCCGATTTCGGTGTTTATCTCGAACACAAACAACTAACGCCCCGATTTGTATCGGGGCGCTGCGCTTGGCTATTGCCAAAGGCGCTGTTGTGTTACACCTGGCGCTCGGCCAATGACGCATTAGTTGGCGAGTTGATAACCGGTTGGTTCGTCGTGCCACGGAGTCGTGCCCACCAGTTAATGGCGTCGTCGAGCAGGGAATAAATGACCGGCGTTGCCACTAAGGTCAGCAAAAGCGACAGCGTTTGTCCGCCGAAAACAACGGTTCCAATGGCGCGGTTGGTGCCCGCGCCTGTGCCACTTGACACGACGAGCGGCAGCATTCCGGCGACGAACGCGATGGTCGTCATCAAAATCGGGCGCAAGCGGTCGCGGTTGGCGTTCAAAATCGCGGTGCGCCGATCCAAGCCTTTGGCGCGCAGTTGGTTGGTGTGATCGACCTGCAAAATCGCGTTCTTTTTGACCACGCCAAACAGCAGCAAAATACCCAGCGCCGAATAGATGTTCAGGCTTTGGCCGAACAAAACCACCGACAACAGCGCGAAGGGAATGGTAAGCGGCAGGCTGACCAGAATCGTGATCGGGTAAATCCACGACTCGAACTGAGCGGCTAAAATCAGATACATGAACACAACCGACAAACCCAACGCGAGAAAAAACGCGGCGGCGGCATTGTTTTGTTCTTTGCTCGAACCGGCGGCGGTGCCCGAATACCCGGCGGGCAAGTTCAGCTTTTTGAACTCTTGGTCGAGTCCGGTCAGAATCGTTCCCGCCGAGGCGCCAGGCGCCGTGTTGATTTGCAATTGAATCTGGCGCTGGCGATTCAAACGTTGAATCGAAGTCGGGCCAAGACCGCGTTTGAAGGTGATGATCTGGCTCAAATCGACCGGCGTGCCCGATGCTGATGTTGCTGTATAAAGCGACAACCCGGCACTTCCCGCGCGATACTGCGCAGGCGCTCGCACCCAAACTTCGTATTGCTGGCCGCCTTGGTTAAAGGTCGAGACTTGCTGGCCGCCCGTCACGTAGTTGAGCGCCTGCGCCGCGTCGCCGACGTTCACGCCCAGGTCGCCCGCTTGATCGCGGTCTACCGAGCCTTGGAGTTCGGGCTGGGCCGCGACGAAGTTGGTGTCGGCATCGGCGACGCCGGGCAGGGTGCGCGCTTGTTTGAGCATCGTCGCGGTCGCTTTTTGCAACACGCTTAAATCTGGCCCTGAAAGCACGTATTGCACGCCGCGACCTCCGCTTCCCGCGCCAAACCCGGGCAAAGCCGCCAGAGGTGACACGCTCAGGCGCAGGTTCTCCGCCGCGAATTTGCGGCGCAGCGTTTTGCGAACCCGCGCCATGATCGCGTTTTGATCTTGCTTTCTGTTCTCAATGGGCTTGAGTCCAACGAACAGGTTGGCGTTGTTTTTCGCGGCGCCCGCGCCAAAACCGTTCACCGTGAGCAGCGTGTATTGCACTCCAGAAATGCGGCGAATCTCTTCACCAATGCGGTTGCCCAACTTCGACGTTTGTTCGAGAGATGTTCCCGGAGGCGCGAGCGCGCCGACTTGAAACTGCGATTCGTCGTCGTCGGGCAGGAAGTTGAAGGGCGCCATCGAATACAAAGTCGGCACCGCCGCCAAAGCCGCAACGCAAATCGTGACCACGATCCAGCGCCTGTCCAGACACCACGCCAAAAGCGAAACATAATGGTGTTCTATCCACTGGAAGAACTTGGGCGTCGGTTCTTCCTTGCGTTGGCCGTCGCCCGTTTTGGTGTCGCCGCCTAACCAACGCGCGGCCAGACTCGGCACGAGCGTGAACGAAACCAGCAGAGACACCAGAATCGCAAAGCTCATCGTCAGGCCAAACGAAGACAACAATCGGCCCGTCAAACCCGTCATGAACGCGACGGGCGCGAAGACGGCGACGAGACTCAGAGTCGTCGCTAAAACGGCCAAACCGATTTCGCGCGTGCCCTCGATGGCCGCATTCATCGCCGAAAGTCCTGCTTCGTTCATCACGCGCACGATGTTTTCGATGACCACAATCGCGTCGTCAATGACGATGCCAATGACCAAAGTCAGCGCGAGCAACGTGATGATGTTGAGCGTGTAGCCAAAAGCCCACATCAAACCGAAGGTAGCGATGATCGACGCCGGAATCGAAATCGCCGAGATGATCGTCGCGCGCCAGTTGAGCAGAAAGACCAACACCACCAGCACCGCCAGAATCGAACCGATGACCAAATGTTCTTCGACGGCGTGAACGGCCGCGTCGATGTATTGCGACTGGTCGCGCACGATTTGCATCGAGTAACCCGACGGAAGCGTGGCTTTCGCTTTTTCCAAACGCGCTTTGATGCTTTCGATGGTGGCGAGCGTGTTCACGCCCGACTGCTTGCGAACATACAGCAAAACGGTGGTTTTGCCGTTGAGCGCCGCCGCCGTGGTCGCGGTTTGTTCGCCGTCTTCCACTTGGGCGACATCGCTGAGCCGAACCAACGCGCCGCCATCGCTTGTTTCGGTTGCGGGTTGGCCCAAAGCGGAACTCGAAGCGGGCGCGATCTGGCGCGATTTAACGATGATGCGCCCGAAATCGGCGACCGAATTGATGCGGCCCTGCGTTCGCAAACTCAGCGTTTGCGGGCCGTTCTCGACATCGCCGCCTGGCACTTCGAGGTTTTGCGTTTGAACCGCTTTGACGACATCGTTGATCGACAAACCGTAGCCGCGCAATTTGAGCGGGTCGGGCAACACGTTGATCTGGCGCAAACGGCCGCCTGCCAGAAAGACATCGCCCACGCCCTGCGCGGTTTCGACTTGAGGAATCAGCGTCTGGTCGGCGTAGGTCGAAATCGTTTTGACCGAGTCCGGCCCCGACAGCGCAACGCCGATGATGGGCGCCGAATCGGGGTCTTGCTTGCGCACAACGGGCGGGTCGATGTCCTTGGGCAAGTTGCGAATCGCCTGCGACACCTTGTCGCGCACGTTTTGCGTGGCGGTATCGGCGTCCTGCGACAGGTTGAACTGCACCGTCACGTTCGACGAGCCTTCGCTTGAAGTGGAGCGCAGTTCGTCGACGCCCGCGACTGTGTTGACGGCTTCTTCGATTTTCTGGGTGATCTCGGTTTCAACGGCTTCGGGCGGCGAACCGGGATACGAAACGGAAACGGAAACCGTCGGGTTTTCGACTTGCGGAAAGCGGTCAACGCCCAACCGCGTGAAGCCAAAAGCGCCCACAACGACAAGCACAAGGATCAAAACAGCCGCGAACACGGGACGGCGCACACAAATTTCGGCCAGCTTTTGCATAAAACAGGTGGGTTGTTGGGGCGAACAAGGCAATCCCTGTCCCACCCGGAGAATCTGGGCGGGTCATGGCTTGCCACGCCCATCTCGATGCTCCTTCTCCATGAGAGTTTTCTGAAGCAGGGCGCAAGACGTGCCGCACTGCGCCGGGGAAGTTGGAAAGTGGGCGCGTTCGCCCAGAAATCTTTAGCGCGCGAAACATTCCGTTAACCAGAACTTCACGGGAAAAACATTCTGGGCGCAAGGCCCGCGAAACGTGGCGCCTTCATTCTCTATGGTAGCCGCGATTTCATTTTCAGAAATCCCAAAGTGGCCTTCCATCTTCGCATGAAAAACCCATTTGAATCCCGTTCCCTTTCTCGCCGCGCCCTGCTCCGCGAACTCCTCGCCGCCGGGGTTGCGCTGCCCGCCGCTACCGCGATGCTCGCTTCCTGCGGCGGCAACGGAAATTCCGATAATGCTGCCGGGGGCAACACCGGAACGGGCAACGGCGCCTCGCCCGCATCGGCCAACAGTGCCGCATCGAGCGGCGGGCCGATCAAAATCGGCTTCATTCCCCTCACTGATTGCGCGTCCGTCGTCGTCGCGCAACAGATGGGCTTCTTCAAAAAGCACGGTGTCGAAGTCGAAGTTCAAAAGCAAGCGAACTGGCTTGCCGTGCGCGACAAACTTTCGTCGGGCGAACTCGACGCTGCCCACTGTTTGTTCGGAATGCCCTTTTCCGTCGCATCCGGCGTCAGCAAAGCGCAGGGCGATCCGATGAAGATCGCCATGATTATCAACAACAACGGACAGGCGACGACGCTTTCCACCAAAACCTTTGGTGGCAAAGTCAAATACGCCGACTTCGCCGGACTCAAAACCGCCGTTAACGCTTTGCCCGCCGAATCGCGCCGTTTCGCCATGACTTTCCCCGGCGGCACGCACGATATGTGGATGAACCTGACGCTCGCGTCGGCTGGAATCGACCCGAAAACCGTCACCCTCAAAGTCACTCCGCCACCTCAGATGGTGGCCAACGTCACCGCCGGAAACCTCGACGGCTTCAACGTCGGCGAACCGTGGGGCGGCAAAGCGGTCGCCGATAACGTCGGATTCACCTTCATCGCCACCCAGGATTTGTGGCGCGACCATCCCGAAAAAGCCTTGGTCGTGAACGGCAAATTCGCCGATGCGCGCCGCGCTGACCTCAAAAAAGTGATGATGGCGATGCTCGAAGCCTCGCAATACATCGATACGATGGCCAACCGGGGCAAAGTCGCCGACATGATCGGCACCAAAGCCTACACCGGCGCCGAACCCAAAGTTATCGCCGACCGTTTGGCTGGCAAATACAACCTTGGCGGCGGCAACGGCACCAAAGATTTTACTGCCGACAAAGACTACATGAAGTTCTACGACGGCGGCAAAACCAATATGCCGCGCGCGTCCTATGGAATGTGGTTCCTCACACAATACGTTCGCTTTGGCCGCTTGCCCGCCATGCCCGCCGACGCGAAAAAGATGGTAGACGACATCTTGTTAACCGACTTGTATAAAGAAGTCGCTACCGAAATGAAGATCGCCATGCCCAACGATGACATGAAACCGTTTACCATCGCGGCTGACAAAGGCATCATCTTCGATCCGGCCAAACCCGAAGCGGCTCTGGCCGCCTACAAGAGCGCGAAGACGGTTTAAGGCCGGGTGAGGGCACACGACGCTCACTTACGCTGCGCCCAACACCAACCCAAATTTCTCATGGTTCAAGACGCTTCCGCGCTCACTCAGGGCGCTCCCTCTATTATTTCGGCGCCCGCGCCTGCCAAATCTGTCGCGCCATCGCGCTTTATTGCTTCGATAAAAGGTGTGGCTTCGGGCATCGGCTGGTTTTTGGCGTCGATGACGTTGTTACTTGTTCTGTGGACGCTGATGTGTGCCACGTTTGCCAAAGACTTGCCGACGCCGTTCGTGACCGCCAAAGCGTTGGGTGTGATGCTGGCGCATCCATTCTTCAAGCATGACGACGGCTCGATGGGCGTGGGCAATTTGCTCATGGCCTCATTGGGTCGCGTGTTCATGGGGTTCGGCGCGGCGTCACTCGTGGCGATTCCACTTGGAATCATGGCGGGTTTGAATCCGTGGGCGAAGAAGATTATCGATCCCATCGCCGCGGTTTTGCGGCCCGTGTCGCCTCTGGCGTGGTTTCCGTTGTCGCAGGTCGTGTTCCGCTCGTTCGGCAACAGCGCGACGCCAATGGCAATCGTCGGCACCATCGCCATCTGCTGCCTGTGGCCAACGCTGATGAACACCGCGTTCGGCGTAGCAAGCTTGCCGGAGGATTACCGCACGGTCTCGAAGGTGTTTCAGTTCTCGCCAGGCCGCTTTTTGTCGAAGGTTTTGCTGCCCTATTCGATTCCGCACATTCTCACCGGACTTCGTTTGTCGCTGGGCATCGCGTGGCTGGTTATCGTCGCGGCGGAAATGTTGTCGGGCAGTTCGGGCATCGGCTTTGGCGCCTACGACGCGTATAACAATGGCCGCCTGGACGAGATGGTTTCGATCATCATCGTGATCGGCGCCATCGGCTTGATCCTGGATCGCGGCTTCGATTGGCTGTCTCACCGCTTGAGCTACGAAGAAAAGAAATAGAATGGGTGGTTTGTTTGTTGGATGGTTAGATGGTTGAATAGCTGGTTGAGAGCAATCGCTCTTTTAACCATCCAACCATCCAACTATCCAGCCATCTAACAAACCATCCAACCACCCCATGAATCCATTCGTTCAAATTCAATCTGTCGGCAAGACGTTCAAAACCAGTAAAGGGCCATACATCGCTGTGCGCGACATCAATTTGTCCGTCGCGCAGGGCGAGTTCGTCGCCTTCATCGGCCATTCGGGTTGCGGCAAATCGACGGTTCTCAACATGATCGCCGGGTTGTATCCGCCCAGCGAAGGCGAGGTGTTGGTCGAGGGCCGTGAAATCAAAGGGCCGGGTTCAGATAGGGCGATGGTGTTTCAAAACTACGCGCTTTTGCCCTGGCTATCGGTGACGGAAAACGTCTTTCAAGCCGTTGATTCCGTGTATGAAAAGACGATGCGCGCCGAAGAAAAACGCGCTTTGTCACTTCATTTCATCGACATGGTGGGGCTTTCTAAGCACCGCGACAAGTTGCCCGGCCAACTGTCGGGCGGCATGAAGCAGCGCTGCGCTATCGCGCGCGCCTTCGCTACCAAACCCGATGTGCTCTTGCTCGATGAACCGTTCGGCGCGCTTGATGCCTTGACCAAAGGCGCGCTCCACGACGAGTTGTTGTCGATTTGGAACGAATCGGCGCAAGGCGCGGGCGGAAAACCGGGACGCAAGCAGACCATTTTCATGGTGACGCACGACATCGACGAAGCGATTTATTTGTGCGACCGCATCGTTGTGTTCACCAATGGGCCGGGAGCGACCATTGGCGAAGTCATCGAAGTGCCGATCCCTCGCCCGCGCGACAAGCGGCTCATTGCGACGTTGACCGAATACGCCCAGATCAAAGGTCGCTTAATCGACCTGCTCACCGTTGGTTCGCTGGGCGCGCAAAAAAAAGTGGGCGCGCGCGATTCCAAAACCGTGCGCGTCGGGTTCATGCCCTTAACTGATTGCGCGCCGCTCGTGATGGCCCGTGAATTGGAGCTTGATTTCAAGCACGGCATCAAGCTGGAGTTGGCCAAAGATTCGAGTTGGATGAACGTGCGCGACAAGCTCATTACCGGCGAACTCGACGCCGCAGGTTGTTTGTGGAGCCTGCCGATGGCTGTGGCTTCAGGTGTGGCGCCTCCGGCTGGCGCGCGTTTGCCCGTTGCGATGACGCTTTCGGCCAACGGTCAAGCCATCGTTTTGGGCGGCGAAAACTTCCCGATTTCCTTTGGTGATTTGAAGGGTTTCAAAAACGCCGCGCAGTTGTTGCAAGCGAAAAAGGGTGAGCCGCTCACCTTCGCTTCGACTTTCCCCGGCGGCACGCACGATGTGTGGCTTCGCGCCACGCTCAATGCGGCGGGACTGCGTCCCGATGATTATCGCGTCGTAACGATTCCGCCGCCGCAGATGGTGCTCAATCTTCAAACCGGCTCAATCGACGGCTTCTGCGCGGGCGAACCGTGGCCAGCGTTAGCTGCGACACGCGGCGCGGGTTGGACGTTTTTGGCGTCGCAGGACATCTGGCCCGATCATCCCGAAAAAGCGCTCGTCGTGTCGCCGGAGTTTTTAGCCGAGCGCCGCGACACGCTCAAGTCGCTGATGAAGGCTTTGCTCGAAGCGTGTTTGTGGCTCGATGACCCCAAACATCTCGACCGCACCGCGCAAAGGTTGGCTTCGCCCGAATACGTCGGCACGGCTTATGAAAACATCAAGGGGCGCTTGGAAGGTCACTACGATTTGGGCGAAGGCAAAGGCCCGCGCGAGTATCCGGGGACGAAGATGGCCTTTTCCAAAGGTGGAACCCTCAACGCGCCGCGCGCCGATTATGCGCTCTGGTTTTTGTCGAACTTCGCGCCGTTCGGCCTGAACCCGTCTTCCGAGGTGGACGACAACGAACTGGCTTCGCAACTCGTTTTGACCGAGTTGTATGCCGAGGTCATTTCCGAGATGAACGAAGCCGGATTCGATTTGCCCATGCCCAGCCTCTTGCCTAACCTCGGTGCGAGCGATGTTCGAATCAAGTTGCCCCTGAGCATGTCGCCCCTGAGCACGTCGCGTGTGGCTGTTGGGGTTTGAACACCATTTAGCCCCACCATTTACGTGGTCGGTTCCGCTTGCAACCTGCCCGAAACAAGGACGGACGCCTGTTTGCATCGTCACTTTTCCCCTCACAATGACCGCCACTCACTGCCCCTACTGCGCGATGCAATGCGGCATGAACTTGAACCAAACCAGAGAAGGTTGGCAAGTTGAAGCGCGCGATTTCCCAACCAATCGCGGCGGGATGTGTCGCAAAGGCTGGACTTCGACGGCGCTCTTGGAACACCCCGAACGCCTGACTTCTCCACTTGTGCGCCGGGAAAAAGGCGCGTCGCTCGAACCTACTTCGTGGGAAGTGGCGCTTGAATTCGTCGCATCGCGCTTGCGCTCCATTCAAGCCGAGCATGGGCGCGACTCTATCGGCGTGTTCGGCGGCGGCGGGCTGACGAACGAGAAAGCCTACGCTTTGGGCAAGTTCGCGCGCGTGGCGCTTGGAACTGCGAACATCGACTACAACGGGCGTTACTGCATGGCCAGCGCCGCTGCTGCCGGGATGCGCGCTTATGGCATGGATCGCGGGCTGCCCTTTCCAATGCAAGACATCGCGGGCGCCGATTGCGTTTTGCTGTTTGGCTCCAACCTCGCGGAAACCTTGCCTCCCATCGTGCAGTGGTTCGATGAAATGAAGCAGAACGGCGGGAAACTCATCGTCGTTGACCCGCGCGAAACGCCAACCGCGAAATTGGCTGATGTTCATTTGCAAATCACGCCCGGCTCCGATTTGGCGCTTGCCAACGCGCTGCTGTCCGTGGCCATCGAAGAAGATTTGCTTGATCACGAGTTCATCGCCCAGCGCACGACCGGATTTGAGTGCGCACGCGAAGTCGCGGGGCGAATGTGGAACGGCTACGTTGAATGGGCGTGCGGCGTCGACGAAATCCAAGTGCGCGAAGTCGCGCGGATGCTGTTCGCGGGCAACTCGATGTTTCTATCGGGACGAGGCGCCGAGCAACACGCGGATGGAACCGAAACCGTGTTGGCCTTTATCAACGTAGCCCTATCGATGGGCAAAGCCGGGAAACCCTTCAACGGTTACGGCACTTTAACGGGCCAGGGCAACGGGCAGGGCGGACGCGAACACGGGCAGAAGTGCGACCAGTTGCCCGGCTATCGCAAGATTCTCGACCCGACGCACCGGGCCGAAGTCGCCGCGTTATGGGGCATCTCGCCTGACGATTTGCCGGGCATGGGCAAAAATGCGGTTGAACTCATAGATTCCATTGGCGAAGACGGTGGCGTGCGCGCCTTGTGGACGATGGGGTCGAATCTGGTCGTGTCCAGCCCGAACTCGAACCGCGTGCGCGCCAAGTTGGATGCGCTCGACTTGCTGGTTGTGTCCGATTTGTTTTTATCCGAAACCGCCGCGGTTGCCGATGTCGTGTTTCCCTCGACACAGTGGGCCGAAGAAGAAGGCACCATGACCAACCTCGAAGGCCGCGTTCTCAAGCGCAACCAGGCGACAACGGCGCCCGAAGGCGTGAGAAGTGACCTCGAAACGATTCAAGCGCTCGCGGCCAAGTTGGGGCACGGCGACAAGTTCTTTTTGTCGGCGCGCGCTACTTTCGACGAACTGCGCCGCGTGACCAAAGGCGCGCCCGCCGATTATTCGGGCATCTCGTATGAGGGCATCGGCGACCACGACGGGATGTTCTGGCCGTGCTCCGAGGAACAGGCCGCCATGGGCGGAATGAAGCGCCTGTTCCTCGACCGTTTCGCGCACACAGACGGGCGCGCGCGCTTTCACGCAGTCGAATGGTGGGGCCGCGCCGAAGAACCCGACTCCAACTTTCCGCTGTTTTTCACGACGGGCCGCACGATGGTGCAGTATCAAAGCGGAACGCAAACGCGCCGCGTCAGAGAACTCAATGCTGTCGCGGGCCGCTCATGGGTCGAAGTGCATCCCGATTTGGCGCTGGAACTTGGCATTCAAGCGGGCGATTGGGTGCGCGTCTCGTCAAGGCGCGGCGCAATGGAAGTCGAAGCGCGCTTGAGCGATGACATCCGGCCCGACACGTTGTTTTCGCCCTTTCATTATGGCGGCAAAGGCAGCGCGAACTTGCTGACGCTTCCCGCTCTCGACCCGATTTCCAAGATGCCCGAATTCAAAGTGTGCGCCGCAAAGATCGAACCCCTTTCCCACAGATGAACGCAGATGAAGTCACAGATAGAACACAGACAATTCACAATCTGTATTTTATCTGTGACTTCATCTGTGTTCATTTGTGAGGCAAATCATTCATGAAACAACGACTGGCAATTATCGGCAACGGCATGGCGGGCGCGCGCTTTTGTGCCGAACTCGTGGCGCGCGGCGGCACCGAGCGGTTCGACATTTCCGTCTTTGGCGAAGAACCGGGCGGCGCCTACAACCGCATTTTGCTGTCCGATGTGCTCAACGGTTCGCGGGAGGCCAGCGCCATCGAAACCCATTCGCCCGATTGGTTCGCGCGCGCCGGAATCACGCTTCGCGCTGGCGAACGCATCACCTTCATCGACCGTGAAAAACGCACGCTCACAAGTGATGGCGGGCGCATTTCTCATTTCGATCAGTTGGTGATAGCGACCGGTTCGCGCGCCCAGATCCCGCCACTCGATGGACTATTGGATGCGCAGGGCAAGCGCAAAGCGGGCGTGTTCGTGCTGCGAACGCTCGCTGATTGCGACCGGGTAGCGAATCATGCGCGCACTGCGACCCACGCGTTAGTTGTGGGCGGCGGACTTTTGGGCTTGGAAGCCGCGCGCGGTTTGATGCAACACGGCGCGAGCGTTGGTGTGGTTCACCGTTCGAGTTGCTTGATGAGCGCGCAACTCGACCAGAGCGCGGGCGATTTGCTGCGCGGGCAAATCGAGCGAATGGGCATCCAGGTTCATCTCGATAAGAACACGAGTGCCATCACGGGCCGCGATTGCGCGGCGGGTTTGGCTTTTCGAGACGGAACTGAACTGAGCGCCGATATGGTAGTTTTGGCGTGCGGCATCACGCCCAACGTCGAGTTAGCCCAAGAGGCCGGATTCGATGTCGACAAAGGCATCGTGGTGGACGATTGCTTGCGCGTCGAAGGTGAAGAGGGCATGTATGCCATCGGCGAATGCGCGCAACATCGCGGCATCACTTACGGTTTGGTGGCGCCCGTCTGGGAACAAGCGCGCGTGTTGTCCCACATCCTGAGCGAACACGACACGGGCGCGCGTTACGAGGGTTCTAAAACTTCGACCAAGCTCAAAGTGATGGGAATCGAACTCGCCTCGATTGGAAACCCGCGCGAAGCCGAAGGCGACGAAGTGGTGCAATACGTCGAGGCGCGCAAGGGCAGATACAAAAAATTGATCATCCGCGATGGCCGCTTGAAGGGCGCCATTTTGCTTGGCGATGTGCGCCGCGCTGCGACGCTCCAACAAGCCTTCGACCGTTCGACGCCTTTGCCCGACGAGCGCGCGACGATGCTCTTCGACATCGGTCGAGGCGGGGGAAACGATGTCGCCGCCTTGCCCGACGACGCAGCCCTGTGCAACTGCAACGGCATCAGCGCAGGCACGATTCGCGGCGCCATTCAAAGCGGCGCCGCCGATTTGCAATCTTTGATGAACGCCACTAAAGCGGGCACGGGTTGCGGCACTTGCAAGTCGAGCTTGAAAGCGATGCTAGGAAAATGAGGCATTGCGAAAGAAGTTGTAGGGGCATGACTTGCCATGTCCACCCTGGCGCGGCGCGCATTTGGTCAGGGCCATAGTGATCCTCGCGCGGACATGGCAAGCCATGTCCCTACTTCTTTCGCAATGCCTCAAACACAAACGGCGCGTTGAACTGGGTTCAGCGCGCCGTTTCCAAATTAATACTGAAGTTCTTCGTCTCCGGGATCGCGGTCGACATCGTTGATGCCCAGCCGTTTGTCGAGGTTGAACAAAAACCCGCCGTTGTCAAAGCCCAGAAAAATCGCCAGCATGATGAGGCTTACGATGCCGGCAAAAGCGCACCATCCTAACGTGGGCCAGTTCCAGGCGCCGGGTTCGCCAAAGAAACCGGAATAAGGATCGTTAAAACCAGACATGAAGGAGATTTTAGAATGAATCGGGCGCTGTGTCACGCCCTTTATTGCATCACTTCAAAAACACCCACAGCGAAGCGACGGCGATGGCCACCATGAGCCACACGAACGGGTGAGACACAACGGCCAGCGACAACACCGAAGCCAGCGGCAACGCCGGACGATTGACGCCCGGAGCCAGCAAAGAAAGCATCGGCCCAATGGCTGCGCCCAACGCGCCGGCCAAAAAGCCCGCTGAGGCGATGAGCGCGACTTTTGTCCCACGTTTGCCACCCGACGCGCGCACGATGAACTTGCCAAGAGTTGGGCCGATGGCGGGCGCGTAGAGTAGCGCAAAAAGCGAGAGGCCTCCGATTAGCCCCGCGATGATGGCGCCGACAACGCCCGCCACCAAAGCCACGCCAAACGCCGCGAGGCTACCGAGTGCGCTGACTTGATACATATGGCTCGAACGAAGCGACAAACAGTCGCTGCACCGCGCGCCGGTTGGCCCGTATTGAGTGCACTTGGGGCAAATCGGTTTTTCGCACGAGCCACAGCGCAGGCGGGTTTTGACACCTTTGTGGCGCGCGCAAAAATAAACTCCCGGGTCGCCCGGAACTTCGAGTTGCTTCCACGGCGCACTTTGAAGAGGAGAATTCATGTTAAACGAGACGAACGAATCGGCTTTGCGTGTGCCAATTTTACGTGATGCCGGAGAATTCGGCGCCATCGACCGCTTCGCCCAAAAGCTCGAAGTTCGCGCGGGTGTTCGCGTCGGCATCGGCGACGATTGCGCCGTTCTCGAACCGCTCCAGGCGCCCGTTGTCTCGTGCGATGCTCTCGTTGAGGGCGTCCATTTCCGCCGCGATTGGACTTCGGCTTTTCAACTGGGCCGCAAGACTTTGGCTGTCAGCGTTTCCGATTTGGCAGCGAGCGGCGCCCGTCCCGTCGCCGCGTTTTTGAGCTTGTGCGCGCCGCCCGATCTGGAATTGTCGTGGCTCGATGCATTTTATGAGGGCATGGAATCGTTCGCCCGCGAGTTCAACTTTTCGGTCGCGGGCGGCGACACGACGCGCTCGAATCAATTAGTGCTCAGCGCGACTGCGCTCGGAGAACTGCTGCCCGAAGCGCGCAATCAACCTGTTTTGCGATGTGGCGCGCGCTTGGGTGATTTGGTGTGTGTGACAGGCGATCTGGGCGCAAGCGCAGCGGGTTTGGCTTGGCTCTTGGCGGGCAAAAACGCGCGAACCGACGCGCACCACGAAGTTTTGAGCCGCCACTTCGACCCGATGCCGCGACTGCGCGCCATGAGCGCGCTTCTGCGCGCCAATCGAAGCGCCGTTCACGCCGCGATGGACGTGTCGGATGGCTTCAAGGGAGACGCGGGACACATCGCGGAGCGTTCGGGTGTTCGGTTGAGAATCGACGCGAACGAGTTGCCCGTTTCCAATGCGACCCGCGAAGTAGCGCGTGAACTTGGCTTAGAAGCGCGCGAATTGGCCTTGAGCGGCGGCGAAGATTACGAACTGCTACTGTGTCTGGCGCCCGAAGCGCTTCAGGAATTGCAACTGGCATCGCGCCAAAGTGGGGTTGACGTAACGCGCGTTGGACAGGTGATTCAAGGCGAAGCAGGCGTTGAAGTGATGGGTGCAAGTGAAGGGAAAAGCTGGACGCACTTCTAATACGATGACCGGGCAACAGCAAAAAGGACGCGCAGTGCGCGTCCTTTTTGCTGTTGCCCGACTTATTTGGCGATGTAGTAGACCGCCGTTCCAACGGCCACCGAGATGGCAAAGTTGCGCTCGAATTGGTTGAATTCTTTCTCGTCGCGTTGGCGAGATGTCGGCAACGCGCGTTTTTCGAGCGGGTTGTTGACGAGGCGCACGCGCTGGTTGACGAAGATGTCGGGATAGGCGATCTCTGGCGCAATCGAAGCCAAACCTTCGCCCGCCGCGATGTCGAATAGCGTGCCAAAAGCAATCGGTTGGCCGGTATCGCCCAGATATTCGATGCGCGCTCCGGCCCGCGCGCCGGACAACGTGCCCAAAGACAAACGCGCGACGTAGGTGCCGCCCACCGACGGCTTGGACAGCACGATTCCCGGAATCGTCGCCGTCTGGCCGAGCGCCACAACAGCCGAAGTGATGGCGCTCGACAGCGCCGCATCGCCCGTTAGTCCGGTGCCTGAAGTGCCGCGCCCATAGCCGGTCAATACGCCGATTTTGGTGTCATACAGTTCGGCGACGGCGCCAAATCCATCGCCCGCAGGCGAAACCGTAAGCGTCATGGCGCGCGTGGCTTTGGTCGCTTTGCCGAGCTTGATGTAGTCGGTCGAGGTGAAGGGGAACGACCAATCGACGCCCTTGGCGGCGGCTTTGGCGAGCGCGGCGGAAACTGCCGGGTATTCGCTGGCGGAAAGTGGGCTGTAACCGGGCGTTTGCGCCAGGGCTTGCGGCGCCAGTTGCAACGCTTTTTTCGCGGTGTCGGCGTTGCCCGTTGTGTCTACGACGGCGGCGACCAAAACGGGCGTGCCGCCCCGGGTTGGGCCAGCCGGAACAACGGCGATTGTGCCCGCATCGGCGGCGGGCGGCGAAACAACGGTTTGGGCGTGGGCGCGCGAACCAAAGGCCAGCAAAACGGGCAAGAGCGGCAGCAAGCGCAAGGCGCTTTTATGGGATTGGTGGAGCATAGAAAATCCTGATTTGAAACAGTTGCTCCGCTTCAGCGATGTTTTGGCCAAGCGGATGAGGTGGTTCTACCACGAAACGCCATCCGTTTTTCATCCGGGCGGGCGAAATAGGGACGCCTTCATTGTAGGTTTAAGACGCTAACTCTGTCAAATACCTCACTTGCGACGATGTGGCCTTTTGCGGGAGATTCGTATTCCATTCGATGTATCCTGGATTTTGCTAAGCCAACTGTGGGGGCTGAGCTTGTCTTCGCCCGCCCGCGGTTCGGCCAACCTTGCGTCTGTTCTGGAAACGGGCAGCAGGAGGGCGAGGACAAGCTTAGCCCCCACATGAAGCTCATCATCGAAACAAGATGCGCTTATTGACCATGAATCAAACCCATCAACTGCCCGACGAAAGCGCCACGCGCGTTTTGGCCGCGCGCATCGCTGCTCAACTTCGCGCGGGCGATCTGGTGTTTTTGTCGGGGCCGCTCGGCGCGGGCAAAACGACTTTTGCGCAACAACTGGCGCTGGCCTTGGGCGTGACCGATCCGGTTTCGTCGCCCACTTTTGTGCTCATCAACGAATACAACGGGCGCTTGCCGCTGTTGCACTGCGACGCCTACCGGCTGGAAGGGCTGGGATCTGAGGAGTTAGCCGATGCCGGACTGGAAGAACTGTTGTCGCGCACCGATGCGGTTCGGCTCGTCGAGTGGCCGGAAATGGTCGCTCATTTTTTGCCGCGCCCGACGTGGAAAATTGAAATCGAGTTCACGGATGAGGGAAAAACACGACAAGCCCATGTCACCAAACTTTCCTGATGCCTTGATGAACAAATGGCCAAAATAGGACGTTAGGGCAAGTGTTCTACACGAACCAAAGAGACCCCGATGACGACGTATTTCTTCCCCGACTGCCGCTTGGATGTCAGTGATTCTGGCGAATCACACACGCTGTTTTGCGCGTCCGGTCGCGTGCTCAAGCGCATTCCGCGTCCCGTTGACGACACCCTCACCGCCCGCTTGCTCGGCTACGGAAGCGACAAAGCCCGCTTTCGCCGCGAACACGACGTTTTGCTCCACACCCTCGCCACGTTGCAGGGGCGCGGTTGCAGCCCGCTGCTCTGGTCGATGGCGCACGAAGACGAAGATTTCTCGCTTTCGCCCGAAGCGCGCGAGGAAGAAGTCGAACTGGCCACCTACGTTCATCGCTGGCTGAATTTGGACGTGTGGCATCCCGAACTGCAAACGCTGTTGTTTTTCGGCTGGGAAAAAAGCGAGCTGCGCAACTTTTTGCGCGCTGTGCTTGAAGGCGAAATCACCCGCATCGAAATGCCGGTTTTGTCTTTGGCGGCTTAGCAAGAAAGCCTTTGAACCAGGAAAGCCCGAAGCACGCGCTTCGGGCTTTTTGGCTGTGCTGCGGTTGAAGGCGACCGTTGATTGTATGTTCAGTCGACTTCATTTGCCTGAAGAGAAATTCGGGAAAGCATCTTCTTCTCAAGCGCGAGTTGCGCCACACTGTGCGCCGCAAAAAGCGCATGGCTCAAACGATTCTCATCACCGGTGGCGCGGGCTTTGTCGGCTCGTTCGTAGCCGACGAACTTTTGGCGCACGGCTATGCTGTGCGCGCTCTCGACTCGCTCGACCCGCAGGTTCATCCCGATGGGCGGCCCGATTACCTGTCGCCCGAAGTCGAACTGCTCGACGGCGACATCCGCGATCCCTCGATTGTGCGGCGCGCGCTTCAAAACGTGGACGGCGTGTTTCATCTCGCGGCGTTGGTTGGCGTTGGCCAGTCGATGTATCAAATCGAGCGTTACACCTCGGTCAACAACCTCGGCACGGCGGTTTTGCTCGAAGCGCTGATCGAACATCCCGTTGAAAAGTTGGTCGTGGCATCGAGCATGAGCTTGTATGGCGAAGGGCTTTACGCGCGCGACGATGGCTCGCTCGTGCAAAACGCCGAGCGCACTTTGTCTCAGTTGCAAGAGCGCGATTGGGAGCCGCGCGACTTGGATGGCGAAATTCTCACGCCGATTCCCACGCCCGAAACGAAGTTGCCCGCGCTGTCTTCGGTGTATGCGCTGAGCAAATTCGATCAAGAGCGCTTGTGCCTCATCGCAGGGCGCGCTTACGGATTCGATGCCCTCGCGCTGCGTTTTTTCAACATCTACGGGCCGCGTCAGGCGCTTTCCAATCCTTATACCGGCGTGCTGGCGATCTTTGCCGCACGCTTTTTGAACGACCGCGCGCCGCTCATCAACGAAGACGGGCGCCAGATGCGCGACTTCATTCATGTGCGCGACATAGCCCGCGCCTGCCGTTTGGCTTTGGAAGCCAAAAGTTGTGGCGGCGAAGCGTTCAACATCGGTTCGGGCCGCGCGCTTTCCGTTTTGCAAATCGCCGATGAACTGGGGCGTGCGGTTGGGAAAACTCACATCGAACCCGAAATTGTCGGCAAATACCGGGCGGGCGACATCCGTCACTGCTTTGCCGACCTTTCTAAAGCGCGGCACAAGTTGGGCTTTGAACCGCAAATCGGCTTGCGTGAAGGTTTGGAAGAACTCGCGGGCTGGCTCGAATCGCAAACCGCCGAAGATCGCGTGGAAAGCGCGGCACTGGAACTTTCTTCGCGCGGACTTTCCATCTAATGTTATGAACCCACCCGTTTTGATTACTGGCGGCGCCGGATTCGTCGGCACCAACCTCGCGCTCGATTTGCTGGGCCAAGGTCGTTCGGTTCTGTGCTTTGACAACCTGTCGCGCGCGGGTGTCGAAGAGAACCTCGACGTTTTACGCGGGCACGCCCAGGCTGACTGTCCCTTCGAGTTCATCGAGAGTGATGTCCGCGACGCCGACGCGCTCGCCCACGCCGTCCATCGCGCGGGCGCTGTCGTTCATCTGGCCGCACAAGTCGCCGTCACGACTTCTCTTGTCTCGCCAATCGAAGATTTCGAGATCAACGCGCGCGGAACGCTCAACGCTCTCGAAGCCGTGCGATTGCGCCCCGATGGGCCGATTCCCTTCATCCTTACCTCAACTAACAAGGTATATGGCGCGCTCGACGACTTAACGGTTCATCTCGACGGCGAGCGCTACGTCCCCGAAAACGCCGAGATCGCGCGCTTTGGTTTGGGTGAAGCGCGCCCGCTCGATTTTCATTCGCCCTACGGTTGCTCAAAGGGCGCGGCGGATCAATACGTGCTCGACTACGCGCGCTCGTTCGACTTGCCAGCGAGTGTGTTTCGCATGAGTTGCATTTACGGGCCGCACCAAAAGGGCAACGAAGACCAGGGCTGGGTCGCGCATTTTCTGTTGCAGGCTCTGCGAGGCGAGCCGATCACGCTGTTTGGCGACGGCAAACAAGTCCGCGACGTGTTGTGGGTCGGCGATTTGGTGCGCGCTTTTAACATCGCGCTGGAAGCGCCGGGGCGCACGCAGGGCCGCGCTTTTAATCTGGGCGGCGGGCCGCGCAACGCGGTTTCCCTGTTGGAAGTTGTCGATGCAATCGCCTATCACACGGGCGAACGGCCTCCGTTGGAGTGGGGCGATTGGCGCGTGGGCGACCAGCGCTATTACGTGTCCGACACGCGCCGTTTCGAGCAAGCCTTTGGCTGGCGTGCCGAGGTTTCTGCGCGCAAAGGCATCGCCCGCCTATTCGATTGGATGCGCGGACACGCACCCGAATCCATCAAAACGGAGGCTTTAGCCGCGTGACCGGAACCATGAAAGCCGCCGTCATCACGGCGCCACTATGCCTGGAAGTGCGCGAAGTGCCCATTCCTGAAATCGGGCCGGAAGAGCTTTTGATTCAACTCTCAGGTTGCGGCGTGTGCGCCTCGAACGTGCCGCCCTGGGAAGGCCGCGAATGGTTTTCCTATCCCATGGCGCCCGGCCAACTCGGCCACGAAGGCTGGGGACGCGTCGTGGATTATGGCGAAAACTGCGGCTCTTTTTGGAATGGCGCGGAGGTGGCGTTTCTATCTAATCACGCTTATGCGCAGTTCGACCGCGCGCACATGGATTCCGTAGTAGTCTTGCCGTCTGCTTTGGACGATAAGCCCTTTCCCGGCGAACCGCTCGGTTGCGCGCTCAACATCTGGAACAGGAGCGAAGTCAAAGCGGGCGATACGGTTGCCATCGTTGGCATCGGTTTTCTGGGCGCGCTGCTGGTTCAATTCGCCAAAGCGCGCGGGGCGCGGGTGATTGCCATCTCGCGGCGCGAGTTTTCGCTCGGCTTCGCGCGCGATTTCGGCGCCGATGAAACCATCGTGATGGACGATGAGGGGCGCATTATCGAGCGCGTTAAAGAACTGACCGATGGGCGTTTATGCGATGTCGTCATCGAGTGCGTCGGCAAGCAGTGGCCGCTCGATCTTAGCTCGGAACTGTGCCGCGAGCGCGGGCGTTTGGTCATCGCGGGCTACCACCAGGACGGGCCGCGTCAGGTGAATATGCAGCAATGGAACTGGCGCGGTTTGGATGTCATCAACGCGCACGAACGCGAACTTTCGGTTTACACGCGCGGTATGAGCCAAGCAGCACAGGAAGTCGCGGATGGTCGCTTGAATCCGTCGCCGCTTTACACCGACACCTTTTCGCTCGATGAACTGGCGGTGGCGCTCGAAAAAACTAGAACGCGGCCCGACGGTTTTATGAAGGCGTTGGTGCGGTTCTAACACCGTCGTAAGGGCGATATGATATGGTGTTTGCCCTCCCGCAATCCCGTGCCCTTTTCTGTTCATCTGAAACGGTGTTCGAGCATCAGGAGGGCGAACACCAGACCGCCCTTACAAAGGTTGCACCGACTCATGCACGTTCTTTCTTCTGTTGATGCCGTTGGCGGCGTGTGGACGTATGCCCTCGAACTGGCGCGCGCGCTTCCCGATGTGCGGTTTTCTCTGGCGCAGATGGGGCCGCGCCCGTCGAGCGCGCAGCGAAGTCAAGCCTGCGAACTGCCAAACGTCGAGTTGTTCGAGTCGGACTTCTTGCTCGAATGGCAAAACGAACCGTGGGAAGATGTGGATAAATCGAGCCAGTGGTTGCTGGAATTAGAGCGAGATCTGCGGCCTGATTTAGTTCATCTCAACGGATTTTCGCCTGGCGCTTACGGGTTCGCCTTTGATACGCCTAAAGTTGTTGTGGCTCATTCCTGCGTTTTGAGTTGGTGGCAAGCGGTGAAAGATGAATCGGCGCCTAAAGAATGGGGCGAATACGGGCGGCGTGTCAAAAGCGGCCTGGACGCAGCGAACGCGGTTGTGGCGCCAAGTGCGGCGTTTGGACGCGAAATCAAGCGGCTTTATGAGTTGAGGCGCGAAATCGAAACCATCCACAATGGCGCGGACGCTTTCCCCTACGCCAGGCGTGCGCGCAAACCGTTCGTTTTATGTGCGGGCCGCGCGTGGGACGAAGCCAAAAACTTCGCCGTTTTGAACCAGATCGGAGCGCGCGTGCCACTTCGATTGGCGGGCGAGGCGGGCGAGTTCCGTTCTTCTAATATCGAGTTGCTCGGTCGTTTGGAGCGCGCCGAACTCGAAGCCGAGCTTCAACGTGCGGCGGTTTTCGCGCATCCAGCGCTTTATGAACCGTTTGGTCTGGGCGTTTTGGAAGCGGCGCAGGCAGGTTGCGCGCTCGTGCTGAGTGACATCCCGACGCTGCGCGAACTGTGGGACGGCGCCGCTGTGTTCTGTTCGCCGCGCGAAGCGGATGATTGGACGCAAACGCTGGAGTTTTTGATGAACAACGAGCGCGAACGTCTGGATTTAAGTCAGCGTGCCCAAGAGCGCGCAGCGAGATATAGCCGCGAAGCCTTTGGCCACGGCTACCGCGCGCTTTACGAACAACTCGTTCCCAAACGTAAACCGAATCCGCTTGTCGCACGATTCAAAAGAAGTTGATGCTGACCCGATGAACATCTCGTTTTGGACGCATTCGCTGCGCTCCGATTGGAATCACGGCAACGCGCACTTTTTGCGCGGCCTCGCCGTTGAACTGCAAACGCGCGGACACCGCGTGCAACTGCTCGAACCGCAAACCTCGTGGAGCGCCGAAAACCTCGTCGCCGATGCCGGGCCGCAGGCCCTCGACGCTTATAAGTCGGCGTATCCAACGCTGGAACCCGCGTTGTATGATCCCGCCGCGCCCGATGTAGAAACGCTGTTGGCAGGCGCCGATTTGGTGTTGATGCACGAGTGGAATCCGCCCGCGCTCGTTGAAGCGGTCGGCGATTGGAAAAAGCGCGGCGCTGGAGCGAAGTTGCTCTTTCACGACACGCATCATCGCGCGGCTTCGGCTCCACTTGAAATGGCGCAGTTCGACTTGAGCGGCTACGACGGCGCGCTGTGTTTTGGCGAAGTGATTTCGGGAATCTACCGAGAACGGGGTTGGGCCAAGCGCGCGTGGACTTGGCACGAAGCCGCCGACCCGCGCGTGTTCAAACCGCTTCCCAACATCCAACACGAGTTCGACTTGGTATGGATCGGCAACTGGGGCGACGGCGAACGCTCGGCAGAACTGCGTGAGTTTTTAATTCAACCCGTCCGTGATTTGGGCTTGCGCGCCAAAATCTGGGGCGTTCGTTATCCAACTGAAGCGCTGCGCGCCTTGGATGAAGCGAACATCGAATACGGCGGCTACATCCCGAATTTTGGGGCGCCCAAAGCGTTTGCCAGTGCTCACTTGACGGTTCACGTTCCGCGTCGTCCTTACGTTGAAAAGCTGCCTGGCATCCCGACGATCCGCCCGTTCGAGGCGCTCGCGTCGGGTTTGCCGCTCGTTTCCGCGCCCTGGCACGACAGCGAAAACCTGTTCCGCAAAGGCGATTTCCAGTTCGTCTCGAACGGGCGCGAAATGACGCGCGCCCTGGAATCGTTGCTCGGCGACGAAGCGGCGCGAGCCGCAATGGCCACGCGCGGACGAGAAACGGTTTTGGCGCGCCACACAGTTGCACAGCGCGCCGATGAACTGGAAAAAATTGTGGGAGGAATTGTGGGAGAGTTGAATTAGATGACAGAACTACAGCAAAGTTTTTTCAGCCACTAAAGAAACACAAAGCCACGAAAGGGTTTAGCCGGAGCAGGTGCTTTTGTCTTCCACTGTTCTTTTTGTGGTTTTTGTGCTTCTTTAGTGGCTGAAGAATCTTTGCTGTAGTTCTGTGGTGGCAAAATTTATGACTATCGCGTTTTTTGGATCGAGTCTGGTTTCGGCTTATTGGAATGGCGCAGCGACCTATTATCGCGGCTTGCTGGCGGCACTCCACGCGCGCGGGCACGACATCACTTTTTACGAACCCGACGCTTTCGAGCGCCAAAGTCACCGCGACATCGCCGACCCCGACTTCGCGCGCATCGTGGTTTACGACAACTCGTTGGATGCGATGCAACGCGCGCTCGACTCGGCCAAAGGTGCCGATTTGGTTGTCAAAGCTTCGGGCGTTGGCGTGTTTGATGAAGAACTCGAAGCGGGCGTTTTGGAACTCAAACGTCCCGGCAATCACGTTGTGTTCTGGGACGTGGACGCGCCCGCAACTTTGGAGCGCATCGAAGAAAACCCCGCTGATCCGTTCATCTCACTCGTGCCGCGCTACGACGGCGTGTTCACTTACGGCGGCGGTGCGCCTGTGCAAAGCGCTTACGCCCGTTTTGGCGCGCGGTTTTGCGAACCGATTTACAACGCGCTCGACGCGCGCACCCATTTTCCCGGACAGCGCGATGAACGGTTTGCGGGCGACTTGGGTTTTCTGGGCAACAGACTTCCTGACCGCGAAGCGCGGGTGCGCGAGTTTTTTCTCGATGTCGCATCGCAAGTGCCCGCAAAACAGTTCGTGCTCGGTGGTTCCGGTTGGGATTCTCACATCGAGCTGCCGCCAAACGTGCGGCCCGTTGGCCACGTTTACACGCGCGATCACAACGCGTTCAACGCGACGCCGCGTGCGGTGCTCAACATCGCGCGCGACTCGATGGCGCGCTTCGGGTTTTCGCCCGCCACCCGCGTTTTTGAAGCGGCGGGCGGCGCGGCGTGTCTGGTGTCCGATCACTGGGAAGGCATCGAGCAGTTCTTCGAGCCAAACGCAGAGATTTTGGTGGCGCGCGATGGAGCGGAAGTCGCGGCCCTCATCGAAGGGTTGAGCGAAGCGCGCGCGCGTTCGATTGGTCAGGCGGCCTTGAAGCGGGCGCTGCGCGACCATTTGTATGAGCACCGCGCTGAGCGCGTCGAAGAAGTTTTGGAGGGCCGGATTTGAAACTGGTCGTTGTGGGATTGTCTTTGTCGTCGAGTTGGGGCAATGGTCATGCGACGACGTATCGGGCGCTTTTGCGCGAATTTGCCGTGCGCGGGCACGAGGTGACATTTCTTGAACGCGATGTCGAATGGTATCGCTCAAACCGCGATTTGCCCGCTCCCAATTGGTGCCGCCTCGAGTTTTATTCCGATTTAACCGACCTCAAAGGGCGCTTCACGAAAACCTTGCGAGCGAGTGATTGGACGCTCGTCGGTTCGTATGTGCCCGAAGGCGTTGAAGTGGGCAATTGGGCGTGCGACACGGCGCGCCGGTGCGCGTTTTACGACATCGACACGCCCGTCACGCTCGCCAAACTTGCGCGCAGCGACTTCGAGTATTTGTCTCCCGAACTCATCGGACGCTACGCTTTATACCTTTCGTTTTCTGGTGGCCCAACACTGCAAAAGATGGAAACGATGGGTTCGCCGCGCGCCAGAGCATTGTATTGTTCGGTCGATCCAGCACTTTATCTTCCACTGAACACCCTTGAAACAACCGACTTGAGTTACTTAGGAACTTACTCCGATGATCGCCAGCCGACCTTAAATCAATTGCTCGTGGAACCGGCCAGACAACTTCCTGATATGCACTTCCAGGTTGCAGGGCCACAGTATCCGACCTCGATTGAGTGGCCGCGCAACCTGGCGCGAATCGAACATCTGCCGCCGCGCGAGCACAACGCTTTTTATAATGCGAGTCGCTGGACGCTCAACGTCACACGAAAAGACATGATCGCGGCGGGCCATTCGCCTTCGGTTCGCCTGTTTGAAGCGGCGGCGTGCGGCACGCCGATCATCTCCGATTACTGGGACGGGCTGGAAGAGATTTTCGCTATCGGCGAAGAAATCTGGGTCGCGCGCGACTCGCAGGACGCTATCTCGATTTTGCGCGACTGCGACGAATCGACGCGTCAACGAACGAGTCAAGCGGCGCGCGCGCGTGTTTTGGCTCATCACACGGCGGCGCACCGCGCGCGCGAACTGGAGGAGTATCTAAGTGCGCAGTGATGAGTGCGCAGTGTTGAACGGATGCCTGCCAAAGCCAGAATGTGCTCGCTTTTGACTCTCACTCATTCAACACTCGACACTCATTACTCGACATTTGCGTTATGTCTCCGCTTCGTGTCGCGCCTTCAGGGCGCTCGTTTCAAACATTCGAGGGCGAATCGTTCCTGCCCATCGGCGCCAACGATTCGATCATGTGGGCTGGCCTCAAGCCGTTGCGCGACCGTCTCGATGTGCCCTCGGTTGAGGCTTATTTGAAGTCGTTCGCCGACAACGACGCCAACATCGTGCGCTTGTTTTTGGAATACGCGCATGACGACAAATGGTATTTAGAAAAGCCGGTTGGCTGCGTTCAGCCGCGCATGGCGAAGTTGTGGGACGACTTGTTCGACCTGTGCGAACGGTTGGAACTGCGCGTTTTGCTCGCGCCGTGGGACAACTTTTGGATGGCGCGGCGTTGGCATCGTCATCCCTACAACGCGGCCAACGGTGGCCCGGCGCTCTCGTGCTCGGCATTTTTCGAGGACGAAGCGACCATCCAAGCGACTGTGCGCCGTTTCGAGTGGGTCATCGAACGCTACGCAGGCCGCGCGGTGCTCGCGGCGTGGGACTTGTTCAACGAAATCGACCCGTATTGGGGGAGCGATGCCAAAGGTCAAAGCGCGGTTTTGTGCCGCTTGAGCGCGGCCATTAAAGCCAAAGAGCGCGCGGTTCAAGGTTGGACACGCCCGCAAAGCGTGTCGTGTTTTGGCCCCAACCCAACGGGTGACTTAGCCGATTTGATATTTCGCCAGCCCGATTTTGAGTTCGCCACCACGCATATTTACAGTCCCGGCGCCATCGATTTCCCACGCGACACTTTTGCGCCTGCCGTTCAAATGGCGCAGTGGACGCGCTTTGGCCGAAAGCAAACGCCGCTCTCACGTCCGTTTTTCGATACGGAACACGGCCCGATTCACCTGTTCAACGACCGCAAACGCTGGCTCGACGAAGCCTTCGATGTCGAATACGAGCGCCATTTGATGTGGGCGCACTTGGCATCGGGCGGCGCAGGCAGTGGCTTTCGTTGGCCCGCGCGCCATCCGCACGTCTTGCTCGACGGGCACAAAACTGCGTTTAAAGGGCTTTCGGCTTTTGCCCGCGCGCTCGATTGGAACACATTCGAGCACCGGAATGCGAGCGGCGAAATCGAATTGCGCGGCGGCAAGCGTCAAGTTGTGCCGATGGCGCTACGCGACGACAATCAAGGTTTGATTTATCTGTTGCGCCGACCCCGCGCCAAACACCGCGGCCTCATGCTCGCGCGCGAACATTTGGCGGGTGTCGCAGTCCGTTGGCCCGGTTGGAGCGCGGCGCGAGTGCGCGCCAGCTACTTCGAGCCGGTTGCGGGTTGTTGGCTGGGCGAAGAAACCCTCGCACCGCGTAAGAGCATTTTGAAATTTGAGTTGCCCGCGTGGGATCGAGAGTTGGCTGTTGCCATTCGCGCCCAATAAGCGAGAACGCGAATCGTAAGCGAGCGCGTTTTGCAGAGCGCCGGTGGCGCATGTTGCGAACTGACGATGATGGCGCTCGCTTACGCTTCACGTTTTCACTTGTGGTGCGCGCAACACCAAACTCTTCAACGAATGGTTATCACTTACACCTTCCCCGGTTGCTGGTTTTTCGTGGACGAACCCGGCAGTTTTTCGCACACCGCGTTTCTCGATGGCGCGCGGTTGGAGTCAATCATCGACGGCGCCAAAGATTGGCGCACCTCCCATCTTTACGGCTACGGCGACGATGTGTGGCGTTTGTGGCGCGAACACGACTTGTTGCATCACGCCATCGGCACGCTGTTCGGTCACGGTTACAGCCCGACGATTTGGTCGGTCGCGCATCCCGATGATCCGCGCGCTTTGGCGCGCTGGGTTCAGCGCGACGAAGAACGCTTTCTGGGTTTTGTTCACCGCTGGCTGAACCTGGGGGAATGGCATCCAGAACTGGGCCTATTGGAAACCTTTGACCGCACGCGCGCCGAACTGCGCGCCGAACTGCGCGCGCTCATTGCTACCGAAATCACCACGTTTTCGATGAAGCCATTGTCGCCGGGCGCAGAAGCGCGGTCAACCACTGAATGAGAATCCTACCCTTGCTCCCTTGGGGATGTTGATTGAAGAGGATCTGCCCTGTGTTTGAAATTTTCTGCCAAACGAAAGCCAATTAGGAAAACGGCGAACACAACGTGACCCGATTACTTGTTGGCGTGTGGCTTTTCAACGTCGAAAGCCGTTCAACGTTGAAAGCCGTTGCGCTTGTCGCAGTGAACAATGATTACTTGTTGGTTGGTTGCTTTTCAACTGACCCGCGCTGGTTTCGCGGTGCGTGGCCCGCAGTTTTGGTTGCCGGACTTTTGGGTTCAACTGAGGATGTGCGCTTAACCGAAATCCCCGGCGCGGGGATCAATCCGTGTCGAACCGCTTCGGCGCGAACAGGGGCGAAAGTGCGGCGATGAATCGAGCAGGGGCCAAGTTCGCGTAGTGCCGCGTAATGTTCGGGCGTGGGATAGCCTTTGTGCCGCGAGAAACCGTAGCCGGAAAATTCTTCCGATAACTCGCGCATGAGTGCGTCGCGCGTGACCTTGGCCAGAATCGAACCGGCGGCAATGGAAACCGAGCGCGTGTCGCCCTTCACGATGGCTTCAAACAGCCAGGGCCATTCCATGTCGTGCACGGGCAAACCGTCCACAAGCGCGTAATCGAACGAGCCAAAGCGCGCTTCCAGATCGGCGAGGGCGCGCCGCATCGCTTCCCAACTGGCGCGGCGGATGTTCATCTCGTCGATTTCTTCGTGCGAGGCCATACCGATTCCCCACTGCGCGCCAGATTTGATCTCATCGCACAACCGCTCGCGCTCTTTGGCGCAAAGTTGCTTGGAATCGTTGAGTTGCCCGAAAAACTTCCACGCGAAAGCCCGCGGCAAAATCGCCGCGCCCGCCACAACCGGCCCCGCGAGCGGCCCGCGTCCGGCTTCATCGACGCCCGCCACGCGCGCAAAACCCTGTTTTTGCAACTGCGTTTCGCGGTCGAAAGTCGGCATAAAGCACAATTGAAACTGAGGGTTGGATTTCATAGCGGCTTCTTTGGCCGTTCTCTTGTTGCTCAGCTCATCGCGTCCATCTTGAAGAGCTGTTTCTACCGCCACTTCAGTAGCTGGATTCTGCCCGCTTAGCTTTCAACTGCGACTTCTCCTAGCAAAGCGTTCAAGCGCGCTTCACTTTCCTCGTCGTCGTGATACCAATGATCGTGTGGCGAGAATTCACCGCAACCTCCTGGTCTTCTCAAACACGCGGTTTGCATCCACTGCTTCAAACAGTTAGGGCACTGGCCGCGCGTGTCGAAGGTGTGCCAGCTATGGCCGCAACCCGGTTTGCAAATCCACTGGTCAGATGGGCGCGGCACCCAACTGCACTTGGGGCACCAGATGCGATTCATGGCTTGGCATCTTGGTTTTCGCCACCGTTTTGGCTGAAGCTCATGTGGTCGACCAAACCCAGGCGAGTGGGCGGCCAGAACACGCAGATCGCTTTGCCAACCAAAGCCTCGCGCGGGCAAAACCCCCAGAAGTGACCGTCGTTTGAGTTCGAGCGGTGATCGCCCAAAAACAGGTATTTGCCCGATGGCACTTGACCCGCTTTGGCGCGCGTGATGACGGCTTGATCGCTTTGCGAAGCAACTTCGTTGTTTTTCGCCCACAGGCCGGGTTGTCCATCCATCTCATACTCGCGCGAATACACAGCGCCATCCACAATTTTCATATCGTAGGAAAAACGCCCCTGGCCGCCCAGTTGTGGAACGCGCTCGTCGGGCGTGCTGCCATCCGACAGGCTGGGGCCGTTGCTCCACTTGGTGTAAGGCTCGATCACCTTGACGCCGTTGCGAAACACCTGCCGGTTGACCACGAACACCGTGTCTCCCGGCGTGCCGATGCACCGCTTGATGTAATCCATCTCCTCGTTCGGGTCGGCGTTGCCCAAACGCGCCGCTTTAGGCGCCTTGAACACGATCACATCTTGAAACGCTGGAGGCTTCAACCGGTAAACCAACTTGGAAACGAGCAACCGGTCGCCGACTCGCAGCGTGTCTTCCATCGAACCGGATGGGATGAAAAACGCCTGCAAGATGAACGGTTGAATGACGAACAAAACCAGCCCGATGGCGATAGCCGCCGAGTCGATGGTTTCGACCAGCCACTTCGAGGTTTCGGCGGAGTCGGATTTTGGATCTTTAGGCGAGAGCAGGCGAATGAACTCGCGGATGCCGATGAGCGCCGCGACGACGGCGATTTTCCACGGCCACGAGTCCATGTTGAACGAACCGATTTGCATAATGTAAGCGAGAAGATTTTAAACCGAAAGTCGAGCGCGCACCGGAAAGAACCGCAATTTCGGTTCTCCTGGTCGTTGGGAACGACTCAGCGGTTGATCGCCCCAGCGTTTTTGATCGGCCAAAACGAAGCGAAAGCGCGTCCCACAACGGCATCGCGGCGCAGAAAGCCCCAAACGTGTCCATCGAGCGAATCGTTGCGATGGTCGCCCAGCATCAAAAACCTGTCGAGTGGGACAGCGCCAGAAGGCGCGCGCAAAATCGCGTTTTGATCAGGCACGACGACTCCGGCTTGCGTCCAAAGTCCAGCGAGTCCAGGAGCCTCGTAAAAGCGCGAGTAAACCGCACCGCCCACGATTTTGAGGTCGTAAATCAGAGGAGCTAACCCCGGACTTTTCCAGATCGCATACGGTTCGGCGACCATTTGACCGTTGCGCCACAAAACATTTTTCTTGATTTCGACGACATCACCCGGCGTGCCGATGCAGCGTTTGATCCATACCTCGTCGCTTTGGCCACTCGAAAGCGAAAGCGCAAGAAGCGGCGGGCGAAACACCAACACGTCGCCCGCGTGAACTGGAGCCAAGCGCGGCGCGAGCGGCGAAGCCAAAATGCGCGTTCCAACAGGAAGCGTGTTTTCCATCGAACCAGTCGGGATGACATACGCCTGTGCGATGAACGGCTGAATGACGAAGAAGACAAGGAACAGCGTCAGCGAAAGCGAATCAAGCGTTTCACGTGCATTCTTGAATTGCTCGCTCCTCTTAGGAGACCAAGGAATGAACGCGAAAGGTGAGCACGTAACGAACCAACAAAAGCGACGCCAAAAGCGCCAGAGGAAGTGGCCAAGAGGACAGCATCATCAAATTAAAACACGAATCGTTTTGGTGAGGTTAGCTGCTTCAATTGTAGGGACGTGGCCTGCTACGTCTGCCCCGCCAAGTTGCAATCAACCGCGCGCGGACATGGCAGGCCATGTCCCTGCAAACCACGAAAGCGAGTCAATCGATTGCTCCGCGCTTTCTGACCAAGCCGCGCCCAAACAAAAAAGCAGCACGATTTTCGTGCTGCTTTTTTGTTTGTTACGCGGCGGGCGCGGAAGTTTTGGGCGCGCCTTTGACGGGGCGAACCGTGGCTTTTTCCTTGATGCGAATGGCTTTGGAGCCAACACGGTCGCGCAGATAATACAACTTCGCGCGGCGCACGCTGCCCTGACGACGCACTTCGATTTTGTCAACGCGCGGCGAATGGAGCGGAAAGGTGCGCTCGACGCCCACGCCGGACGCGATGCGGCGCACGGTGAAGGTTTCGCTTGTGCCCGTGCCGTCGCGCGCGATGCAGGTGCCCTCAAACGCCTGAACGCGCTCGCGGTTGCCTTCGACGACGCGAACCGACACGCGCAGCGTATCGCCCGGCCCGAAATCGGGCGTTTGCTCTTGGGTTTTCAAATGTTTCGCTTCAACCGAGCGAATTAAATCCTGGTTCATCTTCAAATTCTCCTATGTCCGTCTTTTCCGGCGCCTCCGATTTTTGATCGGCTTGCCGTTGCACCCGTTCCCAGACTTTGCGCTGTCTTTTGCTCAGTTCCCGCTCGCTCCACGCCGGGAGCAGATCGGGTCGCCGATCCAAAGTTCGCGTTAACGCTTGTTCCAATCGCCAATCTTCGATGTTCGCGTGATGGCCCGAAAGTAGAGTTTCGGGAATCGCGCGATTTCGCCAAACCGAAGGCCGCGTATAGTGCGGCGCTTCGAGAAGTCCTGTCGCAAACGAATCGCCGCTCGCGGAGTTTTCGTTGCCCAAAACTCCCGGCACAAAACGCGAAACCGCTTCGATCAAAATCGCTGCGGCGCCTTCGCCTCCGGTGAGAACGAAATCGCCCATCGACACCTCGATTGGTTCGATTGCGTCGATGACGCGCTCGTCGATGCCTTCATAGTGCCCGCACAGCAATGCTAAATGCGAATGACTTGCAAGTTCTTCGACCAAGTTCTGGTTCAAGGTGCGTCCCTGCGGAGTGAGGTAAACAATCGGGCAGGGCGGCGCCGAAACGCCAACGTCAAAATTTAGCACATTTTCCAAGCTCTTGGCCACAACTTCGGCTTTTAACACCATTCCCGCGCCGCCGCCAAAAGGCGCATCATCGGCGACGCGCCACTTGTCATCGGTTACATCGCGCATATCGTGCAACTCGACTTGAATGAGATTCGCCTCGCGCGCCCGCTTTAAAATCGAAGTCGAAAGCGGGCCTGCAAAGTAGTCGGGGAACAGCGTGAAAACGTCGAAGCGCATGAGAGAGGGTTTATAAACTTCTGTTTAGAAAGCAACGCTACGATTTTTGAAGAAGAACTCGCAGCTCATCGCCAGGTTTTGCCGGACTTAGTCGAGCAAGAAGGAAAACAGGCGCTAATTTTGGGAATCGACGCGGGCGTGTTCGACAGCTTTTCGTAGGCCATAGACGAGGGTTATAGATTGGCGCAGTTCATGGTCAAGCCGATTCATCAAGTCGAGCCGATTTATTTTCTGGGCGGCGCGTTGGCGCGTGTGTGCCAAGCAATTCGTTGATCTTTCTTCTTCCCACCAACGCCTTGATACCGACTCTTTGATGAACTCCACAATTGAACTTTGGTCGCGTCTGCTTCGCGTCAAAACTTTCTACTTTGAGTTGGACTCCCGTGTTGAAGTCGAAGACATGGGTTGGAAAGGCACAGGCAGTGGTTTGGTTGAATTTAGTCAACCAAATGATGATGTTTTAGATTGGAAACAACACGGTTGCTGGCGACAAAATGGCGGATGCGAAGTTCAATTCTTTAACCCCTTTCGCTGGACGAAATTCAAAGAGAGCATCGGATTGGCTCAGACACAATTCGCCCAAGAACTGCCGGTTTTTAGTTTTGAAGTGGCTTACATAACTTCCGGCAAATGGTGCAATGTCAAACCACACTACCTCCGTCAAGGAGAACTCTTACTCTTTAGCGGTTCCGGTTGGGTTAGTCTGTAGGGACATGGCTTGCCATGTCCGATGAGGACGTGAGGTTTCTCGCGGGCGGACATGGCAAGCCATGTCCCTACTTATTCGGCTTCGCTCTTGATCGAGATCGAAGCAGATGTTTTGAAGTTGGATTGGACGTTTCTTGGGCCAACTCAAGACAAAGCTATCAACTATTTTTACGAGTGATTATTTTGGCTTCACAGTTGGAGGCGCGCTTTGTGAAGTCGGCGTTTTGGGTGTCGCTCTCATCTTGGAAGTTGCTGTCCAGATCGTGTAACTGCCCATCACGACGGCGAAAATGCCAAACCCCAACTGAAGTGTTGGGCCTTTCAACTGGTTGGCGTATCGACCGCCGAACCACGCGCCCAGCGCCAGTAAAATACCGATGATGGCAGCGGCGCGCCAATCGACGTTGCCCTTTTTGGCGTATTCCAGCACTGCGCCTATTCCCAGCGGCGCAAGCAAGATGGCCAGCGAAGTTCCGGTCGCTTTGTGCTGCGAAAACCCCGCGAAATAGACCAGCGAGGGCACGATGACGAGGCCGCCGCCGATGCCGAAAAAGCCCGCCGCGACGCCCGCGACAAGTCCCGTGAGCAGAAATTTAAGATACAGCATGGCGCGTATTACTCGCCGATCTTCAACCCTTCGACCGAGCGGACGATGATTTTTCTATCCGCTTTGGAAACCGATACAACGAACTGCGGCACGGCGGGAATTAAAGCCAGCGGCGTCGCGTAAACGTCGTGGTTGGGCGTTTCGAGCACTTCTTCGACTTCGCCCAAATCTTCGCCGTCCTCAGTTTCGACCTTCATGCCGATGTATTCGTCGGGATAAAACTGGCCTTCGGGCAGTTCGGGACGCATCGAGCGGTGAACAAACGCCTGCGAACCAATGAGAGCGTCGGCCTGTTCGCTCGATGTAAGTCCCAGGCCGCACACGAAGTAGCCCGCTTTGAAGTTCGACACCTCGATTGTGAAAATCTCGCGGGACTCGCCTTTCACTAAACAAATTTGGGCGTTTTTGGCGAAACGATCCGGCACGTCGGAAAAGGAAATGATGCGCACCAGCGCCCGATCCCAGCGATCTTTGACGCGGCCCACAAGCACGTCCCACGTTTCGGGCGGGTGATTTGGTTGAGTTGACATGAGGAAGAGTGTGAGAAAACCGGCACTGGCTCGTGTCGTTCTTTGTAGGCCACGAAAAAGCCAACGAAACGCGGTTTCGTTGGCTTTACATCACCGCAAAATCATTGCGGCGCGTCGCTGGGCGCATCGGGGTCTTCTTCGGTGAGGATTTCAACCGTGACGTGCGTTCCGGCTTTGAGGGCGGCGGCTTTGACGACATGGCGAAGCGCGTTGGCGACGCGGCCTTCGCGCCCGATGATGCGACCGATGTCGTCGGCGTGAACGCGCACGCCGTAAACGGTGCCGGTTTGATCGTAGAACTCCTCGACTTCGACATCCTGCGGGCGCGTCACAACGCCTTGCACGAGATAGCCGACGAGTTCAATCAAACGGTCTTCGGCGCCTGCCACAGGTGCGGCAGGCGCATTTTGAGCGTTGCTATGTTGAGATTGGGCGTCCATAAAAAAGAGTGGATTTAGGCAGGAGTGGACGATAAAACGGGGCTTCCAAAAATCAATCGCCAGAAGACAGGGTGCTTCTGGCGATTGATTTCGGTTATCCCCCGCAGTTAAACGGCGGTTTCGACAGGTTCAGTCGAAGCCACTTCAGTGGAAGTCGCAGGCTCGGCAACCGCAACAGGCTCGGCAACCGCAACAGGCTCGGCAACCGCAACAGGCTCGGCAACCGCAACCGGTTCGGCAACCGCAACCGGTTCGGCGGCGACAACGGGCGCCGAAGCAACGGGAACAGGGGCAGCAACGGCCATAGAAGCGGCTGTTTCAGCGCTCGTGCCGGGCTGGGACAATTTGCCTTCGGTGGTCAGGATGCCTTTTTGACGAAGCAGTGACGCGGCGGTATCGGAAGGCTGGGCGCCTTTGCGAATCCATTCGCGCGCTTTTTCTTCGTTGATTTCGACGACGTGCGGTTGGCGCGTCGGCAAGTAATGGCCGATGATTTCGATGAAATCGCCGTCACGCGGAGCGCGCACATCGGCAACGACGATGCGATAGGCTGGGTTATTTTTGGCGCCCGTGCGGCGCAAACGAATGCGAACCATGATCTATATTTTCTCTTGAAGCGACTCTAAAAAGTAGCCATTACATTTTGACGCCTTCGCGCTCCTAATGGCAACCTCAAACGAAAAGGCCAGTCGCCAGAAAGAGAGACGACCGACCTTTTTCGCAAGTGTGCTTGGTGTTGTTGGTATCAACGCGGGACTTGCGCCCTCTTTGTATCCGTGATGTCAAGGGTCGGAGGAGGGCGCCACTCGATGAAATCCGCTTTGAACACGCGACTTCGTGTTACCGCATCATTGGCGCACCCATCGTTGGGGTTTTGGCCATAGGCGCAGTTCTCGCCGGAGTCGAAATCATCGCCATCAAAGCGGGCACCAAGCCATTTGGCGCATCGAATCCCGCGACAAAAGCTGACGTGTCGGCGGGCGTGGCGGCGTAGTCGAGTTTTAAAATCGGTTCATAAGAAGCGCGTAGTGCGGTTTCGGGATCGAGTGTGCCTGCCGCGATTTTGGCTTTGTCGGCGTCCGACACTTTCCAGCCGGGATAATCGCCCGTTTCGGCGTTGGTGGAAGCCGTGATTCCTTCGACCGATTGCCCTTTCAGCATTTGGCCTGCGCCGGAAAACGAGTGCTGCAAGTTGGAAGCAACATAGAGCGCGTTGCTTTGCTCTTCTGTCGAGGTCGTCGAAAAGCGCGGTGTGACCGCTCCGCCCGTCATCAGAACCGCGACTTTAATGTTCGCATCGTCATCGCGGCGCGCCAGGGCATCGCCCACGATTGTGTTCAGTTCGCGGAACTGCTCGAACATTGCGGGCGTGTCGTGCGCTTGCAACGCTTTGTTCAAAAGCGAGTCGTGAATCACGAGCAGAAACGGCTTCTGGCCCGCCGACAGCGTGTCGATGGCAGCTCCGGCGAGTTCGTCCAAACCCGATTCGCTCGATGGGTCGCGGTCGATGGCGTAAGACAACTCGCCGGGAGTTTCAACGGCCAACACACGGCCTTTCAGGTCGCCGCTCAAAGCGTCCGAATTGGCAACGAAAGTGCCGCCCGCCGCTTGCATCGCGGTGCCTGCGCCTTGCAGTTGCGTTGCGCCGCCGCCCGCGAGGAACTCGTAAGGCGCGTTCTTGGCGGTCAGATCGGCGTTGACATCGCCGTCGAGTTTGTAAAACAGCGGCGCGATTTTGGAAACATCGCCTGTTGTGACCAGACCCGTCGCGTAACCATTGTCATGCGCGGTTTGCAACACGCCGCTCATCTGGGCCAGAGCATCGGCGCTCGCGGTCGCAGGCTTGGCAGCGTCGCGTAGTTGGTCAAAGGAAGTCGAAAGTTCGGCGTCGTCGCTCGCTTTGCGCAAATACCCTTTGCCAAGTTCCAGCACCTGCGGCGAAGCGCCTTCGGCCACGATGACAATTGTGCCCGGCGCGGCGAACGCGCGTGGAGCAAGGGAAAGAAGAGAAGCGGAGGCGAGGGCTAAACCCAGAACGGGCGCGAATTTGATTTTCATCACGGCGCCTGTTTAGGAAAACTATGCTAAACGCAGATTAAGACGCGCTCAGCCGACCTCCTCAAGATGTTCGCCCGCGCGAGCATCCTGGAGCATCTCTTGGAGGAGCCATGTTTGGCTCCTCTTGTCGGGACATGGCTTGTCATGTCCACAAAGCCGGTTTTATGGAAACGCCCTGATTCAACGATCAAGTGCACCTTAACAAACACCAAAAGCCCGAAACATTGTTTCGGGCTTTTGGTGTTGCGAACCGCTTTAGAAAGCGAGTTGAACTCCGGTGCGCAGTTCAAAGCGGTTGTTGCGATAGTTGGCAGCAGGGTTGGTGCTGGTGGGCGCGTTGAGGCCACCGACGCGGCGCACGATGTTGAGTTGCAACTTGTTCTGACCCTTGATGTAGTAGTTGAAACCGAGGATATAGTCGCGCACGATGTTTCCCGTTTGAGCGGTGTTGAAGTTGAGCGTGTCATAACGTAACAACGTTTCAAAGCGTGGGTTGAACAGATACGAACCGCCCGCATAGAAGCCTTGCAGGTTGCGCGAACCGTTCGTCACGGTAGCAACGGTAAAGGGTGCCGAGTGCCCACGCAGGTATTCGCCTTGAAGAGTGATTTTGTTCTTTTTGTAGACCGCGAAGGCGTTGAAGATGTTGCGGCTGGCCTTCAAGTTGGTGGCTGTGCCGCCTGTGGGAGTGAACGAAACGCCGGTGTTACCCGCGCCCCCTGAAGCGCCCACAGTGAGTCCGTTGACAAAGGTCGGCTTGTAAGCGAGCAAGGCGATGAGCGCTTTTTCGTCGGTGGCCGCAAGCGCGTTTTGGCGGTCGCCAAAGCCATTGAAGATGCCCGCGCGCGCTTCGAACTGTTTGGTGACTGCGCGTGCCTGCACGCCGACATCGCGTTGATCGCCGTAGGTCGTGCCAAACGGGTCTCGGCCCGTGAAAATCAGCGAGCGTTCCAAAAGCGGCACCTGAGATGTCGGCACCAGGGCCGCTTCATAGCCGATGGGCACTTTGAATTGGCCTGCGTCGAAGAATAACTGGCTGGTCGTGTTGGTAACGGGTGAGGCTTTATAAGTCACCTGCAAATCTTGCAGGATATTGTTGGCGCCGCCTTGAAAGGTGCCGGGTGTGGTGGTTGAAGCGGCCCGCGCTACATCAATATTTATGGTGCCCGACAAGCGGTTGGTGATGGAAGGAGCCGTGATACGAATTTCCGAGCGGCGCAAACGGAAGGTGTCGTTCGAGCCAGCACCACCGGTTTTCACGTTTTCGTTCAGGTAGTTGAGCGAGTGAACTTGAATCAAGCCGCTGACAACAAGCGGGAATTTGCCCGCATTGACTGACGCCGGGGCTGCCTTGGCTGTGTCCGCCGTCTTTTTCTGCGCGTCTTCAAGGGTGTTCAGCCGGTTTTGCAACGCCGCGATTTGCTCGCGCAACGTGTCGAGTTCGGTCTGCTGCGCCTGCGCCGGAGCGCCGCAAAACGCAAAGCCAAGACCAACCAGTGCGGTCGCGCCCAAGAGGGAACGCGTGGGAAAGTGGGATTTCATAAAACGAGGATGTTCGAGCGCCAAAAAGCGCCAGCTTCTTGCAAGCAAAAGCAAAGTGACGCGAAGGACGCGGAGATTTCGCCCGACATCACTTAACCCTGCGTTAAGTTCTCGTTAACAGCAGATTAAGCACGCTATTGAATTTGAAATGGAAGCGTGCGCATAAACAGGTGAAACCCTTGTTCCCTCTGCGTGCTGAAGTTTCTGGCTGCGCGCGGAAACCTCTGGTTTTCCCCACGTGCGTTGCAAATCCGCTTTGGAAATGTGAAAGTTGATTGTGCGATTGAGTAAGTGCAGGATGACTTAGGTGTGGCGCTTGCGTGATTTTTCAACGAGTTCCCAATCGCGTTCTCTGGTTCTCCAACGTTTGGCCTTTTTCATCCGCGACGAGTTGAAGCCGACTATAACCAAGCCTCAAGCGTCCGGCGCCAAAGTCTCGGCGGGCGCTGTGTTTTGAGCGAACACGCGCACCTGACGCGGATAAACCCACACCATATCGCCTGTGCGCAACCGAAGCTGCGCTTCGCGTTCGTGCGGCAGTTCGACATCGAGGGGCAACTGGCCGTCCTGAGCGAACAGCGCGACTTTCACGGTAGAACCGGTGCGGTTGACGCGCGACACGGCGGCGAGCATCGAGTCGGGGCCGTGACTTTGGCGGTCGATGTCCACTTCGTGCGGTCGAATATAAGCCGTGAACGTTTCGCCCTCGCCTGAAGCGCCGCCACCGTTTTCAACATCCACTTGCATTGCGCCGATCTGCGCTTTGCCGTTTTGAACCCGCCCGTGAAACACGTTGACGCGCCCCAAAAAGTCGGTGACAAAAGCGCTGGCGGGTCGCGCGAACACGTCATCGGGCGTGCCAACCTGCTCGATTTTGCCCTTGTTCATCACCACCACGAAATCGGCGACTTCAAAGGCTTCTTCCTGATCGTGCGTCACGAACACGCTCGTCATGTGGATTTCGTCGTGCAAATTGCGAATCCAGCGGCGCAAATCGGCGCGCACTTTGGCGTCGAGCGCGCCAAACGGCTCATCGAGGAGCATCACTTGCGGTTGCGCCGCCAGAGCGCGCGCCAATGCCACGCGTTGCCGTTGTCCGCCCGATAGTTGCGACGGAAAACGTTTTTCCATGCCTTCGAGCTGAATCAAACGCATCAGTTCCATCACGCGCGGCTGGATTTTGTCGTTTTTCCACTTGCGAACGCGCAGGCCAAACGCGATGTTATCGAAGATGGTCATGTGACCAAACAGCGCGTAATGCTGGAAAACAAAGCCGATGCCCCGGTCGCGCGTCGAAGAGTTGGTGACATCTTTGTCGCCGTAAAACACGCGCCCCGCGTCCGGCGCTTCCAAACCCGCGATGATGCGCAAAAGCGTGGTCTTGCCCGAACCTGACGGGCCAAGCAAAGCCACGAGTTGACCTTGCGGGATGTCAAGCGAGACATCTTGGAGCGCGTGAAAAGCGCCGAAATCCTTGGAAACACTTCGAACAGAGATTTGCATGGGAATTGTGGAGGAGAACAGTTGTTTGGTGATGTTGCGTTATCGGCAATAAACCTTTTAGTCCATGTCAGGCCATAATGAAGCGTCCATTGTCACTTCATGTCCAAGGCAGTCAACGAATGTTGGTGCTGTTGAAAGAAACTCAATCGCTTCTATGTCCTTTTTTTCTACTCGTAAAGCAAACTGTGCCAGAAGACCGTCTTCGTTTTCTATCATGCCATCCAATCTGACGAAGCGCGGTTCTTCGAGGTCTTGTGCCGCGAAGCCAGACAACTTTGGGCCGTTGCTGAGCTTGATGGAAACGAAGCCACCTTGTTTCAGATTTTGATACTCTGCGAAATTTATCATTTAAATCTGCCCTTCTTTCAACTGCCGCTCAGTTTTCCATTCCAGAATGGTTTTGATGATGAGCGTGATGATTCCCAAGACCGTCAACAGAGATGCGATAGCAAAAGCGGCGACGTAATCGTATTCGCCAGAACCGCCATAAAGCAGTTCGACTTGAAGCGGAATGGTGTTGGTTTGGCCGTTGACATGACCGGAAACCACCGAAACTGCGCCGAATTCGCCCATCGCGCGGGCGTTGCACAAGATGATGCCCGTGAGCAGCGACCACTTGATATTGGGCATTGTCACGCGCCAGAAAGTTTGGAAGCCGTTGGCACCTAAGGTCACTGCGGCTTCTTCTTCTTCGGCGCCTTGCGATTCCATAAAGGTGATCAGTTGGCGCGCGACAAACGGGAAGGTGACGAACATCGTCGCCAGCACGATGCCGGGCAGGGCGAAGACAACTTTCAAGTTGTGCGCTTCGAGCCACGGGCCCAACAAACCGCGCCGCCCGAACATCAGCACGAAAATCAAACCCGAAATGATGGGCGACACGGCGAAGGGCAGATCAATCAAGGTGATGAGCGCGCCCTTGCCCTTGAACGAAAAGCGCGTGATCGCCCACGCCGCCGCAATGCCAAAGGCCGTGTTGACCGGCACCACCAAGAGCGCGACCAGAAGCGTTAACTTGATGGCCGACAACGCGTCCGCATCGACGAGCGAGGCGCGGTAAAGCGCCCAGCCCTGCGAGAACGCCTGCGAGAACACGATGAAGAGCGGTAGCACCAAGATGAGGCTGATCAGCCCGAACGCGAGGCCGATGAGGAGCCACTGAAACGCGCGCGGTTCGCCCGTTGCGCTTTGCGCGGCGGTGTTGGCGGCTCGCGCGATTTGAGCGCGCTCGCGCGTCGCCGGAATTGAGGTCACGTCCAAAGTTTTCATCGTTTCACCAAGCGCGGTTTAAGCTCCTACACGGCGGTTCGTCCAGCGCGACAACGTGTTAATGGTTAGCAGCAAAACGAAGGAGATGACCAGCATCACGACGGCTAAAGCCGTGGCGCCTGCGTCGTCGTTTTCTTGCAAGCGCGTGTAAATCAGTTGCGGCACGATCTCGGTTTTAAAAGGAAAGTTGCCCGCGATGAACACGACCGAACCGTATTCGCCTAGCGCGCGCGCAAAGGCCAACGTCCAACCGGTTAATAACGCGGGCCAAACGAACGGGAAAATCACGCGGCGAAAGGTTTCAAAGCGGCCTGCGCCCAGACTCGACGCCGCTTCTTCGACCTGCGCATCAAGTCCAGCCAAAACGGGTTGCACGGTTCGCACCACAAAGGGCAGCGAAATAAACGTCAGCGCGATGACGATGCCAAGCGGCGTGTAAGCCGCCTTGACGCCGTGCGCGAGAAGCCATTTGCCGATGACGCCAGTGGGCGCATAGGCCGTTGTGAGCGCGATTCCGCCCACGGCTGTGGGCAGGGCGAATGGCAAATCGATGAGCGAGTCGAGCAAACCGCGCCCCGGAAAACGGTAGCGCACCAAAACCCACGCGATGAGCATTCCGGCGAACAGGTTGAAGGTCGCCGCCGCTAAAGATGCCCCGAAAGTGATTTTGTAGCTTGCCAACGAGCGCGCCGAAAACGCCGCTTCTCGAAAGTGCTCCCAGCCCTGCGATCCGGCCTTGAAAAAGAGCAGCGACAACGGGATGAGCACCAGAAGCGACAGATACAAAAGCGTCGTTCCCAGCGACAGGCCAAAGCCGGGCAGCACACGATGCGTTCGTTTCATGGTGGAATTGCGCCCTTCGAAAGGCGCGGGGTCTGGGCCTGCTTGCGGGAAGTTGAGCGTGATACCCAAGCTAAGCTTGTCTTCGCCCTATCACCGCTGCGATTTCAAAACAGGTGTTGTGTTTTCCGATCACAAAGAAGGTGAAGACAGGCTTAGCTTGGACATCACGCTCAACTTCCCGCGAAATTTCTATTTGCTCGGCGAGTAAATCTGGTCGAACACGCCGCCGCTGGCGAAATGCGTTTTTTGCGCTTTGCGCCAGTCACCGAACAGGCTTTGCAGCGTCCACAACTTGATGCGCGGAAACTGCCCCGCATATTTATCGAAGACCTTTTTGTCGCGCGGGCGACACCCGTGCTTGGCCTCGATTTCCTGAGCTTCGGGCGAATACAGATAACTGAGGTAGGCTTTGGCGAGTTCTTGCGTGCCGTGCTTTTTGGCGACCGCATCCACAACGGCCACGGGCGGTTCGGCCAAAATCGACTCGCTCGGCGCCACGATCTCGAACTGACCGGCTTGATCTTTGGCGCCTTTGGTGACGAGAAGGGCGTCGTTTTCCCATGAGATGAGCACATCTCCAATGCCGTTTTTGACGAAGGTGTTGGTCGAGCCGCGCGCGCCCGAATCGAGGACGGATACGTTTTTATATAACTGCGACACGAACGCCTGGGCTTTCGCATCGTTGCCGCCCGGTTGATGCAACGCGTAGCCATACGCCGCGAGATAGTTCCAGCGCGCGCCGCCCGACGTTTTCGGGTTGGGCGTCACGACTTGCACGCCGGGTCTGATCAGATCGTTCCAGTCTTTGATGCCCTTGGGATTGCCTTGGCGCACCACGAACACAATCGTTGAGGTGCAGGGCGCCGAATTGTTAGGCAACAGCGTTTCCCAGTTTTGCGGCAGCAAATTGCCATCGGCGAGCGTGTCGATGTCATACGCCAACCCCAGCGTCACGACATCGGCTTCTTGCCCGTCGAGCACAGCGCGCGACTGCTTGCCTGAGCCGCCGTGCGACTGGTCGATTGTCACGTCTTGATTGTGAGTTTTCTTCCAGTTGGCGATGAACGCCCGGTTGTAATCCACATATAGTTCGCGCGTCGGGTCATACGACACGTTCAGCAACTTGACTCCCGAAGTCGAAGTGCCCGAAGTCGCTGGGTTCGATGAGCAACCAGCCAAAGAGAGAACCGAAAATGCGAGGGCGCTCCGGGCGCCGAAACGAGACAGAAAAAACATGGTCGTCCTGAGGAGGCGTTCGCGCAGGCTTTTGAGGTGCTTGCGGTTTTCGAGAAGCTTCAACCCGTTGAAGGCCAAAACAGCGCCAGATGTTGATTCACCCCTCGAAAACTACCTTCGAGGTAGGATTTTAAAAGACGTGCCCTCAAGCGTCAAGGCACCGGCTCAAAGGTCTTAACCCGAATTTAAAGAGAAGTCTCAGGGCGAGATTTTAAACTGGAGGCGGTAAAAGCAAACAGCAACTGTATGAGCGACACCATTTTAATCGTGGACGACGAGCGAATTTTGGCGGACACCATCGCGTTCAACCTGCGCAAAGAAGGCTTTGAGGTGGCTTTGGCCCACGACGGCGAAACCGCGCTTTCTCTGGCGCAATCGCTTCAGCCGCAACTGGTGATCCTCGACTTGATGCTTCCTAAAGTTTCCGGTTGGGAAGTGTGCCGCGCCCTTCGTCAAAGTCCCGAATTTCGTCTCGACGCGCCGATTCTCATGCTCACAGCGCGCGGCGAAGAAGCCGACAAAGTGCTCGGTCTGGAAATGGGCGCCGACGATTATCTGGTCAAACCCTTTGGAATGCGCGAACTCGTGGCGCGTGTGCGGGCACTTCTGCGCCGCTCGAATAAACCCGCCATTCCTCAAGGCGAAGTTCTCAAAGCAGGCCGTGTGCAAATGGAAGTCGCCAAACGCGAAGTGCGCGTCACTTCCAGCGACGGCGACGAGCGCGAAGTGAACCTGTCGCTCAAAGAATTCGAGTTGCTGCGTGTTCTGCTCGGCTCGGCAGGCCACGCCATCCCGCGCGAAGTGCTTTTAGAACGCGTGTGGGGCGACGACTTTTACGGCGACGAGCGCACCCTCGACGTTCACATCCGCTGGCTACGCGAAAAATTGGAACAAAATCCCTCTCAACCCGAATTCCTGCAAACCGTGCGCGGCGTGGGCTACAAATTTCGCGTTTAGCTTTCGTTAAACACAGAGGACGCGGAGGAACTGCACTGAGAACGCGAAGCGTGAGCGAGTGCATTGTCCAAAGCGCGAAGCGCCTTCATCTCAATGATGCGCCTTTGGCGCGCTGAAAAGGCACTCGCTCACGCTTCGCGTTCACCAGGCAACTCCTGACACCCTCTGTGAACCTCATGTTCCTCCGCGTCCTCTGTGTTTAACGAAGGCAAACGTCCGCGCATAAAAATGATTTCACTGGGCCTCTTGAAACCATTTGGCTGAGCGGTTAAAGTTTGTGGCAGGCCAATTTTGGCCCAAGGGACACAACTTTTATATGCTCTCGCTCGATCAGGTGCGCGCCGTCAACGACGGATTTTCAAACGGCGATTTGAACGCCGCTTTGCGACCTCTCGAAGAAACTGTGGATCTTCGACAAAACGAACTGCCGCGTTTGGACAAAGCAGCGCTGGCACGGCTCAAAGCTGACCTGAGTCAAGGCGAAAACGCCGCGACGTGGGCCGAAGCCGCTTTTCATCCCAACGTGTCACTGCGCCGGTTCGTGCGCCGCGTGTTCATGGGCCTGGGCGACGAAGCTGCGCCGCTCGCCTTGCCACTGCGGGCGCGCATCGAGCGGTTTTGGAACGAGGAAACGCCGCTCGAATGGTCAACCAAACCGCGCGAAGCCGCCGCGCGGCGCGAACAAAACGAAACCCTGAGCAACGCGCTCGAATTATTTTTGCGCGCCGATCCCGAACGCTTCGTCGGGTTCTGGACGCAGTTGCTCGACTCGTCCTCCGGGCAAAACGAAACCGTAGCTCAAGGGGAAGAGTGGCGCAAACGGTCGCAACTTGCCGCCGCCGCGCAACTCGCCGGAGTGAATCGCTTGCTGGAAGAGGAGTGGGGCGCCGAGTGGTTGGCGAGCGACAAGCGGTGGAAGTTACCCTCGCGCGTTTTGCGCGAACTGGACGAACGCGCCCGCCAAAACCCCGAAGTCGCGCGACTGCAAGCCGAAGTGGGCGAGACGCCCTGGCAGCGCGCCACGCTCGAATGGCAACCGGCCCAGTTGTTCGCGGGCGCCCTGTCGCCCTACCTTAACAATCCTGCCCCGACCGCGCCGATGCGACGAGTCGCTGGGCGCGTGCGGCCCATTTTGCAAACGTGGATTGAGGGCGCTTTTGACGAAGCGACGCCGCTCGAAGAGCGCCGCACCCTGGCGCTCCGATTGAGCAACGCGACGCACATCTACACCCTCGTCTCGTGGTTGGGCCAAGAGTGGATGATGGAAACGCTTGTGCCGCTACTTTTGCGCGTGAAACCTGCGATGCTCCCCGACATCAACCGCGCGCTCAAAGCGATGAACTCCGGCAACACCCTGTCGCCCAACTCGCCGAACGTGCCATTCAATACGCTGTGGGTTCATCTGGCGCAGTGGGTTGGCCAGCTGGTCGAACGCGAGTTTCTGCCATATTACCAGAAATCAAAAACGCCGCTTCCCGCCTCGCTGACACCTGAAATGCTGCGCGAACTGGCGCAGGACTTAAACACAAAGCGCAACCGATTTAGCATCACGTCATCGCTTTTGAGTGCCGCGAAGTCGCTCGAAAAAGAACAGGCCAAGCAGCCCGAAACTGCGCCCGATGTGGCTTCCCTCGACCAGAACACGAGCGGCGCTGCTGTGGCTACGGCGAGCGCGCCCGCCGAACTGCTCGAGCCAGAACCGGATGTCCCCAAGGCTGATGCGCCCGTTTTGCAACCCAACGAGGCGCTTTCGAGCCAGCAAGTCCGCGACATCTACGCGAAAGACGGTTACACACCTGAAGCGCAAGCCAAAATCGACGCGGAAGTTAGAAAGGCCGAAGGCGAGATGGCGCCAGACAAGCTGAGCGACGACGAAAAAGTCGCGCGTCTGGTCGAACCGCCGCCGCATCCGCGCGACCCGAATCGCATCATCTTGCGCATGCCGTATTGGAAGGTATGGACGAACCGTTTGCAAGGCGGCGCGGCAGAGCTACGCGAGCGCGTGTGGAAGCGCGCCGAGCCGCAACTGTGGGCGCGATTGGAAGAAAAACTGGAAGAATATCGGCGCGTCGAGACCGATCCGGTCGAAGAGAAAATCGAGAAAAAGCTGTCCCAGCGCGAACTCAAAACCTGGAAAACCGACCGTCGCCGCGAAAAGCGGGCACTCGTCGCGCGCGAAATCAACGACATCGAAAACCTTCTGGTGACAGTTGATGGACTGGGCGCGCGCCTCAAGGTCATCGAACTCAAAGACCGTCCGTCGTGCCGCGATTTGCGTGACCAATCCGAACAGGCGCTGTGGATGACTTTGGCCCAGTTTCCAGGCGATTATGGTAGGAAAACTGTTTCCGCGAACTGGAAAGAATGGAAGTTGGGGCCGGAATGGGACGCCATCCTCGAAAAAGCCGAAACCCGTCTGGGCGAAGTCAAAGACGAGTGGCGTCTCAACCAGATGCTCGGCCAGTTGGCGACGGGCTATTATCGCAGGGGAAATTTCGACAAGTTCGCGCACTACGCGGCACTTCCCGGCGCCTTTTCCAGTGAAGTCGCGGCGGCGACTTTGGCTTTCGATGATTTCGAGGCGTGGCAAGTCCTCACCCGCACCATAGCGCGTTGGGGCGGCGATGACCTCCAAAAATTCTGGCAAGAGCAACTGAAAAACCCGGAGCGCCGCGCCCGCGCTCTCGAATCTGTGGTTGAAACTCTCTCGGCTACGGGTAACGAAAACGTGGGGAAACCGCTGCTTTTGTGGCTTTCGCCCATCAGTCTCGATGAACTAAGGCAGCACGCCGCTACAATCGAACGCGCTCTGGAAAGCTCGCTCGTTCCCGTCAAACGCTGGGCGCTAACCACCCTTGGCTTGCTTCAAAGCAGCGACTGGAACCGTGAACACGCCGCCCAAATCGCGGGCGAGGCGCTATGGAACGAGAATGCCGGCTTAGTCAAAGACGCCGCGAAGTTTTTGAGTCAACTCGCCATCAAAGACGCTGAGGTCGCGCCAATCGCCTGGGAATCGCTGTGTGATGCCACGGCGCTTGAAAACTTGCCGCTGTGCGAAGCGATGTGGAAAGCTCTGGCGCAAATCAAAGCGGAAAACAAATCGCTGGTCTTAACCGATGCCGCGCGCGAGCGGTTGGATGAACTTTCAAGCGCACAAAGCGACCGCTTCGGTAAGTTCTTGAAGAAGTTCTCTGATTTGTAAAGTATCGTCTTTCACTTTCGTGAACGCGAAGCGTGAGCGAGTGCATTGTCCAGAGCGCGAAGCGCATCCTTTTCGAGAGGAGCGCCTGCGGCGGCTGAAAAATGCACTCGCTCACGCTTCGCGTTCACGAAAACCTCTCGTTTGACAACCCTAATCAAAAACATGAATCTCTCGCTTTCCTATGCCGCGCCTTCGGTTGCACTTAACCAAAGCGGCTCGTCGCTATTTTCCTTTTCGCCCAACTTGAAACGGGCGCCGGTGTTTTTCGAGGGTGCTTTACGTGACGCGTTGAGCGTGCGCGATGCGCTGCTCTGTTTGCACGATGTCGTGGAATCGGACTTCGACACGCGTTTGAGCGCCGCCGATTGGGATCGCATTCTCGATCCGGTGGCCACGGTTGCGCGCGACCAACTGTTTTTCGAGGCGTTTTCGCAGGACGAGTCGAGTTATGGCCGCGTCGCGGTTCGGCCCGGCGCGCTCCACGACATCGAACGCTGGGAGTCGGGCACCACCAACGTCGATTTCACGCCGCAATTGGCCGGGGCCATCGGCGCGATTCGTTCGGGTTCGCAGGCCCGTTTCCAGGTCGATCCCGAAGCCTTCGCCGTGCAAACCGATGGCGCCAAACACCGCGAGAAAAAGGTGAAGTTGCCGCCGAGTTGGTTGCGCGGTTTTCTCAATGTGCAAAGCGCGATGACGGGCGAACTGGCGTCTTTTGAACTGGGCCGCGCCGATGCGCGCAACCTGCTGGCATGGCTCAAAACTCACAAAGAAAAGTTCGGGCCGCGCGCTCTGGTTTTCAAACTCAAACCCGGCCAGAAAGTCGGGGTCGTCTTCGAGCCGTGGAACCACAAAATGGTGCTCCCGACTTCGACGTATCACGGCGAGCGAGAACTCGAAGTGCGCGTGTTCGGACGCAGACGTTTGTTTTTGCTCAACCGCATCCTGCCCAAAACCAAGCGATTGCGCGTCTTTTTGAGCGGGTCGGGTTTACCTTCGTTCTGGCTGGCCGATTTGAATGACGATGTGCAGTTTCAACTCGCCATTTCGGGCTGGACGACGCGCCCCTTCGCCGCTTCAGGACTTCACCTGAGCGAATCGCAAGCACCTTTGTCGCCCGAACTGCTCCGTCAATCGCGCGACTGCTTGCGTGCCGACGAAACGCTCGATGCCGAGACTCTAACGCGCCTCCTCAACTCCGCGCCCTCCGACGCCAAGCGCGCTTTGTCGATGCTCTGCGCGCAAGGTCAAGCGATGTTCGATCTCGATGCCCGCGCCTATCGCAAACGCGAAGTCGTGGATGTGCCGCTCGATGATCTGGGAATAACTCCCGATCCCAAGCGCTTGGCCGGTGCCCGCGCGTTGGTGGCTGGCGGCAAAGTCCACATCGAAGGCGAGGAATCGTCGATATTTTCGACGCAGATCCGCGGGCGCGTCGCGGGTTCGAGTGGCGATTACCAAACGAGCGTCACGCTCGATAGCGAGGGCAAAATCGTGGACGGCGACTGCGAATGCGCCTGGTTTTCGCACAACGCCCTGCGCGGCGGCCCGTGCAAACACATTCTCGGACTGCGCGAAGCTGTGTCCGGCGCGGCCACCGATGTCGCGGCCAAAGAAGAAGATTGGTGGCGCGTGTTGGTTTGATTCCGGTGCAGTAAGTGCATTAAACACAGAGAACACAAAGGAACATAAGAAGCACAGAGGAGGACAAAGGGGAAGATGTTCAACTCTCTTCAAAAACTCTTTGTGTTTCTTATGTTCCTTTGTGTCCTTTGTATTTAATGAAGCCTAACATCCGCGATGACCATGCGATGATCGGATGCGCCCGCTTTATCCACGCGAACCGCCAAAGCGTGGGCGCAGCGCGTCCACACGTAGTCGATGCGAAGCAAGGGAAAGCGCGCAGGAAACGACAAGCCCAGTCCGTTTCCGGCCTGTGCGAAGCCGTCGTTTAATTGGGCGCTCAGGCGACGATAAAACAAACCGCGCGGCGGCGTGTTGAAGTCGCCGCACAAAACGAGCGGCGTTTGCTTGTCGGCGTTCAAAGCGAGGGCAAGCGGTTCGAGTTGTTCGAGTCGCGCGTGGGCTGTGGCGCGGGCGTTGGCGGAGACATCGGCGAGTTCGGCGGGCAATCCGAAGTGTTTCTTTTCGCCGGAAAACGAAGTCGAGATGTGCGTGTTCAAAACGCGAAGCGGGCCTGCGGGCGTTTGCACCCGCAAGGCCAAGGTGCGCCGCGTCGAGCCTGCGCGCAAGGGAAAAACCTGTTTATCCAGAATTGGAAAGCTCGAAAGAATGCACAAATCGCCCGCCGCTTCCATGTGCCAGCCCGGAAAATGCGCGGCGATGAGGGTGCCGACCGGGTTTTCACCTGCGCGCTCCGGCGGATACGAGCGGCGGCTTTCCTGCAAACAGATGATGTCGGGATTTTGCGCCCCGATCTGCGCCGCGTATTTCGCCGCGTTCCCGGTGCGAAGCGCCACGTTGTAAGTCACGATGCGCACGTCTTTTTGCCGCGCGCCGAAGGGATGAAACTTGAGGCCCATCAGCGCCCATGCCCAGAACAGGAGCGCCGAGCCGTTCAAGGACGCGAGTTTGAATCGGCGATTGCGCAGTGCTAAAACGCCGCACAGAAGCGGGGCTACTCCCCAGGGATGTTGCGGAAAATAGGTGAGCAGAGTCGTTAAACCCGTGCGTTCGCCGATGCCATTTTCGGCGAGCCACAAAACGGGCAACGCGGCGGCGCCCACAACGCTCCAAAAACGCAACCGGTCGCGGCGAGGTCGGGTTGAAACGGGACGAGGCGAAGGCACCGGATGATTGTGGCCCTTTGACAAAGGCTTGAAAAGCCCCTGTTGCGCTTGCTTTGCGCGAGGCGACAATTGCTGTCGCAACTCCATTACGCGCGGTTGCTCTTACCCCTGATTTCTCTGCGCGGGAGCGGTTGCAGGGGTGCCGGGGATCGTTATGCTCTTCCCGCACGGTATTTTGCTATGAACCAATCTCCTGCTATGACGCGACATCCCGCCTGTCACATCCCGCGCGCCGTTTCGATTGCGACAATTGCGGCGTGTTCTTTTTTGCGTGCGGGTGCAGTCCAAGCGCAACGCGCGCATTATGCCGCCGTTGAGAAAGCAATTCCCAAAGCGACTATCGTTAAACGCGACCTTCAAGATTACGCGCTTGAAGGCGGCGATCTGACGGCTTATTTCCAAGAAGGCGTGCCGCTCAAAATGGTGGTGAGCGTCTATGGAGAATATGGATGCGCAACCAATAAACTTTACTTTTGGAAGGGACAGCTCTTCTTCGTTTTACGCACTCGCGGGACTTACAATCACTCTGCTGGCATCGTGGATACGCCGGTCGAAATCGTCAGTGAGGCACGAGACCGATTCTATTTCGACCAAGGCAAGTTAATGTTGTGGATTAATCGAGATAAGAAAATAATTCGCAACGGTGACAACTTCACCGAACAGGGAGAACAGCGACTTCGATTTGCCCGCGAAATGCTCGGCAGAGCGCGTGGCAAAGCGGGAGTATCCGACACGCCAGAACATCGATCTAACGCATCGCCCGTTAAATTATTGGGGACACAATACCAATTGGATTCGGCTGAAGCGGCAACCCAAAGCGTGCCGCGCGATTACGTTTTGTTTTCGCAAACGACGGACAAGCGCCGGGTGCCGAAGTTCGTCCTGCGCGTGGATACCGCGATTTATCCTGCCAATACTTCTTACAAGCAATTTCTGACGGCGGGCGCACCCCGCACTCCCGAAGAGGTTTACGCGCGGTGCCTTCAGTTGATTAACGCGCCGCGCCCCGATTTCGATGCTTATCTGGCGCTGTTTTCCCCGAAAACGCAAACCTCGGCCAAAGATGTGAAAGAATTGCGCCAGGACTATCCCCTCTTTCGGACACGCGCGCGCCAGTTGAGCCAGCAAAAGTTGAGGAGGCGCTACGATTTTGGCAATTTCTCGCAACTCGATTTGGACTTGCGAGAAATTGCCAAACAGAACGCAAAAGACAAGTCGTTGTTTTTCGTGCTGTTTAGTTTTTCGTCGAACACAACCTTTGAGCGCATCGGCGACCGCGTTTATCTGAGCAACGATTTGGGTGCTCCTGGAGATGCTTCGTCCATCGGACAATTAGTTTTTAAGCTGGCCCCTCTTGATAGAAAAATCGCTCTTCCTTTTTCGTTGCGCGTGCCGAACGGTTCTGCGGCTACGACCAAGCTCCATCCGGTCGATGTGCTTTTCGACGGCGCGCCGCTCAATGTGCCGCTTGATGGCAAAACTTCCACCCGATTCCCAGCCGTTAATTTCTTGCAACACGCCGCGCAAGTTGTTCATGCGGGCAAAGATTCCGGCATCCTGCAATTATGGGACGAGGCCAGCGCGCAAAAGATACGCGCGGCATCACAGGAGAAGTTCATCCAAGGCAACGCTTCCCAGATAGAGGCGCTTCTCTCCGATACGTCGCGCCGTATCGCGTTCGTAATGGACTTCGACGAAGGAACCGCCATTTTCTTGCGCTGTCCCAAAGCGTCCGGCGACGAGGCTCTTTTTGAACCCGCGCTTGTCTTCAAAGAAAACGGCGTTTACAAGTTGTCATTCGAGACGAAATCCGACCTCCACTCATGGAACCTCAACGGATTGTTCCAACAGCCTTTTTCCAAAACTACCTGCTCAAAATCACCGGCGCGCCGCGTCCAACTGCTTAACCCGTTGCTTTGGCCCCAACTGGCGGGCGACTTCTTCGCGGGTGAATCGCCGCCTCATCCTTCGCGTCCATCGGAAAGCGGCAGTTGCACGCGAAAGGTGGTGCCCGCTCCGGCTTTTGATTCGACTTCGACGTGACCTCGATGGTTTTCGACGATGTGTTTGACGATGGCCAAGCCAAGACCTGTGCCGCCTTCGGCGCGCGAGCGGGCTTTGTCCACGCGGTAGAAACGCTCGAAGACGCGCGGCAAATCGTCTTCGGGAATGCCGATGCCGTTGTCGGCGACTTCCAACAGCGCCGATTCGCTCGCGCTGTCCTCGCGCAAAAAGATCTCGACGCGTCCGTTCGGGGGCGTATAGGAGAGCGCGTTGTCGAGCAGGTTGAAGGCGACCTGTTCGAGCGCGGCGGCGTCGCCCTCGACTAAAGGATCGGCGCCACCGGGCGTCCATTCGACCACGACCGCATTGCGCGCGGCTTTGTCTTGCAAGCGTTCAACCGCGCTGTCAACGAGCGGGCGCAAAAGCGCGGGCGCAAAAGGCGAGGTCGGCGCATCTTCGGCGCGCGCCAGGTCGAGCAGGTCGGACACGAGACGCGACAACCGTTCGGCTTCGGAAATGATGGGCGGCAAAAATTGGCGCCTGGCGTCTTCGTCGTGCCCCGCCGCTTCGAGGGTTTCGGCCAGAGCGCGAATGGTGGCGATGGGCGTGCGCAGTTCGTGCGAGGCGTTCGCCACGAAATCGCGGCGCACCCGCTCCAAACGGCGCAGTTCCGTCAGGTCTTGCACGATGGCAACCGCTCCGGTTCGCGCGCCCGCGCCGGAAAAAACCGGCGCGACCCGCAAAAATATCTGGCGCAAGCGCGGCGAATACAATTGCAATTCGTGCTCGCTTGAATGACCGTCGCGCAGGGCTTCGCGCATCGCCGAGTCGAGGCCAAACGAAGGAAGCGCTTCGATGAGGTTGGCGCCCAGCACGTCTTCGATGCGTAGCTCAAACAGGCGCAGCGCCGCCGCGTTGAGAAAGCGCAAGCGCGCTTCGGCGTCCACGACCAGAACGGCATCTTGAAGCGAGGCGAGCACATCTTCGAGGTCGCGGCGGGCGCGCGTTTCTTGCGAAGCCGCTTCTTCCATTGCGCCGCGCGCTGTGAGAAGTCGGCGCCACAAGCGCTCTTCTTCGCGTCCGAAATGCGAAGCGAGTTTGGCTACCGCCACGTCGTTGCGCGCGGCATAAGCCGCCGCGAGATCGGCGCGCCAGCGGTCACGCCGCGTTTTGCCAACCGCTGCGGCCACCAGCATCACGCCGAAAAGAAAAGCCACCGCCCAACCCGACCAAGAAATCATGTGCAAGAGGAGCGCAAGGAAGCGCCCTTTAAATTTAGCGCCCTCGTCCCACCCTCGCCGAAGCTTTGGCGAGTCATCTCGACCATTGGAACTTCAACTGAACTCGATGCCTCTTCAACGTCCCCGCGCCCGAAGTGGCGGGGCCATCTGAAGATTGATTGGAACAGCGAACACTCAGTTTTAAGTTCGCAGGATTCGTGGCACTACGAGAACCACTTTTTGCCAATTTGGTTTGGGGCCGCGTTGCAACTTCGTTCACACTCATTCCATGATTCGCGTTTTGTTCGTGTGTTTGGGCAACATCTGCCGCTCGCCGATGGCCGAAGCCGTTTTTCTGCAACTGGTGCAACAAGCCGGTTTATCCGAACAAATCGAGGTCGATTCGGCGGGCACGGGCAACTGGCACATCGGCCATCCGCCACATAGGGGCACGCTCGATGTTTTGAAACGCCAAGGCGTGCCGGTTTCGTCGCACGCCCGTCAAGTGCGTTTGGACGATCTGACTGGCTTTGACTATCTGATCACGATGGACGAGCGCAACACGCGCGACGTGCTGGAACTATCCAGTGCGGCCCCACGCGCTCATGTGGCGCGCCTGCTCGATTTCGTGCCCGATGAAAGCGACAAAAACGTGCCCGACCCGTATTTCAACGGCGACTTTGACGGCGTTTACGCGCTGGTCTCAAGCGGAAGTGCCAGCTTGTTGGAACACATCCGGCGCGAGCACGAGATTTGATGGGGCCTCTTCGATGGCCCAAAAACGCGAGGCGCTGTTTCTGAGTTGCTTTTGATGGCCCCAATAGACGGGCCAAAAGACCACGAGGTCTGCTCTTGCGTTTTTTGAAGCTTGCGCGAAGTGAATCTCTGTGGTTGGCGGTAATGAGCTTCTAATCCTCGTTACAGCACCTCTTTAGAGACGGGATTGCTCCGTCTTTAACGCGATGGGGCGCAAGAGACGGAGCAATCCCGTCCCCAAGATGCAGTTGTCGTGAGACACGCTTTAGAGAGCGCACGGGGATAGCACGGGGATAGCACGGGGCGCGGTAAATTGTAAGCCATGCGCTTGCCCGATGTTCCTTCTGATAACCGGTTTCGTATTTTGGTCGCGGAAGACGATTTTCCTATCGCCCGTTTGGTGGCGGCTCACCTCAAGATGGCAGGTTTTGAGGCCTTTACTGCGCGCGACGGTCTCGACGCGTGGAGCCAGTTTCCGCAGGTCGATCCGCATTTGCTGCTCACCGACATCAACATGCCGGGGCTTTCGGGCCACGAGTTGGTTGAAAAGGTGCGCGGCACTTCGGCCATTCCAATTTTGATGATGACCGCCGCCGACACCGACGAAGCGCAAATGCAAGGCTTCAAAATGGGCGCCGACGACTACATCGCCAAGCCGTTCAACCCGAAACTTCTTACGGCACGCGTCGTGGCCAACCTGCGCCGCGTGTATCGCTATGACGGCGGCCAGGCCGCTGTTCCAGCGCCCGTGAGCGGCATCCAAGATGTGCCTTCGATGGGTGGACTGCCCGCCGGTTTCGCGCGCTGCGACGCGTGCTCCTATCTGGGGCCGGTGTGGAAATTTGAAACGCAAGACACCCAGGGCAACCCGATTTCCCAGTGCCCCAACTGCCGCAACCGCAACATCACGTTCACCCTCGCTTAAAGCGTTTCGTGCCTGAATTTCCCCGGAAAAACCATTGACTTTCTCGAAAAGTCAATGGTTTTTTGCACAGAGTTAGAAAGCTTTCGGCACAAGTCCTCTGTTTTTCGCGGAAAGTCACGAGACTTTCGGCAAAAGTGACTTTACTTTCGGGGAGAACAGGGGACTTTTCGTTAGATGACGCTGGGTTTGTTCTCGCGCTTTGGCCCTGTCGCCCGCAGTTAAAATTTCCTTCATGGAACCTTTACCACAGGGCTGGACGCTTTCGGCGTTCACCGATGAAGCGGGCGCGTCAATTGAGGCGCAAATCGAAGCCGCCCGCCGCGCCGGATTGAACTGCATCGATCTGCGAAGTGCCGATGGCTTCAACGTGTCCGTTTTGCCCCTTGAACGCGCGCGGCAAATCCGAGCCAAGCTGGACGACGCGGGGCTTGGCGTGCAAATATTTGGCTCGCCCCTTGGCAAAACCGACATCACCGACGACTTCGCGCCTGAACTCAGCAAATTGCGTCATCTGGGCGAACTGGCGCCGATTTTGGGTTGTCGGGCGGTGCGCCTCTTTTCCTATTACAACGCGGGCGGCGCGCCTCACAGCGAATGGCAGGATGTCGCGCTCGACCGTTTGGCGCAATTGAAAGAAGAAGCGCACTCGCTGGAATTGGTGCTTTTCCACGAGAACGAGCGCCACATTTTCGGTGATCTGGGCCGCGACGTGGCCACCCTCGCCGAGCTACGCGACGAAAACTTTCGCTTGATTTTTGATTTCGACAACTGCACCCAGAGCGGCGAAGACGTGTGGGCGACGTGGCAAACCCTGCGCGACGCCACCGATGCCTTTCACCTGAAAGATTCAACAACCCAAAACCAGCACGTTCCGGCGGGGCAAGGCCAAGGTCAAATCGAGCGCATCTTGCGCGACGCTTTGTCGCACGGCTGGCGCGGGCCGCTTTCAATCGAGCCGCACCTGTCGCATTCGGGCGCCGTATTAGCGACCGGGCCAAGCGGCGTTGCGAACGAAACCTTCGCTTCGATGCCGCCCGCGCAGTCGTTTCATGTTGCGGCTGAGGCGGCGTGGGAGATTTTGGCGCGCCTCCAGTCAGTTCATCCCCATCCAGTTCAGCCTGGCGAATGATTCAAACCGGCGAATGAAGTCGCAGCAACTCGCGTCAAAGTCCGCCCACGCGCACTGAACGTGCAGTTGCCGCAGGGCGACTTGGCTGTGAGTTGCCGCGACTTCAGTCGCCGGGCACAAAGTCAAAACAGGCGACGCGAAACTTCGGCCAAATCTTTCTGGTGTTCGCTGAAGACTGCAGAATCGCCAAGGGCGAAGATCGAGTTCAACCGCCGCCGATTTTGGGTTTGGCGGCCAGCGATAACGCGAGGGCGTTGTCGCCGATGTCCACTCCGTTGCGCCGCAAAGTCGCTTGCAACTGGGCGACTTTTTCCGGGTCGGCGGCGAACTCGTGGGGAGACACGTTTTGCTGGGCGCACAACGCGGCGCACAGGCCCGCCGCTTCGCCAGCGGCCATCGTGACCGGGATGACGCGCGCTGCGCCCGCCGCCATCCACGTCGCCGACAAACTGCGCGACGCCACGAACACGCCGTCCACTTGTCTGGGGAGCAGCGATGACAGCGGCAAAGTGAACACCCAGCGGCGCGTGCCAGTGGGCGGTTCGCCGCGCTTGTAAGGGTGCAAGTCCATCGAGTAGGCACACAGCGCGATGCGGTCGGAAAACAGGCGCGCGGTTTTGACATCGTGCGCCGTAAGTGTCGTGACGCCGGAAATGTGGCGCGTTTCGCGGATGTAAAGTTCGGGTGCGGCTCCCGCCAATTGCGCGTGTTCGAGTCCGGGCATCTTCTTTCGCAAGAAGGGCAGCAAGAACTTGAGTTCCTGGGCCGCTTCGCGGCGTGCTCGGTCGCGCGAAAAGCGCGTCAAACCGTTGGTGCCCAGAATGTTGAGCGTGTTGAGGATGCACTCGTTAGGCGCGCTTTGCCCGAAGTTGATGCTCATCACCTGGATGTTTTGACCGTGCGCCTGGTAATCGCGCACGATATCGCCTCGCTCCCACGCATACGGCCCGATGCCGCCGCCCAGGGTCAGCACGATCCTGCCGCCTCGCAAGCGTGCATCGGACGACTTGAGGATGGTTGGTTTGAGCGCCAGAGCCACCTTGAGCGGCAGCGAACGCCTGCGGCGCGTGTATTCGCGCAACTGTTCCCAGTCGACGTTTTTGAGTTTGAAAAACAAGCCCGCCGCCTGCATCGCGCGGTCGGCGTTGGCCTGTTCGCGGCCCAGATAAAACCCGTTGCCCGCTTTCGCCGCGATGTCGGCATCGTTGGTCGCATCTATAATCGCAGGCGCGCTCTCCCGAATCCACGACTTGCTGTTCACGCGAAACAGCACGCTTTTGAGCCTCTTGTTTTCCAGGTTCAGGTGCTCGACTTTGGCGCGCGTGATAACTTGAATGTTCGGCTGGGCGGCGAGCTTTTGTTCGATGAGTGCGCGCGCTTGTTCGGGCGCAAACGCCAGTCCAAGCGCGCGGTAGAACTCGCCGAAAACACCGTAATCAATGGGCGAGTGCGTCGAACGAATGCCTTTGATGGGCACGTCGAACTGGTTGATCCACGCATAGGTCATGTCGCCGCCGAGCAGCGGGCGCGATTCGGCGAGCACGACATGGGCGCCCGCCCGCGCCGCCGAAAGCGCCGCCGCCACGCCCGAAGGCGTGCCGCCGATAACAAGCACATCGCAGCTTTGCGCCTGCGCGATTTTTTCGGCGTGCGCCAGAAACGCGTTGCTTGAGGTGGGCACGAATGCCGGGGGAACGGGGCGCCTGTGCCACGCCCACGCGCCTATCGCAAGAGCGGCGAGCGGCAGACCGAGCAGGGCGCCGCGACGCAACAAAGTTTGGGTGCGCCGCCGCGCGCGCCAGCGGGCAGCGGCGCGAGGAGGCAATTCCGAAGAGGGAGACGAACGGCGAGATGGCATCGAACACAAGTGCAGCGCGAGGGAAAGTGCGCGCAACACGCCCCAAAAACCTTACCAACTCCTCACGCTTTGGGGCGCGCTTGGGAGCACTCGAAGAATCAAGTTTCGTCGGCGCGCGCCCGCGCGTAGTTCATCGTTTACTAATAGCCATGTTTGAAATGGATCATGTCGCAATCGAAGCGCACGACATCGCGCAGGGTGTTGAGTTCTACGTCGAACACTTCGGCGCTCAGGTGCTCTACCAAGACGGGACGTGGGCCTTTTTGCGCGTCGGCCAAGGCAAACTCGCCCTCGTCACACCATCGCAACACCCGCCTCACGTCGCGCTTCGCGTCGATGAAGCCTCGCTTGAAGTCGCCGCAAAGCGAGCCGGAAAATCCATCGACTCGCACCGCGACGGCACCAAAGGCATCTACGTGTCCGACCCATCGGGCAACTCGGTTGAACTGATTTGCTATCCGCCAGGCGAAACGCTTTACGAAAAATAGCTCGTTAGCGACTCAGAACTCTTTTGAAAGTCAGCGGAACAGAAGTTTGTAGAGAGTTTTTTGTTTTCGCTCTTCTGGCAGTTCAGCTAACATTGCAATTGTTTTGTTAGCCAATTAGTGAGAGGGCGAAGACAAAAAAGCCGGAAGCAATTGTGCTTCCGGCTTTTTTGTTTGTCTCGGCTTTAGCTTTTCCACTTGGCGCGCGAAGTTTCCAGAAAGGACACGAACTCATCGGGCGCGACAAACCCTTCACGCCCGGCGAAGGGTTTGCCGTCTCCGTTCACCAGAACGGCGGTGGGATAACCGCTCACACCATACGCTTGGAGCAAATCGGTGCGCGCGTCGCCATCGACGCGAACCGGAACCCAGCCGCGCGTTTGCGATTGCACGCGCGCGTCGCGCCAGGTGGTTTTGTCCATCTTTTTGCAAAACGTGCAGGTTTTGCTTTCAAACACGATGAGCGCCGGTTTTTGCTGTTGCCGCGCGGTTTGCATCGCGGCTTCAAAGCTGGGTTGCCACGCGATCTCGCCTTTGCCCGCCACGACCTGAACTGGCGCATCGGGGCGCTCGCTCAAGGCCGCGACGGCGACGGTTCCAATCAAAGTCCACACGAAAAAAGTCGGCCACACCCAGCGTTTCATCATGCAAAGCGGGACGCCTCTTGCGCTCAATCGTTCCGGCGCCGCGCTCACAACCGATGACAGGTTGAATGTCTATCGAAAAGCCCGCAAGCGTTGCTCTTGTGCGAACAAGTGGCACTTGCGGGCATTTTCATCGACTGCTGCGACTTGCGGCACTTTTCAAGCTGAATTTGGGAGCCTGGCAAGTTCACGCGCCGCATCGAGCACAAGCGCACCGTGACCCGAAGGCGCGACCTGTTCCCAAACGCGGCGTGTAATCCCTTGGCCATCGACTAAAAATGTGGTGCGCGCCACTTCGGTGACGGGCTTGCCATACATTTTCGCTTCGAAGATCAAGCTGTGATCGCACAACCACACGCCGTTTTTGTCGCACATGAGCGGGAACAAAAGCCCCTGTGTCAGAGAAAATTTGCTCGCAGCCGCGAGCGAATCGCGCGACAGTTCCACAACTTCAACGCCCAATTGTCCGAACTCGTTGAAAAGCGCGGCAAACTCGCGCGCTTCCAGCGTGCAACCCGACGTATGCGCTTTGGGAAAAACCCACAGCACGAACGACTTCCCGCGCAGCATTTGATTGGAAACGAGGCATTCGACAACCGCGAGATCGCTGTCCCGACGCGCGACGCTGGGCAACTCGAACACGGGAAACGGTTCCCCGACGATGAAATCAAACGCCATTAGCCTGCCTTGATTTTGGCGGGCAGAACGCTTTGGATCGTCGGGCGCCCGATGGAATAGTAGGTGAAGCCTTTATCGTGCATGGTTTCGAGTTCATACACGTTGCGCCCGTCGAAGATGACCGGGTTGCGCAGCAGTTCGCGCAAAAACGGGAAATCCGGCTCGCGGAACTTGGGCCACTCCGTCACGATGACGAGCGCATCGGCGCCCTCGCACGCGTCGTAATGGCGCCGCTCGAAGCGCAGTTTTTCTCCCCACTTGGCGCCGTATTCGCGCGCCACGGCATCGGAGGCTTCGGGATCATACGCCACAACGCGCGCGCCTCGTTCGACCAGTTCTTCGATGAGCACCAAAGCCGGTGCTTCGCGGATGTCGTCGGTGTTGGGCTTGAACGCGAGGCCCCACATCGCAAAAGTTTTACCGCTCAAATCGCCGCCAAAATGCGCTTCGATGCGTGGAAGCAACGTCTTCTTTTGCCGCTGATTGATCGCTTCGGTGGCTTCGAGGAGTGATTGCGGTGCGTCGAACTCGCGGCCCGTCGCTACAAGCGCTTGCACGTCTTTTGGAAAACAACTGCCCCCGTATCCGGTGCCCGCGAACAGAAAGCGTTTGCCGATGCGCGAGTCGAGGCCGATGCCCAGGCGCACTTTATCGACGTTGGCGTCGCACTTTTCGCACAGCGTGGCGATGTCGTTCATAAAGCTAATGCGCATCGCCAGCATCGAGTTCGCGGCGTATTTGGTGAGTTCCGCCGAGCGCGCGTCCATCACCAAAAGCGGATTGCCGCTCATCAAAAACGGGTGATACAAATCGCGCATCAACCGTTCGGCGCGCGCCGGGTCGGGCGAGCCTTCGCCGATGCCAATGATGACGCGTTCGGGTTTGAGAAAGTCATCGACGGCCACGCCCTCGCGCAGAAATTCGGGATTGCTCACCACATCGAAATCTGATGTGGCGCTTTGCGCGATGGCGGCGCGCACTTTGTCGGCTGTTCCTACGGGCACCGTCGATTTAGTGACGATGATTTTGTAGCCCGCGCCTTCACCGAGCAGTTTGCCGATGTCGCTTGAAGCGCCCAAAACGTATTTGAGGTCGGCGGCGCCGTTTTCGCCGGGCGGCGTGGGAAGCGCGAGAAAGATGATTTCGGCGTCTTTCACGGCGCCCGCCAAATCGTCGGTGAACAGCAATCGTTCTTCGCGCGCGTTGCGCTTGAACAAGCGTTCAAGTCCCGGTTCATAAATCGGCAGTTCGCCCGCGCGCAGGCGTTCGAGTTTGGCGAGGTTGACATCCACACACGTCACATCGTTGCCCGTCTCGGCGAAGCAAACGCCCGCGACAAGCCCGACATAACCGGTTCCAATCACTGCTAATTTCATTTGAAAATCGAAAGACGCCGCTTTTCCCCGGCGCGTTTAAGCGGCAGTATGAACTTCTTTGGCCTTCCGAGAAGCGCAGCCGTTTTGATGACATTACCAAACGATTCATAAGGATCAGTCCAAAAACGCGAGTCACTTCCACGCTGCTAACTTGTTCCAACCGTTCAACCCAATCGGCCCAGGTCAGGTTGGTTTGGTTCAGCGCCCTCTGGACAGAGTTCTTTTGACTGGCGACCGAGGTGAGCGGTGGGCAACTTCAACTCAAGCCGCTCTGGTGCCCGAACCGATTTCGACATCGCTCCCAAGCGCAACCGTTCAAACTGAAACGCATGAGTCTCGCCCCATCTCGTCCTCCCAAACGCCGCGTGCCCGCGCCCCTTGCCACGCCTACACCTCTTGCGCCCGCCGACTTCGACGCCAAAATTTTGGAGCGCGTCTTCGCGCCCGGTGGCGCGCTCCAAACGCAGATGAAGTCGCTGGGCCGCTCGTTCGAGTCGCGGCCCGAACAACTCGAGATGGCGCGCGCCGTTTCAAACGCCGCGCGTGACGGTTCCCACCTGCTCGTTGAAGCCGGAACTGGCGTCGGCAAATCTTACGCGTATCTGGCGCCTCTGCTCATCTGGGCGCTCGATAACAAAAAGCGAGTGCTCGTCGCCACGGGCACCAAAGCGTTGCAGGGCCAACTCGTCGAGCGCGATTTGCCGTTTCTGCGCGATTTGTTTCGCGCGAACTTCAACCGCGACTTCAACTTCGCGCTGTGTCTGGGCACGAGCAACTACATCTGCCCGCGCCGCCTCGCCAAAGCGCAAGTCGCCGGGTTATTCGCATCCGAAAAAGAAGTGGAAGCCCTCGCCAGAATCCAGGCGTTCGCTGCCAAAACCAAAACCGGACGCGGCACCGACTTGAAAATCGAACCGCCCGCGGGTTTGTGGGCGCAGGTCAACCGCGAATCGGATTTGTGTTTGGGCCGCGCGTGCAACCTTTACGACCAATCGTTTTTCTTCAAAGCGCGCCGCGAAGCCGAAAAAGCGCAGATTCTGGTCGCCAATCACCACTTGTTGTTCGCCCATCTCGCGGCGGGCGGCAACGCAGGCGGCGTGATGCCGCCCTTTGATGCCATCGTCATCGACGAGGCGCACGGCATCGAAGATGTCGCGGCTTCGTATCTGGGCGCCGAAGTATCGAACCTGAGCGCGGCCAAACTCATCGAACTCATATCCAATCGACGCAGCGGCAAAACGCTGCTTTCAAGCGCGAAGTTGGGCGACAGCGGCGTTTTGGAGCGCGCCTTGAACGAAACGGCGCAGGGCGCGCGCGAAGCGGTCGGGCAGTTCTTTGAAGAATTGCAACGCGCCGTTTCCTTCGATCCGGCGCGCACGACGACCGTGCGCATGACCAAGCCGAACGTGCTCGAAGACCGCTTGCAAACGCCCTTTGAAAACATGGAAGAGATATTGGGCCGCGCGCAAAAGCTGGCGGACTTAAGCGGAGATGAACCGCTCGCCAAAGAACTCGAAGGTTTTGCCAACCGAAGCGCCGAAATGCGCCGCGCCGCCAAGCTCATCGTGTCGCAGTCGGAAAACGGCTTCGTCTACTGGGCGACTTCGGCCCCGCGCCTGGGAGATGGCGTGGGCAAAACCGCGCGCGTGCCGAGATTATCGGTTCACGGCGCGCCCATCGAAGTCGCGGCGGCCCTACGCGAAGGTTTGTTTTCCAAGTTCAAACCAGTGATTTTGACAAGCGCAACTTTAACCACCGGTTCCTCGTTCGACTTTTTGATCGAGCGATTAGGTTTGGGATCTCAAACCGAAGCCAATGAAAGCGTTGAAGAAACGCCCGCTGTCACGGCTGTGGTGCCGATTTTTCGGGCCAAACAAACCGAAAAACTCAAGGGTGCCAAACCCGAAGAACTCGCGGCGACCCCGATTTCAACCGAGCCGCCGCGCACCCTCACGCTCGGCAGTCCCTTCGATTACAAGAAGAACGCGTTGGTGTATATCGCGGCGGATTTGCCTGATCCGGCCAATCAAACGTTTTGGCAAGAAGCGGCCATTAAACGGTGCGCCGAAGTCGTCAAGCGCACCGAAGGCCGCGCCTTTGTGCTTTGCACGAGCTTTCGTTTGGTCGATCAAACCGCCAACTTCCTCGAAAAAGTGCTCGGCGGCAAGATCCGCGTGCTGCGTCAGGGCGACATGGCGCGCGGCGCTTTGCTCGATGAGTTCCGGCGCGACGTGCACTCGATTCTGGTTGGCACCACGAGTTTCTGGCAGGGCGTGGACGTGCCGGGTGAAAGTTTGTCGTGCGTTGTGATCATGAAACTGCCTTTCGCCGTGCCCGATGAGCCGATGGTGCAGGCGCGCGTCGAAGAAATCAAAAAGCGCGGCGACGACGCCTTCAACGCTTACCAAGTCCCGCAAGCCGTGATGCTGTTCCGTCAGGGCTTTGGCCGCCTGATTCGCACGGGAAACGACCGGGGCATCGTCGCGGTTCTCGACCCAAGGCTCAAAACCAAAAAATACGGCCAGACCTTTCTCGATTCCCTCCCACCGTGCGAAGTCACCGAACAAATCGAACGTCTGTCACTGTTCGCCGCTACTATGTGAGTTTCTGATTCCGCCGCTCTCACATCGTTCAAACTATGAAGCGTGATAACCCGCGTTCAAATTCAAAACTACCGCTCTATCGAATCGGTAGACGTGCAATTGGAGCCACTCACTGTGTTAGTAGGCCGTAACGGTTCCGGCAAAAGTTCATTTGTAGACGCCGTCAAACTCGTGCGCGACGCCCTGCGTGTCGGTTTGGAGAACGCCATTATTGAACGGCACGGTTTCGGTTCGATCTGCCGACACACTGGTGCGGGAAAGAAGAACATCTTCATTGGGTTGACAGTAGAAAGCGAGGGAACATCAGGTGTCTACGAGTTAGAGTTGGGGTCTGTGCGCGATGGATTCAAAATCGTGCGGGAAAAAATGTATTCGCGTGCTCAAAGGCCTCAAGTGACCGGACGAGGCAAAGAGCGCACGGTCGTAATGAAAGAGGTGGAGGAACGCTTTGAGAGGCTGGGAAGAAGGTGGGTGGTCAAACCGCGTGAAAACCCCATATCTTATGCGCAAAGGGATGGAGTGGGTTTAAATCCAACAGAGTTGGCGTTAATGGCCCTTCGATTCTACGTTCCCTCTTACGAGTTTGTGCAGCAGTTGACGGGTAATTTTTACACCATTTTTCCCAACACTTTACGCCAACCACAAAAGCCGATGAACGATCAAATTTTGAGTGATTACGGCGACAACTTTGGTTCGGTGTTACAGCACTTGACTGGTCGAGCCAAAACGAAGCGGGAAATTATTGACGTGTTAAAGCGAGTTGTCGAGGGCGTTAGCGACCTGCGCGTAAGTTCGGCTGGTGGTTTTCTCGTTGGTGAGTTGCAACACGATGATTTCCGAAACAGCGAGGATGGCAGACGCAAAATTGCGCCTTGGTTCGATTTATCGCAGGAATCGGATGGCACGTTGCGCATGTTAGGGCTTCTCACAGCGCTTTATCAAAGTGAGGCGCATCGTCAAAATCCTTTGCTGGCACTCGAAGAACCCGAAATCGCGCTTCATCCCGGCGCATTAGCAATCTTGGCTGATGAACTTCAGGCGGCCTCCAAACGCCGCCCCATTTTGGTTACAACACAAAGCCCCGATCTCATAGCGCGTTTTCCTGCTCAATGTCTGCGGGTTGTCGAGAAAATTGGCGGAGTGACACGCATCGCGCCGCTCGAAGGCGAACAGCGCCAGATTATCAACGACCAATTGTTTAACGCAGGTGACCTGTTACGTGTTGAAGGGTTGCGAGGCGCGCGTCCTACTGAGGAAAGTGAGGAGAAAGAAGCCTTGGCGGCTCGATAGAAGTTATGGCGGCCCAAAAAATTGCGCTAATCACAGAAGGTGATGGCGAAAAAGACGCAGCTCCGAGGCTTTTGGCTTTAGCGCTCCAACACTGTGGCTGTTTCCACCTTTTCCCGCGTCAACCCGCTCTCAACGCGCATGGTTGTGGCAACTTGACGAAAAGAGGAGGGTTGGAAAAGTTTTTGGAAGTGGCTTACAGATACGATGTTGACGCAGTTTTAGTGCTGATTGATTCTGATGGTGAGTGCCCTGTGCGCCTTGCACGAGATTTCTCTGCCCGCACGCAAGCGGTAGGCGCGCGTAAGCCAACTGCAATTGTGGTTGCTCATACCATGTATGAGGTTTGGTTTGTCGCCAGTGCCTCGGCGCTTGGTGGCGTCTCTCTTGGAAGCCGCACCTTTCAAAGCGACATTGAGATTCCAGTTGATCCCGAAGACATCAATAACCCAAAATCATGGATTGAAGACAAAATTCGACCAAAACAATATAAAGAAACCGAAGATCAAGTCGTGCTAACCTCACAAATTGATTTTGACCTCGCGCGCACCCATTCTCGCTCCTTTCGCCGTTTTGTCCATGCCGTCGAAGAACTTGTCGAGGCGGTAGACGGCTCAACTGTTCGCGTCACACCTAATTGATTCCAGTGGTTATTCAAGGCAAGATCAAAAACGTGAAATTCATTTGCACATGACCTTTGTGTTCAGTCAATCCCCTCACGGCATCGGCGCGTTGATGTGGCCTTCAACCGAAGGCGAACCGGGATTCTTTCCCAAGCCCAGCGATTCCCAGATCGAATCGACTTTAGCAACTGTCGCCCGATCCATTTTGACGACTTCGGGCCACTGGCGCGTGTAGCCTTCCGAAGGCCATTTGCGGGTTGCGTCGATGCCTATTTTTGAGCCAAAACCGACGCTTCTCGCCGAATGGTCGAGCGAATCAATCGGGCCTTTGACGATTTGCACGTCGTGTTCCGGGTCGAAATTGTTTGTCGCTCGCCACAATACTTCGCTCAAGTTATGCACATCGACATCTTCATCTACCACGATGATAACTTTGGAAAACATCAGTTGGCCTAATCCCCACAATGCGTGCATCGCTTTATACGCGTGATTCGGATAGCGCTTTTTAATAGACACGATGCACAGATGGTGAAAGGTGCCTTCTACCGGTAGATTCATATCGACCAGTTCGGGCAACTGGGTTTTAATAAGCGGCAAAAAGATTTCACCAACAGCTTTGCCTAGATAGCCATCTTCCATCGGCGGAATGCCAACGATGGTTGCCGGATAGATCGGTTTCTTGCGGCGCGTGATGCACGAAACACGAAACACGGGATAGTCTTCAACGGGCGTATAGTAACCCGTGTGATCGCCAAATGGCCCTTCGGGACGGGTTTCGCCGGGTTGGATGGTGCCTTCGATGACGTATTCGCAGTCGGCGGGCACTTCGACATCAATGGTTTCGCACTTGACCATCTCGACCGGTTTGCCGCGCAAAAATCCGGCGAAAATCATCTCGTCGATTTCTTCGGGCAACGGCGCCAACGCGCAAAACGGCAAACACGGATCGCCGCCTAAACACACCGCCGCTTCGATGGGTTGGCCTCCGGCTTCGCGTTGATGTTGCGCGCCGACTTTATGGATTTGCCAGTGCATTCCGGTCGTGTTCTTATCGAAAATCTGCACACGATACATCCCGACGTTTCGCCGTCCCGTATTGGGGTTGTGGGTGAACACCATCGGCAGCGTGACAAACGGCCCGCCATCGTCGGGCCAACACGTCAGGACGGGCAATTCTGCTAAATCTACGTCGTCGCCCTTGAGAACGACTTCTTTGCAAGGCCCATCTTTGGGCCGCTTGATGCCCAAACTCGAAATCGTGGGCAGCATTTGAAGTCCCATGCGCGCCATGCCGACGAGAGAATTGGGCGGGCGCGTGCCGATGAGTTCGGTGATGCGCTGGGCAATGTTTTCCGGCTTGTCATGGAGCGCGAGCGCCATGCGTTTAGGCGAACCAAACATCCCGATGGCGACGGGAACAGCTGGGTTTTCGCGCACGCGCTCGAACAGAAGTGCCGGGCCAGCGGCTTTGACGACGCGGTCGGCGATTTCGGTGATTTCGAGGCGCTTGGAAACCGGAATCGTGATGCGTTTGAGTTCGCCTATTTTTTCGACTTCTTGCAAAAAGGAAGGGATATCGTGCGGTTGAGGCATAACAAAGCGAAGTCTGGGGGCGACTCGCGCGCCACCAAAAGGCGAAACACTGCTTCCTCTGATGCCTCTCGACCCGATTGCTTCTGGCGCACGTGTGCAAGAAGCCACCAAGCAGTTGCCCTTTCCCTCACTGTTCGTCACGGTTTCGGGCGCGCACTTATACGGCTTCGCTTCGCCTGATTCCGACGTAGATTTGCGCGCCTGTCATTTGTTGCCGCTTTGGGCGTTCGCTGGACTCGATGCGCCGCGCGAAACCCTTGAAATCTCGCGCGTCGAAGACGGTTTGGAATGCGACATCGTGTCGCACGACGCGCGCAAGTTCTTTTTGCTGCTTCTCAAAGCATCAGGTTATGCGCTCGAACAAGTGTTGTCGCCGCTCGTTGTTTCGACTTCGGACGCTCATGCCGAACTGTGCGAATTGGCGCGCGCCACGATTTCGCGCCGTCACGCGCGCCATTATCTGGGCTTTGCGCGCGGCCAGTGGAAGTTGTTCTCCTCGCAAAGCCCGCCGCGTGTCAAGCCGTTGCTCTACACCTTCCGCGTCTTGTTGACCGGCATTCACTTGATGCGAAGCGGGCAGTTGAACGCCAACCTGGAAGAACTCAACGGCGAGTTCAATGGGCCGCGCGTCGATGAATTAATCCAATTGAAGCGAACGACGAAGGAGAAAATCACGCTTTCGGATGGCGAGTTCGAGTTCTTCCAGAGCGAATTCGAGCGGTTGATTCAGATGTTGGGCGAGGCCGAGCGCGGTTCCATACTGCGCGCTGAGCCGGACAATCGGGCGGATTTCGATGCGTTGTTGCGACGCTTGAGGAGAAGCACATGACCCCTGAACTGCGCGCCGCTTTGGATGGCGCTTATCAAGTGTTTGCGCGCTACAAAGATTCCTACGACTACACGCGACGGAGCGGTGTTTCTCACGCGCTTCGTAATCTTACGCGCGACGATTGGCGGGCCATGAACCAAGAGTTCGACATGGTTGTTCTTATCTATGACGAGAATTTGCTTCGTCATTTTTTGCCGCGCTTTTTGGAGTGGATCGAGGAGAACAACGATGACCAAGACCCAACGATTATTTTTGATTGGTTGTTGTGGGATGTGAGCGCCCATCTTCAACGAATGGGATGGCGCAACTGGTCAAGCGAAGAAGTCGAAGCGTTGCGCGCTGTTTTTGAAGTGTGGACGCGCGAAGAACTGGCAAAACATGATGGCCAGATTCCGCTCGAATTTCTGCTTGAAGTTGAAGATGATTTAGGCCTCTATTTGAACTTGTGGGTGGAAGAGCGACCACTCGAAGTGGCACAGTGGTTGTGGATAGTGGATTGGAATGCAAACGAGAACGCGCGCCACTGGGCTGTTGAGCCGAACGTTGAAGAGCGTCTGGAAGCGGCTTTTTTTGCTCATCCTGAGGGCACAGGCGCGGCACTTCTGTCCCGAACGGTTGAACTTGTGCGCTCGTTGCGCGCGCTATAAACACAAAGCGCCGCTTGATGTGAAAATCAAGCGGCGCTTTGGATTGAAACTCCGGTTTAGTGGCCCGAACCTTTGATGGCGTTGCCAACGGCTTCGGCGGCATTGCCGATGGCTTCTTTGGCGTGGCCCAGCGCGTTTTGCGCTTCGCCTTTGGTTTCTTGGACTTTGCCTTCGGCTTGCAAATCTTCGTTACCCGTCACGTTGCCAACGGCTTGTTTGACGTTGCCTACCGCTTCGTTGCCGCTTCCGCGGACTTTGTCATCTGTTTGGCTCATGGTGTTTGAATCCTCCTGTGGGATGTCAGGAAAAGCCGCAACTTTGGCGCCGATTCACGAACGCCTGCGACGAAACTTGTCGCGCAACCACAGCCATTCGGGAATCTCGAAGCGGTTGGCCGCTGACACAAAAACAAACGTCGCCACGCTGCCCGTCCACAAGAGCAATACCAGTTGCGGCAACTTGCCGTTTCCAACGAGGGGCCGCGCGAGTGAGAGCGCCAAAAGCCCGGCTATGCCCATCAAGAAGCACGCGACGAACGTGCGAATCAAAGTCCGGTTGACGCGATCCAAACCCAGCGACGCGTTGTAGCGCGGCTTCCTCAAGCGCCATTCGAGGAGCACCAACAGCCCCACGAACTGGCCCGCCGCGCCAATCGAAGTGGCGAGCGAAAACGCCGCGATGAGGGCGCCGCCTTCCAAGCCGGAACGCTTCAAAAAGGCGCACAGTCCGACGAACAGCACCGTCAAAAACGAGCCGTAAATCGTCGGTGTGCGCGTGTCGCCCAGAGCATAAAAGCCGCGCGCAACCAAGCCCTGTGCGCCCCACGCGAACAGGCCGACACAGAAATATGCGAAGCACCCCGCCGTTTCCTGAATTTTGTAGGGGCGGTTGAAGTTGCCCCAGCCGAACACCAACGACACCACTGGCTCGGCCCACAAAATCAATAAAACCGAAATCGGCAGGGTGATGAACAGCAAGCGGCGCAGTCCCGACCTCAAAAACTCGGCGAACGAGCGGTAATCGCCCGCCGCAACTTGCGACGCGAGATAGGGAAGCGCCGCCACCGCCGCCGCCTGGCCGAGCAAGCCTTGGGCAGCGATCATCAAGCGATTAGCGTTGTAGATGTGCGCGAAGCGGCCCTGCGCGCCCGGTGTAAAATACTGCACGATCATCATGTCCACGACCGGAAACGACACGCCGAGCATGATGGGAATCGCCAAGCGGAAAAAGCGGCGCACCGAGGGATTGCCCACATCCAAACGATAGGAAAAGCGCGGCCTTTGCGCGCGCGGCCCGCTTTGGAGCGCCGCCAAGGGCAAGACGAAGTTGCCCACAAACGCGCCAAGCGTAATGCCGATGGCAAAAGACAGCGGATTGCGCGAGCCAAACCACATCGGGACGGCCACCAAAATAGCGGCCACATTGTAAACCGCGCCCGTCCAACCCGACGCGCCGAAGCGTTTGAAGGTGTTGAGCACCGCCGAAAACAAGCCGCCCACATAGAAAAACAACTGCGCCGGAAGCATCACGCGCGTCATGGCGACCGTGAGCGCGAGGGTGCCTTCCTTGCCCTTGATGGTCAGATCGGGATTGGTGCGCGCGATGATGAACGGTGCAAACGCCACGAGCAACAGCGTCAAAGCGACTAAAATGAAGCCCATGAGCGACGCGAGCGCCGAGTAAAAGCGCCACGCCTGCGCTTCCTTGCCTTTGTCCCAGAGCGCGCCAAAAGTCGGAATAAAAGTCAGCGACAACGCGCCGCCCGCGACGACGTAGTTCAAGAAGTTGGGTAGGGCAAAGGCGCGGGTGTAAGCGTCGGCGGCGTAAGACGGTAGCAAAGCCGTGATAAGCGCCGCTTGAAACAAACCGATGAAGCGCGCCAAAAAATACAGCAGGGAAAGAACTGCTGCCGCCCGAAGCGGCGCCGTCGCCTGCACCGAGGGGCTTCGGGCGGGAGCAGATGGGTTCGAGTTCGAGGAGACGGCGGGCATGAAGCGCCTTCCATTTTACCGCGTCAGGCCTTTGGTTCAGGTATCGCCGCCCAAATAAAGGTCTTCCCACGCGATGTTGAGAGCTTGAGCTATGCTCTGCGCCGCTTCGCGCATCCATTCCAGATTGTTCCACCGTCCATCGAGCAGGCGAACATCGAAGCGCTTTGGCGCGGCATCGAAAAGCGATATTTCGGAGTAGCCACCTCCTCTGGCCGGAGACAACGACACGGCGCGCAATTCGAGTTGGCGCCACGAGCCGAATTCCAACTGAAGTTCGCCCGCTTTCAAACATGCTCTGTCGTCTTCGAGGCGCAAAAGCAATCGCTGGCCCGCGATGGAGTGCGGCCTGCTCGCGGGAAGCGCCAGTTCTACGCCTTCGGGCGCGATGCCCAAATCAAAAGTCATAGCGAGCGCTTCAAGCGATTGAGTGCGGCAAATCCAACCTGTTGTAACTGGCGCTTCCTCACTTGAAAAGCGCCTCCCGACTTTTTTTTAGGCTGCACCTCGCCGTTTCAATCGACACTTCGCGCCGCTTGCGATCAACGAAAAACGAGACGTGCGAAAAACCGCACCGCGCCAAAGTGCCGAGCGCTTCTTCAAAGCGGTCGGCGACGCGTTCGGGAACGTGGGCGTCGGCGCCGAGCACAATGGGAATGCCGCGCGCCGCGATTTCGCCCAGAATCGAGGGCGTCGGGTTCATTTCCGGCACGCGCTTGAGCACCCCCGACGTGTTCAGTTCCATCGCCACGCCGGTTTTCTGGATGCGGTCGAGTTGACGGCAAATGTGCGGCATCAATCGCTTCACGTCCCACTCTTGCGGCGTCGAGTTCTTCACTAAATCTGGGTGCGACAGCGTGTCGAATAATCCCGTTTCGGCGGCATCGGCGAGGTGTTTGAAGTAGGTTTTCTGGTAGGCAAGAGCATCGCCGCGCCAAAACTCCGCACGATAATCAGCGACTTGCGGATGAACCGAACCTAAGACGTGCGAGAGGTTTTGAGTCGGGAGCCATTCGCGCCAGTAATCCACGAGAGAGGGCAGAAAATCGCATTCGACGCCGGTTTTGACTTCAATTTGACCTTGAAACTTTTGGCGCGCTTCTTCGACGAGTTCGAGGTATTTGGGCCAATCGCTTTGGGCCATGCAGTGCCCCCATTCGCGCGGCGTCGGCCCGTGACAGGTGATGTTGATGCCCGCCAAACCCCGTTCGAGCGCGACACGCGCGTATTCCGTGGGAAGTCCAACAGCGTGACGGCATAGCGGCGTGTGACAGTGAGATTCATATAAAACAGGGGCGGACATGAAGAAAGGTTTAACACACGCGCCGCCGCGTTTCTGTTTTGGACTTTGCATCCGTTCAGAGAAAAGCGCCGCTTGAACTGATTCCAAGCGGCGCTTTTGAAGAGTGGTTACTGTCCGTTTCTGTTTTCGTGTGGCGCAAAGGGCGGGCGAAAGCCGTCGGAGTTCATCGGGCCGCGTTGAGACGGAGCCAGACCCAGCGCCGCCTGAGCCGAAGGGCTGGCGTGCAGGCCGATGGCGGGGATGAAGGTTTGCTTGGGTTGCGCTCCGAGGAAGGTCATCGCCACTTCGTCGCAGGCGACCATGAATTTCGGGCAACTCGTGCATTCGCTCCACACGCGCTGGGGCAGTTTTCTCATGTCGATGATCTCGAAGCGCAGTTTCTCGAAGAACTGGTGCTTGTTGGTGAGAGTAAACACGCACTCGATGCCGAGCTGTTCGGATTCACTGAGCGCCGATTCGACCAGTTGGCGACCCCAGCCTTGACCTTGCAGCGAATCATCGACGGCGAGGGCTTTGAGTTCGGCGAGTCCGTCCCACGACGATTGCAAGGCGCAGCAACCGAGAACGCGGTTGTTTTCGTCTACGAGCACGGTGTAGTCGCGGATGTGTTCGTAGAGTTCGACCAAGGAGCGCGGGAGCATGTGACCATGTTTATGGTCTTCGTCGGTGCGCGCCGCCATGTCGTTGATGAGCGCGCGAATTTGTCCGACATCGGAATTGCGGGCTTTGCGAAGGTGCATTGTTACAGTGTCTCGAACACGTCCGCTACGGGCAAATTCAAACCCGGTAGCACTTCGCCGCCGGGGATGGATTCTCCGACGCGATAAGAAACCTCGCTTTCATCTTGAGACAAGACGAGCACGCGCCGCCGTCCCGGTTGAACGATCCAGACCTGTTGATTTCCCGCTTGCAGGAATTCCGCCGCTTTGTCGAGCAAGCTGTCGAGCGTTTCGTGTTTCGACTTGACTTCAACGGCCAGCGTCGGCGCGCCAACGATGTAAGAATTGTAATTCTGCCCTTCCAGACGTTCATGTGTGATGAAGCACGCATCAGGCGCGCGCACAACATCAGGGTTGCGGCTCAACAAAAAGGAAGCCTCGACCGAAACAAGACCACTTCGCGTCTGGCGTGCCCACTCTCGAAGCGCCGCCAAGATGTTGGAAGCGCATAGACCATGATCAAAAAGTGGCGGCATCAGTTGCACCACCCGTCCGCGCACGAGTTCGACGTGCTCAAGCGGTAGCGCCATGAACTCGTCGGCGGACAGCAACTTCTCTTCGATTCGCTCCAAAACTTCGGACATAGCGAAATCTCCTTTATTCGACTTCGGCGACTTCGCGCATGGCCGCTTCGCCTAGGTCGGCGTTGATGACTTCCATCAACGCTTCGAGTTGGTGTTCGGTCGAAACGCGCGCGACTTTCTCGCCTTTTTTGAAAATCAGCGAGAAACCGTCGCCGCCAGCCACGCCGTAGTCGGCGGCTTTGGCTTCGCCGGGGCCGTTAACTTCGCAGCCCATCACGGCGATGGAAACCGGCGCTTTGATGTTGGCGATGGCGTCGTTGACGGCGATGGCGAGGGGAACAACGTCGATGTCACAGCGCCCGCACGATGGGCATGAAATCACGTTCGGGCCACGCCGACGAAGTTCCAAACCGGACAGCATATCCCAGCCGATTTTCACTTCGTCCACCGAGTCGCCCGACAGCGACACGCGAAGCGTAGCGCCCAAGCCGTCCATGAGCAACGCGCCGATGCCCATCGAAGATTTCACCGTTCCGATGCGCGTGATGCCCGCTTCGGTCACGCCCAGGTGAAGCGGATAATCGCCCAGTTCGATGGCCGCCAAACGGTAGGCCGCGACCGTTGTGCGAACATCCGAGGCTTTGAGCGAGATGACGACATCTTGAAAATCTTCTTTGTCGAAGTAGGACAGTTCGCGTTTGGCCGACTCGACGATGGCGCGCGGCGTCAGGCCGTAGCGTTCCTTGATGTCGGGATCGAGCGAACCAGCGTTGACGCCGATGCGAATCGGAACGGAGCGTTCTTTGGCGGCGCGCACGATGTCGCGGATTTTGCCTTCGTTGCGGATGTTGCCCGGATTGAGCCGCAGTTTGTCGATGCCGCCTTCGAGGGCGATCATGGCGAACTTCGCGTTGAAGTGGATGTCGGCGACCAAGGGAATCTGGATGTTAAGCCGGATTTTCTTGAGCGCGCGAGCCGCCGCTTCATCGGGAACGGCGACGCGAACGAGGTCAGCGCCCGCCTGCTGGATTTGCAGGATTTGCTCGACGGTGGCTTTCACGTCGTCGGTTTTGGTTTTGGCCATCGTTTGGATGGCGATGGGCGCATCGCCGCCCATAAAGATGTTGCCGACTTTGACTTTGCGCGTCGGGCGACGCAGGATTTCAAGGGAATCGTCGAATTGCATGAGCGTGGGTTCGGGGTTCAGACGAGCGGTTCTTTGTTTTGCTCTTTAAATTTTGGGTTTCAGTGACCAAAGAGCTTGAAGAAGTTCACATCGCGCAGCGTGATGAACAGCATGAACGACAGGAGCATCGCCATACCCGCCATGTGAATGATGCCTTCTTTACGCGGGTCAACCGGACGGCGCATGACCAGTTCGTAGCCCAGGAACATAATGCGTCCGCCATCAAGGGCGGGAAAGGGCAGCAGGTTGAGCAGACCAAGGTTGACCGACAGCATTCCGGCGACGCGGAGCAACATGGGCCAGCCCAAGTCGGCGGCGCTGTTCATCACCTTGGCGATTTTGACGGGGCCACCAATGGCCTTCTTTTCTTGCGCTTCCAATTTGCCTGTGGCGGCTCGTTTCACCGTGTCGAGAATGCCAAGCGAGATGAACGCCGAGTCCGAGAAACCCTGTTCGATGGCCTGAACGGGCGTGAGTTTGATGTAGGAAATCGGACGCTTGATCGCTTCTTGATCGAAAGCGATACCGATTGAAGGAACAGGTTTGCCGTTGTTCTCGATGTCGCGCACAACGGGCGCAATGGGAACTGTGAGCGTTTTGCCGTCCCGCACAACGGTTAAAGTTGTGGGAGCAGCTTTTCCGCCCCGGATCGCTTGGGCAACGGTAGCGAGTTCGTCAGCCTTTTTGCCGCCGACCGCGACGATTTCGTCACCTTCTTTGAGACCGGCTTTTTCAGCCGGTTGTCCCGCCATCACGCTGTCAACGCGCGCCTTTTGCACGAGGTTAGGAAAACCGGCAACGGAATACACGCCCACGAACAACACGAGCGCCAGCAGGAAATTCATCAGCGGCCCCGCGAACAGCGTCAAAAAGCGCCAGCCCAAGTTGACATCCTGGAACTGCTTTTGGCCGCGCGGACGACGGGTGTCGCGCACAACCAGGGCGCCTTGCCCTTTGACGTCGGCGACCATTTCTTCTTCGCTGCCCAATCCGGAAATGTCCACCATGCCGCCGATGGGCAAGGCGCCAATCGAATAGTTGATGCCTTTATAGCGGCGCGTAAAAATGAACGGCGGAAAGCCGAGCGCGAAACGGTTGACTTTGAGGCCCGCCCAACGCGCGAACTGAAAATGGCCCCACTCATGAACGAAGATGAGCACGCCTAAAACCGCCACAAAAATGGCGACGGTTTTGAAGAGATCTGGCCGCAAAAAAGCGAAGACGACCGCCCCAAGCGCCACGAGCGCGAGTTGTTGAAGTCCACCGGAGTTGGAATCGGAAGCGTTTTCGGGCGGTTCGGGAGCGGGTGCGCCAGGCGCCTGTGCAATTGGTGACATTGGAAAAGTGAGTGGCTTGGCTGTGCCGCGCAGATGAACCCTTGACCGGACAGAAACGCCCAAGCAACGGGCGCGCATTCAAGGCGGGTCAAGAACCAGGGATTAACAGGGTTGTTGCCGTTTGACGCGCCCATTCGTCGGCTTCTAACACATCGGACAAAGAAAGGTCTTGCGCCCGACGCGCGGTTTGTGGCAACCGTTCCAACACGCCCTCGACACAGCGGAAAATCCCGTAAAAATCCGTGGAGCCGTTCAAGTAAGCCTCAACTGCGACCTCGTTTGCCGCGTTAAGCACTGCCGGAGCCACGCCGCCCAAACGCATTGCCTCGCGCGCGAGGGGAATCGAAGGAAAGCGCGCATCGTCGGGCGCTTCAAACGTCAAAGTGCCCATTTCAGCTAACTTGAGTTCCGGCGCGACGCGTTGCCCGCGTTTGCCGCGCGATAAACCCCACTGAATGGGGAGCATCATGTCGGGCATTCCCAGTTGCGCTTTGACACCTCCGTCGGAAAAGGTGACGAACGAATGCACGATGCTCTGGCGATGAACCGCGACTTCAATTGCGTTCATTGGCACGCCAAACAAGTGATGCGCCTCGATCATTTCCAAACCTTTGTTGAACAGCGTAGCCGAGTCGATGGTGATTTTGCGGCCCATCGTCCACGTTGGATGTTTGAGCGCCTGTTCCGGCCTCGCCACAGCGATCTCCTCGCGCGAGTGGTTCCAAAACGGCCCGCCCGATGCGGTGATGGTCAAAGTTTCAACTGAAGCCGCGTCTTCGCCCGACAAGCACTGCGCGATGGCGCAGTGTTCGGAATCGACGGGCCACAACTTCACTCCGTGTTTTTTCGCGGCGCGAAGCACAACTTCGCCCGCCGCCACAAGCGTTTCTTTGTTGGCGATAGCTACGTCTTTCCCCGCTTCAATTGCCGCGAGCGTGGGGCGAAGTCCTGCCGCGCCCAACATCGCGCCGAGCACGATGTCGGCTTCGGGCAAAGACGCCGCTTCAAGCAAGCCGTCCATGCCGACGACAAGTTGGGTTTGTGTCGAGCCAACCAGATCTTGAAAGATGGGCCATTTGCTCGAATCGAACAACACCGCCATGCGCGGCTTCCATTCGAGAACTTGCTCGGCGAGCAGTTCGACATTCGACCCAGCGGCCAAAGCGACGAACTCGAATTGGCCTTTGGAGCGCCGCGCGACTTCAAGCGCCTGCGTGCCGATTGAGCCGGTCGAGCCAAGCAGAGAAACCCGCGTCAAGGCGTCAATCCTTTGAATTGCGGGACTTGCGAGGGACGAGTTGTTTGCGAGGCAACAGCCGATTGGTTCAGCGAGCCGAGAGAAAGCGAGCCGCGCATCACGCCAAAAGCGAGCAACACGCCCAAAATGGCGATAGGAACCAGGCGGTCGAGCAGGGTGCCGCGCTGAGGAAACAGCGCTGGCCGGGTCGGAGCCGCCGTCGCGCCGCCCTCAACAGAAAGCGCCGCGTGCGGATTGGCGGGCGGCGGCGACAGCATTTCGCGCACTTTCCACAAAGCGAATGCGCCCACCAGAGCGCCGACTTTATACAGCAGAAATTGCTGACCCAAACCCAGCAAAATTGCCGCGATTCCCGCGGCCACGCCGAGCAAAAGGCTCAGAACTGCCGTGGCAAACCAGCCGGTGATGCCAATGGTGCGGCCTTCGCGCAGAAGCATCGACAGCGCCGCAAGCAGGGAAATCGTGACCATCAGCGACCCCATCATCAGCGCAACGGAAAGCAGCAAAAGCGAAAAATCGGACGAGTTACGCCCGACGAAATAAACAAATAGCGCCGCGCAGGGAGCCAAACTTGTGGCGAGCGACTCCTGCGACCAACCGACGCGGCGCGTGAGGAATTCGCCCAGTTCCTGAGCCGCCCAATACGTCGCGCCAACCAGAACCAGCAAGGAGGCAAAACCATGCGACGCCGGAACCGCGCCATCAACGAGAGCCGCTACCAAAAGCAGCCCCCACATCAGCGCATCGAACGCCATATTGGGTAAAACCATGAGCCATTAAGGATAGCAACGGGGCGCTTCGCTCCCAGAAAAGAAGAGGAGCGAAGGAGAACGCGCCGCTCCTGTCACTGCGAAGAAGCCTTGGCGACTGAGGAATCTACTTGCGCAATTG